>Ga0247836_1000690_pt1 | contig 60560 bp, 85 predicted proteins | sample LaCruzMarch2015__4_FD_187116 | JGI IMG/M metagenome (GOLD analysis project Ga0247836, IMG submission 187116) | Freshwater microbial communities from meromictic Lake La Cruz, Castile-La Mancha, Spain - LaCruzMarch2015_14m | ecosystem: Environmental > Aquatic > Freshwater > Lake | place: Spain... | reverse complement strand
CAGAGCAGTACATGGGAACGACCAAAGAAGAAGCCAAAGAAATGCAAGATGCATATCAGGCAACCAAAAATCGCAAAAAGGCTCTTCCTGCAGCTCCTTCTGAAGATGGCATGAAGAAAGGCGGCAAGGTCAAAAAGTACGCTAAAGGCGGATCTGCCTCTGCACGTGCTGATGGTTGCTGCATCAAGGGCAAGACCCGTGGGAAGATGGTATGAAAGAGCGGTTCTGGGTCAAAGTAGACAGCACTAAAGAAGGGTGCTGGGAATGGACGGGTGCGCTTAACAATGGATATGGGTGGTTTAATGTAGATGGCAAACCCAAACATGCGCATCGCGTAGCTGCTTTGTTATCTGGAAAAATTTCTAGTCTTTCTGAGTCACTACACGTTTTACATACATGTGATAACCCGAAATGCTGCAATCCTGACCACTTATTTTTAGGCACTAACGCTGATAATGTAGCGGATAGAGTCAAAAAAGGGCGAAGCGGGTACAAACGTTTTATAGGCCAATCTAACGGTATGTCTAAACTTGCTGATGCGCAAATTAAAGAGATTAAAGACTTATACTTTAGCTCTTCTTATAGTCAATCTGCTTTAGCGCGTATGTATGGAGTAAAACAACCGCATATAAGTAGGATAGTTAATGGCGTTCGTTGTGGGGGTGTAGTTTGAGACCGAGTCGGGGTATGGGCTGTATCAATCCTTCAAAGATGCCGAAGGCTAAGACTATTCGTCGCAAAGACAACCCCGACGAAGTTACTCAATACAAAGAAGGTGGTGTAAGTAAAGTTAATGAAGCAGGCAATTACACCAAACCCGGTATGCGTAAGTCTTTGTTTAACAGCATTAAGGCTGGCGGCAAGGGCGGCGCACCGGGGCAGTGGTCAGCGCGTAAAAGTCAAATGCTAGCCATGCAATACAAGAAGCGTGGCGGTGGGTACCGCGACTAATGAAAAAGCCCCAACAAAGCCTTAAGAATTGGACTGATCAGAAGTGGAGAACCCGTAGTGGCAAGCCGTCAACGCAAGGATCGAAAGCAACCGGAGAGCGATACTTACCGGAAGCAGCGATTAAATCGTTATCTTCGTCAGAATATGCTGCAACGACTAGAGCGAAGAGAGCGGGAAAAAGAGCAGGGAAGCAGTTCGTAGCGCAGCCAAAAACCATTGCAAAGAAAACCGCGAGATTTAGATGACCACCACTGGCACTACAGCTTTTAACCTAGACATGAACGACCTTATTGAAGAGGCGTTCGAGCGTTGTGGCAAAGAGCTGAGGACCGGTTACGACTTTCGTACAGCCCGTCGTTCGTTAAATCTGCTAACGATTGAATGGGCCAATCGCGGCATTAATCTGTGGACGGTAGAGCAGGGTCAGATTCAGATGGCTACTGGTCAGGCCATTTATCCATTGCCTGTCGATACCATTGATCTGTTGGACACTGTAATTCGCCAAAACAACGGCACCTCCAATCAGACCGACATCAATATCAGCCGCATTGCTGAACCGACATATATCAGCATTCCAAACAAGCTAGCCCAAGGGCGCCCGATTCAGGTGTGGGTAAACCGCCAATCAGGGCAAGAAAATGCTACATCTGTAACCCTAGCTGCAAATATATCTGCCACAGACACGACGATTACGTTGTCTTCCGTGCAAGGTCTAGCCTCTGCAGGGTTCATCAAGATCGGTAGCGAAACTATCAGCTACCCGAACGTAGACCCAGACACTAAGCAGCTTCTCAACTGCGCTCGCGGGCAAAACAACACAACTGCAGCTTCCCATACTAGCGGGGCTGCTATTACTGTTCAGAACCTTCCTTCTATCAACGTGTGGCCGACTCCTAGCTCGCCTGGCGATCAGTACATGTTTGTGTACTACCGTATGCGACGCATTCAAGATGCTGGTGGCGGCACGTCGGTTCAAGACATTCCTTTCCGCTTTATTCCGTGCATGGTTGCCGGGCTGGCGTCGCAGCTAAGCATGAAGCTGGAAGGGGTTGACCCTATGCGCATTCAAGCACTAAAGATGGACTACGAACAGCAGTTCCAAATGGCAGCGGATGAGGACCGAGATAAGGCTCCGTTGCGGTTTGTGCCGAGGAATATGTTCTATGCCTAATCGTTTTGCATCCGGCAAGTTTGCGATTGCTGAATGTGATCGATGCGGGCAGCGATATAAGCTGAAAGAGCTTAGGACTCAAACGGTTAAGACTAAGCCGTACAAAGTTAAAGTGTGCCGTAGTTGTTGGGATCCAGATCATCCGCAGTTACAATTGGGCATGTACCCGGTAAACGATCCACAAGCTGTTCGTGAGCCGCGCCCGGATGTAAGCTATCGAGTATCTGGCACAAGTGGTTTACAGATTGTAGATACTAGTACAACAGATCCGGATGCATTTGGTACACCTGAAGGTGGCAGTCGTATCATTCAGTGGGGCTGGGCGCCTGTTGGTGGATCAAGAGCTAACGATGCTGGGCTTACCCCCAACAATCTAGTGCTGAATATTCAGCTGGGCACCGTAACGGTGGCCGTTACTTAAGGAGCAAGAAATGGACGCAAAGAAGGCTGTTCACAAGCATGAAAAGGCTATGCATCCCGGCAAGCCCATGACCAAGCTGCGCAAGGGTGGCAAAACTAACGAAGAAATGAAGAGCTTGGGCCGTGGCATGGCTAAGGTTGCCAATCAAAAGTCCCCGTCGTTTACTTATAAGAAGACCGGCCGTGGCTAAGTACTCACATAAAATCAGCGGGAAAGAAGTCGGTGCTGCAGAGGTATACGCGCCGCCGCATGATATGAAAGGTAAGGCTATGACTACGCAAGATATGAAGCGCGCGGTTAGTACTGGAGAAGATCCCAACCGCATGCGTTCGCAAGACGTTCGTCCGGAAACTCCGGCAATGCGCGTTAGTGTTGGCAATCCCGACCGCGATGACGTTAAGACGGATGGCATCAAGATCCGTGGTACGGGTGCCGCAACCAAGGGCACTATGGCTCGGGGGCCGATGGCGTGAACTATACGCAGTTGTTTGATGCTATTCAGTCATACACGGAAAATAATTTTCCGGCGTTTACGCTCGCCGATTCGAGTACAGACACAACGACTGAACAGATCAACCGCTTTATTCAACAAGCGGAACAGCGCATCTATAACACTGTGCAGTTTCCCTCAATCAGAAAAAACATGGTTGGGGTTACGCAAGCAAACAACAAATACTTGTCTTGCCCTGAAGATTTTTTGGCCGTGTATTCAATGGCCGTGATAACGGACGTTACGGGCGGCAATCTCAATACTGGCACGTATGAGTATTTGCTAAACAAAGATGTGAACTACATCCGACAAGCCTACCCAACACCCAACGACACCGGGGTGCCAAAGTATTACGCTTTGTTTGGGCCAAAGGTAATGAGCGCAACCATTACAACAGAGCTGTCTTTTATTCTTGGCCCAACGCCTGATGCAATCTACAACGTAGAGTTGCACTACTACTACTATCCAGAGTCAATTGTGACCGCCGGTACTTCTTGGGTTGGTGACAATTTTGATAGCGTTTTGCTATATGGAGCTTTGGTTGAGGCATACACCTATATGAAGGGTGAGTCAGACATGCTCCAGCTTTACGAGGCCAAGTACAAAGAAGCTCTTGGGCTGGCCAAGCGTTTGGGCGACGGCATGGAGCGCCAGGACGCATATCGTTCTGGTCAATATCGGCAGCCGGTGACTTGAAATGCCATTTACTGGAAACTACACCTGCAATAGTTTTAAAGAAGGTCTGTTTGACGGGTCTTTTGATTTTGGATCAGGCACGTCTGATGTATACAAAATTGCTTTGTATACGAATGCAGCATCGCTAGACGAAACAACAACCGCATACACCGCCAATGGTGAAACAAGCGGCGGAAACTATGTGGCTGGTGGAAACACAATTACGCCATCTCTAGCCTCTTTGAATGGCACGTCGTATGTAGATTTTAGTAACGCAACGTGGACCGGATCAATTACAGCCCGTGGAGCGTTAATCTACAAGTTCAACGGAACTACCAATCCAGCAGTTTGTGTTTTGGATTTTGGAAACGACAAAACCTCTACGGCTACGTTTACCGTAGAATTTCCTGCAGCAACAAGTACATCGGCAATTATAAGGATTACGTAATGGCTTTTATTACTACCACAAAAGGTGATATGGACGAAGCTCTGCTTGAGAAAAAAGAAGGCTTCGTAGACAATGATAACGAGTACACAACGTGGGTTGAGTATTGGCATGAAGATGAACTTGTCCATCGGTCTGTACACGTGACTTTGAAACAAATGCCTGTTTTTGCTGGTGCAGAAGCGGCATCTTTTTAATTAGGAGCATTAGATGGCTAATACTCAATCGATGTGCACCTCCTTTATGGGGGAACTTCTTACTGGTACTCATAACTTTGGTACTGGTGTTATTCGAGCATCTACTACAGCGGACACGTTTAAGGCCGCTTTGTACCTTGCCTCGGCAACTATTAATGCCAGTACAACTGCGTACACTGTAAGTGGAGAAGTTAGTGGCTCGGGCTATACCGCTGGTGGCGTATCTATTTCTTCCTGGAATGCCCCGACGGCTACCAACGCTTCGGCTACTGCCGGCGTTGCTTTTACGACGCCCACGGCATCTTTTACTTATAGCACGGTGACTTTGACCACTGCGTTTGATACTGTGTTGATCTACAACTCGACGCAAAGTGATAAGGCTGTCAGTGTTCATACCTTTGGTTCGCAAACCGTGACCGCTGGTACGTTTACTCTGACTATGCCGACCAACAACACTACCAACGCTCTGCTGCGCCTTTCTACGACGTAATTTAACCCTGAAAGGTAGTAACTATGGCTACCGGGTGGGGTTCGGGTGCATGGGGTGATGGTACATGGGGTGGGCTTGGTGAAACCCTAACGGGCGTTGCTGCGTCTGGATCTGTAGGTGACGTTGTTTTTGGTTTGAGTTTGTCTGGAGTTGGTTCTACTGGCGCTGTTGGTTTAGTAGCGGTTGATGAAAGGCAGTTAGCTCTTACGGGGGTATCTGCTTCGGGAAGCGCAGGAGATGTAACTGAAACTGTCTCTCCCGCTGGATTGGGCGTTACGGCTTCTGGTGCAGTAGGCGCTGTAGTAGTTGATGAAAGACAAATAGCCCTTACTGGTGTTGCTGCTGCGGGTAATGTTGGAACGCTTGTTTATGGGGCCGTTGTTAGCGGTACAGAAGCATTAGGTGTTGTTGGATCTGTAGCTGTTGATGAAAGACAGATTGCTCTTACAGGTGTTGAGGCATCAGGTAGCGCAGGGATAGTTGCAATATCAAAAGGGCTATCCGGAGCTGAGGCTACTGGAAATGTTGGTGGATCTTCCGGATGGGGAGATTATGGCTGGGGCGTAGGCACCTGGGGTGGAACAAACCTACCGCTACAGACAATAACTTCCGTAGCTCTAGTTGGGGTTGAATCGTCTGGAGCTGTGGGTGTAGAAACACCAGCAACAGAAAAGCAGCTATCTGGCGTTGTTGCATCTGGGGTAGCGGGGACTGCAGGAACTAATACACAAATCCCCATTACAGGCGTTGTAGCAAATGGCGCTGCAGGCAATGTTCTAGGGCAGCACCTTATTGCAATAACTGGCTGTCAAGCTATGGGTAATGTGGGCACGCTGCAAGTATTTTATTGGTCTTTAATTGATGACAACCAGACACCAAACTGGCAACATGTGGTAACCGAATAGGAGTTGAATTAATGGCTACAACCAATTACACCACCCTTCTGGGCCTAGCCCTTCCCACTACAGGGGATCTATCGGGCACTTGGGGTACAGAAGTTAACACCGCGATTACATCGTTGCTTGACACTGCCGTAGCTGGCACGACGACTCTCAGTGCGGATACAGACGTAACATTGTCTACCACCAATGGTGCGGCAAACCAGGCTCGCAGTGCAGTTATTCTGTGGACTGCTACTGGATCAACAACGCGGAACATCACCGCGCCAGCCCAAAGCAAGGCATACGTTGTTATTAATGCAACGGGCGGAAGCCAGTCAATTGTCATTCGAGGCGCCGGTCCCACTACGGGTGTGACAATCCCGGCCGGTACTAAAGCTCTTGTAGCTTGGAATGGTTCTGACTTTGTAACGGTCTCTTCTACGTTTTTTGCTTCCCCCTTGGCTGTAACGGGTAACTCTACCGCCGGCGCTGAAATTCGTTTGCCGGAAGACACCGACAATGGCAGCAACTACGTTGCGTTGAAAGCGGCAGACACACTCGCGGGAAATGTCACATTTACCCTTCCAAATGCAGATGGCACAAACGGACAGGTGCTTCAAACAAACGGCAGTGGCGTTCTGAGTTTTGTATCGGGATCCTCACTTGCAACTCCATTGGCTGTTGTAGGGAATGCCACCGCTGGCGCAGAACTCCGCTTGCCTGAAGATACTGATAACGGGTCCAACTATGTGGCACTGAAGGCGCCAAATACATTAGCAAGCGATCTGACTTTCACCCTACCGTCGGCGGATGGGACTAATGGTCAGGTTCTGCAAACCAATGGCTCTGGTGCGCTGAGTTTTGTATCCGGTGCATCTTTGGCAACCCCCCTTGCTGTTATTGGAAATAGCAGTGCTGGTGCAGAACTGCGTTTGCCAGAAGATACCGACAACGGCAGTAACTATGTTGCGCTAAAAGCCCCTGATAGCCTTGCTGCTGACTACACATGTACGCTTCCAGACGAGACTTGCACTCTTGGGTTTAGGAATATCCCGCAGAACTCTCAATCTGCTGCATACACGCTTGTTCTAGCGGATTCCGGTAAGCATATCCTGCACCCATCTGCTGATACGACCGCACGCACGTTTACTATTCCTGCTAACAGTAGCGTGGCTTTCCCTATTGGGACTGCTATTACGTTTATCAATCAAAACGGCGCTGGTGTTGTAACTATTGCAATTACCACCGACACAATGCGATTGTCACCTGCTGGTACTACTGGTAGCCGAACTCTTGCGGCTAACGGTTCGGCAACTTGCATTAAAGTTACTAGCACTGAATGGATTATCTCAGGGAGTGGTTTGACATGAGCGGCGTATCTCAAGCTGTATTTATGAACCAGAGGTCGTTTGGCCCGCCACCGCCGGGTGCGATTGGTTCTGCGTATGAGGGCGGGTATTACGCAGGTCAGATTTCAACCGCTGGCAATGGGGTTGCAGATTTTTATTTAGTTGTTGCCCCAAAATCTTCTGGCGAAAATTCATCTAAACAATGGAAAACCACAAATACGTCCACAGCGGGAACATCTTCGGTTATTGACGGCCCAACCAATAGCGCTAACATGAACAATGCAAGCCATCCAGCGGCGCAGTTCTGTAAAGGCTTGACCATTGGCGGCTTTACTGACTGGTACATGCCCGCAAAAAACGAACTTGAAGTGTGTTATTACAACCTAAAACCCACTACAGCGGGCAATGACACCGGCGCAGGCGTTAACGCCAACGCTGTGCCCAGAAGGGATAGTAGTTACACTTCGGGAACACCTGCGCAAACTTCGGCGGCGGCGTTTGTAACTGGTGGTGCAGAAGAGTTTGCGGCTGGCAGTTACTGGTCTAGTACTGAGCCTTCTGCGACGGGCGCATGGAGACAGTTCTTCGGTGGCGGCAACCAGAACTACGACAATAAGGACTATTCGACCCGGGTTCGAGCAGTTCGGAGATTGCCCGTTTAATTCTTTAATTCTTTTCTTTGCATGGCACAGTACAAACACTTACCAATATACAAGACAACCTACCAGTTGCTTGAAATGGTAACGCGCAAAACTAAAGATTTTCCCCGTGATTTTAAATACTCACTAGGGGACAAGATTAGAAATGAGTGCATTGAATTGGTTGTGTTTATTTATAAAGCCAACACACTGCGCCAGCAAAGAAAAGAGCACTTACAGCAAATACTTGAAAGAGTGCAGGTCATTGAATTAATGCTTCGGCTTGCCAAAGACTTGCGTTTGCTTAATGTTACCGTTTTTTCCGAAATCGTCTTGTTGACTGACTCGCTTGCGCGTCAGGCACAAGGATGGATTACACATACACCAGACTTGAGGGCGGAATAACGATGATTACGGTGATCGTTAGCGACCCATCTATCTCGGGCCATGCCCGTTGGGAAACCAACGAAAGGGCGCAAGCCAATCTCAGTGTGGAAAAATCTGCATTGCGTTGTGTGAGTGCATGGCCTTTGCGTTTGCGGCTGACAATTACTGGTCTAGTACTGAGAATTCTGCAACGAACGCATGGAAACAGAACTTCAATAACGGCAACCAGAACAACAACAATAAGAACAATTCAAACCGGGTTCGAGCAGTTCGGCGATGGAGCCAAGTATGCAGTGTGATCTGTCAATTTCGGAAGTTTTTCAGGCGTATTACGACTGCCGAAAGGCAAAGCGCAATACATGGAATGCAATTGAGTTTGAAAGTCAACTTGAGCGCAACCTGATGGACTTGTACTACGAGCTGGTGGCTGGCAATTACCAACCGGGGCGATCCATCATGTTTGTCGTCACCAGACCTAAGGCGCGTGAAGTTTGGGCTGCAAATTTTAAGGACAGGGTTGTACACCACATTTTGTACAACCGCTACTCGGGCCACTTTTACCGGCGATTTATTCATGACAGCTACGCCTGCATCCCTGAAAAGGGCACACTCCGCGCAGCCAATCGTGTGCAACATTTCATTCGGTCGGCCACTCAAAATCACACTCGTCCGGCGTGGTTCTTAAAGGCTGACGTAGCAAATTTTTTTGTGTCTATTGACAAGTCAATTTTGGACGCCATGCTGGCGCGGCACATCACCGACCCGTGGTGGATGGCCTTGACACGGACAATCTTGCACAAAGACCCAAAAGAAAATGTTTACATCAAGAGCGATGCGTCGTTACTTTCTAAAGTACCCGCTCACAAAAGTTTGCTCAACGCCACAGCTGGTTTTGGTCTGCCGATTGGCAATCTGTCCAGTCAGTTCTTTGCCAACGTCTATCTGGATGCGCTAGATCAGTACGCCAAGAACACGCTAAAGCTGCGGCATTACGCCCGTTATGTCGATGACATCGTGGTGATCGGCGGAAGCGGAACCGATTTGAACGAGGCTTATGAAAAAATGTCGGTTTTTGCCGAGACACATCTTGCCGTCAAGTTTCACCCTAACAAAAAAGAAATTAATCGGGTTGAGGTGGGAATAAACTTTGTAGGCTATATTATTAAACCTTGGTGTAAATACATTCGCCGATCCACGATTGCCAATATGTACAAGCGCACTGCACTGCATTCTGAATTTGAGCCTCTGCGTGCAACGGTCAACAGTTATTTTGGTATGTTACGGCACGCTAACGCTTTTAAAGAACGCAAGCGTGCAGCAACACACCTTGGTAAATCCGGCTGCTGGTTTGATGGCCAGCTTACAAAACTTGTCAGATTAGGAGCATCACAATGCACATCGTCGTAACCGAAGTTGACCACAACACCCGCATCCCTTGCACTGTCGAGCCACAGCGCACAGGGCCATCCATGCCAGCCGTCAAAGGCTTGCGCATCATCTGGCAAGACAAGTCCACATGGCCTGTCCCAACAGATTCCACAGGCACATACCTGCGTGCGCCCAAGTACTACGGCACCTGTGATGACGACGCCGATACAAACATTCCCGGCGTGTTGGAAGTCCTGACCGAGACCGAGTGGAACGAGCGCCGTGTTGCAGAGCACGAAGCTACACGCCCGTACCCATCGTGGATCGGCTACTTGGACACCATGAGCTGGGGCGCTCCAGTACCCCGTCCTATTGATGCCATCATGAACGGTGGCAACGTGCGTTACCAGTGGGACGAGGCCACAGTCAACTGGGTGCCAATGGAACCACAGGCATGAAAGAGTTCTTCTTCATCTCGGGACTGCCACGGTCAGGCTCAACCCTGCTGTCGGCCATCTTGCGCCAGAACCCTGAGTTCTACGCAGACATCTCCTCGCCCGTGCAAGGCTTGGTGGCATCGACCATCAACGTCATCACGGGCAGTGAGAGCAACCACCTGATTGATGAAGATCGCCGCAAGAGCATCCTGCGGGCCATGTTCAACGCCTACTACGACGCTGTTGAGCCGCCCATCGTGTTCGACACCAGCCGGGGCTGGACATCCAAGACATCTCTCCTGAAGACCCTGTACCCACAGACCAAGATCATCTGCTGCGTGCGGGACTTGCCGTGGATACTGGACAGCTTTGAGCGGATCGCGGCCAAGAACACTTTGTGGAACGCCAGCCTGACGGATGACGAATCTAGCCAAACAGTCACCACCCGGTGCGATGCGCTGATGGATGTGAAAAAGCAAGGTCAGGTGGTCAAGCCCTACTACTTCTTGGAAGAGGGTCTGCTCTTAAACCCCGACATGATCATGCTGGTGGAGTACGAGATGCTGTGCAAGCAGCCCGAGAGCGTGATGCGGGAGTTGTATGGCTTCATTGGCAAACCGTATTTCGACCACGATTACATGAACGTCGAGTACGATAACGAGGTGTACGACAAGGCGCTGAACATGAAGAGCTTGCACACAGTCCGCAAGCAAGTGTCGTGGCAAGAGCGCCCCACCATCCTGCCCAAGTCGGTGTGGGAGAAGTACTCAGGCAAGGAGTTCTGGCGCAAACCCGCCGAAGTGGAAGGGTTTAAGGTTCGCTGGGAACAAGCATGAGAGTGCTTGTCATGGGCCTACCGGGTTCCGGTAAGACCACACTCGCTGATTCTTTACCGTTGCCGTTTGTAAGATTGAATGCAGACCAAATAAGGCAAGAAGCAAACGATTGGGATTTCACCATTGAAGGCAGGCTGAGGCAGGCCAGACGCATGAGAGAGTTAGCTGGTGACAAAGATGTGATTGCTGACTTTGTGTGCCCTCTGCCAGAGATGCGTGAGATTTTTGATGCTGACTATGTTGTATGGATGGACACTGTTGTTGAATCAAAGCATCTTGATACGAACAGACTTTTTGTACCGCCGGAGCATTTTGATTGCAAGGTAACAAGTTGGGATGCAAAATGGATTCAACAAATTACAACTGAGATTCTTGTTAGATAAAATGCCTCGCCTTAGCCCCGCTCTTCTCGCCCTCAGTGCTTCCGCGCTGGTGGGTATTGCTGTACATGAAGGGTATCGAGGTGAGGCATACGAGCCGGTAAAAGGTGACGTACCGACCATAGGCTTTGGCACCACAGAAGATGTAGAGATAGGGGATCGCATTACTCCAGAGCGCGCCCTGGTCCGTTTACTTAATGATGCCAATAAATTTCAAAACGCTGTACGTCGCTGTGCACCGGTGCCGATGCATCAATATGAATTTGATGCCTACGTTTCTCTAACTTATAACATCGGCGAAAACGCATTCTGTAAAAGCTCTCTGGTCAAACTACTTAACCAACAAAAGTATGAAGAAGCCTGCCAGCAGATTCTTCGTTGGGATAAATTTAAAGGGCGAGCTCTACCTGGCCTAACAAAACGCAGGCAAGAGGAGTTTAAAAAATGCTTGGGTTACTAATGAATCGATGGGTGTTGGGCGGATTGGCCGGGCTAGTTATGCTCGGCTTTTCGTATTGGAAGGGTTACACTTATGGTAAGGAAAACGTCCAAGAAAAGTGGGACGCTGAAAAGGTAGTGCAAGAACGCGAAATGCTAGCCAAGGCCAATGAGGCAATTGAGAAAGAGCGCCGAATGCAAGCCAAAGCCGACAAGATCCAGAAGGAGCGTATTCGTGAAAGCCAAATTGTTAATCGTCGCTACAACGCTCTTGTTGACAGCCTGCGCGACCGCCCCGAAGCCCGTCAAGACTCAGTGCCCGCAGATTCCACAAATGCTGTGGGATGCACCGGAGAGGGATTGGCAAAGCCAGATGCAGAATTTCTTGCAGGGTACGCTGCCGACGCAGCCCGACTCCAAGCCCAATACAACGCCTGCAAAGCAGGATACGAAGCACTAAGAAATGGCGCTGTGGAATAATTCTTTTACGCAATGCGTGGTTGCTTTAATGCGGGAGGTGAACGGTGCGCTACGTTGTTTGTAATTTCTTCCGAGCCCAATACGCCTTCATTGCATCAGATTGTCGTTTGCGCTGTTCTGGCAACCGCAATGTAGCAGCACGCTTGGCAGCTATTTCTGGATCTGTGTTTAATACTTTGTGGTACTGGCGCAATGGGTTGTTTGGATCCATTAGCTTCAAGCGCCTGACTTCTTTATCTTCTTCAGAATGTATGGGTTTGCCAACTTTTTTGGCAGACATCGCTGCGCGGTACTCCGGGTCAGCCCACCTAGCTTTGATCTTCTCTCGCACTTCTGGGCGCTTGGCAGGGTTGGCGTCACCAAGGAAAAGCGCCTGTACATCAGGTGACTTCATGCGTTTGGAAATTTTGGCCCTAGCCTCCGGGCTTCGCGCGGGGTGCCTTGGATCAAGCATTGCTTGTCGCAGAATTTCTCGGTGTTTAGGAGTTGGCGAATGAGCACCGTCTCCACCAGAGGTAAGGTTGGTCAGCGGCCCAGTGCCGGTCTGTATGCGGCCAATTTCCGCAATAAGTTTGCACTCAAGTGCGGTGCCTTCTTCGATGGAGGTAACAGGCCTCAGTTCGATGATAACTTTTTCAGCGCCAACTTCGGCCAACTTTTGTTTACACAGCCAATTGCGTCCGCCGGCATTCAGCGGGTTGGTGCGATGGCGGGTTCTTGTAAAACCAACATAGAAAGGAGTTCCGTCAGTGGTCTTCCAGATGTAGACATACATGGTGTGTTCTTGGTTAATTGCCATCTGGAGAGTGTAGCATGAGCCTGCAAAAAGTGCTGATGAAGCCAGGCGTTAACAAAGAGAACACTCGATATACCAATGAAGGTGGCTGGTACGAGTGTGACAAGGTGCGCTTTCGCCAAGGGACTCCAGAAAAAATTGGAGGCTGGGTTCAGTTTTCGCCACAAACGTATCTGGGCACGTGCCGTTCTTTGTGGAACTGGGTGACGCTAGACAATGTGAGCCTGGTTGGTGTTGGCACCAATCTTAAGTTTTACATCAATCAAGGCAGTGTCTACAACGACGTTACGCCCATTCGCAGCACGGTTACTCTAACCAATCCTTTCACTGCAACCCTTAGTTCTTCTACCATTTCTGTTGCAGACAATGCTCACGGCTGCGTTACTGGAGATTTTGTCACCTTCAGTGGTTCGGGAATTACAAGTCTTGGCGGCAACATAACTGCAGCTGTGCTTACGGGCGAGTTTCAGGTAACCGTTGTAAACGCCAACACCTACACAATCACAGTTTCAGCTACGGCAAACGCAACAGACGTATCCGGCTCCCCGGGTGGCGGCTCAGTTGTAACCCAATACCAAGTCAACACTGGGACAGCGCAGCAAATTCCTTTGACCGGCTGGGGCGCTGGTGCATGGGGGTCTGGGACTTGGGGGGTAGGATCAACCAGCGCTACATCGTTGCAGCTTTGGAGCCAAATTAACTTTGGCCAAGATCTCATCTTTGGCGTGCGCGGCGGTGGGGTGTACTACTGGTACGCTTCGGTTGGCACAAGTCCTATCCAAGTCACTATAAGCGTAGCGTCGCCGGCCGTTATTACGTTGCCTGCTAGTTTTGAAATACGAGACGGCACTGCGATTACATTTACTACTACAGGAGCGCTACCTACTGGCCTTACTGTAGGCAATATCTACTATGTGGTTAATTCTTCAGCCAATACGTTTGAGGTGTCCAACACATACGATGGGCCTTCAATAACAACGTCTGGCGCAGGGTCTGGTACGCATCGCGTTTCTTCTAGAGGGCTGGATCTGTTTGATTTGTCAGATGCAGACTGCCCGCTATTCCAGCTAACTACCACAGTGTCGGCCAGCTCACGATTTGTGATTGTGTTTGGCACTAATGACTATGGCAGCACGGTGCTTGACCCAATGCTTATTAGGTGGTCCGACCAAGAAGATCCATTCACCTGGTCTCCATCTATTACAAACCAAGCCGGAAGCCTGCGTTTGTCTCATGGGTCAGAAATTGTTGCGGCAATACAAACCAGACAAGAAATCAACGTCTTTACTGACTCTGCGCTTTACTCGATGCAATACCTGGGTGCACCGCTGGTATGGGGTGTCCAGCTTTTGGGTGACAACGTATCCATCATTGGTCCCAACGCGGCTGTAATTGCCTCTGGGGTTATCTACTGGATGGGCGTAGATAAGTTCTACAAATATGATGGCCGCGTACAAACACTAAGATGTGACCTACGGCGCCATGTGTTTGCTGATTTCAATATGAGTCAGGCGCAGCAAGTCTACGCAGGGACCAACGAAGGTTTCAACGAAGTATGGTGGTTCTATCCGTCTGCCAACAGTAGCAATACGGATCGATATGTGGTTTACAACTACCTTGAGGATATCTGGTACTACGGCACCATTGGCCGTTCTGCATGGCTTGATTCTGGACTACTGCCGCACCCTATTGCTGCTACATACAACAATTTGTTAGTGCAGCACGAAGACGGTGTAGATGATAACGAGACGGGCACGCCAGCCGCTATTAATGCATACATTTCTTCATCTGAGTTCGACATAAATGACGGTCATAATTTTGGTTATGTTTGGAGAATCCTTCCAGACATTACTTTTGAAAGCTCAAGCAATGCGCCGAACGGTGATGCACCAAAAGTAACGATGACGCTCTACCCGATGCAAAACTCGGGTTCTGGTACAGGGAATTCGGCCGCCGCCAACGTAACAAAGGGCAGCACATATGTTATTACCGAAGAGTTCACTGGGCAGATCTATACCCGTGCCCGTGGGCGTCAGTTGATCTTTGAAATTGAATCTGATCAAGTGGGGACTACTTGGCAGCTGGGTGCGCCCCGAATCGATATCAGACCTGACGGCAGACGCTGATGCCCCTCTTCAAAAATCAAACCGTCCCCAATCTTGCCCTGGCGCCAAAAGAATACAGCCAGCAGTATCAAGATCAGCTTAACAACCTTCTGCGTTTGTTTTTTACTGGAATTAACGCAGTACAGCAGATTGACATAGCAAGATTAAATATTGATCTCAATACTTTGCCAACAGAAGCAGACTTTAATACTCTTAGACTGGGTGATGTATACAGAGATACGCAAGACGGCGTGCAGGCTGGAAGCCAGATGCTAAGAATCAAGACGGCAACAAATGTGGTTTATCTTACAGGCGTTACAAGTAGTGGCAGTTCGGGAACAGTTACGCCATAGACTATAAGCGGAAACAACGCTAAGATTTAGGCACTTACAGGAGGTTGTTATGGCTGGTGGCGGAATTGGAGAAGCAGCACTAATTGGGGCAGCCGTCGGTGGTGGCAGCGCTCTTCTTACTGGTAAAGATCCACTACAAGGCGCGCTACTTGGCGGAGCTCTTGGTGGCGTTGGCGGTGCCTTTGGCGGTGCCGCAGGTGCTGGGGGTGGAGCAGGTGCTGGTGCTGGTGCTGGTTCTGGTGCTGGTGCTGGTGCTGCAGTTAATACTGTAGGCACTGCTGGAGCTAATGTAGCTGGGAGCGTGGGCGCTAATGCGGCTGGGTCTGGGTTAGGCACGCTTGGCTCTGGACTCGGAACTGGCGCCCCCAGTCTTGTGCAAAGTGTGGCCCCCGGCGTTACTCCCAGCCTTACTGGTGCCGGGGCAAACGTGGTCGGACAAACAGCGGGTGCTGCTGCGCAGCCCAATTTTCTTAAGGGGCTGATGGATAAATATGCAGCTCTTGGTACTGGAGAAAAGATTGGGGTAGGTATTGCGGGCAGTACCGCTCTATCCAAAATGTTTGAGCCAGGAAAGATTGATGGGCCGCCCGTTTCCCCCGAAATGCGGCGTGCTATGGATAATATTGCCTACTACAAGTTTGACCCTCGCATCTACCGTCCGGCCTATAACAACGGAGGGGGTATCACTGATCTGGATGTGGGCAACACCAGTCGTATGCCTGGCAACCCGGTCATTATGATGCGCAGTGGTGGCATCTCGGATCTAGGGTCTTATTCTGATGGTGGGCGCTTGCTGAAAGGTCCGGGCGATGGGGTGTCGGACAGCATCCCCGCACAGATTGGTCGTAGACAGCCGGCTCGCCTTGCAGATGGCGAATTTGTTGTGCCGGCACGTATTGTGTCTGAATTGGGCAACGGTTCTACTGATGCTGGCGCTCGCCAACTCTACGCCATGATGAACCGGGTTCAGTCTCGTCGCAACAAAACCACCGGCAAGAATCGCGTTGCTGTAGACAGCAAAGCCCGCAAGCTCTTGCCAGCGTAAGGAGATAAATATGGCTGGTGGAGGCTCTTCATCTCAAGGAATGGGAACCGGGCAGACTATGTCTCAGCCCACGCCAGCGCAATATTCTGGTCGTGGTTTAGGTGGGTTTACTAATTCTATTATTCAAAACTCACTGGGCGGCATGTTTGGTGGAATGCGCGCAACAGGCACTGGCCCTTTTCAAACACAACCGTTTCAACAGATGCCGGCTTCGCCCCCCGATACACGAGGTATTCCTGGTGATGTAGTCAATCTTGTTGGCGATGCGTATTCTCGTATTCTTGGTCGCCCAGCTGATGATGTTGGCGCAGCAGGATGGCAAGATCAGATGGCCAATCGAGGGCTTACCGGTCAACAGCTTGTTTCTGGTTTTGTTGGCTCTCCTGAATTTCAGCGTCAGCAACAGTACGAGCAGGCGTACACCCAACAATTCCGTCCCGGCCCTACTGGTCGCCCTTTTAATCCTAGCCAAGCGGTTGCATCGGTGGCTGCGCCCACGACTGGCCCTCAAGGTCAGGAGCTTGTTACTGTGGATGGCAAACAGGGTTACTATCGAGAAGCAACTGGAGACGAGGTTAGGCGCTCCGGTGGTTCCAGCGGCGGCTATGGGGCAGCAATAAATGCAGCCTACGGAATTAATAATCAAGAAGTAGAGGGGTATGACCCCCGCACTCGTCAGGTATTTGTGCCCTACTCTCCGCAGGCGGGAGGGAATGGTCAAAACATTCAGTCGCAACAGTTTTTTCAGCCAATTTATTTGAGCCGCTATCAAAACTACCAGCCTCAAGGATTCCAAGGCCCGTTTGGTGGTCAGATGAACCCGTATGGTGGGTTTAATCCGTTCATGGGTTTTGGTGGAATGGGCGGCATGCCACGCGTTCTTCCGCCTAGGTTTGGCGGGCGTATTGGTATTAATCCCCCGCGCGAGCCAGTGTATGCATACGCTAAAGGTGGTGATGTAGATACGGGAATTGCCGGGCTGCTGGATGGCTAACAAATTGCAAGCAATAGATCCTAATTACTTGGCTGTAATATGGCCAGAAGTAAGGGACTACTTGGAGCAAAGCTTGCTTGAAGGTGAAGAGCAAGTTGAAGAAGTACCAAACTGGAATGGTTGCTACAACATCTACCATGTGCAAAGTTTTATTTCTAATGGCACTTGGCTGTTGGTAGTGGCAGTAGAAGATGGGATAATTAAAGGAGCTGCAACAGTCTCGTTTATGAATTATCCGATGAGTAGGGTTGCAGTTATAACCTTGACTGGTGGGAAGTTAGTCACGGGAGAAAATGAGTTTTACCAACTCACTGCGTTGTTAAAGACCTACGGGGCGACAAAAGTCCAAGCGTATTGTCGAGAATCTGTGGCGCGTATGCTAAAGCGCCGAGGATTTGAACCTGTATCCACTTTAGTGGAAGTGCAAATATGAGATATGACCATCTAGACATGTTGCCCGAACGGGCATTTCAACCCCATAGCAAGTATGGCATGACCCTTGAAGGGGGCGGCGGTGGGCCGTCTAGCACGACTACTTACACAAGTAATCTTAATGCGGCCCTTGAGCCTGCCGCTCTAAATCTTATTGCCGGTGCTATTCCTGAGTTTTTTAGCGTTAATAGCGAAGGCAACATCACGGGTGTTAAGCCGTACACCCCATACAGCACCCGTGCTCAAGATTACGTAGCTGGGTTTTCTCCGCAACAAGAGGCTGTTTTCCGTGAGGCTGCTGGTATGCAGCGGCCGGGGCAGTTTCAAGACGCAACTCAACTTGCTGGCTTGGCGGGTATGGGTGGTTTGCGTAGTGCTCAAGATGCCAATATGTATGGTGGCGCCGGGTTCCAATCTGGCATGGCAGGCCAAAACCTCGGCATGAGCGCGGCTGATGTAGCTGCAATGCAGGCAGCACAAGCGCAAAACGCATCATATGGGTATGGAGCGCAAGGTCAAGAGGCCGGTATGCGTGGTGAAAATATTGGCAGAATGGGGGCACAACAAGCCTCCTCACGGGCCAATCTAGCAACCGACATAGCGATGCAGTCGGCCATGATGGGGCAGGGCGCTGGAGCGCTAGGGCAGCAGGTTGGCCTTCAGGCTGCACAGCGAGCGGCTGAGCGTGCCCAGCAAGCGGAACAGGCAGCCTATGGATATGGGAATGCTGGATTCCAGTCGGGAATGATGGGGCAGCAACTTGGTATTCAAGGTGGTCAGCGATTCGGAGAAATGGGTGCTGGATATGGCGCTCAAGGCGCCGGCTACGGAGCGCAAGCTGCTGCTCTCGCCAATCAAGCACAAATGTATGGCGGCATGGGCGCGGGGTATGGTGGACGTGCGGCCAATATTGGCGAAATGGCACTTGCTGCTCAAGACTATGGCCGTGACGTAGGCGAAGAAGCCCGGCAGTTTGCTCGCCAGGCTGCACTAACTGGTCAAGGTTATGCAGCTCAAGCCACAGATCCTTTTTCTGTACAGCGCTACATGTCTCCGTACATGGAGTCGGTGGTTCAAAATCAAGAAGAAGCGGCACGCCGAAACGCTGCAATTCAGCGCACTCAGCTTCAATCCCAAGCCACCCGCGCCGGAGCTTTTGGTGGTGGTCGGGAAGCCGTTCAAAGAGCCGAAGCAGATCGCGCGCTTAACACACAACTTGATACTATTCGTGCGCAAGGGCTGCAGTCGGCGTACAACCAGGCCATACAATCTATGCAATACGGTACTGGCCAAGGTTTGGCTGGATTGCAGGCAGCACAATCGGGACTTGGTACTGCCCTTCAAGGTGGTCAACTGGGTCTGTCCGGTATTGGACAGGCTATTGCAGGTCAACAGGCCGGTATCTCTGGTGCTGGAATGGGCCTTCAAGGGCTTGGCCAAGCCGGCCAGTTGTATGGTGTGGGTATCCAGGGTGCACAAACAGGCATCCAGGGTGCACAAGCCGGATTGGCTGGCATCGATCGTCAACTTGCTGGCACCGCTCAGGGTATGCAGGGCGCTCAGGTTGGACTGTCTGGCGTTGATAGAGCGCTTGCCTCTGGGCAGCTTGACCTGTCTGGTGCTGACCGTGGGTTGGCTGGTACCGCTCAGGGTATGCAGGGTGCCCAATTTGGATTATCAGCGGCTGATAGGGCTTTGGCCGCAGGACAATTGGAACAACAAGGCATTCAATCCGCTTTGGCTGGTACTGGGCAAAGCATGCAGGGTGCTGGACTCGGGCTTCAGGGGGTCGGACAAGCCATCAATGCCGGGCAGCTCGGTCTTCAAGGAGCCGGAGTTGGTCTTCAAGGCACCGCTCAAGGTATGCAGGGCGCTCAGGTTGGACTGCAGGGAGTCACTGGTGCGCAGGCTGGATATGGATTGGCAGGTCAAGCAGGCACAAACTTGGCAAACATTGGTACCGCACAGCAGGCGGCTGACTTGTCGCGCATGGGCTTCCAGTCACAGATGGGTGCAGCACAGCAAGACCGCGAACAGCAGATCATCAATCAAGCGGTCCAGAACTACGCGATGGCGCAAGAGAACCCGTTCCAGCGTATGTCCCAATACAGTGGTTTGATCCGTGGCTACATGACGCCTACGACTACTGTTTCTCAGTATTCTGCGTCGCCTAGTATTGGCGGTCAGTTAGCCGGTCTTGGTTCTATTGCATATGGCGCTAGTCAGAAAAAGAAAGGCGGCAAGATTAAAGAGCGCGGGATTGAAGCGTTGGCGCTACGACGCGCTATGAAGGGAGGCCGGGCATGAGCATTGCACAACAGATCATGGCTAACCCTGGGCGCTATAGCATCCAGCAATTGCAAAGCGCTTTGAACGATGGATTGATTCCGGCATACATAGCCATTCCGCTTATTGAGCAAAAAACCAAAGAGGCTGGCTCGCTCAAGCTGAATGAGCTTGCAGCAAATGCCCCTCAAGATGACTCTCCTACCATCGCTGAGCAGGTGCTTGCTCAGGCAGATCAGGGGCTTGATCAATTGCCGTCTAACCTTCCAGTAGAGGGATATGCACCTGGCGGAATTGTGGCGTTTGCAGACGAAGGCTTGGTGCAGGACGAAGACAAAGAAGAGGAGTTTGATACCACCCCGGCAGGGCTGATGAAGCTGTTTAGATCCACAATGCCAACACAAACACCAGAAGAACAAATTGCGTCTGGCATTAACGCGATTCGTGGTATGCGCACGGCTGGTGATGACGTAACGGGCGACATTAGAAGCTATATTCAGCAGCAAAAAGACACCGCCGCAGAAAGAGCAAGAAGCGCAAGAGCCAACAGGTTTATTGAGCTGGGCGCTAACATTCTGGCTAGCAAAGACCGCTATGCAACTGGTGCTATTGGGCAAGGTCTTGCCAAGACAATGCCAAGCTTTATCTCAGATGAAAAGGCCGCCGAAGAGGAGGGTCTTAAGTATTTGCAGATGCGTAATGAGCTAGAAAAACAACGCCGCGCAGAAGAGTCTGCAGACATTACCGGCGGTATAAATTTGTATGGTCACATGGGAACCGAGGGTGCCAAGCGGTCGGCGGCTGCTGCTCGCATGGCTGGCGCCATATCAAAGCTAAGTCAAGGCCAAACGCCCAAAGGGTTTGATAACTTGGCCAATGCCAACTTCAACCAGTACATGGTTGAAATTAAAACAGGCCAACGTCCACCACCATTGGGTGCTGATAAAAAGTCACTTGAAGGCGCAGACCTTGAAGCTGTTGTTCGTGGCCAGGCAACACAAGATGCAGCCAAGACATGGAAGGAATTTGGTCCTACGATGGGATTCCAAGGAATTATGGCAAACGTAGAGGAGCGCAGAAGAACGGCAGATGAGGATCGAAAGTTGCGCACAGAAAGACAAATTGCTTCAATAACTGGAAGAGTATCGGATGATGTTCTTGCGGAATCTGAGAATATAAGGAGCCCCCTGTTCAAAAAAATCAGAAAAATTCGCACTGATTACGGTAACGATGCAGCAGCTACGGCTCTAGAAAACGAACGTATACGGCGTTTCAATAACGATCCATCGGTTCCCAAAGAACGTCACATGCCGTTGCTGCCGGAGCCTTGGAAAAAAGCTGCACAGCCAGCAGCGCAATCCCCCGCCACACCAGAAAAACCAATGGTTGCGCCTTCGGCTGCGGTGAATTTTTTAAAGCAAAATGATTCTCCGGCTATGCGGCAAATGTTTGATGCAAAATATGGTCAAGGGGCAGCCGCTCGTGCATTAGGTAAATAACATGGATCGGAAAGAAAATCCGTTTGACCAGTTTGACCAAGAGCCAGCCAATCAATTTGACCAGTTTGAAGTAACACAAAGCGCCAACCCGTTTGATCAGTTTGATCAAATGGATAAAGTTGCCGCACCAGTTGCGCGTGGTCCAATCAAGGGGCCAGCGCAGCGTACAGTGGTGCCCCCAGCGGCAGCCCCTGTGGCGCCAGTAACAGCAGAAGATTACTTGGAGCCAGCGACTTCTGCGCCGCCACCTTTAAGTGAGGCTGTGCGATCGCAATTAGATCGCAAGTATGACGCCCTGTCTCCACAGGACCGGGATGCAATCATTCGTGGTCGCACCAAAGATGGCCGCCAGACCTTGGAAGGAATGTACTTTGCCTACAGGGACAAGCAGTTTGCTGCGCGTGATGCTGATACGGCAGCATTTGCCAAGCAGCTCGGTCCAATGGCATATCGCCTTTCTGACCTGACAGACCCCCGGAAAGAGTCGCGTGCTCGTATGGCGCGTGAGCAGGGCGCATCGGACAAGACAGCAGAGAATATTGCAGCGCAAGCAGCTATCGAGGGTCTGCCAGCAGAAGAGGTGGTGCCGCAGGCCAAAGAATCAAAGTTTGATTTTGACTTGGCTGCTCGCTACAAAGATCTTAATCCCGTGGTGCGCGGGGCTGTAAAGGGTTACTACGGCTACAAGCAAAGTGTGCTTGGCCTTAACCAAGCGCTTGGTGACTTGGTTGGTGCAACAGACTTTGCGGATACGCAAAGGGCTGGCGCAGAAACTGCCGGCGGTCGTGTTGAATCTATTGGTGAGCGTCCTGATTACCTGTCGCGTAACTTTGAAGGCGCGGTGAGCAGTGTTGTTCAAAATATTCCCGGCATTCTTGGCGGAATTGCAACGGGCGGTGCGCTAGTCCCATTGTCTGTGCTGGGCGTACAGTCTTTTGGCCAGAACTACACAGAGGGCGTGAGTCGTGGGTTGACCCGCGACTTGGCGGCGCAACGCGCAGGCGTGTTTGCAGCAGCAGAAATCTTGGGCGAGCGCTTTGGCTTGGCCGGTCTAACAAACGGCATCCGCAAAGCCTTTGGCAAGAAAAGCTTTGAGGAGGCTTCCGATGCGGTCTCGCGGTACATCGTTAGCCAGATTCCCGGTGAGCAACTGACTACTGCTACGCAGTTCCTTGCAGACAAGTACCCGAGTTTTGCCTTGAATCCACAGGCAGGTATCAAAGAGTATCTGCAGCAAGCTGGCGATACGTTGACTCAAACCATCATGCAGGGCGGCCTGATGATGGGTGGCGTTAAGGGCGCTCAGTTCTTGGCTACCGGGCGGTTTGGCGCAGAGCCCGGAGAACAGCCACCGATTGCCGGCCGTCCTCCAGAAGAGCCGCCGATGGCACCAACCGAAGAGCCCCCTATTGCTCCGTCTGGCGCTCCGGGTGGTGAACGCATAGAACCAACGGTTACCGCAGAGCCCACCATCACTCCGGAGCGTGTAGAGCCTGCGTTTGGTGCAGAACCCACTATAGAGCCTGCTGTAGAACCGGAAGAGCCCGGCGTTCCCGGCATGGTCACCACGGAGATGCTGGCACCCGAAGCGGTGGAGCAGCCAGAAGGCCAGGTTGCCCCAGCAGAACCGCCGGTTCCGTCGCCTATCAAGCCAGCTGTTGCGCCTCCACAAGAACCATCCAATGAAACCACTGTAGACGGAATGTTGCCGGTCAATGTGCCGCTCAAGGATCTGACGCTCTCCAAGGATGTGCCGCAGTTCAAGATGGGCGCAGATGCCAAGGGCGTTGTAGAGCCGCTAGGCGGAAAGTTTGAGCGCACTGGCGTCGCCCCCATTCAAGTCTGGCGCCGGCTTGATGGCAGCCTAGAGGTTATCTCCGGGCGTCACCGTTTGGATTTGGCTCGCCGTAGTGGCGAGAAAACCATCCCTGCACAGATTCACGACGAGTCGCAGGGCTTTACTCCCACGATGGCGGCCATTCTAGATGCGGAGCTGAACATCCGCGATGGCCAAGGAAAGGTGAAGGACTATGTCAATTACTTCAAAGCGGCCGGCATCACCCCGGAAGATGCAGAGTCAAGAGGACTTCTGGCAAGGTCAACGGGCAAGCGGGCTTACACAATCGCAACTACGGGCAGCGATGAACTCGTTGCCGCAGTTCGTAACGACCAAATCGGTGATGAAGCGGCGTACTACGTCGCGCTAAACGCGCCGAATGACCCGCGTCTGCAAAGCGTGGGTCTGCAAGCCATTCAGGATGGCAAGTCGGCCAATCTAGCAGTCAACACCATGCTGGCCATGAAGGCGCTTGGCATGGAGCAAGACACCACGACCGACATGTTTGGCTTTGACGACAGCGCCATGAAAGAAGCGGCTGCTATGGCACAGGTCGCTAACAAGAAGCAGCGTGAGATCCAGACCCGGCTTGCTGCTATTACTGGCGCAGCCAAGAACCCGGCTGTTGCCAAAGCAGAAGGCATCGACATCCGCGACCCAGAGGCGGTCAATCGCCGTATTGGTGAGCTGCGTCAGATGAAGAATGCTTGGGACAACTGGGCTACCAGTCCTGAATTGATTGGCGAAATTCGCCAAGCACGTGGCGTTGAAGCACCTGGTCTGACTCTGCGTGGCGAGACGGAAGAAGAAATCCGTGCCCGCGAGGAAGCGGCGGCAGCAGAGGAGCAGCGTCTCCGTAGCGAGGCGGAGGCAGCCAGACGTGCAGAGCAGGCGGAGATAGAGCGCAAGCGTGCAGAAGAAACTACCGACCTATTCCAGCTTGGCCAGACTGCAGAGCAGCAGATGTCTGGCATGGGTGATTTGTTTGCGGAACCGGCAGCCCCAGCAAAAGCGCCGAGGGAAGCGCCAGAATTTCCGTTTGAAGAAGGCGCTCGTGTTCGTTTTTTGCCAACCGACACATCGCCTTTGGGTGGCGGTGTTGCAGAAGGCCAAATCATTGGTTTGGACAAAACCAGTGGAAAAAACTACCGAGTTCGTTTGCGCTTAGATAAAGATGCCCCGCAGGGTAGCGGCAAGATGGAGCGCGTTGTTTACAGCAATGCCGGTACTTTTGAGGCGGCAGAAGCGCCCGCAGCAGCCCCAGCAGCAAAACCTGTTATTGAAAGAACTACCCAGCCCGATGGCGGTGTTCGCACAGTTGTAACCAGAGATGGAAAAGTCATTAAAGATGTGACTCGCTGGAAATACGAAGCGATTGTTGCTGACGAACCGCAAGGGTTTGTTGTCGAACAAGATAACATCACTGGTGAAAAAGAAGCATTTTGGGCCGTAGATGGCAGGGTTATTGGCTCCGGCATTGGTGCCACAAAGCTTTTTGAACAAGGCATGTCTAACGAAGACGCCATCCGTCGATTGATGCAGGATGTAGAAAGTCTGACGCTTAAAGGCAAGGCAGAAGCGCCCGCAGCAGCACCAGAAGCAGCCGACATGGAGCAACTCAACCGCCTGATGGGCGAGTTGCAAAAGGCGCGCAGTGAACAAGAGTTCACCGACGCTGCTGTTGCGCTGGGTGAGTCGGTGCCCAAGCAACCGTTCTTGGGAGTGCAGCTGAAGGAGCTGTCGAGCGGTGTGCGGTTCAATATCGCTCGCTCTTCGGATGGCAACCGTATTGTCTTTAATGCTGGCTACGATGACCCCGATGGTTTTGAGATAGCCCGCAAGCCCAATCAAGCGTGGAAGCTTACAAAGACACCGCGCTTTGCCAAGCAGATCATTGAGCGCAACCAAGCAGCGCCGGTGGTTGAGAAGCCAGAAGCTAAGCCCGCTCTGCAGAAGCCGGCTGCCGAGAAAGCAGAACCACGCGCAGATTTTGACAAGCGCGCGAAGAACGCGATTGATAGCTTTGTAGACAGCATTGTTGAGCAGTTTGACATGACGCCGGAAACGGCCCTGGCTGCATTCAACTGGCTGCGCAGCGAGAAGCTGGCTGAAGTGGATCCGGTTCTGGGCAAGGTCAATCTTAAGGATGGTCGCTTCTGGGATGGCGAAATCCTACGTCGAGCGGCGCTGGAGACGGAGGCCAGGGGCCGTGAGCCAGGGGCAACGGACGAGGACGTTAAGGCAGTCGGCGAAGTTTTTGAAGGCGCACGCGCCGGTCAAGAAGAAGAGCTTCATCGTCTGTTCGACAAGCCTAAAGAGGTGGTGCGCCTCACCCAGAAGGGTGACTTCATCACTCCTGCAGAAGCAAAGAAGCGTATTGCTGAGTGGAAAAAGAATGCAGAAGACCAAGGCAAGACCAACGCTAATTCAGACAAGATCGTTCTGTCATTGTTTGATTTGACTGGCGCATGGAGTGAGCCGTGGCTTGAGGCTGGGTATCAGGTCTATCGCTTTGACATCCAAGATCAATGGACAATGACCGATGAGCGCACAGGCGAAGAACTAAACCTTGGCGACATCAACAACTTCAGCGTCGAATACTTTGAAGATCTGTTTGGTAACTTTGAGGGCAACGATGTCCACGCCATCCTAGCTGCCTGCCCTTGTACCGACTTTGCATCTAGTGGTGCGCGTCACTTCAAGGCTAAAGATGCAAGTGGTCAAACGATGGACTCGGTGCAGTTGGTGCAGCAAACGCTGGCCACCATTGAGTACTTCCGTCCTGCTATTTGGGCTATTGAGAACCCTGTTGGTCGTATTGAAAAGCTGACTGGCTTGCCACCGTGGAGCCTGTCGTTTGACCCGTACATGTTTGGTGACCCGTACACCAAGAAGACATTGTTGTGGGGTCGGTTCAACGCCAATCTGCCGACCGCTCCTGTTGACCCTGTAGAGGGCAGCAAGATGCACCGCATGTATGGCGGCAAGTCTCTGGCCACCAAGAACGCCCGGAGCGTCACGCCGGAAGGTTTTGCCTATGCGTTCTTCCAAGCCAACAACGCTATTGACCATCCTGTCATGGCCCTGGCCAACATCTACGACCGACTAAACCCCAAGCTGTTTGAGCGTGCAATGAAGCTTGGCGTGTCTGAGCAAGACATCCGTTACGCTATAGATGACGCGTACTACAGCGAGTTGGACGATGCGGCAGCAGAAGCTGAGCTCGTTCGACTGGCCAATGAAGCGCAAGCGGCTAAGGCTCCTAAGCCGAAGGCGGAGAAGCCTGCTGAAAAACCAATTGCCGCCAAACCAGCGGAAAAACTTCCGTACACCAAAGAGCAGCGCGAAGATGCCGAGATCCATGCCAAAGAAGTGGGCGGGGAGATTGTATGGCAGCGTGGTGAATACGCACTGATTCGCGGCTACTCCGATCGTACCGGAGACCCGATGTATGCGCCCACCATTGGTAGCTCACGAGCCCGTGTTGATATCTCTGCTTTTATTGGCAAGCAGATCCCGGATGATGTGAAGAAGGAAATGCTGGAGACCAAGGAGCGCCTTGAAAAAGAAGCTGCCGAGGCTCATGCAGCCAATCCGTTCATCAAGTTCAAGGATGGCATTGCTCTGTCGGAAGACATCCCGGCAGATTTGGCGGGGGTTATCCGTGAGTGGAAAAACCTTCTCAATATAAATGTTCCGGTCTATGTATCTACCATTGAAGATGCCAAGCGGAATATTGATAACTTTACTGGGCCGCACCGTCGCATTGGATCTGGAACGCTTGATGAGAATGAAGCGGGGTCGATGCGCCGGATGACAGATGATAGCTATTACATTCTGTTTAAGAAATCTACCAGCTACACAAAAATGTTGGAGACGTTGGCCCACGAAATTGGCCACCTTCACATGACTGTTCACTATAAACGAGCAAGTCAAGAAGACAAAAAAGCCCTAGAAGCCGCGCACATTAAATGGATGGAGTCGCAGAAAGACAAAAGCGCAAAAGAATGGGTAGATGCTATGCGCGCTCGATCTACGGGCCGCATGGTTAAAGAAGTCCCTGGCATGAAAGCCAGTGAAATGGACTTTTATTGGCGCAAGTTTGGCGAGTGGTACGCCGATCAGACTGCACGGTGGGCGATGTCCGCAGAAGCTCCGGTATCGGTGGTGGAGAAGTTCTTCAAACGGCTGGGCAATCAGCTGCGCCGTTTCTACCAAAGCCTGCGTGGCCAGAAGTATCTGCCGGATGAGACGTTCCGTGAGTTTATTGAACGTGCCATCAGCCCAACCTACATGGGACCGACTGACACGACTCTGCCACCCTCAGATGAGGCAGAACGGCAACTGCGCGATGCAGAACGCGAGAGTGCAACGTGGTCGCCTAAGCGTATCAAGATGCTGGTGCGTGAGTTTGTATATCGCCAAGAAGGTAGAGAGAACGACACCAAGGCATACGCTGCCTTTATCAATCCGACTGAGTTTGTGCGTGCAACCACCGAGCCTGGTGAGTTCCGCAAAGAATTGCTCCGCGCAGAAGAAGGCTTGGACATGGATCGTCTGCGTGAGGAAGACCAGACGCCGTTCTTGAAGGTGGATTACGTGCCCGGCGACCGGGTGATGTGGTCTATCGTCAATCATGAGGGCCGTCACCGCATGGCTGCTTTGGCAGCTGCTGGCGTGGAGCGCGTGCCCGTATTGATTCGCATGACTGGCGAAGCGCAAGCATGGCCCGCTATTGAGTCGCAGTGGTTGAGCGGCCAAAGATTTGGCACTGGGATTAGGGAGAAAGGTGATGCAGTCGAGATCACCGACTTGACGCCAATCTCGTGGGCCAACCGCGATGATCTGCAACAGAAGTTTGGTGGCGAGGGTATAGCGTTCAGTATCGAACAGCCAGAAGCAAAGCCCACGAAGCGGATGAGCGATGAAGACATTCGCGACGAACAGATTCGTGAGTACTCTGCACTGCGTCAACGCTTAGCTGCTGTTCCCCGGAGAATCGCGACTGGCAAAAGCGCGCTCCCTGATGGCCCAGCTAAAGGCATGACCGAGCTTGAGCGCGTCTACCTGAAGTCTCTTGTGGATAGGGCGCAGTATCTTAAGGCTGCCATCAAGATCAGTGCTCCGCGTCTTGATAGCCCTGAGCAGTTCCTGGCTCGCGCTCTCAAGGAGTACGACGCCGGCAACATCAGCAAGGAAGTGTTAGATGTCATTCAGGCTGCGTATAAACAACAGCCCAGACTTCTCAATGGACTAAAGCTCAGCATCAAGCAAGCCCCTGAAGGGGAGGGGCGCTTTGCCGGTGCGTTCCTAAACATGTCGCGCATCGTTCGCCTCTACAAGGGGTCGAGCGGTGTGGACGATCCAAAGACCATCCGCCATGAGCTGACGCACTCTTTGGAGCAGATGATGACGCCCGAGCAGCGCGGCGTGATTATCGACAAGTGGCAAGACGATCTGGCCAGGGCAATCCGCAAGCACAAGGATGCCGCCCATCAGAAGTACTTTGAGGCGCTGCTGAAGTTCTTGGATAAGCCCACGATGGAAAACTACAAAGCTGCCATCGCGGCGCTGCCATCGTATGACATGTACCAGTTCATCACTCCCTCTGAGTACTGGGCAGTCAACGCAGAGAACCTTATGGCCAGCCAGCTTGGCGGTCCTTGGCAACGCTTCAAGGCAGCCATGAAGCGGATGTTTGAGGCGCTGAAGGATGTCTTTGGATTCGATAACAAGTACGTTGTCCAGCGTGTCTTCAAAGACATCATGACTGGCAGCAAGGAACGCGTGACCACCGAGATGCTGGCTGACCGGGCGGGCATTGCTGTCTATCCTGCGCAGAACATCGAAGAAGACAAAACGCTGATTGAAAAGTACAAGCGTCCCAAGACGCCGATGCTGGACAAGAAGCCGCTGGCTACCTTTTTGCTTGACCAGTTTAAGAACGGCAAGGATCTGTTTAAAGACTTTGTAGAGAACCCCAAAGAGGCTGCTGCTGACGCTGGCAACTCATTAATTGATGGGGCGCTCAGGGCGCGCATGGCAACTGTCTGGTACGGGGCCGGTTTGGAGTCACGCGACTTTGCCAAGTATGGTGGTCAGCTGCGCACTAGCGAAGACTTGGCCACAGCATCTGTTGCTTTGGATAACGCCATCCGCAGCGGCAATATTGGCGTGGAAGTCATCTTCCGTGGTGGCCTAAAGTTTGATAAGGACAAGCTGCAACTCGTAGCCGTAGAGACCAAGAAAGGTATGCGCGGTGTCTACGATGCAGAGCGCCGCCTGAAGGACAAGCTGGGCAATCAGCTTGGCACTGACATTATCCAAGGCTATCTGGAAGCCAAACGTTCTATAAGCATCATGAACGAGTTTTACGATCGCCAGGCTGCATACGAGGGCGCCAAGGAAAACCTCAAGATGCTGCGCGAGCAGGGCGCTTCGGAGAAAAAGATTAAGGAAGCAGTGGCGCTCATGGAGAGCGCAGAGCGCAGCCTTGAATCGGTTAAGAAAGCCGTCTCATCGGTGACCATGACCGAAGAGGAAATGTACGATTTTGCCGCTAGGGACAAGGTTCATCCAGAGCTCCGCGAAATTATGGACAACTGGACGGCTGTAAATCAGAACCTGTTGCGTATCTGGCGAGATGTTGGCCTGTTGTCTCCGGAGCGTTACGAGGCGCTTGCCTCTATCCCGGACTACGTACCGTGGTATCGCATCATGCAGGACGAAGAGGATCCGCATACGCCTCTTATGTCTACCACCCGTGGGCTCACCAACATTGGCCGGGAGAAGCTGTTTAAGCGGACCAAGCCGACCGATGTGCTGGACTTCAAGGGCAAGGAAGGCAAGAAGGTTCTGGACGAGAGCGGCAACTTGATTGGCATGTCTTTCAAAGTGCCGCCGTCCACTGTGCTACGCGTTGAGGTAGATGGCGAAAAGATCAAAGCCCAGGACTTGTCTGTGACCGATGACGGCCGGGTAATGGTCAAGGCACCGATTGATGACGCCTCTCTGGTGGTCTTCAAGGTGACCCGCCCGATTCAAAACATTGTTGATAACATGACTCAGAACGTCATGCGCATGACGATGAACGCCATCCGTCAGTATGCGGCTGGACGGATTGTTTCTGAGTACGCAACCCGTGACCCCCAGGGAAGAGTTATGACGTTCCCGAAGGAAGATCTTGCCAAAGGTCGATTCTCCTTTGTGATCAACGGTCAACGCAAGGTCGTAGAAATTTCAGACCCGCTACCGCTGGGCGCTATTTATGGCATGGATAGCTTGAACTTGAAGATGTTTGCACTGCCTGCTGCATTCGCCAACTTCTTCCGTCGCACCATTACTCTGTCGTTTGTGTTCCAGCTGAAGCAGGTATTCAAGGATGCGCCCACGGCGGCTGCCGTTACCGGCGTTCGCAATCCAGCAGCTCTTATCCTGGGGACTTACAAAGGACTCATTACCGCGTTGCTGCAACCTGTCGGCAAGAAGGTGGGCATAGACATCGAGCCAGCGGTGGATATCTTGAAGGCTGCCGGCATCGGCGGCTTCCAGAATCCGTCACGTACTCCAGAGGCAGAAGTAAAGCGTCGGCTGGGCATCATGAACCGCAACGTCTTCGACTTTGTGATCAAGGCGCTAGACCACATTGGTGACTCGGCTGACATGGCGCAACGGATTGCAGTTTACAAGCGCGTCATGGCAGAGACTGGCAATGAAACGCAGGCGCTCTATCAGGCTGCCAATGTCATTAACTTCCTACACCACGGCTCCTCCGGCACAGCTCAGGCTTTGGTTAAGACCGTTCCCTTTATGGGCGCATATGCCAACGCAATGGATGTATTGGTTAACTCATTGATTGGCGGCGGCCTTAAGGGCATGAGTCGCAGGAAGGCCATTGCCCGTTTGAGTGTGACCACGGGGATGCTGATTGGCATCACGCTGCTTTACACCATGTTGGTCAGTGGTGATGACGACTACGAAGAGCTGGACGATCAGACTAAGCTGCGCAACTTCATCATCCCTGGCACCGACATCATGCTGCCGATGAACACGTCGTATGCGTTCTTCTGGAAGGCAATCACGGAGATGCTTTACAACGAGGCAATCAAGAAGGCTACGCCGAATGAGATTGACCAAACACGCCTGAAGAAAGCGTTGAGTACTGCCGCCAGAGACATGCTGCTTGGTCCGGAGCCGGTGCCGCAGATAATCAAAGGTCCGGCTGAGATTGCCATCGGCTACAACTTCTTCACCGGACGGGACATCATTCCTGAAGGTCTGAAGAACGTTGAAACGTTCCAGCAGTACACCGCTGCCACTTCAGAACTTGGCAAGTGGTTTAGCAGCTACACCGAAGTCCCCGGTACTGATGGCAAGCGCATCCTAAGCCCCATCGAGGCAGATCATCTAATCCGTTCCACGTTTGGTACGGCCGGGGCTCTTGGTCAATGGGTCACCAATCGCATTGCCGTAGAGGCTGGCACAAGACCGGAGCTCACGGAAAAGGAAGCGCCTATCACTGGCGCGTTCCTGCGACCGGAAGTAGATCGTGGCAGAGAAGATCTGTTCTACGACCTACGCAATCGCGTGAACCAAAAGTACAACACGCTGCGTGAGCTGGAGCGTGATGATGAGAAGAAAGCCGAGGCTTACGACGAAAAGTATGAAGACCTTCTTGATATGCACAAAGACGTAAACAAGATAGCCGCAGACCTATCCGACATCAACGCAGAAATTCGCGAGCTCAGCACATCTAAAGATATCAAGATGACCCCCGCCGAACGTCGCGCCGAAATCCGCGCTCTTCAGCAGGAAAAGAAAGAAGTCCTTGATGACATATACGAGCTTCGCAAGGAGGCGGGGCTCTAGTCTAGGGTGTGTATCAGAATAGAACACGCTCCACCCTTCCTGATCTCTTGACGGATGAGGTGGAGCTCATCTATCTGGCTATCTGATTCATAGCAGCCAGCGTGCTCACAGGCGTCCAAAAGCGCCTTGCAAACGTTATCTAGGTCACGAGCCCTCCGGTCAGGAGGAAAGAGCGCGACATGCACAGCAAGCCTCCCTTCCAAAGCCTGGACATTGCTGTCTACGCACGCTTCCGCCACCGCAACACGGAAGTCTTTGCCACGCTTAGAGATGAAACGATGTTTGCCTGACTGCCCCCAGTAATGGTTTACAGAAGGCGGAAATGGCAACAGCAGCTGTATGTGTTTCATGGTTGTTCCTTTAACAATGTTAAAGGGAGGCCGAATTTTTCAATGAAATCAATGGGGGTGTCTTTGCAAAAATGTTGCACATGAAAAAAAGTTGACGCACCTGTTGACACGGGGCGACATGGGTATAAGAATACCCGTTAAGGAGGCAACATGAAACTGACTAACAAGCACGGTATCCCCCAAACTTTCATCAATGTGTTGGAGCGCCCTACCTACAGCAAGGGCAAGGCCAACCTATCCGTGACTCAACTGATCAACAGTCCGAAGATTGTTGCGCTGACACAGAAGTTTCAGGAAGAGATTGAGCAGGATGTGTCGGAGATGGTGTGGAGCTTGTTTGGCTCCGCTATTCACAAAGTGCTTGAGCACGGCGCCGATGAGAACCACTTAATTGAGGAGCGCCTTCACGCCCATGTGGACGGTTGGAACATTTCCGGCGCTATCGATCTGCAAATTGTCAACGATGACGGTAGCTTGTCGATTCGTGACTACAAGACCACATCGGCCTGGGCGGTAATGAACGACAAGGCCGAATGGGAGCAGCAACTGAACATCTACGCATGGCTGGTTGAGACGGTCAAAGACAAGCCGGTCAAAGACCTTGGCATCGTTGCTATCATCCGCGATTGGAGCCGGCGTGATGCAGCCAATCGAGAGGGTTATCCTAGCGCCCCCGTCAAGGAGCTGCCCATTAACTTGTGGACGTATGGGGAGCGCGAGCAGTTTGTGCGCAATCGTATTGAGCTGCACTCTGCGGCTGATTTTGCGATGGAAACGGATCAGCTTTTGCCGCCGTGCACTCCCGAGGAGATGTGGGAAAAGCCCACCGTGTATGCGGTGAAGAAGAAGGGTGCAGCACGAGCAAAGTCTTTGCACGAGACCGAGCAAGAGGCAAACGTCATTCGCTTGCAGTTGGGCAATGACTACGAGGTGGAGACGAGGCTGGGGGAGCGCACCCGTTGCGCTAACTTTTGCTCCGTCAACGCATGGTGCCAGCAATGGCGCGACTATCAAGATGGCTGGAGGGCTGAATGAGTATTTACAAGAAGTTGATGGATGCTCGGGTCAAGCTTCATGGTATGGAGCTGAAGAAGTCTGGCGAGAACAAGTTTGCCGGGTATAGGTACTTTGAGTTGGGAGACTTTCTCCCGCAGACCATGAGAATCTTTTCTGATCTTGGTCTGTGCAGCGTTGTGAGTTTTGAGTCGGACTATGCATCCCTGACTATCACAGATGCAGAGAGTGGCAACTACATCACTATCAAGAGTCCGATGGCAGATGCCAATCTCAAAGGCGCTCACCCCATCCAGAACCTGGGCGCAGTAGAGTCCTATCAGCGCCGTTATCTTTGGATGGCGGCGATGGAGATTGTGGAGAACGACATCATTGATGCCGCTCCGCAGGTTAAGCCGGAGGCTAAGCCCGAAGTCAAGCCTGCGGCCAAGAAGCCGTCTCCTGAGATTAAGGGTGAGTCGGGCGATTGGAGCATCAAGGTTTCTTTGAAGCCGGATGGCAACGTGGATGATTGGCTGGTGGTTGTTAATGATGCCGTCATGGCCGGCCTGGAGATGGCAACCAAAGAAGATGATGTCATGCAGATCTTTAAGAAGAACAAGCAGCTGTTTGACGCCGTGAAAGAGGCGGATGCTGTGTTTTTCAAGGATTTGATGGCTGCGTTTACTGATACCAAGAACAAACTGAAAGGGAATTAAATGAGCAATTATGTTCCGCGTCCTAACTCTGGAACCTTGTGGCCCAACAACAAGCGAGCCGACAATCACCCTGATGTCAGGGGCGATGCGTTTCTTGATCGCAAGTTGCTTCAGAGCATGTTGCGCAATTCCGACGACGACCTAATTAAGATTCAGGTGTCCGGATGGGCAAAGACTATCGCCGGCAAGGACTGTATTTCTTTGTCGTTCTCGGAGCCATACGAAAAGCCTCAGTCCAAGCCTGTCGCCAAGTCGGCGTCAGATGAGGATCTTCCATTCTGATGAAGACGCTTCAATTTGAGGCCGTCAAGGTTGAGATGAAGCAGAACGTTAAAGGCTACATCTTGACCTTGTGCCTTCATCCAGATGAGGTTCCAGAGGATTTGTTCAGGGACTATGTAGGTGCCCGCTATCAGGTGGTGATGGTTCGCATAAATGCGAACGAAGAACCGATTGATAGGCAAGATGAATTTGAGTCTGACAAGTCGGTGAAGCTTGCTGGCATGTTGTGCAGAGACCCAAAGTTTTGGCAGTTTCTGCACGATGACACTCAGATCATTCAGCCCAATGAGGCCGAAGCAACTGACTGGCTCAGGGATTTCTTGAACATCAAGTCCAGAACAGAGCTAAAGAAAAACATAGAGGCCAGGAACCAGCTGGACTCGTTGCACAGGGAGTTTGTTGCATGGACAAGAAAATGATTCCGTTTTCGGTGTATCTGCCGGCGGAATATCACGAGCGAATGAAGCAAGCCGCTCAAGGGCGTCGAGCGTCTGCCTTGGTTCGCGATGCCATCACGATGATCATGGATGGCGACGATGCGTTCAAGGCTGGCTACAACAAGGCCGTGCGCGATGCATCAAAGGTTGTGTATGACTGCAAAGAGGCTCAGATGGTTGCAGTCAATAAGCGTGACCTTGGGGCAATTCTGACCGAATTGATTGAGAAGCTGGAGATGAAATGATCCATATTCTTGAGACCGAGATTGGTGATGTTCCTTGTGTAGTAAGGCTACTCAATTGGGAGCCTTACAAGCCAGCCTACATCAGCGGTGCACCTGAGAATTGTTACGAAGCTTCTGGCGGTCATGGCGATTGGGAGGTGTGGGTTGATGACGAGCGCGCCAAGTGGCTAGAGGATGATATGTCCGCGAAAGACATTGAGAAGCTGGAGGATCAACTTTTCTACATGATGGAGGGGCGATGAACTTTGAACAGCTGAACCTTTTGGTTCGTGAGTGGGCGGAGGTTCGCGGGATCTACGCGCATAGCAACGCCCGTGCGCAGCTTCTGAAAGCGATGGCTGAGTTCGGCGAGCTTGCTGACGCGGAAGGCAAGGAGGACATGGCTGGCATCATTGATGGGATTGGAGACACCCTGGTGTGCCTTATCAACTACGCCGCCATGCACAAGCTAGATATTGTTGGTTGTTTGGAATGTGCTTACGATCAAATTAAAAACCGCAAGGGCTACATGATTCAAGGCGGTTTGTTCATAAAGGAAGAATGATGTTTACAGATTATTCGACATATCTTCAGACCATTGTGATGCTGGAAAAGCAGGCACATGAATTGTGCAATCTTAAAAAATACAGCGAAGCCAAGAAAAAAGCCGAGGAGATTCACAAAGTTGCTTACGAGCTTTCCAGTTGGTTGGAAAAGCAGCAGCCCGGCAAAGCAAAGTCTGTTGAAGACGCTGCCAGGCTAGCGCTGGAAGCAATCGAGCTCGGCTGTTCGTTTGATTACTTTGACAGCGTCATCGGGCCAGAGCTGAGGAAAGCGCTAGGAGGCAGGAGTGACTAGAGAAGATATTTTGCGGATGGCGCGTGAGGCCGACTGTTTGGATCCTCAGCACTATGGAAGTGACTGGGTTGACAAGCTGGAGAAACTCGCGGACTTGATTGAGCAGCACGTCAAGCAAGAGGCGAAAGACAAACTGAGAAAATGGGCATCGTATGAACCGTGACGAAATAATCCGCATGGCGCGGGAGCAAGGATTGCCTGAAACGGAAATTGAAGGCGTGTTCAGAGTCAACACCGACGACCTTGGCCGAATGCTTGCAGCAGAACGCGAGGCGTGTGCTCAGGTGTGTGAATCAAAAGGCATGGTCAAGGGCGGTGAAGTGTTCGCGGCAAGAATCCGAGCGAGGGGTGAGTAAAAATGGACAGCAATAAAGTATTGGTGGAGTTGGAGTGGGAACAGATTGACGCAATTGTGAGGAACGAACTGCGTGACCATATTGAAATGATTCATAGGGAGTTGGCGGCGGGGGATCATATCCATCCAGACGATGAAGCCGGCAAGCAAAAACTTCTCCCCGCTTTGTATGTGGTCTACGAGCATTGGGCGGGTGAGGCCGAGAGTATGCGGTTGATGAAGGAACTAGAGTATGAAACTAGAACTGATTAAGTTAAATGAAGATACCGGCATCTGCGAGTTGGACATTGATGAGGAAGGCAAGCAGATGCTGATGGAGTTGGGGTTCAACGCATTGATGCGTAAAGCACTAGAGGGATACGACAATGAACAAAAGCGGAGGATGCATGACTGACTTTATCCAGAAGCAGTTTGATATCAGTCAAGAGCTCATCCGGTTAATGAACCGCGAGCACGAGGAGCGGTTGCGTATGTTTGATGTTTACGATGAGCAGCTGCGCGATAAAGACCGACAAATTGCCAAACTTAAATCCACCATTGAGGCACTAGAACTTTTAGTGAAAAAGTAATGGGACACTGGATCTGGTTCAATCTTCTTCTGTTTTCTAATGGTCATTGGGTATACGTTGATTCTTTGGAAACACTAGAGGATTGTTCTGATCTCCGAATGCAATACGAAGAAAAATATCCCGGCAATTACTATTGCTTGCCAATCCAAGTTATTAAAATTTAAGGATAAAAATGATCCCAATTGCAGCAAACAGAATGGCAGAGGTAGACACTGCCCCAATGTACTATCTTAATAGCCAGCCGTGGCTGCCCCACTACACTAAGCCACATATTTTTGTGGCTCCTGGTGGTTACGAAAAAACCGAGCATCAGCTTATTTCGCTTGGGGCTCGCAAGAAAATTGTTGCCCTATGGATGCGGTCATGGCAGAAAAAGAAGTAAACCTGACTTTTTATCACGTCAATGGATTGCTAACGTGGGAGCAGCTTTATGCTCTATTCAACATCATTGAGGACTACGAAACCGTGGACGATCAAGAGCAATACGACATAGCGTGTTTGAAAAGCATGGTTCTTAACACGCCGATGGAGGGTGGACGCACTTTTGGGGAGCTGCTTTGCATGATACAAAGCCCTAATGTTGAAGCCGTGCCATCAAGTGAACTGCGAGATATCAACCCAGCTAGTCAGTCTGGCTAGCGGTGATGTTGTATGCAGCGCCTGCCCCAACTGGGCAATGGAGTGTGAGGCCAGGCGACTTCTAACCTACCCTGCGGCCCAGCGCAGAGAGGCTCTGTCAAAACGGAAAGAGATCCGCAAAGACATTTCTCAACTTGAAGCGGTGATGGAATTCCTTGAACAACAAACTAACGCCGGCCGAAAGAAAGCACCTTCACAAAGTTAAGTCTTTGCCATGCGGGGTGTGTGGCGCGGCTGGTCCTAGTGACGCTCACCATGTAGAGCAGCATCAGCAGTATCTGTGCATTCCTCTGTGCAAGGATTGCCATCAGGGAAGCCACAACGGCATCCACGGCGAAAAGCGGATCTGGTCGGTCTACAAAAAAACAGAGCTATCGGTGCTTAACGAAACGATAAGAAAGCTTCTTGCCGGGTTCTGAGTTATAATTGCTGTGTCCTCATCTCCTAGGACGTATCGATGAAGTAGCTTGGCCCCTCTTTGAAACGAGGGGCTTTTTTTGTACAATGGTTTTACAGTCCTTCTGATGAGCCGTGAGTCGGCGAAACCTACGGGTAAAGGACAGCACGACCTGCCGGTGTAGTGGTCTGCGTAGCGGGACTGCCGCAAGGGGGAATGGGTGAAGAAATGTGGGAGCCTGTGCACGGGCGAACCGCAGCCCTAGTACCGAACCGGCAACTTCAAGGAGATAACAATGCAACTGCGTTGCTTGAATGTTTGGGAAGACGCGCCGCACGTTCGCGGTGACCGCAAGTTTTGGCTGAACTTTGAGCGCACCATTGGATGGTGGTCGCTAACCATCTGCGGTTTTTGTTTTATCCTGCTTAGATCATCGAAGGATTAACAATCGTCCGGCAATACTCGCCAAAATCGGCGTGGTATGTAATGCATTGCGCGTCTCTTTGGGCTCGATAGCCAGCGTTGTGCGCCCACAGGTCTGATGGCTGAAGGACGCGGTGGCTTTCAATGCACACGCCCTGGAGATCTTTCATGGTCTTGTGGTGAATGTGCCCTATGTGGGCATACCTATGCCGAGTGCTTCCCCACATTTCTGGCTTGTCGGCAGCCATCACGCCCTGCAAAGTTTCTGGCTTGACGGTGTCGCCATGAGTAGCGGCCAACATAACTTTCCCAAACTGTCGGAAATAAAATTTATTTGCCGACGTTTCAATGTGCACGCGCGGCTCGTTCTCATAAGCAACTTGCAGCCAGAGACTGAGATCGATGGCCGAATAATCGTCGTGGTTTCCGATGATGTTCCACACGGTAACCTTGGTGTGCTTTCTTAAAGAAATCCGAATCATCTCTCGCAGTATGCGAAAGCCCACCTTGCGAACCTTTTGATAGCGACCATCAACATCTAAGGCATGACCGGATCTCAAAGTTCTGTTTTGCCCGTCATCGGCATGAAAATAGTCACCAAGATTTAGGATGATTGCCTCTTCTGCCAGCGGGGAGCGCTCCACCAAATCGTCGTGAGCGCGGATAAATATTGATTCTGCTTTTGCCAGGTCGTGATCTTCGCCTGTCTCTTCGGCCCAAGCTCTCATGCCGACATGCGGATCCCCGTATATATACATCGAGAGCAGTTTTTGATCGCAAGCCTCCGTGGGCAAATGCGTTGGCGACACCCTGACAATCTCATCGCGAAAAGCCTCAAGAAATGCTTGCTTAATCTCTTCGCTGTTCTGCGTATCCTCTCTTGTTTTAACCCATTGTCCTTTAACCGTTCCATCTTCCGAGTAATAGGTTGAGGTTCCCTTGACCACGTAGCCTGGAGGGGCTGCGTGGGTCATGTCGTGTTCAGGCGAGAGACCTTGGCGGGCAGCTCTGGCTTGCAGCCGGTAGATCTGGCGATACATGTTTCTGAGGTTCATTCCAAGGGCTGCAGCAGCCTGAGTCTTGTTGCCACCAGCTGCTTCAATTGCATCCAAAACTTCATGATCTCTTACGTTGGCAAACTCTCTTAAGTGATCCACTTTGCCCCCCCTAAAAAAATCCCCGCCGAAGCGGGGTCAAATGCAATTAAGACAAAGGTTTTTCTTCTAGGCCGTCATCGTCATCAATGTCTTCGTCTTCATCGATGTCCTCGTCTTCGCCAAGATCATCATCAAAGTCATCATCATCATCATCGCCGATATCGGTTGCGTGCCACGATTCGCTGACTTCATCAGCGTCAGAATCAAAAGCTTCCTTGATAGCATCGCTGGCAGTTTCAGCTTCGATGAAATATTCAAATCGAACAATGTTCGTAATGTTCCAAATCTTCATAACCACCCCCCGTAAGCGCGACCGTGCGCACGCATGAAACTATCTACACATTATTGCCACCATGTGAATTAAGGTGTTGACAAGCGGTTGAATTGTAGTATGTTTAGCGTGTCTGGTGTGGCAACCAGGTATGTCCGTAGACCCCGGTGCAGTGATAGGGGGCTTGTGTGGTCACAAAGCATCTGCGGACATGCCAAGTGATTGCCCAAGCCAAGGGCCAAGCCCTCTATCAGTGCATTGGGGTTTTTCTTTTGGCAGCCAGACCGTCAGGGCGCGTTAGCAGATGGGCCTGTATGGGCTGCACCCGATAAACACACGGTCTAACTTACACCCGATTAGTACCGTACCAGCCTGTCAGCGAGGGACTGGTGTAGATAACGCAACGTGGTAGGAACCCAGGCGTTATTGAATGAATCGCTGCCTCATGGGGGACTGGGGCCGGTCAGCCGGTCTGGGTCGTGTGAATCCCGCAACCGCCGGATCCACCCTGGGGAGACTATTTTTCCGTGATGCGGCATCAGATGAAAGTGGCAACGGTCATGTGCTATGATAAAGCTGCACCTAGAACGTTATGCTGGTGTACGATGGAAGGCCCACAAAGGAGGTCAAATGAAGAAGCTTGCACTAGACGCCATCCGCCTGGATGGTGAAACGCAGGCCCGCGTATCGCTTAACCAAGATGTGGTTACGGAATACGCGGCGCACATGCAGGAAGGTGATACGTTCCCGTCGATTGTTGTGTTTCATGATGGCAGCGATTACTGGTTGGCGGATGGTTTCCACCGCTACATGGCGCATAAGCAAAACAAGGCCACAGAGATTGAGTGTGATGTCCGCACGGGCACTTTGGAGGAGGCCAGGCTATACGCCTACGGTGCAAACGGCCGTCGCGGCCTGTCGTTGAGCCGAGAGGACAAGCGCAAGATCGTTTTGTCTATGCTCAAACATCCGGAATGGAAAAAGTGGGCCAATACGGAGATTGCAAAGCACGTTGGATGTTCAAGTATGACCGTAGGCCGGATCAAGTCTGGATTGGTTTATGACGCAGAAAAAGAGCAGCCCAAGAAGGTGGTTCGTAATGGCAAGGTGCAGGAAGTAAAAACACAAAATCTTGGAAAGCAGAAGAAAGTTGTTGAGATTGTTGAGGCCGAGCAGGAAAGCGACACCTTGGCCGAGCTGACCGATACTATTAATGAGCTTCATACAGAGAATCAGAAGCTCAAGGATGCGATTGCAATTGGTCAATGGGACGCCAGCGAGATTGAGAAGCTGGACATTCAGGAAACTGTCGAGGAGCTGCGCGAAAAGGCAAGGGTGCTGGAGATCGACAACGCGGCATTGAGGGATAGCCGCGATATGTTCCAGGCGAGAAACGCGGAGCTTATGCAGACCGTAAAAAACCTGCAAACAAAACTGCGGAAGATAGAAGCGGCAGCTTGACCGCTTGCCCCACGCCGCAGGGAGTGCGGCAGTTTATGGAGATCATATGGAGCTGCAATTGCGCGAGCACCAGATGCGTGTCATCGAGGAGCTCAGGGAAGGATTCCGCAAAGGGTATCGATCACAACTGCTGTACGCCCCGACGGGGTTTGGTAAAACAGAGGTCGCCATCTATTTAATGAAGGCGGCCAGAGAGAAGTGCAAGAAGTCTGCGATGGTGATGGACCGCATCGTTTTGGTAGACCAGACAAGCCTAAGATTAAGCAAATACAATCTGGCGCACGGCGTGTTTCAAGCGGGGCATTGGAAGTATGACCCGAGCGAGCTCATTCAGATCTGCTCAGCGCAGACTCTGGAGCGCAGGGATACGGTTCCAGGCATGAACCTGCTAATCGTTGATGAATGTCACATTGCGCGCAAACACATCACGCAGTTCATTAAAGACAATCCCCATATCTCCGTCGTTGGGCTGACGGCGACGCCTTTTACCAAAGGCTTGGGCGACATTTACGAAAATGTAGTAACCGGCGCGACCAATGGCTGGCTAGTCGATAACAATTGGCTGACGCCGCTACGCGTGTTTATCGCCAAAGAAATTGACATGACCGGCGCCAAAAAGGTGGCGGGCGAATGGTCTCAGGATGTAGTAACGCAGCGCGGTATGTGCATCACCGGCGACATCGTTCAGGAGTGGATTAAAAAGACACACGAGATTTATGGAAAGCCGGAAAAGACCATTGTGTTTTGTGCCGGCGTGGCTCACGGTGCAGACCTTGTGGAGCAGTTTGCTCAGCATGGTTATAACTTTGTGGCTATTAGCTACAAAGACAACGATCAATTTAAGCGTGATGCAATCGAGGACTTTGCCAAGCCAGACACGCAGATACACGGGCTTATCGCTACAGATATCTTGACCCGTGGGTTCGATGTGCCTGATGTGAAGATCGGAGTGTCGGCGCGCCCTTTTTCAAAGTCTCTTTCGTCACACGTTCAGCAGATGGGGCGCGTCATGCGTCCCCACCCCTCCAAAGAGTTTGCTGTGTGGCTTGACCATTCGGGAAACTATCTTCGCTTCCGTGAGGATTGGGATTCGCTGTATGTCGATGGGGTGGATGAGCTCGACGACAAAGCAGAGACGCCAAAGAAAGAACCGTCGTTCAAAGACAAAGAGGAGGCTAAATGTCATGTCTGCGGATGTCTTCGTCCGCGCGGCGCGGGCAGCTGCCCATCATGTGGTCATGTTTTCCAAAAACGTAACCAGGTCGAGGCGATCGCCGGCCATTTGGAGGAGCTCACATCGGGTCACAAGTCCAAAGAGGACAAACAAAAGTTTTATTCCGAGTTGGTTTGCTACGCGATGTCAAAGGGATACAACCCAAATTGGGCGAAACACAAATACAAAGATAAGTTTGGTGTCTGGCCCAAAAACCTTTCTGAGACCCCGATGCCGATCAGTTTGGCAACGTCCCAGTGGATTAGGTCTCGGCTAATTGCCTATGCCAAGAAGCAGGAAAAGCTCCGCATTCCTAGTATGGTGGCGCGATGACGTTCGAGGATTTTGTAAGGGGGCACGGGCTTATCGTTGACGGTCTTGTGCCGGATAGGTGGGTTGCCGTCCCTACGGAAGATCACCCGCGCAAAAAAAATGGTCGCTACAAGTGGCTGGGCGATGTGGGTTGGGCGCAGAACTGGGCAACTATGGAGCGGCCACAAATGTGGCGCGGCCCCGACTCGACTGTTGACCCCAGGCGCATCGCACAAGCGGCTGATACGCGGCAGCAGGAGGCCGATAGGGCCGCCAAAAAGGCCGGGTGGATACTGCACCAGTCTGAACTGCGCGACCACCCCTATCTGTGCAGGAAAGGGTTCCCTGACGAGCGGGGCGCTGTATGGAACGACCTGCTAGTGATTCCGATGCGCCGTGATGGCCGGCTGGTGGGCGCACAACTCATAGACCAAGAGGGCGGGAAGCGATTCCTGGCTGGCCAGACCACTAAGGGGGCAGCGTTCGTTTTCGATGCAAAGGGGCCGCCCATTTTCTGCGAAGGCTTTGCCACCGGGCTGAGCATTCGGGCAGCCATGCAAGCTCTCAAGATCCGTTACACCATTTACGTGTGCTTCTCGGCAGGAAACATAGAGGGTGTGGCGTCGAAAGTCTCTGGCGGTATCGTCGTCGCAGACGCCGATCCTAATGGTGTCGGGGTCAGGGCCGCCTGCAAAACAGGCAAGCCTTATTGGGTGTCTGACGCAGTCGGTGAGGACTTCAACGACCATCATGCGCGGGTGGGATTGTTTCAAGCGGCTCTATCTTTAAGACGGGCGTTGTTCGATAAATCCGCAACAGCCGATGGTACTTAGCTTCGATTGCCCGGACCCGTTCTTTACAATACCACGGGCGGCCTGCTGCTGCGAGTGAAGCTCCAGCCCTGCGCTCACAAAGCACCGCCCAGTAACGATCCTTCACGTCCTGGGCGATGCGTCCTGCTTCTGGTTTGCCCCAAAGGGCGTCAAACTGCTCACGCGTTAAATCCATCCGCAACCCACCCAAATAACGATGCCCACAAACGCAATAATCCACCAAATCCATGAGCCAAAAGATCGATCCGGCTCCTCCACCCATAGTGTAGCTTCATATCCGTAAGCCTCCCGCATGGAGCGGGGAATGCGGTAATCCTTAGATCTAAACTCGCTGAAAAAAAGGTTGTTTTTCATTTTCAAAATGGCACCGTGGATTCGACCGGGTCGTTTTCAATCACGTCGGGCAGGGGCTGCCAGAAGCGGCCCTCCGCCCCACACGGCCAGATCCGCATCTGATAGCAGTTCTGTTGGTTGATGTCGCCCGTGACAATGTTGGGTTGCTCCGCCCGCGAATGCAGGCACAGGTGCGTCATCGGGTCGTGGTATTGGCAATCGCGGCAGATGCGGGTCATGCTGCATCCTCCTCGGATTCCCATTCCTCCATAGCGGCAACGATGCCGAACTCATTTTCCAGCTCCGCCGGCAGATCACGGGCATCCTCGATGCTTCCGATTTTGTAGCGCCAGTCCTGACCGTCTTGGAACATGCCGGCAAACCCCATCCCGCATTCCCAGTAGTACGCCTTGACCTCAAGGTCTCCGCGCTCAGAGAGGGCTTCATAAACGCCAACAGGCGGAGCCCATGCGGACTCGAATTGTGCCCTCAGTTGGAATTGACCACCCCCCAAGTCGGACACGTCGAAGTTGTCGTCGCCCACGTCCCATTTAGTGCCCCACCGTGACGTGCAGAAGTCGTACCAGTTCCCGTAACCGTGCTTCTCGAGGCTCTCTGCGGTTTTGCGTTTGAGTTCCTTTTTCTCGGCCTCATCGCCCCGAAAACCAGCAGTGATGTGCAGGTCGTCGGGCACGGGGATCACCCCATTGCAAAAGCGGCCATGCTTAAAAGCCTCCGCCAACCGTTCAATCTCGGCCTGCGGTCCTGTAATGACAATGCTGTTAGAGCACCAATTTGGCATTTTTTAATCTCCTAGAAAAACAGCGGTAAAAAAGCCAGCGTAAGCCAGAAGGCGGCCATTGCCAGCAGCAGTGGCACGCCATGGTGCCTTGGGGTCATTCATGCTACCCCCTCGATCACCCATTCGCCCGCCTCCGGATAGAGCGATTCGGTCGCCTGGCCGAGGGCCATGCCTGACAGTTCGGCGTCGATGGCCTTTAGGACGTATTCGTGAGCAAACCACGGTGTCCGCATCCGCTCCGCCTCATCTATGGCAGCGTCGATGCGGGCCTGTATGTCGGTGCCGTTTGCCTCGTCGTCGAATCGCATCGCCCCTTCAACAATGTTCTCCAACAGGGAAACAATGCATTTCTGGATCGCGCGCTCTTGCTGCGCGTCCGTCAGTTCCTTAAATGTTTTCATGTTCTTCCACCGTGTCCAAGTGAACCCATCGGCCGTGCGGCATCGTGTGTCATGTTGCCTCCATCTGTTCGTTCGTCCAGTCGCTCACGTCCACGCCCTCGGGCAGCTGCAAACTGAACGTCTTCCGCTCGATTTCCTCCACGAAAAAATCCATCTTCATTTTTTCCCTCCCAAAATTGCATCGATGAAAGCCGCCGAGAACCCCCGGCGGAGCATTGCAGCGCGGAGTGCATCCGCCCATGTCGTATTAGGCGGCGGTCTCATGTCCTATGTCTCCGGCTACATGATGGCGCAAAAAGCTGCCGACAGGCAAGGCCCGTGCGAATTTTTTAATCTCTGTAGCATCGTCTCCGACGCCATGCGTCCGCGTCTTGTGCCAATGAATGACGGTGCGGCCCGCTGCCGCATAGCATCCGCCAGTGCCCGTGCCGACACGCGCCGCCTGCGACCCGTGGGCCGTGAATTGAATGATGTAATCGCGCTCGCGCGCGCATAGTGGGCGTCCGCCACCGCAAGTGTGGCAAGTGACCGCCTGCGTCTCGGCGGGGCATCGCACGAACCGCACCCCGTCCATCCGCCACAAGTCAGGCGTGCCCGCGGCCGCGGCGTAAACGGTAGCGTGCCCCATGCGGTGGGCCAGGATGGCGGCCTCCGGTGTGTCCGCCGATATGTTTATGATGGTTTTCCCCGGCGCGGGCAATGGGATCAGTTCCGGGGCAAAATGCGTATAGGTCCACGCATGGCCCCGGCGCGGTACAGCGTCCCGCAGCGCGGCCAGATAGTCGAGGTCGATGGCATCCGTTCCACGTTCCGGCGCGGGGTGCAAGGCGCACGTCCGCGGGCAGGTTCCATATGTATCGGCGGCCCCGCTGCGATAGGTGGTCGCGATTGGGCCGGTCTTGGCGTTGCTGCTGACCGCTAGAAGTTTGAGCATGTTTCCTCCAGCGCGCGGCTGAAAATCAAGGTTAATCTGTCGAGGTCGGTGTCGTCCAATTCGGGGTCGCCCACGGCGTCGAGGAAAGTCTCAGCAGCGGCCCGCAGCACGGCGCGGCCTCGTACTGCCTCCCAGTAGTCGCTGGCGTCTCCCGGCTCGACGTTCAAATTGACTGTGCCGTCCAGTTCGTCGATGCTGTCGAGGGCGTGGCGCGTCCCGTCACGCCAGACATGCACCGGGGCGTCGGGGTCGCATTCCTGCATCAGGGCGATAAGCTCGCTCGTGTTCATTTTGCCTCCGTCAAATAAGTGTGTTTCGCGTATGTCCAAGCGTCGTTCCAAAGAACCTGCACGTCCTCGCGCATCTCTTCCCCATCTGCCATCCAGATTTCAACCCCGTGGTCGGCGAGCGCGGCGTCCATCACCATGTTGGCGTCGAGGTGGTCGTGCGAGTGGCAAACGTGGGGATCAGTCTCTGCCGCGTTGTCCCGGCGCATCGCCTGCCATTCCTGCGGCGTGAGGCGGGCGCGCAGAGAATGGCTGAATGTCGCCGCCAGTTCGCGGTGGTCGGGCAGGGCCAAGCGTTTGTCCTCCCAAATAGCGGTCAGGTGCATGGTTCCACCACATAGTCTGTCGATTCGATGGGGCGGGCCAAACATGCCGTGAACAGGTCGGCGCGTTGCGTGACCCCGTTGTAGGCGGCGCGGGCATCCTCGGCGGACTCGTGGCATTGCCATTCATCGAGAAAATGCCCTGCCGGGGTACGGATGGTGTAGACGACGAGAAACATTATCGAATCCTCTGAATGGTGCAGTTGTCGCATTGCCAAATGCTGCGGTCTCCCGGTTCGGTGTCCATAAAGTCGAGCACCGAATCCAGAGACCCGTGCAGTCGAGTCCATGTGCCCCATTCGGCGGGGTCGAATAGGTTGGTCTCCCCGCATTCCGCCCGCAGGGTGTCGCGTGTGTGGAGTTTCGTGGCCCCGTCCCACTCCAATAAATAAACGGGAAAGTGCAGCGCGGAAAGGTCAATCGATCTCCGCAGGTCTTGGAAGTCAAGATTCATGGTCGAACCTCTCAGATGAACCGCCGGAGTCGGCGGATGGGGTGGTCGCGGTCGATGTGCGCTTCCGTCACGTTGTACGGGGCGCCCCGGCTGTCGAGCGCGCGCAGCAGCAGGCCCGCGTCAGAGTCTTCTTCCAGATAAGCCCGAGGGCCGTCGGTGTAGCTATAGGGCGAGACGTCGGCGGCAATGCCTAGCGTGTCGAGGAGCGAGCGGGGGCACTCAAGCCACCCGTGACCGGGGTCGCTGTGGAACGTCAATTTATGCATGGTCTCTCCGAGAAGGGCGGGATGCCCATCCCTGTCTACCTCGGCGGACAGGGAAAGGCGCTCAGCGCGGCTCAAATGAGAAAACATCGCCCTTGCCGTCGAGGGTGGCACCAACGTAGTCCACGAACGGCGCGGCCTCGGGCCAGTGCTTTTTCACAAGGGCGATCGCGGCAACGCAATGCGCGTCCTGCGCGTGGTCGAATGGCACGGTCACCGACCAGATGGCATCGGCTCCGCGGTAGGTTGCGGCTTTGATGCGCGAGCCGCGCGTGTTGGTCGGCCCGAGGAAGCGGGTGTGAATGGCAATTGGCATGGTTGGGTCTCCCAGGTGATGAATTAGTGCCGTTTCATGTGCGGCATGGACAGTCTCGCACACACGCGGCCGCAATGCAAGCGCCGCGATGGTAAACTGGCGCGACCATATTCCGGTTCTGTACCGGGGGGAACGATATGAGGAAGTTGAAGCGGAGCGAGGTGGTCGAAGCGCTCAAGACTCATCCAATTGAGAATGTGCTTGTAGGTGCCAGTAGAGCGGACAGCAAGCGGCTCACCGCAAAGCAACGCCGATTCGCTGAGGAGGTAGCGACGGGCAACACCTACGCCGGAGCATACAGAGCGGCCTATGACACGCATACCCGGCCGGAGATCCAGAGCAATGAGGGAAGGAGACTTGCAGCGCACCCGCGTGTTGCCCTACAAATCGCGGCTCTAGAGGCGGCAGCAGAGGCAAAAAGATACGCAACCCCGGCAGCGCTGCGGGCTTTGGTCATCGAGCAGCTGACAGCAATGGCCGTGGACGACACCGTCAAACACGCGCAACGGCTCCGCGCGCTCGAGCTTCTGGGCAAGGTGACCGAGGTGGCGGCATTCACCGAGCGGCGCGAGGTGGTGACGGTGAGCGACTCCGGCGCAGCTCGAGACCGGCTCATCGACTCGCTGCGCGCTGCGCTGCGCTCGGACACCATCGATGCGGACGTGGTGGGCGAGACCCTGATTGCCGAGCTGCGGCCCAGCGATGGGGTGGGGGTGGGCCTTGTCAACGCGCCTGCGGACGGGGAGGGGGAGGGGGCGGCCCCCTAGCGAGGACGGCTTGCCTCCGCCACTATAGCTTAGTAATCCACTCATCCGATCGCCAACTTTTAAACTCATCCGATCGCCAACTTTTGGCCATTACCACACAGTACCGTATACCGTTATCGATGATTATCACCTGTGGATAACCCGTTTCTAACTTTTTTCCAAAAAGGTTAAGTGCTTGATTTTATTGGCCGGAAACGCCCTCCCTTTAACAATGTTAAAGGAAGGATTTGCCTGTTAACATAGTGAATGGTATATTTGTACCCACCCCACCCCTTATCAATATCTAGGGATTAATAGATTTTATGAATCAGCAAACACCCCCCGGTAGGTCTCGGAGTAAAAAGAGGGCGGGGGGTATATGTAAAGAAATGACGCCAGCTCAGAAAGAGGTTTACTTGGTTATTGATGAATGGTGGAAGCGATTTGGTTTTGCTCCATCTGTGGATGATGTAATGCAAGTGCTTGGGGCTAAGGGTAGGGGTAACGTGGCTCGCAAGATGTGGAGGCTTGTGGAGCTAGGGTATTGCAAAGGCCAGCCTGGCAAAGCTCGTTCTATACGGCCTAGTCATATAAAGGTGTGGAAGGTTGATTGATCTTGCTTCTTTGTCTGACGAGCATCTCTTTCAGATTTTGAAGGGGATGCCGGAGGACCGCCTTCTTAGGGTTATTGATGCCATGCCTGATGGGCAGAGGGATCACTTATTGCAGATTGCTGAGGACTATGCGGCCTCGGTGAAAAGAGAGCAGTCTCATAAAAGCTTTATGAGCTTTGTACAAGAGATGTGGCCTAACTTTATTCATGGTCGGCATCATGCCGTGATGGCCAAGGCTTTTGAAAAGGTGGCTAGCGGCAAGTTAAAGAGATTGATTGTGAACATGCCGCCTCGGCACACAAAGTCTGAGTTTGCCTCTTACCTTTTGCCGGCGTGGTTCTTGGGACAGTATCCGGAGAAAAAGATTATCCAGTGCTCCAACACGGCAGAACTTGCTGTGGGTTTTGGTCGCAAGGTTAGAAACCTTGTAGATAGCGAGACCTATGCAAAAATCTTTCCAAACGTAGCTCTAAGAACTGATTCTAAGGCTGCCGGTCGTTGGTCCACTAATAAGAATGGCGAGTATTTTGCTATTGGTACTGGCGGCGCTGTGACTGGTAAGGGCGCAGATCTTTTAATTATTGATGACCCTCATAGCGAACAAGAAGCAACTATGGCTGAAACAACGCCAGAGATTTATGACAAGGTCTATGAGTGGTTTACTTCTGGCCCAAGACAGCGTTTACAGCCTGGCGGTGCAATTATTATTGTTCAAACCAGATGGTCAAAGCGTGACTTGACCGGACAGGTGCTAAAAGCTGCAGCACAAAGAGGCGGCGATGACTGGGAGGTTATTGAGTTTCCAGCAATTCTTCCATCCGGCAATCCGCTATGGCCAGAATTTTGGAGCTTAAAAGAGCTTGATGCCCTTAAGAGTGAACTTCCAAACTCTAAGTGGATGTCTCAGTATCAACAACAACCTACATCAGAGTCTTCAGCCATTGTAAAAAGAGAGTGGTGGCAGACATGGGAGAAAGAACATCCGCCGGCGTGTGATTTTATTTTGATGGCTGCGGATACTGCGTTTGAAGCCCACAATAAGGCTGACTATTCAGCCTTTACCATATGGGGTGTCTTTTATGACCCCGACTCTAGTGGTATGGAGCAGGCCAATTTGATCTTGTTGAATGCTGAACGAGAGCGTATAGAGTTTCCAGAGTTAAAAAGAAAGACTCTTGAGCTCTATAGGGAATGGGATCCCGATTCTGTGATCATTGAAAAGAAAGCATCTGGTGGTCCGCTAATCTATGAGCTCAGAGCGATGGGCATACCAGTACAGGAGTTCACTCCAGTTCGTGGTTCTAAGGGGCAGAGCAACGATAAGGTTGCAAGATTGAATGCCGTATCGGATATTTTTGCCTCTGGCCGAGTTTGGGCGCCAAATACAAGTTGGGCTGAAGAGGTTATTGATGAGGTTGCCAGCTTCCCTGCTGGAGAACATGATGACTATGTAGATACGGTATCTTTGGCCCTTATGAGATTTCGTCGGGGCGGGTTTATCAGAACATCATTGGACGAGGATGATGAACCAATGTATCAACGCAAACGTGAGTATTACTGAGATGTATAAGGAGATTGGCCATTCACAAATTAGCGACATGTTGCTTGAGCTTGCGCTACAGGCACGCGATTGGTTTCCTTACTACAATTTTGAAGTGATGCCAGTACATCCCGAAGTGCTGATGATGGACCCATTCTTGGCCGATCTGGCTAAAAAACAAAAGTTTCAGGCGGGGGTTATTAGACTTCCTAAAAATACATGTTATGACTGGCATACAGATACGGATCGAAAGGTCTCTATCAACATGCTTTTGAAAGACACTCGCAGTGAATGTTTGTTTATGAGCAAGCCTGGAGTATCGTTTCAATTCTATGAGTTGAAGTACATGCCGCATACGTATTACGCGTTTGATACGCAGACGCCTCACATGGTTTTAAACCATGAAGGACCAAGGTACATGTTTAGTGTGGAGTTCCTCGGGGGCTCAAGAAATTTAACTTTTGAAGAGCTGTGCGCTGACTTTAAGGACTAATTATGGCTATTGATAAAGCGTTGAATCAGGCACCAATGGGATTGAGCGAAGATGCTCTTTCGCAAATGCCGGCTATTGAGATTGAGATTGAAGATCCGGAGTCAGTGACTATTGGAATTGATGGGATGGAAATTAAAATTGCTCCCGACGAGGAGGAGAATTTTAATGACAACCTAGCCGAGTATGTAAGTGATCAGCATTTGCAAGAGCTTGCAAGTGAGCTTATTGGCGGTTTTGAAGAAGATGTTTCTTCGCGCCGCGACTGGATTCAAACTTATGTAGATGGCCTAGAGCTTTTGGGTCTAAAGATTGAAGAGCGCGCCGAACCTTGGGAGGGAGCTTGCGGTGTTTATCACCCCATGCTCTCTGAAGCGCTGGTTAAGTTTCAGTCTGAAACCATGATGGCCACCTTTCCCGCCGCCGGTCCGGTGCGCACCAAAATTATTGGCCGGGAGACTCCATCAAAGAAAGAGGCAGCTGAAAGAGTTCAAGAAGACATGAACTACCAGCTAACGGATGTTATGAAGGAGTACCGACCTGAGCATGAAAGAATGCTTTGGGGTCTGGGCCTTTCTGGCAATGCGTTCAAAAAAATCTACTACGACCCTTCTTTTGAACGGCAGGTGTCAATTTTTGTACCAGCTGAAGATATGGTTGTGCCTTATGGCGCTGCCAATCTAGAAACCGCTCCGCGCGTGACGCACATCATGCGCAAGACAGAAAATGATCTAAGAAAACTGCAGGTTGCTGGCTTCTACAGAGATGTAGATCTTGGGAATCCTGATACAACCCTTGATGAAGTCGAGAAAAAGATTGCTGAAAAGCTTGGATTTCGCGCCAGCACAGACGATCGCTTCAAGATCTTGGAAATGCATGTTGACCTAGATCTGGAAGGTTTTGAACATAAAGATAAAAACGACGAGCCTACCGGCATTGCTCTTCCATATGTAGTGACAATTGAAAAAAGCAGTCAAACCGTTTTGGCGATTCGTCGGAATTGGGAAGAAAGCGACGAAACTCACACAAAGCGTCAGCACTTTGTTCACTACGGATACGTGCCGGGGTTTGGGTTCTACTGCTTTGGTTTGATTCATCTTATTGGCGCATTTGCCAAAAGCGGTACATCCCTTATCCGTCAGTTGGTTGATGCTGGCACGCTATCTAACCTGCCTGGAGGCTTCAAGACTCGTGGTATGCGGGTCAAGGGTGATGACACTCCGATCAGTCCGGGAGAATGGCGGGATGTAGATGTGCCATCCGGAACTTTGCGGGATAACCTGCTGCCGCTTCCTTATAAGGAGCCGAGTCAGGTTCTTGCCACCTTGATGGATAGGATTGTAGAAGAGGGTCGCCGAGCGGCTAATTCGACAGATCTTCAGATCAGTGACATGTCCTCCCAAGCTCCGGTGGGCACGACGCTAGCAATTCTTGAACGGACATTGAAAAACATGTCTGCTATCCAAGCGCGCGTTCATTATTCAATGAAGCAGGAGCTTTGCCTTCTCAAAGAGATTATTGCTGCCTATACGCCGGAGGAATATTCCTACGAGCCGGATGTGGGCAATCGGTTTGCAAAGCGTTCGGATTACGACAACGTGGATGTTATTCCTGTGTCCGATCCCAACGCAGCAACGATGGCTCAAAAGATTGTCCAGATGCAGGCAGTATTTCAAATGGCGCAATCCAACCCTCAAATTTTCAACATGCCGCTGCTAAATCGGCAGATGTTGGATGTTTTGGGGATCAAAGATGCGGATAAATTGGTTCCTCTAGAAGGAGACATGAAGCCTGTAGATCCAGTTACAGAGAATCAAAATATCTTGATGATGAAGCCAGTAAAGGCTTTTCTTAGCCAAGATCATCAGGCGCACATTCAGGTTCACATGGCAGCAATGCAAGACCCGAAGATTCAGCAACTTCTGCAAAACAATCCTACAGCTCCGCAATTGCAAGCAGCCATGATGGCTCATATCAACGAGCACCTTGGGTTTGAGTATCGCAAACAAATTGAACTTCAGCTTGGTATGCCGCTTCCGCCTCAAACTGATGAAATGGGTGAGCCGGAGCACATGGACCCCGAGGTTGAAGCTCGGTTGGCCCCGATGCTTGCGCAGGCAGCGCAGCGCCTGTTGGCTAAGAATGCTCAAGAAGTACAAGCCCAACAAGCTCAACAACAAGCTCAAGACCCGCTCATTCAGATGCAACAACAAGAGCTGCAGATCAAGATGCAAGAGCAACAGCGGAAGGCCCAAAAAGACCAGACTGACGCGCAGCTCAAGATGCAACAGATTGCAGTAGAGCGGGAGCGCATCCGCCAACAGGCAGAGACAGAAGATCAACGTACCAAAATTGATGCGATGAAGGCTGTATCTAAGTTCCAAAATGACCGGAACAGTGAAATGACTCAGCTAACCGTTGATGTTCTTAAGCATTTGTCCAGCAAGAAAAAAGGTGAGCAATGAGAAATCTTGATTATTTGTTGAGTGCTTTCAAAGATCGTATGGATATGTTGGGGGATGCTATTGCTCACGGCAATTGCACTTCATATGAAGAATATAAGTTTGCGTGTGGCCAGATTCGAGGTCTTGAGGCTGCATGTGGAATCGTAGAAGACCTCAAATCTAACCTGGAGAACTCGGATGACTGAAGGCATCCTGCTGGCCACAAACGCCAGCAATCCCGAGGTTGTGGGAGCCTATAGCTTTACAGCAACAAATGAAGATAAGGCAAAACAACTGCCGCGTCCTAGCGGGTATCGCATTCTTTGCGCAATTCCTGATATTGAAAAGGAATTTGAAGAGGGCGGGCTTGTTAAGGCTGACATCACAATTCGCAATGAGGAACTACTGACCACGGTGTTGTTTGTGGTTGATCTTGGTCCTGACTGTTACAAGGACGAGAAGCGGTTCCCAAGTGGTCCGTGGTGTAAGCAGGGTGATTTTATTTTGGTACGCCCACACGCGGGTTCAAGGCTAGTTATTCATGGCCGAGAGTTTCGGATCATTAATGATGATTCAGTTGAAGGTGTTGTTGCTGACCCTCGTGGTATTAAACGTAAATAGGAGCAGACAAGATGCTTGATGAATATAAGTTTCCTGATGAGCAGGAAAACGAAAAGTCCTCAATTGAAATTGAGATTGAAGATGATGCGCCCCTTGAAGACCGAGGTCGTCAGCCGATGCCGCGCTCTTTGGTAGAAGAGCTGGAACGCGATGAGCTCGATGATTACGACGATGTAGTCAAAGAAAAGCTCAAGCAAATGCGCAAAGTTTGGCACGATGAGCGTCGCGAAAAAGAAGCAGCGCTGCGTGAGCAAAATGAAGCAATTGCTTTAGCGCAAAACTTGATAGAAGAGAACAAGCGAATTAAAAATGTTCTCTCTGTTGGCGAAAAGGAATATGTCAGCACAATTCAAAGCGCGGCCAATATGGAATTGGAAATGGCCAAGCGCGCATACAAAGAGGCTTATGATTCTGGGGATAGCGATAAACTAATTGAAGCTCAGCAAGCAATGCAGACGGCAAATCTGCGTTTGATGCAGGCTAATAGTTTTAGGATTCCCTCTTTACAAGATCAAGAAAAAGAAGTACAACAGGCTCCACAGTATCAACCGCCCCAACAAGTTGACCCCAAGGCGGAAGCGTGGCAAGAGCGCAATTCTTGGTTTGGTCGGCAAAAGGGTATGACTGCATTTGCTTTGGGCGTACACGAAGAGCTCAAAGATAATGGGGTCAGGGTTGGTTCTGATGATTATTATCGCGCTCTGGACAAAACAATGCGCGCTAGATTCCCAGAGGCATTTGCCGATGAGGAAGAAGAGCAATCTCAGTCCCGTTCAAGACCGGCTACTGTCGTTGCCCCTGCTACACGCAGCACTGCCCCCAAAAAGGTACGGCTGAAGCAGAGTCAATTGAACATTATTAAAAAGCTGAACATTACTCCCGAACAATATGTGCGGGAATTCTTGAAGACGGAGAATCAAAATGGCTGAGACCAGAATTGCTCGTGAAGTAGAAACCCGGACTCAACAAGAGCGTCCCAAGCAGTGGATGCCTCCCGAACTACTCCCGGAGCCTGATCGGCAACCCGGTTACGAGTATCGTTGGATCCGTGTGTCAACCTTGAATCAGGCAGACCCCCGCAACCTCTCGGCCAAGCTCCGTGAAGGTTGGGAGCCGGTAGCTATCGAGGAGCAACCCCAATTCCAACTGCTAGTCGATCCCAGTAGTCGTTTTAAAGACAATATTGAGATTGGCGGTCTATTGCTTTGCAAGACTCCGTCTGAATTTGTTGAACAGCGCAATGCGTATGTTAATCAACAAACCCAGGCTCAGACTGAAGCGGTAGATAACAACCTGATGCGTCAAAGTGATCCGAGGATGCCGCTGTTCAAAGAGCGCAAGTCTTCGACTAGCTTTGGCAAAGGCTAATCTAATCTAAGGAGCTAATTATGGCTTACCCGACTGTTGACAAGCCCTACGGGCTTCAGCCGATCAATTTGATCGGCGGTCAGGTGTTTGCGGGCTCGACCCGCATGTTCCCGATTGCCAGCGGTTACAACACCAGCCTGTTTAACGGCCAAGTTGTGCAGCTGACTACGGACGGCACTCTGATTGTAAACCCCACCACCACCGGCACCTCGCCTCTCGCTGGTATTGTTGGCGTGTTTCTTGGTGTTGAATACACCAACCCCGGCACCAATCAAAAGATTCGTGCTCAATACTGGCCTGCCGGTACGGTTGCTTCGGATGCTGTTGCTTATGTTTGTGACGATCCGGACACCGTGTTCAAGGCTGTTATCTGCAACACCGGCCAAACCGTTGCTGCTCTGGGTCAATGGGCTGTTGGCAAGAACGCCGCCCTCATCCAGAACGGCGGTTCGACTACCACTGGTGACGCTCTTGTCGCTATTGGCGGTCAAGCCCCGGCTGCTACTAACACCATCGTTCGCGTTGTGGGCGTTGTTCCGGACACGGCTCAAACCACGACCTCGGTTGGTAGCACCAGCGGTTCAAGCACCACTGTCACTCTGACTGCAGCTAACACTGCTATCAAGCCGTACATGAGTGTCACTGGCACCGGCGTTACTGCCGGCACCTATGTGGTGTCTATCTCTGGTACGACCCTGACCCTGTCGGTGGCTGCCAACCTTACGGCTGTTACTCTGACTTTCCTCGGTTCGCCCGAAGTTCTGGTCAAGTTCAACCACGGTTGGCATTCGTACTACAACTCGACCGGCGCTGCCGTCGCTACCTGATAGGAGTTAATCATGGCAATTTCTCGTGCCCAGCTACTCAAGGAACTCCTGCCCGGCTTGAATGCGCTGTTTGGTCTGGAGTACGCTCGCTACGGCGAGGAACACAAGGAAATCTACGAGACCGAAGCCTCGGAACGTTCCTTTGAAGAAGAAACCAAGCTGTCTGGCTTCTCGGCCGCTCCGGTCAAGAACGAAGGCCAGGCAATTGCGTATGACAACGCGCAAGAAGCTTGGACTGCTCGCTATAACCACGAAACCATCGCTCTGGGTTTCTCGCTGACTGAAGAAGCAATCGAAGATAACCTCTACGATTCGCTGTCGGCGCGTTACACCAAGGCTCTGGCTCGTGCTATGGCTTACACCAAGCAGGTCAAGGCTGCTTCGGTTTTGAACAACGGCTTCTCGTCTACCTATGTTGGTGGTGACGGCGTTTCCCTGTTCTCGACCTCGCACCCGCTGATCACTGGTGGTGTTAACAGCAACACTCCGGCTACTGCCGCTGACCTGAATGAGACTTCGCTTGAAGCCGCTGTTATTCAGATCGCTGCTTGGACGGACGAACGTGGCCTGCTGATCGCTGCCAAGCCGAAGAAGCTTGTTGTTCCCCCGGCGCTGCAATTCGTTGCTACCCGCCTGCTCGAAACCGAACTTCGTGTTTCGACGGCTGATAACGACATCAACGCCATCAAGAACAACGGTTCGATCCCGGAAGGCTATACGATCAACCACTTCTTGACTGACACCAACGCTTGGTTCCTGACCACTGATGTGCCGAACGGTATGAAGCATTTTGTTCGTACCCCGCGGCAACAGTCGATGGACGGCGACTTCGATACGGGCAACGTCCGTTACAAGAGCCGTGAGCGTTATTCGTTTGGCTGGTCGGATCCGCTGGGTATGTTCGGTTCGCCTGGCGCGTCGTAAGAAGTAATGCATCAAGAAGGGGGCTTCGGCCCCCTTTTCTTTTTATTGCACAATATTTTAGGTGCTGGTATAAATAAGCTACCTAGGAATCCCAGCCCGTACGACTGACCTAGCAGACTTTGTAGAGACTTACGGGCGTAGTGCTACAACACAAGGAGCAGTCATGGCTCGTACTACTTTCTCTGGTCCGGTAAAGTCGGACAATGGCTTTGAAGGTTCGTTTGTCGGTACGCTGAATAGCACCGAGACCGGCAATACAATCACTACTACGAACACCGCAACCTCGGGCGCCTTCCAGCCCCTCGTTGTTTCCACCACCATGTCTGGCGCTGGTGCTGACGGTGGACGTGCTAACTTCAACATGAACACCAATGTCGCCCTTGGCAGCTTCTCAAATGCGTTGAAGGCTGATGTTACCTACGGCGCTTCTGGCCGCACCACGGGCCTTGGCTCGTCGTTCGTTGCTGAAATGACTTTGTCGGCTGGCACTTCATCGGGCACCTATGCTCCGGTTGAAATCGAACTGAACGTCCCTTCGGGCGCTTCGACTGGCACGGCAACCTCCCTCATCTACGCTTCGGTTAACGGCGCTGGCGCTGCTACTTTTGATACTAATGGCGCTATCCTGACACTTGCTGGCGTTACTGCTGGTGCTGCTGATGCTGTTGCTACTCCGGGTGCTACGTTTGCTGCTACGGCTACTGGTACTGCCCTTGGTGGTGCAAACCTTCGTGGTTTGAAGGTAAAGATTGGCTCTAGCGTTTTCTACCTTGCCGCCATTCCTGCTGCTACGTTTGAAGCCTAATAGGGGGCTGCTATGGCAATGCAGACTGATGTAAAAGCGCAGCATTTCACTGCCAGCGGCAGTGTTGAAGGTCTAAACCGCACTCGATTTAAATCTATTTCCTACAGGGGAAACGGTAACGACGGGTATGTGCGCCTGCGCAATGGCGGTTCAAGCGGCGCAATTCTTTGCGAGCTTGATGTTGGCACAAGCGATTCGTTCACTATCTATGTTTTGTTGCCCGGCGAGGGGATTTTGTACCCGAACGGTATTTACGTAGATCTTTCAAATGTTTCTGCCTGTACGGTGTTCTATGGCTAAGTCCCCGGCTTGGACGCGTAAGGAAGGCAAGAACCCCAAAGGCGGGTTGAACGCCAAGGGCCGTGCATCTTACAACGCAGCTAATCCGGGTAAGCCTGGTCTTAAGGCTCCGCAGCCGGAAGGCGGGGCTCGTAAAAAGTCATTCTGCGCCCGGATGTCTGGAATGAAGAAGAAGCTAACCTCTTCTAAGACTGCTAACGATCCTAACTCGCGCATCAATAAAAGCCTGCGGGCATGGAAATGCTGACATGGAAAATCAAAACGCCACAATTGCAATTCTAGGGCACAAGGTTGATGCGCTACATCAGGATGTAGGCGAAATGAAGTCCGCTTTGAAAGATGTAGCTATGGCCCTAAATAAACTAACCCTCGTGGAAGAGCGTCAGTCCCATTCAAACGCCACACAAAAGCGAATGATGGAAAAGATTGACGGTTTAGAAGGTCGAGTTGATGCGCTTGAAAAAGCAGACGTTAAGCACGGACAAGCCGCAACTTGGGTGATGAATGCAGTATGGGGAGCCGCTGGCCTCCTTTGCATGTATGTAGCTAAGATGCTTGGGTTGATTTAAATGCCTAGCGTAAGTAAAAAGCAGCATAACCTTATGGCGGCGGTGGTTAACAATCCCAAGTTTGCCAAGAAGGTTGGTATCTCCAAGAAGGTTGGAGAAGAATTCATGAAGGCCGATGAAGGCCGCAAATTTCAACGAGGTGGTGAAATGAAAGAATCTAAGGCAATGATGAAGAAGAGTGGTATGGCTTGTAAGAAGATGGCTGCTGGTGGTATGCCGATGGTCGAGAAGAACGGCCAAAAGGTGCCGGCTTTTGCTGCTGACGGCAAGGGCAAGATGGCCAAGGGCGGCAAGGCTAAGTGCATGGCCAAGGGTGGTCTGGCTGCTGGTCACAAGGCAGCTGATGGTATTGCTAAAAAGGGCAAGACTAAGGCCATGATGCCCAAGATGGCCGGATCAACCGGCATGAAGCGCGGCGGCAAGTGCTAAGGAGCTAGTAATGCCAACTACTAAAGATAGTTTTCTTAGCCGCATGGCAAAAGAATATGTTGTTGAGCCGTACAAGCGTATGCGCGATAAAAGCGAGAAAGAGCTTCGTGCAGAGCAGTACATGGGAACGACCAAAGAAGAAGCCAAAGAAATGCAAGATGCATATCAGGCAACCAAAAATCGCAAAAAGGCTCTTCCTGCAGCTCCTTCTGAAGATGGCATGAAGAAAGGCGGCAAAGTTAGCTCTGCTTCCAAGCGCGCTGACGGCTGCTGTATCAAGGGCAAGACCCGTGGGAAGATGGTGTAATCATGGCTGATGAGAAGAAACCCACGAAGAAGCTTTCTGCCAAAGTTAGAGAGGCGGCGGCGAGGATTTATGATAGAAGCGTTTACCCAAATAGCCGTACGGACCTGCTCGACATGGTAAATAATGTTCCAGACCCCCGACGCCTGCCAGAGAAGATTTATGACTTTGGTGGGGAACGTATAGTAGCTCCAATGGTTGACTCAGTTGGAGCCGGAATGGAAAAAGTAGGTATGAAGAAGGGTGGCAAAGTTAGCTCTGCTTCCAAGCGAGCGGATGGCTGCTGCATCAAGGGCAAAACTCGCGGAAAGATGGTGTAACTATGAGATCTAGTCGGGGTATGGGCTGTATCAATCCTTCAAAGATGCCGAAGGCTAAGGTAATCCATCGAAAGGATAACCCCGATAAGGTCGAGATGTTTTCCAAAGGCGGGCAGTCTCGTGTCAATGAGGCTGGCAATTACACCAAACCCGGTATGCGCAAGTCTTTGTTCAACAGCATTAAGGCTGGTGGCAAGGGCGGCGCACCGGGTCAGTGGTCGGCCCGCAAAGCGCAAATGTTAGCCATGCAATACAAGAAGCGTGGCGGCGGGTACCGAGACTAATGAAAAAGCCCCAACAAAGCCTTAAGAATTGGACTGATCAGAAGTGGAGAACCCGTAGTGGCAAGCCGTCAACGCAAGGATCGAAAGCAACCGGAGAGCGATACTTACCGGAAGCAGCGA
>Ga0247836_1000683_pt1 | contig 61514 bp, 73 predicted proteins | sample LaCruzMarch2015__4_FD_187116 | JGI IMG/M metagenome (GOLD analysis project Ga0247836, IMG submission 187116) | Freshwater microbial communities from meromictic Lake La Cruz, Castile-La Mancha, Spain - LaCruzMarch2015_14m | ecosystem: Environmental > Aquatic > Freshwater > Lake | place: Spain... | reverse complement strand
TCTCTGGTGCGAAGCAGCCGGTTGTTCTAGTGAAGTAAGCGCCTTGTTTGCCCTTGGGGGTAAATGACAAAAGCCTTGCATGTTACTGCAAGGCTTTTTTTATTCACTTACTACAGAAAATACTGGCTTAGGTAGTACCGTAGTTCTTAGCAATAAAGAAGGCTCGCTCCACATCAGTCTTCCATACGACGCCGTCGCCAATTTGCCCCGTCTGGCAAACCTCCACAATACGATCCATGAGGAGATCGGCCACATCATCGCTGCACACAATTTCAATCCGCACTTTCGCCGAGTAGTCGGTGAGCTCTTCCTTGATGGTGGATTTATCGCGGCTTCCTGGAGCACCACAGCCTTCAACGCGCGTCACCGTCATGCCCGGAAAGCCAGGTGTTTCCATTAGGGCATTTCGTAGGGCAGGTAATCGCCCCGGACGAAAGACAGCTTTGATTTCGATCATGCTTCAACCTCTTTTTCTTCAAATGTGCGATACAAGACCGGTAATACCAGTAATGTTAACGCGGTTGAAGTAATTAAGCCTGAAATAACCACTACTGCCAAGGGGCGAGTCACTTCGGACCCGGGTCCACCAGAGAACAACATCGGCACCAAAGCCAGCATCGCTACCGATGCCGTCATCATGACGGGCCGGAAACGATGCTCACACCCCTCGATTAATGCATCCTGCATGGATCGTCCCTCTTCACGTAATTGCTTAATGAAGGAGATCAGCACTACGCCATTAAGCACTGCTATACCCCACAGATTAATAAAGCCCACTGCCGCTGGAACTGATAAATATTCGCCGCTGATCAAGAGCCCAAAGATGCCGCCAATCGACGCGAAAGGCAGCACTAAAATGATCAAGCCAGCTAAGCGGATCGAGTTAAACAACATAAACAAGAGGAAGAAAATCGCTGCGATCGTAATGGGAATAATGATCATCAGACGCGCCATCGCACGTTCCATATTTTCAAACTGGCCGCCCCATTGCAAGGTATAGCCTTCTGGCAAAGATACTTTCTTTGCAATTTGCTCCTGCGCCTCTTTTACAAAGCCGCCCAGATCGCGGCCTTCCACATTGACACCAATCACCAGGCGGCGCTTACCGCTCTCCCGAGAAATTTGCGCAGGACCATCGATCAAGCTAATTTCGGCTAAGTCGCGCAGCAAGACTTGAGCACCATTGGGTGAGTGCAAAATAATCCCGGAGATGGCCTCAACGTTGTCACGGTAAGGCGCTGGATAGCGCAGCATTAATGGGAAACGGCGCTCGCCCTCATACACAATCGACGCTTGTTTGCCGCCAATCGCGGTCTCGATTACTTCGTTGACATCCGAGACATTAATGCCATAGCGCGCGATGGCATCACGGTCAATCTTGATGTTCAGGTAGTTCTGACCCGATGCTTTTTCAATCCGCAAGTCGGTACTACCCTTCATACCGCTAAGCACTTGGCTGATTTGATCACCCAGTTTTTTAAGCTCGCCAAGGTCTTCACCGAAAATTTTAATCGCCACCTGCGAGCGCACGCCAGACACCATTTCATCGACCCGCGCAGCAATCGGCTGGGAAATTGACAGCTCAACACCAGGTAAGGTTTTCAGCTTCTCCCGAATTTGATTCGCAATCTCTTCTTGGCTTAAATCACGATCACCTAATGGTTTGAGTGTAACAATCGGATCAGACTCAAATGGCTGACCTGCATCGGCGGATGACTCGCCACGACCTAAACGTGATACAACGCGTTCAACCCCAGGCACGGTCATGATGCGTTTCATGGCCTCAAATTCCAACTTAATGGATTCGTCCAAGGAAATATTGGGTGATTTAGCGATCAAGGGGGTAATGGAGCCTTCTTGCATGACTGGAATAAAGGATTTACCTAGCATCGTAAAGGCAACAAAGCTGGTCAGTAACAAAATGATGGCGCGCTTAACAACTAATTTTGGGTTTTCTAAGCACCAATGTAGCCATTTGGTGTAAGGCGTTCTTAAGACCCGAACAATGCGCGTATCTTCCTCGCCGCCGCCTTTTAAGATATAGGAGCAAAGCACAGGCGAAAGAGTAAATGACAGTATCAAAGAAATTGCAAGGGCAATGGCAATCGTAATCGCCATCGGCGCAAACATCTTGCCTTCCATTCCCTCTAAAGACAGCAATGGCATAAACACCAAAATGATGATGCTAATACCAAACAGCACGGGCTTACCAACCTCGGTTGCTGCCTCCAAGATGATGCGGTTTTTAGATTCCCCTGATTTGAGTCGAGCGCCTAATTTGGCAAAGGTATTTTCAACCACCACCACCGAGCCATCCACCATAATGCCGACTGCAATGGCAAGGCCGCCAAGCGACATCAAGTTCGCAGAAATGCCATAGCGGTTCATCACCAAGAAGGTTAGGAGTGGCGTCAAGATAAGGGTTGCAACCACAATGATCGACGAGCGTACGTCCCCTAAAAATAAGAAGAGCAAGATGATCACTAAAATGATGCCCTCAATCAGTACTTTTGCAACGTTGAACATCGCTGCATCAATCAAATCGGTCCGATCATAAAATGGAATGATCTGTAAGCCATCAGGCAGTAACTTTGCTTCATTTATCTCACGTACTTTTAACTTAATTCGGCTGACCACCTCACGCGCATTTCCACCCCGAATCATTTGAATGATCCCGGCAACGCTCTCGGTTGTGCCGTTTAAGATAGCGGCGCCTTGTCTCACTTCACTGCCGATCGTGACATCGGCAACGTTACGCACATAGACTGGTGTGCCTTTGACTTCCTTCAAAATAATCTTGCCAATGTCTTCGGGTTTGGCAATCAAACCAACGCCGCGTATCAAGTAGCGCTCAGAATAGGTAGGTAACTGCCCGCCGCCGGAGTTCGCATTGTTGCGCGCCAAAGCTTCGTAAACATCCTGCAGACTAATTTGGTAATGGCGCAGGCGTTCTGGATTGACCAGCACTTGGTACTCTTTAGCGTAACCACCCTGGGTATTAATTTCAGCAACTCCGGGCACTGAACGCAACATGGGCCGCACAATCCAGTCTTGAATAGTCCGGCGTTCTGCCAAATCATCGACTCCAACCTCCGTATTGCCATCGGTGGGGTGATTAATGGTGTATTGGTAGACCTCACCCAAGCCAGTGGATAGCGGAGCTAGAACGGGAACGACACCAATCGGCATGCGCGATGCAGCCTCAATCAGGCGTTCTAAAACCAATTGCCGAGCAAAATACACATCAGTTTTTTCAGTAAAAACCAGGGTCACAATCGAGATGCCATTGCGATTTAAGGAACGCATCTCCACTAGGCCGGGTAGACCCGTCATGCTCAGCTCAATTGGAATCGTAACAAAGCGCTCGACCTCTTCAGGCGAGCGGCCTGGGGCCTCACTCGCAATTTGCACCTGAACGTTGGTAACGTCGGGGAATGCGTCTACGGATAGGCGCTTTGTTGCAATCAAGCCGGCAATCAACAACACCACCGCAATAATCAAGACAAGGAGGCGTTGCTGTAGTGCGAGGCGGACTACTTTTTCAATCATGGTGTGGCTTTATCTCACTCAAAAAATAAATCAGCATTGAAATTAACCACCCGACAGCTGTTTCTTACGTTCGGTGTTGAGGTGGTAGGCGCCTTTAATCACAATCTCAGTGCCAGCTTTTAAACCGGAGGTCACTGGCCTAAAGCCCTTGCCCTCTGGTCCTAGCTTGACCATCACCATTCGATAGCGCTCATCGTCTTCACGCACATAAACATAGTCGTAGTTGTCTTCGCGAACAATTGCCTCTAAAGGTACGAGAAGGCGTTCACGTGGTTGGCTATCAATCAACATGGTTGCCAGCATGCCTGGCTTAACCTGACCACTTTGATTTGGAATATCCATGCGCACTAATACCGTTCGGGTTGTCGGATTGACGATCGAATCGACATGCGAGACCACTCCCTCGATTACCTGATTACGTAGGGCGGGAATAATGACGGATGATTTTTCCCCTTTACGTATTAAATACGCAGCACTTTCAGGTACCTCGGCAATAGCCCAGAGGGCATCCAGGTCAGCAATGGTGAACAGTGCATCGGCTGGCTGAACGACCTGCCCCTTGGTAATTTTGCGTTCGACGATCTCGCCGTCAATCGTTGCGCGTACATTATTGATGGATTTGATCACGCTGGTTTTTGCAAGCTGATCAATACTGGCTTGATCCATGCCCTGCACCCGCAATTGATCATTGGCAGCGCCAAATTGGGCTTTAGCGCTAGTGGCTTCGGCCTCCCGGCGCTGTAATTCGGCTAACGCAATCACATCCTCTTTATACAAAATACGGGCGCGATTCGCTGCTTGCTCGGCAAGCTGACTAGCGCTCCTGGCTTGCAGGTAAGCCAATTGCGACTGGGTTAATTCGGTTGACGTAATTTTGGCTAGCAAGTCGCCTTGCTTTACCATTTGGCCTGGAAAGCCGAATATTTCTGAAACCCGGCCAGTTACATTGGCGCCAATGCGCGCCAAGAAGGATTCATTAAAGTCAATGCGGCCTGAGACGCGCACTTCTTCTGTGAATTGGCCGAGCTCGAGCTTGCCGTCTTGAATCATCTTACGCAGATCGTCATTCACGTAAACAGTGTTTGGATCCTGAACGTATTTGACTGTTGGCTTGGGATCAAACACATCAAAGTAGTGCAAGGTCGAGAGCACCACAACCAGCCAAGGCAATACAAATAGGCCTTTCTTAAACCAAGTCGGGGCTTGTAAATAGGTATCCGTGAATGCGGGCACGCGCACGGCAAGCCAATTAAATACTTGGCTATAGAGCTGCTTTTGCGTCGCTATTGTGCTGTCATAGGCTTCTTCAGCATATTGCAAGAGGCGATTTTTTAAGGCGATTAACTGGTCTCTGATCTGCTTTAGAAGAATCAGTAACTGGGGATTCATTTTTTATCACCTTCGAGTTTGGCAACCCACTCTGGGCTGGCACGTAAACGCTGAATCTCCGTCGTGATCGATGCCAGATCAAAACGGGCTCTAATTAAGTCATTGCGGGCTGCGCGAAATGTGCGCTGGGCATCAAGGTATTCCAGCATGCCGCGCTCTCCAAAGCGATAGGAAATTTCAGCAATGCGCCTGGCGCTCGCTGCCAATTTGACTACCTCTTGATCCAAAATTTGCACCTGGTAGCTGGCAATCAAGTAAAGCTTGTATGCCGATTGCATCTGCTGCTCTAAGCTTTGGGTCTGGGCATTAAATTCATTTCTGGCTTTGGATGCATTGGCCTCGGCCTCGGCAATTTGGCCACCCCTAAAGTCCCAAATGGGAATGGTCAACACTAAACCATACAAACGATCGGTGAAATTGGGATCGTTGTATTGCTGGGCTTTAACTGCCAAGTTGGGTAGGCGAGAGTTTTTCTCAAAACTCAATCGGGATTCGGTTGCCTCGACCTGTGCTTTAGCCTTTTGCAATTCTGGACTTTGATTGCGCACCTCAGTCATGAGGGTCTGTAATGGCGGTAATTCATTCATTTTTTGGCTGTCAGGCGCTACTGAAAATTCGGCTGGTAACTGGTGGCCGACTGTTTGCCGCAAGAGTCCACGTGCTTGCTCAATACGGAGCTTGCTGGATTCCGCATTCATTTGCGCGTTCAAAAACTCCGTCTGCGCCCGAATCAATTCAAAGCGCGCCGTTTCACCCACGTCGTAACGTAACTGCATGCGATCACGGATTTGTTTAGTGAGATCCAAGTCTTCATTGGCTGCCCGTGTTTCAGCCTCGCGACGCAATAACTCGTAATAACGCAGCTGCACATTGGCAATCGCTTCGACTTCAAAGGCAATGCGAGTAGCCTCAGCAGCCCGCGCATTTGCTTCTGCGGCGTCCACCCGCGGAAAGCGCGTATACGGCATATCCAGTGGCTGAGTCACTGACCACGATGACACATTACCGGTAGTCAATGGGCCCGAGGCAGAGCGCTGTTGTCCGGTGTTGTATTCAAACTGGGGATTGGGGACTGCTTTGGCGGTGCGCAACTGACCGCTCGCTGCTGCTGCTTGATCGCGCGCCGCCAATACTCTAGGGTTTGATTCCAATGCAATCTGAATTAATTGCTCTAGGCTATAAATTGTGCCGGGAGCGGCTGGCGTTGGCTTTTGGATTGGCGGCGCAAGATCCAGCTTTGGCTGGGCTGATGCGATTGGCATAGCAAGGATTAGCGCCACTGCCAAGGGCATGCAAGCCACCAATCTACCAATTCGAAAATTACGAATACGCATCCTGTCCCTGAGAAATAAAAAGCCATCAACCATTCATAAAACAAATGGTCTTGCCGCGGACTTTGTCCACCCCGATACCGGCTTAGATACTTAAATACAGACCTAAACGTAATGACGATATACGAGACTCATTGCTGAGATGGCTACTCCCCAGTGCTTCGTTGCAAATTAAAACATAAAGCAAAAAAATTTGCGGCTTTGCACAAAAAAACGCAATACCCATAAAAACAATGGGAAATTCTCTCTATCCGATTACCACTCTATCTTCAATTGCAAATCACTGGGAATCAATGGATGAAATCAGTCTAATAAAACAATAACAACTATGCCGTCGCAATAATGGCATTAAAGGTTTTACTTGGCCGCATCACTGCCTCGCACTTTTCCGGCTCAGCAAAATAATATCCGCCAATGTCCACCGGCTTGCCCTGCACTGCATTGAGCTCAGCCAAAATAGTTGCCTCTTGCTCTTGGAGGGCCTTCGCGATGGGAGCAAAGTGCGCCTGCAATTCTTTATCCTCGGTCTGTTTAGCGAGTGCCTGTGCCCAATACATCGACAAATAAAACTGGCTACCCCGGTTATCTAACTCACCGGTGCGCGCAGAGGGCGATTTGCGATTCTCAAGCAAGGCGCCCGTTGCTTCATCCAGGGTACGCGCCAAAATCTTGGCTTTTTGATTGCCGGTTTTGTCGCTAATGTCTTCCAGCGAAACGGCTAGTGCCATGAATTCCCCCAGGGAATCCCAGCGCAAATGGTTTTCTTCAACCAGTTGCTTGACGTGCTTAGGCGCTGAACCACCGGCACCGGTTTCAAAGAGACCGCCGCCGGCCATCAAAGGCACAATCGATAACATCTTGGCGCTGGTCCCCAACTCAAGAATCGGGAATAAATCCGTTAAGTAATCGCGCAAGATATTACCGGTCACTGAAATCGTATCCTTGCCGCGTATCACCCGCTCCAAGGTATAACGCATTGCCCGTGTTTGCGACATGATCTGAATATCCAGCCCAGTGAGGTCATAGTCATTCAAGTAGGTTTTTACTTTTTTAATTAACTCAGCCTCATGGGGGCGATACTCATCCAGCCAAAATACAGCCGGGGTATTCGATAAACGGGCGCGATTGACCGCCAACTTGACCCAATCCCGAATCGGTGCATCTTTTACTTGGCACATACGCCAAATATCGCCTTCCTCGACCTGCTGCTCAATCAGCACAGTGCCGTCATCGGCGACAATGCGAGCAGTACCGGCCTCGGCGATTTCAAAAGTCTTATCGTGGGAGCCATACTCTTCTGCTTGTTGCGCCATTAGGCCCACGTTCGGTACCGTGCCCATCGTCTTGGGATCAAAGTTACCGTGGGTTTTGCAAAAGTTAATGATTTCTTGGTAAATTCGGGCAAAGGTACTCTCTGGAATAACCGCTTTTGTATCTTGTGGACGTCCATCTGCGCCCCACATCTTCCCGCCAATACGAATCATCGCCGGCATCGATGCATCCACGATTACATCGCTAGGGGAATGTAAATTCGAAATGCCTTTTGCTGAGTCCACCATTGCTAAGGCAGGACGGTGTTCATGGCAGGCATGCAAATCTTTTAATATTTCTTCACGCTTCGTTGCAGGCAGGCTTGCAATCTTGTCGTACACGCTGCTAAGGCCATTGTTTACATTGACACCCAGTTCTGCAAACAGTTTTTCATGTTTTGCAAAGGCGTCTTTATAAAATATTTTGACCGCGTGACCAAATACAATCGGATGTGAAATCTTCATCATCGTTGCCTTGACGTGCAGCGATAACATCAAACCCGTCTTATACGCATCTTCCATCTCTTCTTCATAAAAAGCGCACAAGGCCTTTTTACTCATGAACATGCTGTCAATCACTTCGCCCTCTTGCAAACTGATCTTTGGTTTTAAGACAATGGTTTTACCGCTCGCGGTGACTAGGTCCATTTTGACATCGCAGGCCTTGGTCATGGTCATGGACTTCTCGCTGGAGTAAAAATCGCCGCCGTGCATGTGCGATACGTGGGTGCGGGAAGCCTGGCTCCAAACCCCCATCGAGTGCGGATTGTTGCGCGCGTAACGCTTGACTGCGGCAGGCGCACGGCGATCGGAATTACCCTCACGCAATACTGGATTGACAGCACTGCCTAAGCATTTGGAATACCGCGCCCGAATGGCTTTCTCTTCTTCATTTTTTGGGTCGTCGGGAAAGCTGGGGATGGCATAGCCCTTGCCCTGCAATTCTTTAATGGCATCTTGGAGCTGCGGAACCGATGCACTGATATTAGGTAACTTGATGATGTTGGTATCGGGCTGCAGGGTCATTTTCCCGAGCTCCGCTAAATTGTTAGGCACACGCTGCGCCTCAGTCAAATATTCTGGAAACTCCGCCAAGATGCGCGCTGCTACAGAAATGTCACTTTTTACGATATCAATTCCAGCTGCCTTGGCGAAGGCGCTGATTACCGGCAGAAATGCACAGGTCGCTAGTGCGGGAGCCTCATCGGTAAAGGTATAAATGATTTTTGAATTTCCTGATGCCATGACTATTCCTTAAATGGGATAACGCAATTGGGCATGGCTGTAGACCTGCCCCATGCATGCTTCACTCCATTGATGCTGCGAGCGCACAATGCAATCCAACATGTAGACACCCCATTTTAAAGCATCACCTTTGCAGAAAAGGGGCTGATTTTATATACTAAGAACGTGATTTACCTATTGAACTCCATAATTGCTGCTAACGCACTAAATTAGTGCATATCTAGCTTCCTTTTCCCTCCTAAACTGGCCAATCCATGAATACCCCTCTCAAACTCGGTTTATTGATCCTGGCTGGCGGCCTGGCTGTGGCATTCTTAATGCCGAAATCCGGCGTTGATTTGAAGCCACCTCCTACTACTCCCTCCTCTATAAAGGCAAATACCGTGAGTGAATTTCAAAAAATTGACACTGTCCTTGGCAGTGGCGCAGAAGCCAAGGCTGGATCCGATGTGTCGGTGCATTACACCGGATGGCTACATGATCCATCTGCTCCTGATCTCAAGGGCAAGAAATTTGATAGCTCGGTCGATCGCGGTCAAGCATTTGAGTTTCCACTCGGTGGAGGGCGTGTGATTAAAGGCTGGGATGAAGGCGTTGCCGGTATGAAAGTTGGCGGCAAACGAACCTTAATTATTCCGGCGGAGATGGGCTATGGCGCCCGTGGTGCTGGCGGCGTGATTCCGCCCAACGCTACCCTGGTGTTTGATGTGGAGTTACTTGGCGTCAACTAAAGCACTGAAGCCACTCAATGCTAAAAGCCTTCTCTGATCGGAAGGTTTTTTAGTTTTCAGAAGTCGGAAAGCGGCTACCGCAATGCCTGCAGTATTGATTTGTTATTTCGTGACCATCGGTACAACAGGCATCGCAGGTTTTTTTGGCGACAAATTCTTGGTTACGGCGATGCGCAAACTCGGCGGTCACAATCCCCGTTGGCACCGCTAAGGTGCCCCAGCCCATCAGCATCATGGCCGATGAAATGAGTTTGCCCAAATCGGTGTGCGGAGTGATGTCACCAAACCCAACGGTGGTCATCGTTGTGATTGCCCAGTAAACCGCAATCGGAATGCTCGTAAATCCATTGCTCGGCCCTTCCACCACGTACATGATGGAACCCATCACGGTCACCACCATTAAGACTACCGATAAAAACACCAGGATCTTGCGCCTACTCGCCGATAGGGCTTCAGCCAGATGCTGATACTCCGACATGTATGCCGTCAGTTTAAAAATACGAAACATCCGAATCAAACGCAGTACACGCACATCGATGAGCGCGTGCAGCTCCGGAAAGATAAGGGCTAAGTAGGTAGGCACTACTGCCAGAAAATCAATGATGCCGTAAAAGCTGGTTACGTAACGCCAGCGGTACTTAGCGCAATACAAACGCGCAATGTATTCAATACTGAAGAGTATCGTAAATACCCACTCGATTGTGACCAACTGGCTGTGATACTGCTTTGAAATCGATGCCACGCTATCGAGCACAACTGCCAATACCGAAAGCAAGATGGCGTAAATTAAAACGCGGTCAAACAGCAAACCCATCTTGGTATCGGATTCAAAAATGATGACGTAGAGCCGCTCTTTAAAGGAGTGCGTAGTGTGGTGCTGCGGTTTGCTAGGCTTAGTAGTCATGAGGATTCGGGCAAGATTTTTGACTTTATCCTATTGTATGAACAATTAATTCCCGTGGCCTAGTATTGCAAAAACACGCGGGGGAATTAACCTTTATTCGATTTGTGCGGATAGAGGGTATTCACGAGTTTCAGTAAGGGTGGCCCAAAAAACCCAGAAATGCCATGGCGATGCTTGGCAAAGAAGCGATAGCTAGGCCCTAGAATCGGCATCATCCAGCTGCGTGTAAAAAGCCAGGTCATGAATGGCAAATTGGCACGGCGATAGGCCTCACCAAATACGGCCACCCCATTGATGGGCGCCTCACCCTCTATTTGACCGTACATGCTGGCTAAGGCCTCCTCACATGACACCCCCACTGCCTGCGCATCGTATTGCGATGAGTTTATGTCGACAAAACGCAATAAACCCAACGCATTGCGATTTTGCAAAAAGACGATTTCTGCTTGGCACAAAGGACAAGCACCGTCATAAAAAAGGGTAAAGGGTTTCATCGTCCGTGGGACTGCTTGTATTGGGTGGGGCAATAGGCACGATCGATTTCGGGACTGCGCAATGCGCTGTGTTTGCTTGCGCGACCAGTTACGCGAGCACGCCACAAGCGAAAAGAGCCCGCCTTTAGATTGGCGCGCATTAAGCGAATCACTGCAGGCTCCGCCAAGCCATATGTCCGCTGGATAGCTTCAAAAGGTGTGCGGTCCTCCCAGGCCATCTCAATAATGCGCGAGGTATCCGCGGCGCTGAGCTCGGCTGGCATGGATGGGTCGTGAGTAGGTGCTGGCATACTAAGCAAGTGTAGAGCTTATTCACTAGAATGGTGTGGCCCTCATTGAAAACCGGTTTTCCATGAAATTTCTTGCCCTACGCACTGCTTACCTTGGTCTAGCGGCTCTTGTCGCCAGCGTTTTAGTCGCTTGCGATAAAAACGACTACACCACCTGGGTTTGTAATCCGAGTGCGAGTTTGGCAAAAGTAACGATGGTCCTTAGTCGCTCCGTCATGACTCTAGATCCACCACAAATCCAAACGACTAGTCCATCGAATAATAAGCAATCCGATCTGCGTTTTTGCGGTAGCTTGGGACATGACAGTTATTTTGACTTACGTTGCCCGGACAACACGAAATCAGCCCTAGTGCAATTTACCCCCAGCACAGGGGCGCTTCGTCTGGGAACCCAAACCATGCAATGCACCGTCCTTTAACTAAGGTCGATCTCATCATGCTGACTAAAAATCCTCTGAGCCCAAAAAAATTATTGCTGACGAAGTGGACTGCTGTTCACCCCGTTAAGAAACAAAAGCACTTTTTGGTGAGTAAAGTCATTCTTCCCGAATTACCGCACGAGGCCATCGAACACGTTGAGATTGAGGCTGTATTTAGTAAAGTGGTGCGGCAAATTCCTTGGCGTGAATTGACTGACTCGACTATTTGGAAACAGGGCTGGGTTTAAATGATGCATTCACTTCCTGAGGGCTATCGGGCCCTCATCATCGGCTCATCAGGCACGATTGGCTCTGCCTTTTTGGAACTGCTCCAGGCGGACCCCCGTTGCGGCGAAGCACTGGGCATTCATCGCCACTCCAGTCCAGCCATCGACTACGCCGATGAATCCACTATTGCCAGCGCAGCTCTAGCGCTGCAAGCGCGTGGCCCATTTCACCTCATCATCAATACCATTGGTATCTTGCATACGGAAGCATGGAGTCCCGAGAAAAAACTAGCGGACGTAAGCTACGGTCAACTCGAGTCCCTCTTCCAGATCAACGCCTTTGGTCCTGCTGTAACGTTAGCCAAGTTCAGTACCCTACTGGCCAAAGACAATGCGATCATAGCCGTCATTTCAGCTAAGGTAGGTAGCATTGAAGACAATCGCCTTGGCGGCTGGTATAGCTATCGCGCTTCTAAAGCCGCACTCAATATGCTCATCAAGACCGCTGCAATTGAATTGCGGCGCACACAGGCCAATACCAAATTAATTGCACTGCATCCGGGTACCGTGGTCTCCCAACTTTCTAAACCCTTTAAGGGCGAGCAAATTGGCAGGCCAGCAATTGATGCAGCGTGCGATATGCTGGCAGTGCTGAATCAATTACCGCTATCCGAATCAGGTAGTTTTTACAGTTACTCGGGTGAAAAATTGCCATGGTAGCAATCCTATCCACCTTTATAACCCTCCTTATCAGCACAAGCATGAGCACGGCTGCCTTTGCGAGCCTTGCTATTCCTATGGCGGATGGGCAGCACATTCTGATGATGCGCCACGCCGATGCCCCCGGCTTTAGTGATCCTGCCGGCTATCTTCTGGATCAATGCAATACGCAACGCAATTTGGGTGAGTTTGGAAAAAAACAGGCAGAGCGAACTGGGCAGTGGCTGAGCCAACAGGGCATCGAAAGCGCCAAAGTCTTTAGCAGTCCGTGGTGCCGCTGCATCGACACTGCTACCCTATTAAAAAAGGGTCCAGTCACCATCGATCCATCCCTAGGTTCGTTTTTTGAAAACATGGGTCAATCAAATCAGCAAACCGAAAGGCTGCGTCAGCTCGTACAAAAGAGTCTGAAGCAATTTCCGAAGACGCCCATCATCATGGTCAGTCACCACGTCAACATTGAGGCGTTCACCGGAGTGGTGCTTGGCTCTGGTGACATGGTCCTCGTCAAAATTGGGCCCAATGGCAAGCCGCTATCGCATAAGGTATTTGCTGGAATGCGTTAATCCGCAAAACAGGCAGGCCCTGGATTTACGACCCCATCACCCTACGCAGTTGTTGCAAAAAGAGTTCTTCACCGTGTTGCACGCTCGTATGCCAATCGCTACCAGCGGAGGCATCGGCATCGTCCGTGATGTATTTGAATGAGCGCCATGGAATACCGGCATCGTGGGCTACTGCAGAAATCGCAAAGAGTTCCATATCCACCACATCAATTGCTTGTGCAATCAGCCATGGGTCGGGCTCCGTTACAAAACTATCGCCTGTACCGCACACATGGATTCCGCCATCGGACAAATAACTGTTCGGCCGTGTTGAAAAAGGCACCTGCCCGCGTGGCGCCAAGGGCTCGGCTAAGACATCCCGCTGTACCACCTTGCCAATATCGAGCAATCCACTGACGGCAGGATTGATGCGCCCTACGGTTCCAAAATTAATGATCTCGCGCGGGCGATAGCTCTGAATTGCCTTCAGAGTCGTAATCGCTGCGTTGATTTTACCAATCCCTGAGTACACAACCTTAACCCCTAGGGGCAGACGCGTTGGATCAAGTTCATTCTCTAAGGCGGTGATAATGACAAACGGATGACTCATTATGGGATTAACCTTGGCTAGTAACAACACGTACTGAATACGCAACATCACAACTTAATTAATGAATACAAAACACATGCAATTACTCGATTATCTGCCATCTATTCCCGACTTTCCGAAACCCGGTATTCAGTTTCGGGATATTTCCCCGCTGCTCGGCCATCCAGATGCCTTTGCCTATGCCCTTGATTGCATGGCTGCCCTAGCTCAACAACTTGATTACACCCATCTGGTTGGCGTGGAGTCACGTGGATTTATCTTTGCATCGGCGTTGGCATTGCACACCAAAAAGAGCTTAGTGCTGGTACGCAAACCCAATAAATTGCCTCAAGCTAGCCATCAGCAGTCCTACGGACTCGAGTATGGATCTGATGTACTGGAAATTCAAAGTACGTCGCTGCCCGCAGGCTCGCGGGTTCTCTTGATTGATGATGTTTTAGCAACTGGCGGCACACTATTAGCAAGCGCTAAGCTCGTTGGTCAAGTAGGCGCCAAGACGATTGCATCGATTTGCTTACTGGAGATTGAATCCTTGGGTGGCAAGGCTAAATTACAAAGCCACGGCATCGTTTCGCATGCCGTAATCAAAACACCTTAGTTACTATTCAGGCTGCCGCCTTGATGAATTGCAATCGATCTGTATTAAGTAAATAAAACGGCAGGGCGCCAGCGGCCGATGGGTAACTCAATCCAGAGGTACAAGTAATTTGCCCCAATCCAGCTTAATACAGAAACGGCCCCAATTGCGGCTACTGCTACTAATGCACTTTGGACGCCCAAGGCAATCAGCGCGGTATTCGCCAACAAGATAAATGCAAAGTGAATTAAAAAAGCGCAGTACGCGCGGGCACTTGCCCACTGCAGCGCCTTTGCCGCTAGCACTCGCCATGCAACTTTCTTATCCTTATTTGCCACCGGATTAGGCGTATATGGAATCTGTCCGTACAGCATCAATAGAAGTGCAATAGCCAGTGCCAAGTAATTGCGTAGCCATACCGAATGGATCGCCGAAAGGGTCACCGTTATCGTTATGACCAGCAGTATTTTTTTGGCGGCTGCCTGATGGTGGCTTGCCTTGATGGCATGCTGGCCACTAGCCCAATAAGCCAAAGCGCCTAGACCATAAGATCCAATGAAATAAATAAAGGTATTTTCATAATCGGCATGCCGATTGAAATACAAGAGTGAGGCTAAGCCCAAAAGGGCTACGATACCAATACGAAGCAAGCGCTGCGAAATAGACGCATAGACGATTGCCAGGACGGTGTACAACTGCCAATCGATGGCCACGTACCAAACCCCGGCCGATATGGACTCATAGCCAAGCAATCCTTGCATTAAAAAGAGGTGAGCCAAAACTTGTTGCACGGTTTCAGCCTGGCCTATGTATTCGGCGGTTGACCATTGCCTCGCCAGAGCAGCGCAGGCAATCGTAATCACGATCGCAATGCTGTAAGGGCCAACAAGACGTAGATAGCGACGCAGCGCTAAGCGCAAAACAGAGTCTGCTCCTTTCTTGCCTGCGGGCGCCTGCACTGCCATCATCTTTTCAAACGATTGTGCTGCTAAGTAGCCAGCCATCACCAGAAAGAGTTGCACGGCATACCGACCATAATCGAATATGAAAATACTTAAACCAGGAAACAATGCTACCCCTGCCGATGCTAGCTGCCCGTAACTCATGCAGTGGTGCAGGATGATGATTTGTGCGGCAAACACCTTCAAACCATCGATTAAGCAATAGTGGTCTTGATTAGACCTCATTGGAGGAGTCGGGCTTGGCTTTACTCGAGAAGGCGGCCAACAAGGGATTTGCCTTGACAAGCTCATCCGCTAGCTGTTGTTTGGTTTTGGCTTGCGTTCCCGTGCTCGGACCCTTCACTTTGCTGGCATTTTTCATCTTATGCGCCACAGATAGCCCCAGGTTTTTATATAAGTCGGTTTTTTTCATGTGCTACCTGTCCTGTGAACGCCGTAGATTTAATGCATTTACTGCTACTTACTGCCGATGGTCAGTCATTTAACCCAATTGCCTCACTAATAAACCTAGTGTAGAGGCGTCATTGTTTTAACTATTTTATGCTGTAGGATGACTTATCACCTTTGCTGGTGATCTGATGAGGCACCCCTCTTTTTTCTTATCTCTTCTGCTTTAATGGAGTTCAAATGACCCAATCCAATACCCCTAAAATTAATCTTCGCAATTCCGTCACAGAATGCGCCCAATCCCTTAAAAAGGAAAATGCAGGCAAGTTCTACAACTATGACATCCGCGAATGCGCTGCATCGATCGCAGCCTCAAAGGCGAAGTAAATTTCCAACCCAAGTGTTATATTTTTTATTTAAAACAATGGTTTAAGTATATATTTTGCTTTATGTATTTGTTAGTATTTACTTACTTAATATTGTGACACATTTATTAAGTTAATCACAAAGACAAAACTGGTTGGTTTTAACTATCAGACTAATACAAAAATACGATTATTTGAGACCCAAAAATCCGCATAATTTGTAGGTGGTGATTCGTTCAGGTGGTTTATGAATGGCATCCCCTCCACTTTGTTTTAACTCAATATTAGGAGCCCTTAAATGAGCAAAACTGTAAAAGGCACAAAGACTGAAGAGTCCTTAAAAGCCGCATTCGCTGGCGAATCTAAAGCCAACCGCCGTTATTTGTATTTCGCAAACATGGCTGACGTAGCTGGTGCAAACGACGTAGCAGCTGTTTTCCGTTCTACTGCAGAAGGTGAAACAGGTCACGCCCATGGTCATATGGAATATTTGATTGCTGGTGGTAGCGGCGATCCAGAAACTGGCTTACCTGCCAAGACAGTTGAAGATGCACTCAAGTCCGCTATTGCAGGCGAGACACACGAGTACACCGACATGTACCCGGGCATGGCCAAGACAGCACGCGATGAAGGCTTTGACGAAATCGCTGACTGGTTTGAGACTTTAGCGAAGGCGGAGCGTAGCCACGCAAACAAGTTCACCAAGACTTTAGAGGCACACTTAGCAAACGTGTAATCCACTATTGCTGAAAGAACAAAGGCTGCTTCGGCAGCCTTTTTCTTTTTCTATTTCTACTGGTTGCCCACGGATTCATATCTTTAGAGGTGCTGCTGACGCGGCTGCCCAAAAGAAATATGGCCATCCGAGGATGGCCATATTGGTATTTAAAGCGTACTGCTGACTACTGGACTGCTGAGTAAGAATTAACCCTTCTTAGCCCATGCAGAGCACCAGCCTGGACCAGCCACTTTTTTGGCACCAAACAGACTGCAACCACCAACAGGGCCAGAACCTTGATACAGGGCGCAATTGGTACACACCTGACCGGCTTGGTACTTAGGAAACTTAGCTTTGTTCACTTTGGTAGCATCGGCTACGTAACCGAGGGCAGCAGCTTGTGGATCGGTTTCAGCAACCATGGCTTGGGCTTGAACGGTATTGCTCAAAGCGATGCTGCATGCACCAGCAGCAGACATGATCATAAATTGGCGACGGCTATTCTTCATACATTCTCCAAAAGGTAGGGCAAAAACAATTAATCGTAACTTCAAATAGTTCTGCGATGAATCATAGAACAGAAGTACTCATGCACCAACCTACCGGGTAAGTAATTGATTTAACAATATTTTTTCTTGAGAATGGTTCTCAACTTATAACGCAGTAAGGAAAGTACGTTTAACGGCGATCCATTAGCGCCAAAAACTCCCGGCGCAAGTTAGCGTCTTTTAAGAAGGCGCCGCGCATCACGCTATTGACCATCTTCGAATCGCGATCTTTTACTCCGCGCCACTGCATGCAAAAGTGGTCTGCATCCATCACAATCGCAACCCCAACAGGGCGAATTTTTTTCTCGAGCATGTCAGCAAGGTGGACTACTGCCTCCTCCTGAATTTGGGGGCGGCACATGACCCACTCAGTCAGCCTTGAATACTTCGACAAACCAATCAATGCCGATTCTTTACTGGGCAAAACACCAATCCAGACCCGGCCCATGATGGGGCAAAGGTGATGCGAGCACGCGCTGCGTACCGTAATCGGGCCAATGATCATGAGTTCATTGAGATGACTGACGTTCGGGAATTTAGTGAGCGTTGGTTGCTCGACATAGCGGCCATTAAACACTTCATTGACAAACATTTTGGCTACGCGTTGACTGGTGTTATGCGTGTTGTGATCGCTCTCCGTATCAATCACCAAGCTTTCTAAAACGGCTTGCATCTTCACCGCCACTTCATCGACCAAACCCTCTAAATCACCTGGCTCAATGAACTGGGAAATATTGTCATTGGCATGAAAGCGGGCTTTCTTTGCCTGTATGCGACGACGAATAATGGTGGACAGCGGCAGGCCATCCTCGGCCTTGGAGCTGATCACCTTCTTTGCGGCCAGCTTTTCTGCTACGGCTGTCTTTGCTGCCTTCTTTGCTACCTTTAGGGAGGTAATACTCTTACGGCTGCTGGTTTTGGTCGCGGGCATAGGGTGTTTGGGTGCGTTAATGAATTTGTTAATGGTAATCAAAAACGATCACCTTCACAGGTCAGGGTTAAATCTGGAAAAAGATAGCGATGATTGCTGCTAGTGCTATGGTCCAAACGGCAGTCCGCAATTTAGGCCAGTCAGCGACATAGCAAATAATGAAAGCAATGCGTGCTAAAACGTAAATAACCGCCAGAAGGTCTATGCGGTCTTGCGGTGCTTGCGTAATCGCTGCTATTGCGATTGCAGCAAAAAAGAAAGGGATCGATTCAAAGGTATTGGCTTGCGCCGCATTGGCTCGCGCCCGAAATCCAGTTTGCTTTGCCAACCACTGGCGCGGATTGCTGTTATCAAAATCTTTGAATCCAACCTTAGCGATGCCTGCCGCCACGATCGGCAATAAGCCTGCAATAAGTACGCACGCAATGGCAATTGTCATTTGATACTCTCCGTATTCGTAGGTGGTGATGATTTTTTCTTACCGATGCGCGCCTCAGTGCCATTCATCAAGTTGCGAATGTTACTGCGGTGACGCCAGATGAGTAAAGCACAAACAATACTGAGGGCAATGGCCATCGGCTGAAAGCCAAATAGAAAAATAAAGTAAACCGGACCAAAGACTGCTGCAGCCAAGGCAGCCAGTGAGGAGTAGCGCAAAAAGAAAGCCACAATCAACCACGTCGCTAGAGTTGCTAGCCCTAGCACTGCATTAATCCCAAATAATATGCCGCAAGCGGTTGCAACACCTTTGCCGCCCTTAAACCCATGAAATACCGGATAGAGATGCCCCAGAAACACAGCAATCACAACACCACACAAAATCCATGCGCCAGCGCCATTTGCTAGGGCAGCTTCACCCAAAACAAATCGAGCAATCATCACGGCCAAAAATCCCTTAAGTGCATCGCCCAATAAGGTGAATACTGCCGCTCGCTTATTACCTGTGCGCAGCACATTAGTCGCACCTGGATTACCTGAGCCATAGGAATGGGGATCGGGTAAGCGCATTAATTTGCTGACCACGACCGCAAACGAGATCGAGCCAATCAAGTACGCCAACGGAATAAGTAACCATGTCATCGCCATAGTTTAGTCAATATTGACTCATTCCTTTAAAAGCACCGGTTGCGTCGCTCTTAAAAGGAATTTAGTAATTAACCCCTAGGATGGTGTTGTTGATGAAGCGATTTAAGGCGCTCGCGTGCGACGTGTGTATATATCTGCGTAGTTGATATATCGGCATGACCTAGCAGTAGCTGTACCACCCTAAGATCGGCACCGTGGTTGAGTAAATGCGTGGCAAAGGCATGCCGCAGGGTATGCGGTGAGAGCGCTACCGGAATTTGCGCGATTGCTGCATAGCGCTTAATCAAAGCCCAAAAGGCTTGGCGAGTCAAAGCGCCGCCGGTATGCCGGCCAATGAATACCGCATCGGATGTTTTGCCGGCCAATAGGGTTGCCCGCGTTTCTCCAAGGTATTTGCGCAACCATTCTCCCGCTTCGCCGCCAAAAGGCACGAGGCGTTCCTTGCCGCCCTTCCCATTGACGATACGCACTACGCCTTCATTGAGACTGATTGCCACTGTCTTCAGGCTAACGATTTCAGAAACGCGCAGTCCACTGGCATACATCAATTCGAGCATGGTGCGATCCCGTAAACCCAAAGGAGTTTCCGTATCCGGTGCGTTTATTAAGCGCGTGACTTGATCCTCACCGAGCGTCTTCGGAAAGCGCTGCGCCTGTTTGGCGGCACGCAAAGTCATGCACGGATCTCGCTTTACCCACTGGTGACGCAAGGCGTGGCGATAAAATCGTTTAAATACCGTGAGGCGTCGATTGGCTGTAGTAGCTTTGTCCTCGCGACGATGGGCTATGTAGGCGGTTAACTCGGCTTCGGTGGCGGCATAGAGATCGATGCCGCGCTCGTGCTGCAACCATTGCGCTAATAAAAGTAAGTCGCGTCGATACGCAGAGAGGCTATTTTTAGCGAGACCATCTTCTAGCCAGCAGGCATCGCAGAATCGCTCTATTGCTTCCGATGAAACTGGCGATAGTGCCTGCTCCATCTGTGTTGTAGCGGCTCTCAGGGTCACGCTGATGGCTAATCAGTCCCTAAAGTTATCAAAACCCAAGGGCGCTTCGCTGACATCTTTGCGGAGCAAGGCCATCACTGCTTGCAGATCATCCCGCTTGCCGCCGGTAACGCGCACTGCGTCCCCCTGAATGCTGGCTTGCACCTTAATCTTGCTGTCTTTAATGATGCGCACAATCTTTTTCGATAAATCCGAGGTCACGCCTTTTTGAATCTTCATGCTTTGCTTGCGCTTATCGCCGCCAATCGTTTCTAGCTTGTCGTCTTTGAGGTAGCGCACATCGACGTTGCGTTTAGCCATTTTATTAATCAGGACATCGCGTACTTGACCCAATTTAAAGTCATCGTCCGCAAATAAAATGAGGAGTTCTTCTTTGAGCTCGACCCTAGAATCCGATCCCTTAAAGTCGAAGCGGGTGGAGATCTCTTTATTGGCCTGTTCAATGGCGTTCTTTAATTCCACCATATTTGGCTCGCACACTACGTCAAATGTTGGCATGTATTGCTCCTATTTACTCAAAATTGCGGAAGACGAATAAGATTGTGGCATGAACTCCGCCCCAAATGCGCCTTCCTCGCCCAAAAAAGCCTCGCTCTCAGGGATTCCAGAGATGCTGCCTGACTTTTCTTTAAGGTCGCGCAATAGCTTTGGTTTTGAAGTCCTTGCTGAGCAAGCGTATTCCATTACAGACGCTGAGCAAATTGGGGCTGTGATGGAAGGGATTGAGGCGACAGGCCTGCCATGGCGGGTACTGGGCGGTGGCAGCAATGTGATCTTGCCGCCTACATTGCCTGGTGTTACTTTACTGATGGACATTGCTGGGCAAACGATTACACAGCAGGATGAACGTGGTACGGTAATTACGGTTGGTGCTGGCGTGAACTGGCATGACTTTGTGCTTTGGACACTCGACCATGGCTTGCCCGGCCTTGAGAACCTTGGGTTGATTCCGGGTACGGTGGGTGCTGCGCCGATTCAGAACATTGGCGCCTATGGCGTTGAGGTGGGTGAATACATCCAGTCGATTGAAGCGTTTGATTGCGAATCCAAGGCCTTGGTCACGATTGCGGCGAGTGACTGTGCATTCACGTATCGCAATAGTCTTTTTAAAGAAAATCCCCATCGCTACATCATTACGCGCGTGCATTTTTACTTGCCCGCTGTTTGGAGTCCCCGTTTGGGTTATGCCGATTTGGCCGCTGCATTTGCAAATCGCCATGCACCAACCGCGGAAGAAGTGATGGTGGCGGTGTGCAAGATTCGTAATCGCAAACTGCCTGATCCCAAATTAATAGGCAATGCCGGTAGCTTCTTTCAAAATCCAATTGTGGAACAAGCGCAGTACTTGGCATTGCTGGAGCAGTTTCCTGAATTAGTATCTTACCCTGAAGGAAATAAACAGGAAGGAAAGCGCAAATTAGCCGCAGGCTGGATGATTGATCGCTGCGGCTTTAAAGGCGTGCGCACTGGGGCTGTGGGGGTATATCAACACCAAGCCTTAGTCCTCGTGAATCACGGTGGCGGCAACGCTGATTCTGTCTTGGCCTTAGCAAAAACCATTCAAGATAAAGTGCAAGGCACCTTTGGCGTTACTCTTGCGATTGAGCCAATTCGCTACTGAGGCTTCACTTCCGCTAGCGTGACTTCGGCACTACCCTCCGCCAATTGAATGCGGTAATCGTGCTGAGCCAGCAGTTGATCTGGCTTGCGTACTGCTCCCGCGCCCTCTTGCAAAATTACGGCATAACCCCGCTCCAGGGTGCGCTGCGGACTAAGTGCCTCTAACTGCGCCGCGAGATGCTGTTGATGCCGTTGCCAGTACTGTGTCCGCACCATCCATGATTGACCTAAGCGCTGCCGGAGATTCTGAATCTGCTCGCGCATTCGCTCGGGATTCGGCATGGCATGATTTAAACGCAGTGCAAATTGATCCAGTGTCTGCGCCTCGCGCTCGATTCGCCGCTGGGTGGCTTGCATCATGTTCTGTTTGAAGTTCGCCAACTCGGCTAGCAATTGATCGCGCCGTGGCGCCGCCATCTCCGCTGCACCGGTCGGTGTTGGTGCGCGCAAGTCGGCAACAAAATCGGCAATCGTGGTGTCGGTTTCGTGCCCTACGCCGCAGACGATCGGTAAAGTGGATTCTGCAATTGCATATGCCAACTGCTCATGATTAAATGCCCACAGATCTTCGATACTGCCGCCACCCCGCACTAATAGAATCACATCAACTGCCGCCTCCCGATTAGCCTGTTCGAGTGCCGCGATGATGTTGAGGGGCGCTTCCGGGCCCTGCACTAAGGTGGGATAAATCACAATCGGAATGTGTGGCGCTCTGCGACTTAAGGTGCTCAGCACATCTTTTAATGCTGCCGCCTGAGGCGAGGTGACGATACCGATCGCACGGGGGTGAGTAGGAATGGGGCGCTTTCGATCTGCTTCGAATAACCCCTCTTTAGCGAGCTTGGCTTTGAGTTTCAAGAAGGCTTCAAAGAGCCCACCCATGCCAGCGCGGCGCATCACTTGGACGGTTAATTGCACATCCCCGCGCGGAACATATAAGCCGAGACTAGCCCCGACCTCCACCAAATCCCCCGATTGGGGCATAAAGCCCACCTGGGCATTTTTGCCGCGGAACATCACGCAGCGAATTTGCCCCTCCTCGTCCTTTAAGGAAAAGTACCAGTGCCCGCTGTCATAAGCCTTAAAGTTCGATACCTCACCGCTAACCCAGACAGAATCAAACTGGTCCTGCAAGGAGCTTGCAATGGCGCGGTTTAGGTCGCCAACACTCAGAATGGGGTTCGGTATTTCAGGCATTTTCTAGGGGTCGATTTTGATGAATTTAATGGGGTTTGCTAGCCGGGACCAATACATATCCACAGTCTTGAATGGCATTATGGGGCTCAATGAAGAAGTAAGTGTTTGCTGACCCTTAACGTCGTATAAATCAGACACTAGCGCTACAAAGCATTGATTAATAACCATAAATTTTTTTTATTCGATTCGGTTTACTGCCATTTTTTGCTGCACTACACCACAAATCAAGGACTTACAGCAAATAGGGTCAAAAGTTTTGCACAGAGTTATCCACAGCCTAACTAAAACCCCGCAACAGCTAAATTTTTTGAAAAATATCAAGCTTCTAGCAATCCCTGTCCATCCGGAGGCCCATTTCATTTCAGCTAAAGTACTGAACTTATGTACACCATCTTACTATCTGCCGGTTGGCCCATTTGGCCCCTCTTAGCCCTCTCCATTTTTGGCCTCGCCATCCTGATGGAGCGCACTTGGTACCTGCGCCAAGGGCGCATTGCCCCGCAGACCGACTTGGAAGTTGCTTTTGGCCTCGCCGAAGGAATGGCAACTGGAAAAGCCGCCCCGACTGGATTAATTCAGGATTTGCGCCAAAACTCCGTCATCGGCACGCTCCTCGCCTCCATTCTCTCTGAAAAGCAATCCGGTCATTCCGCTAACCACGCAATTGAAGAGCTTGCGGTGCTGGCGGACTGCACTTGGATTAAATTGGAACGCTACCTTGGAGCGCTTGCTACGATCGCAACCCTAGCCCCGCTCTTGGGTTTATTTGGTACTGTGGTTGGCATGATTGAAATTTTTGGCAGTCAAGGGGTAGTGACCGGTAGCGGCGGCAACCCGCAGCAGTTGGCGAACGGGATTTCGATTGCGCTCTACAACACCGCATTTGGACTCTTGATTGCGATACCGGCCTATGCCGGCTGGCGTGGCTTACGGGCCTTGGCTGATCAACGGCAGCGGGAGTGCGAAGAGTTCGCACGCCAGCTGTTTAAAAAACTCTACCCCGAAAATACATGAGCTGGATTGCGCAACGATTACGCGGTCAGCGAGTCAATCTCGGTTCCTTACGAAGTAGCAATCGCTTTGCGCGCGCGGAACCAGAAATAAATCTGATCGCCTTTATTGATGTGTTACTAGTGGTGTTGATTTTCTTGATGGTTTCAACTACGTTTACACGTTACAACGAACTGGCCATTACGTTGCCGACTGCCAGTGGATCAGATGCATCGATCAAGCCCCAGTCCATCGCCATTACCGTGAGTCGCGATGGCCGCTACGCCCTGAACGGCAAGGTAATCGATCGAAGCCAATTGGCCGCATCCCTTGGCAAACTCGCTAATCCATCCGCACAAACAAGCCTAGAAAATAGTCCGCAAGTGAATATCGATGCCGATGCCAAGGCACCGCACCAGGCGGTGATGCGCGCCCTTGAGGCGGCGCGCGATGCGAATCTGCCCAACGTTGTCTTTAGCAGTCAAGGCAGTAAATAATGCAGTCTGCTGACCGTGCGTAAGGCGCCTATTCAAGGTCGATCGGCGCCCGCCTTTTGGGAGCGGCGCGGCATCATCAGCTGGCTTCTGTGGCCTCTATCCAAAATCGTTGGTCTTTTTGTGGCGAGCAAAAACGCTTTGCGCGATCTTGGTATTGGAGTGGGAACACCATATTCAGTGCCGATCATTATCGTGGGCAATCTGCGCGTTGGCGGCACCGGAAAAACGCCCATTGTCATTGCACTGGCGGAGCGTTTGCGTGCCCGAGGTTTTTATCCAGGGATCATCAGCCGCGGCTATGGCGGTCGCAGCCACTCGAAGCAATCCAATCCAATCGAGGTCAGCAGCCAATCAGACCCCGCCGTGGTGGGCGATGAACCCGTACTGATGGCGCGCCGCACGCAAGATGCAATACCCATTTGGGTATGCCCAAAGCGCCGTAAAAGTATTCGTGCACTCTTAAACGCCAATCCCGAAGTCAACGTCATCATTAGCGACGATGGCTTACAACATCAAGATCTTACCCGCTGGCCTGCGCGCGAAGGTGGCCGGGATATTGAAATCATCGTGCGCGATCACCGCGGTGAAGGCAATGGCTTTTTGTTGCCAGCCGGTCCCTTGCGTGAGCGTGCCGATCGCGATCGTGACATCACCTTAGTCACTGCTATCAGTCAAGGCGCTGATAGCTCCACTGATGCTGCAGATGCATTGCATTACATTGCCGACCGCCCTGCATTTACACTCGCACCCACCTTAGCGTTTGCCTACCCCTTACACAACCCCAGCATGGTGACATCACTTGACGCAGTGCTGGCGCAATATAGTGATATGCCGATCGTTGCGATTGCTGCGATTGGCAACCCCCAGCGATTTTTTGATGGCGTTCAATCTCATCTTCCCTACCCTACTGCGCCATTTAAGGGTATTGCGTTACCAGATCATGGGCAGATTGATGTTGCCCTGCTCAATACGCTGGATGCGAAGTGCATCTTGATCACCGAAAAGGATGCCGTAAAATGCGCTCATATAGACGATCAGCGCATTTGGGTCGTGCCGATGCAACTTACTTTGCCCAATGAGTTCCTGGATTGGGTTGAGTCGATCCTCCAAAGACCAGATCCGAATGCAATGTACAGCGAGCCTATAGGGAAAAAAGATGGATAAGCGTTTACTCAGTATTTTGGTTTGCCCTTTGTGCAAAAGTGGCTTGCGCCTCGATGAGCAGGCACAGGAATTAATCTGCCGCATTGATAAGCTCGCTTACCCGATTCGGGATGGCATACCGGTGATGCTGGTGGACGAAGCGCGCACCTTGACGCCTGAAGAAATGCAGGCTTTGTAAGTCAATCGATTTGAACGCACTCACCCTCCCCGACTTTAGTGTTGTCATTCCGGCGCGCTTAGGCTCCACTCGTCTGCCCCGCAAACCCCTGGCGGATATTGCAGGCAAGCCCATGGTTATCCGCGTTGCCGAGCAAGCTAAACGTTCTGGCGCGCAGAGCGTGATGGTGGCAACCGATTCGGGAGAGATTCATGCGGTATGCGATACCCATCGCATTGAATGCCTAATGACGCAAGCCGATCACCCTACCGGCACCGATCGCATTGCTGAAGTAGCGCAGCTATTGAAATTGCCTGCTGATGCCTTGATTGTGAATGTGCAAGGCGATGAACCCCTCATTCCTCCGGAACTTATTAATCAGGTGGCGCTGGCTTTAGCGGCTCACCCGCAATGCGCGATCGCAACCGTAGCGACACCGATTTATGATCTTGCTGAAATCAATAATCCCAATGTGGTGAAGGCGGTGCTCAATCGCCACAATGAGGCTATGTACTTCTCGCGCTCGGTTATTCCATTTGAACGCAATGCAGCAATAGATAAACCACCATACCTAAGGCATTTGGGGATTTACGCCTACCGAGCCAGCTTTTTAGAGGCATATGCACGCCTTGACCCGGCCCCTCCAGAGCAGGCGGAGTCGCTCGAGCAGCTCCGCGCCCTGTGGCACGGTTACCGCATTCAGGTACACATTACTGAAGATGTTCCGCCCCCAGGAGTGGATACCGAGGCGGATTTGGAGCGCGTACGGATCGCCTTTGCATCTCGGGGATAATCCTTAGAAAGTACCCGTAATTAGGTCTAAAAAATACGGGACAATGAGTAATTGAGGGGAGAATAACAATGCGGTTAATCCTATTGGGCGCACCAGGCGCCGGCAAAGGAACACAAGCTCAGTTTATTTGTGAGAAGTTTGGTATTCCGCAAATTTCGACAGGCGATATGTTGCGTGCCGCAGTCAAAGCGGGCACGCCCCTCGGCGTTGCTGCAAAAAAGATTATGGATGCGGGCGGTCTGGTTTCGGATGACATCATTATTGGCCTCGTAAAAGCTCGCCTCAAAGAATCGGACTGCAGCCATGGCTATTTGTTTGATGGCTTTCCGCGCACCATTCCTCAAGCGCAAGCCATGAAAGATGCGGCTGTGTCAATCGACTATGTCTTAGAAATTGATGTTCCTTTTGATGCCATCATCGATCGCATGAGTGGTCGTCGTGTTCATCCAGCCTCGGGCCGTAGTTACCACATCAAATTTAATCCGCCCAAAGTAGAAGGCAAAGACGATGTCACGGGTGAGCCATTGATACAGCGCGATGACGACAAAGAAGAAACGGTGCGCAAGCGCCTGCAGGTCTACACCGATCAAACGCGCCCCTTGGTGGAGTACTACTCCAGCTGGGCTGCTAGCGGCGATTCAACAAAGGTTAAACCACCCGCTTATCGCAAAGTAAGTGGCACCGGTACGGTGGACGACATTACGAATTCGATCTTTGCGGTATTGAAGTAAATAAAAAAATATTTATAAAAGTTTTATATTTACCGTAAACAATAACCGTTCTATTGAATCAACTTATTGCACGCACAAGTGCATTCCCTAAAATGGAGGGTTGATTCTTAGAAAGGTTAATATGCCAACAATCAGTAGTTTTTATGGCATCCTCATTCGAATGTTTTTTAATGATCACGCGCCTCCTCATTTTCATGCCGAATACGGTGAATTCAAGGCAACTATTGATATTAAAACGCTGTCCGTTTTGAGCGGCACCCTTCCTAGACGGGCTCACGATTTGGTGTTAGATTGGGCTCATAACCATCAAGTTGAGTTACTTGAAGATTGGAATCTATGCATGTCTAAACAGCAGCCAAAATGCATAGAGCCATTAAAGTGAGATTGCTATGGATTGGGATGTAAGCCAAGTTAAGGTCGTCGGCCCTCTGCAATTAGAGGTTGCCTTTGCCGACGGCACCCGCGGTCGTGTTGTATTCGAACCCACTCACCTGACTGGCGTCTTTGCCTCTCTTCAAAATCCAGAATTCTTTAACCAAGTCGGAGTTAACGGGGGAGCTGTCAGCTGGCCTGGCGATATTGATTTGGCCCCAGATGCTATGCATGAGGCGATTCGTAAATCGGGGGAATGGGTGCTGCGCTAATGCGTCACCCGGCTTTTCCCTACTTCAATTCCTTCAGCGCACTCTCAAACGATTCAATATCGGCAAAGCTGCGGTAGACCGATGCAAACCGAATGTAAGCCACTTTATCGAGGCGCTTGAGTTCACGCATCACCAATTCGCCGATGCGATCACTAGCGATCTCTTTCTCGCCCGTTGCCACCAGTTTTTCTTCAATACTCGCAATCGCTTCATCCACTAAATCGGAAGATACTGGGCGCTTTCGCAGTGCTAGCTTGAGCGAACTCGCAAGCTTTTCATGGCTGTACTCAACCCGGCTGCCATTCTTTTTGACGATCGCAGGAAACGTTAGCTCGGCGCGTTCATAAGTTGTAAAGCGTTTGTCACAGCTGGCACAGCGGCGGCGGCGGCGCGTGGTATCTCCTTCCTCCGACACCCGGGTATCCATCACTTGGGTGTCTTCACCATGACAAAAAGGGCAGCGCATGCGTTAGCCTCCGTAAACCGGGAAGCGCTTCGTTAGAGCATGTACCTGGGCTTTGACTTTCTCGATATTGGCAGCATCATTTGGGTTATCCAGCACATCAGCAATAAAGTGAGCCACCTGAATCGATTCCGCTTCTTTAAAGCCGCGCGTGGTCATCGCCGGTGAACCCAAACGAATGCCGCTCGTCACCATCGGTTTTTGTGGGTCATTGGGTATGCCGTTTTTATTGCAGGTAATGTGCGCATCACCCAATACTTTTTCCGCCTCTTTGCCCGTCATGTTTTTGCTACGCAAATCAACCAACATCACGTGCGACTCGGTGCGACCTGAAACGATGCGTAAGCCGCGCTCGATCAGGGTGTTGGCCAAGGCCTGTGCATTGGCAATCACCTGCTTTTGGTAGTCCTTGAAGCTGGGCTCTAAGGCCTCTTTAAATGCAGTTGCCTTGGCAGCAATCACATGCATCAATGGGCCGCCCTGCAAGCCTGGGAAGACTGCAGAGTTAATGGCCTTCTCATGCTCGGCTTTCATCAAAATGATGCCGCCACGGGGGCCACGCAAACTCTTGTGGGTGGTTGAGGTGACGATGTCAGCATGAGGTACTGGATTGGGGTAAACACCGGCAGCAATTAAGCCGGAGTAATGTGCCATGTCCACCATAAAGATGGCGCCGATTTCTTTTGCGACTTTGGCAAAGCGCTCAAAATCGATGTGGAGCGAATACGCCGACGCACCAGCAATAATTAACTTTGGCTTGTGCTCACGTGCCAAGCGCTCCATTTGCTCGTAATCAATGGCTTCGTTTTGATCAAGTCCATAGGAAATGGGGTTAAACCACTTGCCGCTCAGATTGAGTGCCATGCCGTGGGTCAGGTGACCACCTTCGGCCAAGCTCATTCCCATGAAGGTGTCGCCTGGCTTTAAAAAGGCCAAGAACACCGCTTGGTTGGCCGAGGCGCCGCAATGGGGTTGCACATTCGCTGCCTCAGCTCCGTAAAGAGCCTTGACGCGATCGATAGCCAATTGCTCGGCAACGTCCACAAACTCACAACCACCGTAATAGCGCTTGCCTGGGTAGCCCTCAGCATACTTATTGGTCAACTGGGAGCCTTGCGCCTGCATTACGGCGGGCGAAGTGTAATTCTCAGAAGCAATCAGCTCAATGTGGTCTTCTTGGCGGCGATTTTCATTCTGAATCGCAGCCCAGAGTTCGGAATCGGTCTTGGCAAGGGTATTTTGGCGGTCAAACATGGCAATAATCCTGAGTTAGTTGGATTGCTTAGATAAAATCAACCTACATAATACAAAACACCTATGAACCCGACCGAAGACCTCTCCTTTTTATCCCTTATTCTCAATGCCAGTTTGATTGTCCAACTGGTCATGCTGATCCTCATCACCATGTCGATTGCATCCTGGACCGTGATTTTTAAGAAAGGATCGACCCTACGGGGGGTACGGCGCGATACCGAACGCTTTGAGCGTGACTTTTGGTCTGGTGGCGACCTTAATACCCTTCTGGAGGCTGCGCAGCGCAATAATGGCAGCTCCGCCGTGATGGAGCGTATTTTTGCCGGTGGCATGCTGGAGTTCTCCAAAGCGCGTGAAATTGATGCCGCACGCCGTGCCATGAAAGCAACCTACCAGCGCGAGATGGACATCTTGGAGGCCAACCTCCCCTTCCTGGCCTCAGTAGGCTCCGTATCCCCTTACATCGGCTTATTTGGCACCGTTTGGGGCATCATGCACGCCTTTAAGGGCTTAGCCAACGTGCAAAATGCCACCTTGGCTGCCGTTGCACCGGGCATTGCTGAAGCCCTGGTCGCTACCGCCATTGGTTTATTTGCAGCGATTCCGGCGGTGGTTGCTTACAACAGCAATGCGACGGAGATCGATCGCTTAGCGATTCGCTTTGAAACCTTCATGGAAGAATTCACCAACATCCTGCAGCGCCAAGCTGCCCACCGTTAATTGATTGCCTTGAGGAATAGCTAAGCGAATGGCCCAATCCAGTCGATCCTCCTTTCGGTCTAATCGCCGCCGTGCGATGTCGGACATCAATGTCGTTCCCTACATCGATGTGATGCTGGTACTGCTGGTGATCTTTATGGTGACTGCAGCATCGGTTAATCCGGGAATCGTCAATTTGCCGACCGTGGGTGGCGCAAAGACCCAAGCTTTACCTCCCATCTTTTTATCGATCGATGCCAACGAAAATATTACCGTCAAGCGCGAGGGCGAAGCATCGCAAACCCTTAGCCGTTTGGAGCTCGGTGCATTTGCGCGCACCCAAGCAGAAAAATCCGCCGATCAACCGGTTGTGCTAGCGGCTGATAAATCCGTGAGGTACGAAGTCGTCATGGATGTCATGGCCAAACTCAAAGAAAATGGCGTCAAGCGGGTTGGTCTTGCTGTTAAGAGCCAGTAATTTCATGGACGCATCTCCCAGCACATGCTGAACCCATGAATACTGCACAACAATGGCCTTCGCCTTTTTTACGGGCAAAACCAATTAAAACGGAAGGGAGCGCACGCGCCTTCTCGTATTCGATATTGGCGCACTTAATACTCATTGCCATGTTCACGATTGGCATTAATTGGCGTACCAGCGCCCCAGGCGGAATAGAAGTGGAGCTATGGGATTCCACTCCCGTAGTCGAGCGTACTGAAACGCCGCCACCGGCGCCAATGAAAGAGGAGGCGGCCGATATTGCAATTCAGAAAAAACCGGTAGAAAAAGAACCGCCCAAAAAAGAAGTGCCGAAAGAAGTGCCGAAGCCAATCGAAAAAGTACCTCCAAAAAAAGAGGTGGTGAAAGAAGTGCCGAAGCCAGTCAAGGCTACTCCGCCCCAAACAAAACCAAAAGAGCCGGAGAAGCCCAAAAAAGTAGAGGAATCAAAAGCACCTACACCAGCACAAATGAAAGCCAATGCCGCCGCCGAAAAAGCCCGTGCCGATCAACTCGCAAAACTGCGCGCTGCCGCTGGTGCCGAGGGTGGTAGTGGTGGTCAAGTAGGGAATAGCGTAGGTGGCGGGGGCAATGCACCCCCTGCATATGCCGATAAAGTGCGTCGCAAAATTAAACCCCTGATTGTGTTTAACCCCGAATCACTTACGGGCAATCCGGCCGTCATCGTCTTAGTTGATCTTGCGCCGGATGGTGCCATCTTAAAACGTAGCGTGGTCACGCCCAGCGGTGCTCAAGGCTGGGATCAGGCGGTTTTACAAGCACTGGATCGCGCAGAAACCTTTCCGAAAGACGACAATGGCATCATTCCTATGCGTCAAATGAGACTCACTTTTAAACCCAAGGATTAATGCCATGCGGACATCCCTATTGCGACTCCTGCGCTCCCTTTTCATCCTGCTTGCCTCCCTAGGCGCAGTTAGTCCAGCTGCCGCACAAATGAATATTGAAATCACGGGTGTGGGTCAGTCCCTTTACCCAATTGCAGTGATGCGCTTTCAGGACGAAGAAAAATTACCCGTCAGCGTGACCGAAATCATTCGTCAAAACTTAGCGCGCAGTGGCTACTTTAAAAATACCGAGAGCGGTAATGCTAGTGAGAGTGATGAAGGCACGCCAAATTACAAAGCATGGTCAGCCCGTGGTGCTGATGCACTAGTCGTAGGCTCTGTTAAGCAAACCGGCCTCACCCAATTTGAAATCCGCTACAAGCTTTTTGATATTCGCAAGCAGCAGAGCCTAGATGGCCTATTAATTACATCGAGTAGCGACAATCTTCGCCAAGCCGCGCATAAGATTTCCGATGACATTATTTTTAAGTTATTGGGTGAGCGTGGCATTTTCTCTACGCGCCTCTCTTATGTGATTAAAGACGGCAACCGTTATCGTTTGGTGATATCGGATGCCGATGGGCAGAATATTCGTAACGCGCTCAACAGTGCTGAGCCGATTATTTCCCCGTCTTGGTCTCCCGATGGTAAAAAAGTGGCGTATGTTTCCTTTGAGGATCGCAAACCGGTTGTCTATGTGCATGAGCTGGTAACCGGTCGCCGCGTCTCGCTCTCCAATCAAAAAGGCAATAACAGTGCGCCGGCTTGGTCGCCTAATGGCCAGACCCTTGCCCTGGCTTTATCGCGTGATGGCAATACGCAGATTTATGCCATGAACGCCGATGGCAGTAATTTACGTCGCCTGACCCAAGGCAATACGATCGACACCGAACCACAATATTCTCCTGATGGACGATCGATTTATTTCACCAGCGATCGCGGTGGTAATCCGCAAATCTACCGCATGAGTGCGGATGGTGAGCGAGTCGAAGGTGTTAAGCGGGTGACCTTTAAGCAATCGTTTGCGACCACGCCGCGGATATCGCCGGACGGTAAGCTTATGGCCTTCATTGCCAATGTGGGCGGAGGCTTTCGGGTCCATACGCTTAATTTAGCGACTGGTGAAAGCCGCGCGCTGACGACGACCACCCATGACGAGTCACCCTCCTTTGCTGCCAATGGTCGCTACATTCTGTATTCCACTCGCGTTGGTGGGAAGCGCGTTTTGGCTGCTGTTTCAGTCGATGGTCAATCCAGGCAAGTGTTGAGTATTCCAGGATCGGATGTCAGGCAGCCATCGTGGGGACCCTTCATGGATTAGAGTCCCTTTCTAATTCAGGGATGAGAAGGCATAATAGGGATATAGCGGCATCGTGATAAATGCCTACTCCCCATACTAAAAAGGACTACTACCATGATTTCCCTTGCTCGGCGCTCTGCTGGATTCGCTATTTTGGGCTTTGTTGCCCTGTTAACTGCCTGCTCTTCTGGCGTTAAATTAGATGATGTCAACAGTGGTGCCGCAGGAAGCGGTGGTAGCGGCGCTGGCACATTTGGCTCGCAGCCTTGGAATGACCCTAAAAGTCCCTTGTTTGAGCGCAGTGTGTACTTCGGTTTTGATGAGTTCACTGTCGATGGCAGATACCAAAAGATGTTGTCGGCTCACGCTAGCTTTTTAAAACAGAATACTGCTCAGAAAATCATCATTCAGGGCAATACCGATGATCGTGGCACAACCGAGTACAACTTAGCCTTAGGTCAACGTCGCTCCGATGCGGTACGTAAGTCACTGGCCTTGATGGGCGTCTCCGACGCGCAAATGGAAGCGGTTAGCTTTGGTAAAGAAAAGCCCAAAGCGGAAGGCGCTACCGAAGCAGCATATGCTGAAAATCGCCGTGCAGACATTGTGTACGTCCTCAAGTAATTTGAGTCTTCTGCAATGACATTGAATCGTGCATTGAAGCGGGCGCTATCCACTGGCGCCCTTGCTTTTTTACTTGTCCTGCCAAATACGGCATGGGCACTCTTCTCCGATGATGAGGCCCGCAAGGCTATTCTGGATCTGCGTAAAACATTGGCCAGCACCCAACTGGAACTCCAAGGTCAAATTGAACGACTCAAATCAGAAAATGCCCAGTTGCGTGGCCAGATTGAAAATCTGCAAAAGCAAAGCGAAGAGCTAGGTGCAAGTCAAAAAACCAATTACCGAGATCTAGATGCCCGCTTAGGTAAGCTTGAACCCCAAACCCTGGAAATCGAGGGGGTTACTGGCACCATACAGCCAGGAGAAAAGGCAGCTTACGATGAGGCTTTGGGGGCCTTTCAGGCAGGCCAACTAAAAAAAGCCGATGCTGGCTTTGCTGCCTTTGTGCGTAAATACAATACCAGCCCCTACCTGCCATTGGCGCTCTATTGGTTAGGCAACACCAAATACGCTTTAAAAGAATATCCCGCTGCCATTAATCAATTGCAGACTTTAATTAAGACTTATCCCAAGCACCCGCGCATTCCAGCAGCGATGTTAACGCTGGGCAATTGTCAACTCGAGAGCGGCAACAAAACGACTGCGCGCAAAACCTATGGTGACCTGATTGCAAACTATCCCGACACTGAGGTCGCGGTAGAGGCTCGTCAGATGCTACCGCGCACGAAGTAAATAGCTCCTTTATTTTTTAAGCGCAGCATGACCGGTATCAATTCGCTATCCCGTTTTTCTAAATTTGCACCCCGTACCTCTGGCGCGCCTGCAGTTATCTTGTTTTCCGGCGGACTGGACTCCACTACGATTTTGGCACTTGCTAAACAATTAGGTTATGCGCCTTACGCCCTCTCAATTAGCTATGGTCAACGTCACTCTTCCGAGTTAATTGCGGCAGAACGTATTGCGCAATCCATTGGTGTTGTAAGGCATGAAGTGATTGATTTGGCTCTCACGCGTTTTGGTGGCTCTGCATTAACCGACTCCAATCTAGAGGTACCAACCACCTCAAATGCGATCGTTAATCTAGACTCCGATATTCCAATTACCTATGTCCCAGCCCGCAATACAATCATGCTCTCGCTTGCACTCGGCTGGGCAGAGGCTTTGGGGGGCTCTGATATTTTTTATGGCGCCAATGCCGTGGATTACTCGGGTTACCCTGACTGCCGCCCCGAATACGTTGCCTCCTTTGAGCACATGGCCAACCTCGCTACCAAAGCAGGAGTGGAAGCCCACAACGATGCCGAGCGCTTTCGGGTACACGCCCCCATCATCGCTATGAGCAAGGCAGATATCATTCAGCTTGGCATGACTCTAGGTATTGACTACGGTCAAACTGTATCGTGCTATCAGGCTGATGCGCAGGGACAAGCCTGTGGCGAATGCGAGTCTTGCAAACTTCGCCAAATAGGTTTCGCACAGGCTGGCGTTACTGATCCAACGCGCTACCTCAACTTAGCGTAGGCTGGCGCCTCAAATGATACCGTCCTGCATTGCCCAGCAGGACTGGCTTTATTCCTCTAAGATCATTACTCAATTAATTTATTGTTCTGAAGTTGATTAACGCCCAAATTACAACACATGAGTTACCACCTTGTCTGGTTTAAGCGCGATTTGCGCTGCGTCGATCATGCTGCGCTGACGGCCGCTGCGCAGCTCGGAGCAGTGCGTTGTATTTATGTCGTTGAACCTATGCTCTGGTTGCAGTCCGATGTAGCGCTTCAGCATTTTGAGTTTATCCGTGAATCGCTGCAGGAGGTCGATACAGATTTGCGCCTACAGGGCGGTGGCCTTGAAATTCACTACGGCGAACTAAGCGAAGTTCTCTCAAGGCTGTGGCAAGAGGCGCCATTTGCCAGCATTCACTCCCATCAAGAAACTGGCAATCAATTTACCTACGCTCGGGATCAACAGGTAGCGGCGTGGTGTAAAGAACGTCAACTTTCTTGGACGCAATACCCCCAATTTGGCGTGGTACGTGGCTTAAAAAATCGCGATGCTTGGCAGTTAGCTTGGGAAAAGCACATGGCCTTACCTATTCTGCCATTGCCGAAGCTGCGGTTTTGGAGTGGCCACACTACACGGGAATGGGCAATGCCAGCACCCGCGCATTTGCAACATAATCCGACGCTGCGTCAGCGCGGTGGTCGCTCACTCGCCACATCCACCCTGCAGAGTTTTTTACATGGCCGCAGCATGGGCTATCGCGGCGGAATTTCTTCGCCGCTTTCGGCGCCTGATGCCTGCTCACGCCTCTCCGTATACCTCACATGGGGCTGCATTAGTATGCGCGAGGTAGTTCAATCTACTCGCATGCAGCTCAAATCCATTCCACCCCAGGCTAGTCGGCATCGAGCTGGCCTTACCGGCTTTATGAGTCGCCTTTACTGGCATTGCCATTTCATTCAAAAGCTCGAGAGCGAGCCAGAAATTGAATGGCGTAATATGCATCGCGGCTATGACAATCTACGTGAACCCGAGTTTTCACAGGCACACTTTGAGGCCCTAAAAAATGCCAGGACAGGTTGGCCGATGGTGGATGCCTGCGTCACCATGCTGCGTGAGACTGGCTGGCTGAACTTTCGGATGCGGGCCATGCTGGTATCTACCGCAGCCTACCCTCTCTGGTTGCATTGGCGTCCGGTCGGAGAATGGCTAGCGACGCAATTTTTGGATTACGAGCCTGGTATTCACTGGAGTCAATTACAAATGCAATCGGGTACTACTGGCATTAATCTAACCCGGGTCTACAACCCCATCAAGCAAGCGCAAGATCACGATAGGCATGGTCGTTTTGTGCGCAAATGGCTACCCTCGATGCGTCAAGTGCCTGATACTTGGCTATTTGAGCCGTGGCGCATGACGCAGGATGTGGCAAACAATGCAGGGTTACTGCTGGGTACTGACATCATTGAGCCGATTGTTGACCTTGGCCAAGCCACACGTACTGCCAAAGAGCGTCTGCATGGCCGACGCAATCTGCCGAGCGTTAGGGCGGCGAAGAAATCCATCATTGAGAAGCATGCATCGAGGGCGCCCATGCCGCAACAAAGAAGATCTAATGCTAAATCTGCAAAATTAACTAAATCAACAACGCAGCTTGGGTTTGATTTTTAAATTAGTGAGTACTGGGCTTAGTTAAAATAAAATTCAAATCTACATTAAGACTATTCCTAAAATTTAAGAATTTTTTGAATGGTTTTAGGAACCATCACCCTATGAAAAAATTAATACGAAGCTTACGAAACCCAAACCGTAGGCCAACGCATCCCGGTGTCATATTGCGCGAGGATGTTTTACCGGGGCTTGAAATAACTCAAGCTGCTTTTGCTAACTATTTGGGTGTTAGCCGTTTGACTGTTTCGGAGATATTGCATGAAAAAAGAGGGGTTAGCGCGGAGATGGCGGTCAGGCTCTCAAAAGTAATCGGCGGCACTCCGGAGAGTTGGCTACATATGCAAGAGGCAGTTGATTTATGGGAAGTCGAGCAGCGTTTTAAAAAAAATCCTGCCAGTGCGCCTGTCGTCATGAAACCACTATTGACTTCTACTTAACCTGAAAATCCATCAAACGCGCTACATAGCGTGCGATCAGATCAACCTCTAAGTTCACTGCATCACCAGCCTTAAGCTGACCCAATGTGGTGTGTTGCATCGTATGGGGGATGATGTTGATTTCTACCGTGCAGCCACCGGAATTGGTTTTGTTAGCTGCATTCACGGTCAGCGAAACCCCATTCACCACAATCGATCCTTTGTAGGCTACAAAAGGAGCAATCTCAGCCGGCGCTTGGATCACCAAATGCCATGAGCCATCAGGGGATTGATCGACTGCTGCGAAACGCTCGACGTGCCCAATACCATCGACGTGACCACTCACCAAATGCCCGCCAAGGCGATCAGAGAGGCGTAGCGCTTTCTCTAAATTGACGGGGGCTTGCAAATCCAGTCCAATGGTTTTATTCAGCGATTCACGCGAAATATCCAAGCTAAATTGATTGCCTTGGATTTGGGTTGCCGTCATGCAAGCACCTTGGATGGCAATGCTATCGCCAATCGTGACATCATCCAGATAGCCTACAGGCGTTTCAATGGTCAAGCGCATGCCGTCGCCAAAAGGAGACGCTGATGTAATGCGGCCAACTGCAGTGACAATTCCAGTAAACATAGTGCTACTTTATCGGTAAAGTGTATTTTGCATGGTGCAGCCTTACTGCCGTACAAAGCGCAAGCGCATATCCGGATCGAATGCCGTATGGTCAATGCGCTTCCAATCGGTCCGCTGCGTTAAAGAATCGAGCTCCGGTAAATTAGCGACTCCTAGGCCCGAGCCGAGCAAGGTTGGGGCTAAATAGACGAGTAACTCATCGACGCAGCCTTCGCGTAGTAAAGAGCCATTGAGTTTATGGCCAGCCTCTACATGAATCTCATTCATCTCACGCTCGGTTGCAAGGTAACGCATCAGGACGGGTAAATCGACTTTGCCCATACTATTTGGCAATGCTATTACCTCAACACCCTGCGCCTGTAATTGTGCTTGCTTGGCTAATTGCACTTCGCTCGTGAGCTCACCGCACACCACCATGACGCCATTATCTTTGTTTGAGGGAGGTTTACTTAAGTCTTGCTTAAGCACAGCCGCATTCAGCGGAATATCCAACTTGGAATCAATGATGATGCGCATAGGTTGGCGAACTGTGCTGACCGCCCGCACTGTCAAACTGGGGTCATCTTCTTTAACGGTTCCAACGCCAGTCAGAATGGCACAGGCCTGCGCTCGCCAGTGGTGACCATCGTCACGGGCAGCAGGACCGGTGATCCATTGGCTTTGCCCATTAGCTAGAGCGGTCTTTCCGTCGAGGCTGGCAGCGACCTTGAGTCGTACCCACGGCAAGCGCCGTGTCATGCGTGACACAAAGCCCGGGTTCAGGGCTGCTGCCTCTTCTTCAAGTAACCCACATTCCACCTCAATTCCGGCTGCTGCCATCTGCTTGATCCCATTACCACTGACGAGGGGATTGGGGTCTTGCATGGCGATCACCACGCGGGCTGGTTTGGCGGCAATGATGGCTTGGGTACATGGCGGCGTTCTGCCTACGTGGCAACAGGGCTCTAGACTGACGTAAATGGTCGATCCACTCAGCTCATGGCCTTGCTTGCGAGCATCGGCTAGGGCTTCTATTTCTGCATGGGCAAGGCCTACTAGTTGCGTAAAGCCAGTACCGATGACTTGACCTGCATTAACGATTACGCAGCCAACTCGAGGATTGGGATTAGAAAGGTATAGGGACTTGTGCGCCTCAGCGAAGGCTAAGCGCATAAAATCAGCGTCTTCTTTTGTAAACATACCTCTATTAAAACCGATTTATCGGCAGGCCCTGCTATCTTGGCTTGGGTCACATAAGCGCCAACGCCCGCCACTACTCAAAATAGCATGGCGCTCAATCCCCCGAGCGTGCTGATGCCGAAACACCATTCGATTGGCCACAAAGCCGCCAGACTGGCTTTTAGCTGCCCCAAAGGCATCAAAGCTAATCTGCTTTTGTTGTCCATTCGGCCCTGCAAAACCCGAGCCCCGCTCGTCAATTTCGACTGGGGTGATGTCCCTCTGGCTAAGTAATACCTGCTCTGTTAAGGCTGTGGGTTGAGGCTGTATTTTCACTTGGATCACCTTCCAACCGCGTGACCACTGACGCTCAATCGGCATAATCTGAACGCGATCGCCGTTAATCAATAAAGCAGCTTGACGTGCAAATTGCGCGTGCTGAATAAAACGCCGCGCTACGGTCTCCACCTCACGCCGCGCCAGTTGTTGCTGCAGCAGTGGTACTCCCATACTCGCCATCATCGCTACGATTGCGACGACCGCCATCATCTCCAGCAAGGTGTAGCCGTTTGCAGTGGAGCCGTCTAATTGTTGGGTTGAATTATGCATTAGTGGGATTTCTGCTCAGACTGCGTTATTGACCACAGTACGCGCCAACTCAGCCGCTCTATGGTGTGATCTCGCTTATTGCGATAGACCATCGACTCCAGTTGAATTTGTTTGGTTTGAATGCGATTAAGCGGTGTGGAATATTTCGGCTTCGCGTTTCCTGCTGCTCGAATCCGGATGAGCTCACCTGTTGCATTGGCATCCACTACGGTGACGTTGCATGCTGTGCTGTCATCCTTTGTATTCGGCACAGCGAGTGGAACCGCATTACCGAATTGCGATTCGCATTGATGGAGGTTTTTCTCTGCTGCCATAAAGGCGGCGTGCGCCTCCTGCTCCATTGCTAGCAACCGAATTTGCAGTGCAGCACTATGCTCTAGATGGCCGATGGCAGTAGCGATAATGGCGATCAAACTGAGGACCCACGCAATAATCATAGGGCGTTACGCATGACTACAAAGCGACTGAACTCTCGCTCTACGAGCGTGGTCTTGAGAACAATTTGCACACCCCTAGCTGGCGAGGCAGTTGACTGCCCTGGGCCTGTTTTGTACTCCACCCATTTAAAGTGGAGTGAGTCAATGTGATTCATGAGGCTGGTGTTTTGCAGGCGGCCTTGGCGATCGAGCGACGTGCACATCAGCGAACCACTGTGATCTCCCGTTGCCTTTTGTACAAAGAAGGCTTGGTAGCGTAAGCCTTTTTTGGTTCTCGATTGGGTACTGCCGTTTTTGGCTTGCTCGACATGATTACCTAAACAATCGCCCTCCATGCTTTCAGCTGGCTCTTGCTTTACCCAGAGTAAATCCGAATGGTTCCAGCCGCCGCGATACTCTAGTCCGATGTAGTCGACTGTTGCCGTTCGCTGACGCTGGCGGTAATCTGCCAGGGAGGTAATCTTGCGATAACCGGCCATACGGATAGCGCGCGCCATCAACTCCAGTACCCGAATGGCGTCTTGCTCTAGCAGCCAGGCCTTTTCGAGTTGGCTTTGCTGGATCAATAATGTAGCACTTGACTGCATGACTGGCGCCATCAAGGCAATAGCCAAGCCAATGCTCACCAAACACCCCAATAGGCTCATAATGCGTCTCGCTCATGTTGATCCTGAGCCCGATTCAGCTCGGTGCGCTGTGCCTCGATTTGTCCATAATGCAATCGCACGCGCTGATAGGCCTCCACCACGCCGATGTAGGCACCCGCGATCAAGGCCATCGCCACGACCACTTCAATCAAACCAAATCCCCGATCGCTAGCAAGGGCTGTTGAGCATGACTTCCATACCCTTAAAGTGGATGAGCTTGGCTGTGTTTTTTGCATGCCTCCATATTGCGGTGAGAAGGGGCTAATTTCTATCAGGCAATACGGCTTTTGTTAGGTAAAAGTACGGTAGTCCAACCGCTTTTGCCCCCTGCGTTTAAAATAAGGGCTTATGCCTAGAACATCATCCGCTGTTTCTGTTGCCCCACAAGGCAGCCTCTCTTCAACCCTCGAGATCATTGCTGAAATGCAAGCCGGTCGCATGATCATTTTGGTTGACGAAGAGGATCGTGAAAACGAAGGTGATTTGGTATTAGCGGCCGATCACGTTACGCCCGAGGCGATTAATTTTATGGCTAAACACGGTCGCGGCTTGATCTGTTTAACCTTGACGCGCGAGCGCTGTCAACAACTAAACCTGCCTCTAATGGTCCGTGACAATGGCACCTCGATGGGCACCAACTTTACAGTCTCGATTGAAGCAGCCAGTGGTGTCACGACGGGTATCTCGGCAGCAGACCGAGCACATACCATTCAAACCGCAGTAGCGCCGCATGCAAAACCAAATGACCTCGTGCAACCGGGTCACGTGTTTCCGCTGATGGCACAACCAGGCGGTGTGTTAATTCGGTCTGGTCATACCGAGGCAGGTTGTGACTTAGCCGCATTGGCGCACTGCTCTCCCACGGCAGTCATTTGCGAGATCATGAAAGATGATGGCAGCATGGCGCGCCTGCCTGACCTGATGGAGTTTGCTAAAGAACATCAACTTAAGATTGGTAGTATTGCCGATCTGATTCAGTACCGCAGTCAAAACGAGAGCATCGTCGTACGTGAAGGTGAGCGAACCTTCTCAACCCCCTGGGGCGACTTTCAGGGGATTGTGTACCGTGATACTCCCAGCTCCTGTGTCCATCTGGCCCTCGTCAAAGGTAAGCCGGTGGAAAACGTCGAGACCTTAGTGCGCGTACACGAGCCAGCAACCGTATTGGATTTTTTAGACAGTAAAGAAAGTACCCACTCCTGGCCCTTAGCGCGCGCCTTAGAAAAAATTGCGGCTGCTCCCACAGGCGTTGCAGTGCTACTTAATATTGCAGGTGCTGCAGCACCCTCTGAGGCGCGCTGGTTATCGCAGTTTCATAAACTCAATAAAAGTGTTTCGCCGAGCGATAGTAAAACTGTTGGGTATAAAACCGATTTTCGGAGTTACGGCATCGGCGCGCAAATTCTGAAGGACTTGCATGTCGGCAAGATGCGCTTGTTAGCCAAGCCTACCCCGGTACCGAGTCTTTCCGGTTACAAACTCGAGATCACCGGCCACATTCCATTTGAATCAGTCTGAGTCAGTTGTTGCTCCGATGATCCTCCATGTCACTTTTTTATACTTAACCCAGTGGAACTTTTATGACTAGCCCTACTTCCCATCCTGCAATGGATGATGACACCGAAGGCCGCGGCGTCGGTATCTTAGAGGCCGATCTCAATGGGCAAGATATGCGCATTGGCATAGTGCAGGCGCGCTTTAATGAAGACCACTGCAACGCGCTAAGTGAAGCCTGCATCGCTGAATTGATTCACCTGGGTGTGGCACAAGACGACATTCGGCTCGTGACGGTTCCTGGCGCCCTCGAGATTCCGTTTGCGCTCCAAAAGCTGGCAGAGACAGAGGAGTTTGATGGCCTGGTTGCTTTGGGTGCTGTGATTCGGGGAGAGACCTATCATTTTGAGCTGGTCTCGAATGAATCTGCAGCTGGTATTTCTCGCGTCAGCCTAGACTCAGGTCTGCCTATTGCGAATGGCGTATTAACCTGCGATACCGATGAACAAGCCGATGAGCGCGTCCAGATCAAGGGGGCTGACTGCGCCCGTACCGTAGTCGAGATGGCCAACCTCGCCTTAGCGCTCACGCCCGATCTCGATATTGAAATCAACAATGCAGAATAAAGCGCCAAAACCAGGTGTCGAAGGCGCCCCTAAAACAGTAGCGCCGAAACGCTCGCTGACGCCCCGCCGCCGCGCCCGTGAATACGCCCTACAAGGCGTTTACCAGTGGCTCGTCATGCGGCGTGCTGGCAGCCTCGGCAATGCAGCGGCGATTGGCAAGCAGCTTGCAGAGGATCCTGCTTTTGCTCGGTGTAAGTATGATTTGTTTGAAAGTTTATTTAATGGCGTACTTGATCACGCTGATCAGCTTGATAGTGTGATTGCGCCAGCTCTGGATCGCTCTAGCAATGAACTCTCGCCCGTAGAGCATGCTGCTTTGCTAATTGGCACGTATGAACTGGCGATGGATATTTCAGTGCCCTACAAAGTAGCCATCAATGAAGCGGTGGAATTAGCCAAGACCTTTGGTGGTACCGATGGGCATAAGTACGTCAATGGCGTGCTGGATTTATTGGCGCAGTCGCTGAGAACAGCCGAAACCCAAGCGGGCTAAGGGCAGAAAATCCCATCAGCCCCAAGAAATAGGGTTTATGCGTTGGTATTTCCTGCAGTGCGTGAACGATTACGGGCAACATCATTCAACTCTTCACGCTCTGTAATCACTTTAAAGGTATAGCTGTTTGGGCCGCTGCTGGCATTGGGCGCACCGAGGTAGCTCCGCAAACCTGCCTCGAGTGATCCGGCCTTGGCTATACAGGCTTTCAGAATTAATGCGCCGACCCTAATATTGGCTTCCGGCACAAATGCCGCCACCACTCCACCGTAGGGCTCAAATTTTTCCGTATGAACCCGTGTCAGTACTTGCATTAAGCCTTGGGCTCCGGCACGGCTCTGGGCGTTGGGATTAAAACTTGATTCAGTGGCCATAACCGCGAGCAGCAGCATAGGGTCTAAGTTGACCTCATTGGCAACCTCTACGGCATGACTGACGTAGCGCATGCTTTCATCCAGGCTGATCCGATACTTGGTCGCCAAGTGATTGGCTACCGCATGGCGCTCTTTTTCACTCCTGAGTAGCTTCGTATCCAGTGCAGCAAGGTCAATCTTGCTAGAGGGGATCACTGCAGCCGCGGCAGCAATCGATGGGAAGGCATTTGGGGCTTCCTGATTAGCAAATTCGAACTGAGTGTGAGCCAACAGGAGTAACCTTGCCTCACTCGGAATCAAAATGCGGGCAAATTCGAAAGCGCCGGCATTAGTCCGGGGACCAATTAACCACAGGCTGATGGCTAAAAAAACAATCGCTACCCAGGCGTTTTTACTCATGGCCTGGAGGTAGGTAGGCAAAGTCAAGGCTGCAAGCAGACGCTTTACGCTATTAAATTGGGGTACTGCAATTTCAATTGGATTTCTCATTTACCGGGGTCACTTTGCAATTTGCCACTTCAACTGCCTACATATTGCATTGCAACATTTAATATAGATGATGCATAGTAGGTAGCCCTATATATCATGTCAAGTATATAAAAGCAGGTTTCTATATCTTTTTATACGAATAAGGGGGTCGTGGCCTCGCTCTAGAGCGAATATGACAATAAAAATACATATAAATCATTTACTTATAGATGTTAGTCAACACTAATTTTGTTATATGAAAATCCACCCATAAACGCACTTTTTTTCATGATGTAGAAGATAAAAACACTAGATCTAGTTATCGACTACGTTCTTCAAGCCTAGGGGTAGTGTTGGCTTGCTTCATTTTGCACCTGGCATTTTCATGCTTTGCTTGGTCTCAAACAGAGAAATTAAGTCTTGCTACACTCCATAACTCAAGCGCACTAATGTTGCTGCTACCACCAACCGAGCCTAGCCATGCCGAATTCCACTATTCAATCCACCTTACAAAACCCTGCCTTGTTTCAGACCGATGCCTGGATCAACGGCAATTGGGTTGCAGCGGGCTCACGCTTCGCGGTCGACAATCCAGCAAACGGTGAAGTGATAGCGCAGGTCAGTAATTTGGGCGCTACTGAGGCTGAAGCAGCAATTGCGGCGGCCGAGGCAGCCCTGCCCGCCTGGCGAAGCAAGACTGCAAAAGAGCGCTCGGTCATCTTGCGCCGCTGGTTTGATTTGATTGTGGCCAATAGCAGTGATTTAGCTCGGATCTTGACCTTAGAGCAAGGCAAGCCCCTTGCCGAGGCCAAGGGGGAGGTTGCCTATGGCGCCAGCTTTTTAGAGTGGTTTGCCGAAGAAGCCAAGCGAGTGGCTGGCAGCATTCCAGCCAGCACCTGGAGCGATAAACGCATGCTGGTGCTTAAACAGCCCATTGGCGTGTGCGCTGCAATTACCCCATGGAACTTTCCGATTGCGATGATTACACGCAAGATTGCTCCAGCCTTAGCAGCTGGCTGCACCATTGTGATTAAGCCTGCCGAACAAACCCCCTTATCCGCCCTAGCTTTGGCCGAACTCAGTCGCGAGGCCGGCATACCCCCCGGTGTCGTTAACGTGGTGACCGGAGATGCGGCGCAATCGGTAGCGATTGGCAAAGCACTGTGTAGTTCGCCGATTGTGCGCCACCTCTCCTTTACCGGCTCGACTGAAGTTGGACGGATTTTGATGGCGCAATGCGCCCCAACGATTAAAAAGTTAGGCCTTGAGCTGGGTGGTCACGCCCCCTTCATTGTGTTTGAGGATGCTGATGTTGATGCCGCGGTTGCCGGGGCCATGGCCTCCAAATACCGCAATGCCGGGCAGACCTGCGTCTGTGCCAACCGCTTTTATGTTCATAGCAAGGTCATCGGAGCATTTACCGAGCGCTTTGCTAAAGCAGTACAGAGCTTAACGGTTGGCAATGGTTTGGATGCCGGCGTAATGCAAGGCCCCTTGATTGATAAAGCAGCACTCGCCAAAGTAGAGGAGCATGTGGGTGATGCGCTTGCCAAGGGCGCTAAGCTCGTGACCGGCGGCAAGGTGGCTACGATTGGCGGGCACTTTTATGAGCCCACGATTTTGTCGCACGTCACAACAGCGATGCGCATTAGCAGCGAAGAAACCTTTGGGCCAGTAGCGCCCATCATGGCTTTTGATGATGATGCCGAGGTTGTGCGCCTAGCGAACCAATCGCCCTTTGGCCTGGCATCCTATTTTTACAGCCGCGATATTGGCCGAATCTGGAAAGTGGCTGAAGCACTTGAGTACGGCATTGTCGGCGTCAATAGTGGCGCAGTCTCGAACGAAGTGGGTCCCTTTGGGGGAGTCAAGCAATCCGGCCTGGGACGCGAAGGTAGCGTCTGGGGAATGGATGAGTATCTGGAGATGAAATACGTGTGTGTGGGGCTTTAGGGAAGAAGGGCCGGCAAGCGAAGTCTCCGCTTATTTATGTTGGGTGTATTTGAATGACAAGTACATCACGAAGAAATTTTTTTAACGCTTGCGGTAAACCAAATCCCAAACACCGTGCCCCAAGCGAATGCCGCGGTTCTCAAATTTGGTAATAGGCCGATAAGCAGGTCGCTGGGCATAACCGGGTTGGCCACCCGAAAGATCCTCTGAGGTCGGTGTGAATTCATTTTTAGTTTCACCGCTGCCATCAAAACTAACAGCGGAAATAACATCGGCCTGCGTAAAGGTTTCAATGCGCACCCGCTCACTAGAGGTATTTTGCAAACATCCTTCTCGATTAAGAACCAACAGCATTTGCTCAGCGTAGTTGTGCCAATCGGTTGCTAAGTGCAAATAGCCACCAGGCTTGATACGGGATGCCAAAAGCTCCACGAACTGCTGTTGTATCAAGCGGCGCTTGTGGTGGCGTTTTTTATGCCACGGATCTGCAAAATAAATATGGATACCGTCTAACGAATTTGCTTCAATCATATGCTCGAGCACTTCGACTGCATCATGCCGAATCAATCGCAAATTGGTGAGGCCTACTTCACCAATGCGCTTGAGTAATGCGCCCACTCCCGGCAAATGCACTTCAATAGCCAAAAAATCATCTTCCGGGCGTAACTGCGCAATGGCGGCCGTAGTTTCGCCCATGCCAAAACCAATCTCCAAAATGCGGGGGCGATGCCCGCTTGCATTATCAATATTGGGATGAAGAAAGGTAGCCGCCCAATCAAATGATTGCTTCTCAAAGGGGACCAAAAACTGAGGGCCTAAGTCATCGAGCGCGCGCTGCTGGCCAGCGGTTAAGCGCCCAGCACGCAAGACAAAAGACCGAATGCGATCGGTGCGATCTGCCTGCCCCACGGAGCTAGTCTGGCCGACTTGCGTTGATTTATTTTCCACGGAATGCAATGGCGCGCTGGCTTAGGTATTCGCCAAGAGGGCTTTAAAGTACCCAATCGTCTCTTTTAGCCCATCCTCCAGATTCACTTTGGGCTCCCAGCCGAGCTTGGCCTTGGCTAAGGTGATGTCGGGTTGGCGCTGCTTGGGATCATCGGATGGCGGGGGCGCAAAGACTAATTTAGATTTGCTATTGGATAGGCGCAAAATCGTTTCAGCAAGCTGCAGCATGGTGAACTCACCTGGATTGCCAGTGTTCACGGGACCGGTAAAGCCAGCCTCGGAATTCATCATCTTGACCATGGCATCAATCAAATCATCGACGTAGCAAAAGCTGCGGGTTTGTTGTCCATCGCCATAAATGGTGATGTCTTTGCCTTGCAAGGCTTGCACAATGAAGTTGCTGACGACTCGGCCATCATTGGGGTGCATGCGCGGGCCATAGGTATTAAAAATACGCACCACCTTAATGTCGAGCTGGTGCTGGCGGTGGTAATCAAAAAAGAGGGTTTCGGCGCAGCGCTTGCCTTCGTCGTAGCAGGACCGAATGCCAATCGGATTAACTCGTCCCCAATACGACTCGGGCTGGGGGTGCACTTCGGGATCGCCATACACCTCACTGGTGGAGGCCTGCAAGATCCGCGCACGCGTTCGTTTAGCAAGTCCCAGCATATTGATCGCGCCATGCACACTGGTCTTGGTCGTTTGTACCGGGTCATACTGGTAATGCACGGGCGATGCAGGGCAGGCTAAGTTATAAATCTGATTCACCTCCACATACAAAGGAAAAGTGACATCATGGCGCATCACCTCGAGACGGGAATTACCCAATAGGTGCGCAATGTTTTGTTTACTCCCCGTGAAAAAGTTGTCCACCACCAACACGTCATTTCCTGTCGAGAGCAGCCTCTCGGTGAGGTGAGAACCTAAAAAGCCAGCACCGCCGGTAATGAGGATTTTCTTGGCGCTAGTAGTATTGATTGAGGCGGGATTCTTAATCATGGGGTATTCCAGAAAAAAATGAGGTGACCTTATTTAATAAGGTAATAAATAACTGCCGTGTTCATGATGGTGGCATATCCCAACTCGCGGAACGATAAGCATACATTACCTCTGCCAAGACAATGAGTAGGGAGGTCATAAAAGAGATTAAACCCAATACAAAAGTCGCAACGACATAGCCAGTTTGCAAAAGCTTAACAGTGCCTGCCTGGAAAAAGAACAGCTCCAACACCGTTAAAGAAATCAATACGCCGCTGAGCACATTAAAGAAGATGGCGACGGTGCATAGGCGTCCCCGCATCTTAAACTCACGCAACTCGATTTCGTAGTGGCTACGTAGTTTGTCGGAGATTATTTGATCACCATACAAGGCATTCTGTACAAAGCGCATGCGGTCTACGGTTCTTGCTAACCGAGTCGAAATCGCGCTAACCAAGGTGGCTACTGCAGTGAGCAAGAACACTGGTGCCAAAGCCAATTGGATATTGTTGGTTAAGGCGTCAATTGCAATGTTCATCGAATTATTTAGGTATTGATTAAAGGTGGGGAGATTTTATGAACATTATGTATACATGCGATATGGGGTTACATGCACACTTTTACTCAAGTTTTTATCGCTTTAGATCTCGATAAAAATTTTCATGCACACCATATCCCATTAACACCATCTTAGTTGTATCTAGACTAATTGAATAAGCTAAGAGCATTTGTTGGTTATTAAACTTAAACTTGTAAACTCTTGTGCCAGCTTGATCACCTTTTTTCATTTCACCCTTTTGGGGATCGCCAATAATCTCCCGAATAACCTGATCAATGGCTTTTTTTTCAGGAGGCGATATCCTCTTAATTGCCCTATCAAAGCGTGGTGTAGTAAGAACAATCATCCAAATTGATACTCATTTAGATTGCCAGCTTTTACCTCTTCAATACTCACAAGCATGTCTTGTAGCATGTTAATTGGTAAGTCAGGATTTTCCTCGGCAACCTTACCTAAGCGAGCCCAATACTCTATTTGTTTTGGAACAGATCTATGCATTGCCTGAGCATAAGGCTTTGCATCTTCAATCAATAGGTCCGATAATTTAATTGCAATAGGCATGATAATTTGCTCCGATAGTAATTAGTTTCATTTTATTACTAAAAGTCGCATTTTACTACCTTTAATTAAACAAATGCAAGCTGGCTAAGACCACGCTACTAAACCCGTATACGCCGTAATCAATACCACTACCCCAAACACAATGCGGTACCAGGCAAAGGGCGCAAAGGTATGGGAAGCCACATACTGAATTAACCAGCGCACACAAATAAAGGCGGAGATAAAGGCGGCTACAAAACCGACTGCAATTGCCCAGCCAAAATGCATGGTCTCTGCACCACTCGTTTGAATGGGATTGATCCAGAGCTTTAAAAGCTCATAGGCCGTTGCCCCGCCAATGACCGGAATGGCCAAGAAAAAAGAAAACTCCGTTGCAACCGCCCTCGGCAAACCAAACAGCATACCGCCAATGATGGTAGCTCCTGAGCGGGACGTTCCGGGTATGAGCGCAGCACACTGCGCTAAGCCCACCTTCAAGGCATCCAGCGGCCTTAGGTCTTCTACCGATGCAATTACCCTTCTGCCTGATTTAGCCGCTTTATCTGCGCTACTGCTGGCGTTTGCCATTTGCGTTTGGCGATGCTCCGCCCAGAAAATAATCAGGGCACCACCAATAAATGCCATGGCAACCGGTACCGGTGAGAATAAAAATTGCTTAATGTATTTGCCAAAGAGCAGCGCTAAGCTCATGGCTGGAATCGAGGCAATTAGGACATTGACCACAAAGCGCTGCGATGCGCTACTTGTCTTAATGGTGGAGGCGACGGACCACAGCTTGCTACGAAACTCCCAGCACACTGCCAAAATAGCGCCAAACTGAATAATCACCTCAAAGGCTTTGCCACGCTCATCGTTAAAGCCCAGCAAATCACCAACTAAGATGAGGTGCCCTGTACTGGAAATCGGTAAAAATTCCGTAAGGCCTTCCACAATACCCAAAATAAGGGCTTTGCCCAGTAGTAATAGATCCATCGCCTAATTTTACGGCCTGCGGGCAATTTCAAGCCCAGATTGCAGCCCAGGAAAATAGTAGGCCTAATGCAGGGCGGCGGACTTCGGTACTGGCAGGTGGTTTAGCCTTAAACTCAAGGTTGTTACGTATTCATTTTTCATCCCTTTAACCAATGCCAATTTGAATGACCTTGCCGTTTTTTTCAGTTCCCGCTCACTTTAAGCGCCGCTCCCTCCAGCGCGTGATGGGCACCGGCATTTGGGGGGTGCTTGTCTTGACCTCCCCTGCAAGTGTTTTGGCCCAAGCAGTCAATCCAAATCAAAGTCGTCATTCGCCGGCAGCCGGTCAAGTGACTGTGCTGCCCGATGCGTCCGCAAAAACACCCAGTGCGGTTCAAGGGAATCAAAACCTCTCCTTGCCGCCGGCATTAACGTCACCCCCCTCCAGTGGGGTTCCTGCTTTTAGTAATTTCAGCAGTAATCCACGGGATGCCGTCAATTTTGGTCCCAATATGGATCTGATGCGCCTCTATCAAGAAGCAGCGTTTAATGATCCCGTACTCAATAGCGCACGCTTTAATTACGCTGCCAATAAAGAGATTTATTGGCAGGGCTTATCGACTCTATTACCCCAGGTATCAGCCAACCCCACTGCCACCCGGTTTTTCCAACACGGCGAGGGCAATAGCCGTATCTTTGATCAAAAGAGCTATACGGTTAGCTTAACCCAGCCGGTTTTTAATGCTGCTGCGCTAGAAGTATTCAAACAAGGTGATCTCGTCACCAAAGTAGCGGACTTGCAGTTTTTGCAAGCCCAGCAAGATCTAGTCATTCGGGTATCACAAGCCTACTTTGATGTGCTCACCGCCAAAGACAACGTCGAGCTCTTCCAGAATAAGAAGGCCTTAATTAAGCAGCAACTCCAAGCCGCCCAATCGAAGTTTGAAGTGGGCTCAGCAACCATTGTCGATGCCAATGATGCGCAGGCCCGCTTTGATCTAGCCAACGCCCAAGAGACTGCTGCCCAAGCAGAACTAATTGTGCGGCGCGGCGTGCTTGAGCAGATCGTTGGGCATCCAGTGCCTCTTCTGAAGCCGCTGGCAAAAGACGCCAAAATTGAAGGGGTGGTTGCCGATCCGAGAGCAAAAGTAAAGGATGCCAAAGGCATTCCGATTGCAGACAGCGTCAATCCAAAACTGCCACCGGGTCAAGAGCTAACGGATTGGGTTAAGCAAGCAGAAGCGGCCAACTATGGCGTGCTCGCCAGTCAGCTTAATGTGGATATTGCTCAAAGTACGTATCGCGGTGCATTAGCAGCCAACTACCCTACGGTGAACTTTGTCGGCACGACTGGCTTTAATGCCGCCAATGGTTCGCCCGCCAACTTTAATCCATCAACGACGCAGAATATCTTTAACAACACCATTGCCCTGCAAATGAATGTGCCGATTTTCTCGGGCGGCTTTAATAACTCCGTGATTCGGCAACGGGCAGCGCTAGTGGATAAAGCCAAATCGGATTATGACAATCTGCGCAGAACCGCTGCCCAGGCAACGCGCCAAGCCTTTACCGGTTTTTATGGCGGCTTAGCAACCGTCAGGGCATTTGAGGCCGCAGAAAAATCATCGGCTTCTGCCTTGGCATCGAGTCAGTTGGGATTTGATGTGGGCACCTTAATTAATCTTGATGTGCTCATTGCGCTAGACGCCCTCTTTACGACTAGGGCAACGCTGTACAAAGCCAGATACGACACCATTCTGAATGCCTTAAGACTCAAAGCTCAAGCAGCAGCGCTTACCGATCAGGATTTACTGGCCGTCAATGCCCTTTTAAAATAAACCAAAGGTACCTGCGAATGCAGGTTGATGATTACGCCTTTTGAGGTGCAGCATGTCGCCACAGCAAAAACAATGCTGCAATACTAACGATGCCAATCCAATTGCAATGGAAAGAAATAGTCAGCACTTACTAAAATTACTGCAGGAAAGTGGTGCCCCTTGTCCGACTCGAACAGACCACCTACTGATTACAAATCAGTTGCTCTACCAGATGAGCTAAAGGGGCAATTTTCTAAACTAGTACCGGTTTAAATTAATTTAAAGACTGATAGCCTTTTGAAAGCATGCAGTCACGTGCAGGGCCTTCTTGGTAAATATTGCCATACACTTTATTACCCCAAATATTAAAACCAGAGGTATATTGAGTTTCACAGCCAAGCTTGTCTGCAAAGAACTTTTTGCTATCTGCTGCGGGTTGATATTGGTATGAGGTGGCACACGCACTCAACAGCAATCCACACGATAGAAACAATAGGTTGGTCAATTTCATTACTAAACCTTCTTTAAGGAGCTAATTCTAAGAGCACTGATTTTACTCGGATTTAATGCTGGGTTTTATGCCCACTTGCCCATTTTTAAGGTATTTCCCCGCTTTTTAAATCATCCATCTCTCCAAACTGCCTGCAAGCACGCTTTGCAACTCAAAAATGGAGAATTTCAGCCATTTTTCACTCAAAATCCCCTTGTTTTCGCAAAAGATCGTGCAATAGTCGCCCAGACCCCAAATCCACTCCTAATTGCATATTTGGCTCACCTTGATTTAATGGCAGGAGACGCAGCCTGTTAAACAAAAGCACATAAAATGCCGTTATAAACATACATTGAGTAGTCTCCTTTGCGCCTAAAATGAGAGCAATTGAGCCAAGCCTCCAGGTAAGTGTGGTTTCTAATTAAAAGGTGCGGTTGTTATGGTTTATGTACAGCAGGTTTTTTTCAATCAGGTCATTAACAACCTTACGGCCACCAAAACCTTAGGTGACCTCAGTGGCGGCTCTTTCACCACGGGAACTTCTGCTGCCTGGGCAACGGGTGCCGCTTCGGGAAACACACTCACTTTTACCAGTACTACCGCCAGCACCAATGTCACCAATTTAGTGGCTACGCCCTCCACGCCTGCCATTGCCCCAACCATCGTGGTTACCGAGGGCGCCCCTCTCAGTACTGAGACGGCTGTCGTCACATTTAGGCCCTTGGCAGCTGGTCAAACTATTGCTATCGCTGGTTTAACATTTACTGCCGGCACTGGCGGTGCAACCGCCGCTCAACTGGCTAGCGCTTTTTCTAGCATTGCGAATAACTCAGCAGCGGCAGCCATTAACACCAGTAAAACATTAAATGATGCAGCAGGCGGCACATTTACCGCAGGTACTTCTGCAGCATGGGCTTCTGGAACCGCCAGTAATTCGGCGGTGACCTTTACCAGCTCGACCACCAACACCAATGTGGCCAATTTATCGAGCGCGCAAGCCGAAGGCACCTCAGTCCCGACGTATGTTGTTGTTGATGGCAGCGGCGGTGGTAACGAAACCTCTACCGTGACGTTTAAGGCCCTAGCTTCCGGTCAAACCTTAACGCTTGCTGGCCTGACCTTTACCGCCGGGTCGTCAGGAGTAACCGCAGCCCAGCTAGCCAGTGCTTTTGCCAGCATCACTGCTGGCACTGGTTTTGCCGCTGTGAATACTGCAAAGACCTTAAATGATGCTGCCGGCGGTACCTTCACCTCAGGCACCTCAGCCAGTTGGGCCAGCGGCGCTGCTACTGGCGCAGCAGTGACCTTTACCAGCACGACGGTCAATACCAACGTCGATAATTTACTGGGCACGCTTTCGATTGCAGCCTCAGCGCCTACGATTGCAGTCACCGACGGTGTAGCTGCCGTCAGAACTGAAACTGCCGCACTGACGTTTCAAGACATGACCGCAGGGCAAACACTAGCAATCGCTGGCCTGACCTTTACCGCTGGTACCCTTGGCGCAACTGCTGCGCAAGTTGCCACCGTTTTTTCAAACATCGCTGTGGGCAGCTCTGCAGCTAGTGTCAACGTCAATCATTTCACACCGACAATGGCCTCAGCTTACGTGGTTACTCCAGGAATCCAAACCAGTACCACCTCCTTATCTGGTTACATGACCACTCCGGTCGATGGCAATACCTATACCTTTTTAGCTACTGGTACTTTTACAGTAACCGCCAACAGCAATACCAATACCACTATTTCCGCGGTAAAAGGATCGATCACGGGCTTTAAGCTGTTTGTCAACGGCGCCCTATCAGAAACAATCACCTATGGGGCTGGTGTCGACAACACCTTATTTGGCGTCACCGACAGCACAGGTACTCCGCCGACTCCCAGCCCTACCGCCCAACGTGCGCAAGCTGCGCTGCAATATAACAACCTGGTCAGCTTAATTGATAAAGGTGCAACCTTTATTGGATCCGATGCCTCGAATGGCGGCAGTGATCAAGTGCGGGGTGGCATCAAGAACGACATGTTTACAGGCTACGGGGGCAATGATTATTTTGATGGCAAGTCTGGAATTGATACGGCAGTCTTCCGCGGAGCGATGAGAGATTACACCATGACGACCGGCACAACCTTAGATCGCACCGATCCTTCTAGCACAAGTCGACTCCCTTCTCGCACTGTGACCGATACCACTGCCGATCGCGATGGCATCGATACGCTGGTAGGTGTTGAACGCTTACGTTTTTCTGATACCGTGCTCGCCCTCGATACCGGCGCAAATCAGACGGCTGGCTCGGGTTACATGCTCTATAAAGCCGCCTTTAACCGTACTCCTGATGTTGGCGGTTTGGGCTTTTGGATTAGTAAGATGGATGGCGGTATGAGTTACAACGATGTGGCTAAGAACTTTGTCAATAGTGCTGAATTTAAGACTGCCTTTGGGGGTTCTAACCCCACCGTTGAAACTTTAGTCACTAAGCTCTATAACAACGTGCTGGCTAGAGCTCCTGATGCAGGAGGCCTTGCCTTTTGGCAAGATAAATTGAATACGGGCTGGTCTACTGCAGATGTATTGGGTTACTTTGCTACGTCGAATGAGAATATAGTGAATGTAACGCCGCTGATTGCCAATGGCATTCAGTATCAGCAGTTTGTGGCGTAGAGCAGAGTATTTTTACTTTCCAGGTTCTGGCAAACGCAGCGCCCGCACTCACTGAATAGATCCTTTTTGCGTATGCGTATGCGTATGCACAGTATTTTGTACTGAATAAAAAGCATTACGAATAACAGTTAAATGACCTTTGCGAAATTTAACTTGAGCAATCTTAGGCTAGGCTTATTTGTTTCCGCGTGACAAGCAAGGCGCAGGGGTTTTCTCGACGTATGCATTAAATGTTCAGGACTCGCTAGCCTTCAGAAATTAAGCCTTCTTCCTTGCAGATCGATCTTTTTAAGATGCCACCGTTTTAAATGAAGCTACCCGCTAATCCCTACCCCACAAACTGCTGGTACTGAATCCCGTTCGCAATTAAGGGGGTAACGTTCGTTACATTCTCTGCTGAAGTAGAGAAGTAGCCTAAAACATCCGCAGTAGACCAGCCTGTAGTGAGCTTTTCTTGCCAAAAGGCTAATCCACCAGCGTCAGGCGCTCTGTTGAGAACGTTGTTGTACAGCTTTGTGACTAAAGTATTCACTGTTGGGTTACTACCCCCAAAGGCGTCTTTAAATTCTGCGCTATTCACAAAGTTCTTAGCCACATCGTTGTAGCTCATACCACCATCCATCTTATTGATCCAAAAGCCCAAACCGCCGACATCGGGGGTTCGGTTAAAGGCGGCTTTGTAGAGCATGTAACCAGAGCCAGCAGTTTGGTCTTTACCGGTATCTAAGGCCAGCATGGTGTCAGTGAACTGGAGGCGTTCGACGTTGGCGAGGGTGTCGGTGCCGTCACGATTGGCAGTGCGATCTGCAATCACGCTAGTGCCAGCGCCAAGTGAAATGCTGTAGTTTGCAGAGGCCCCTCTATATACAGCGATGTCGATACCTAAGGCGCCATCAATGGTGTCATTCCCGCCAGAACCAGTAATTGCATTACCCAATGCGTTACCCGTAATTAAATCGTTGCTGGGGCTACCTAGCGCATTTTCATAATCGCCATAAAACCACCGCAAACTTTGTGGCGCGCTACCTGCTGTCATTAGTTGACGGTCGGCAATACTCATTGAAACGCCAACCAGTTGCCGCGCACCAACAATGCTCGTACCCATATGGAAATAAGCACCCGAAGCGTAATTGCTGAGATTAACGGTATCAATGCCGCCCAAATCAAAGTAGGTTCTATAACTGTTGACTGCAGATGCTGCGCCGATCGTAATGACATCATTACTCCCACCCGATGATCCAGCGCCTGCGCCGTAGGCTTCTTGCAAAGCCAAGACATCTAAAATCATTGGGGTTTGTGCAAAGGTTTGCGGACCTACAGTTGGGGTTTGTTCGTCGTACGACATGATGGTGAAATACTCTTTATTCATGTCGGCTGCATTTCGGATCACAAAGCCGAGCTTGGAAAAACCCATATTCACGGTTGCTGAAAAAGCATCCGTGAGCACCGCTTTACCGTTGACATACTCCGCGTGGGGGTGCGAGAGCCCCAATGAATGCCCTAGCTCATGCATGAGAACACGGCCACCCCATGTGCTCATCGCTAAGCTCGTATCACTGCCCCCAAACCCACTGGTATTTAAAACAATGTCATTTTCTCCGCCTGCATAACCAAAACTATTTGTGGCCAAAGATGCTAGGCCTGCAAAGTCGAGCGTAGGCCGGGAAATGAATGACACATTGATATCTGAATTATTGCCAACCTGCGCAGGGTTGTATCCAGAGTAATTCACTACCTTAGAAAATGAAAGATTGGCAAAATGCGAATATGTATCCAGAATCGTTTGAATGTTCGCTATCTGGATTGCCGTCCAATTACCCGAGCCCGATGAAGCCATGGTATAGATATTGGAGGAAAAAACATACTGCGTGTAATTGGCCCGTGTAAAAGCATCGGAAACCGAAACCGTAATCGGGCCAGATAGTTTGTAGTCCTGTATGTCTGCGATTTCGTCAAAATTAAAGAGGGCGTTCGCAGCAATGCCAAAGGGATAAAAGTTAACGATCGTTGCCATGATTTACTAAACGGTTAACCGGCGCACTGCTGAACAGTCGCATCGCGGGTTGGGATGGCATCCGGCATAGTTACTCTATTTTCAATCTGGTATTAAAGCAAAACTCAGACAACCATGGGCGGAACACCCACTAGGCCAACGGAGGTATTGACGAGCGCATTGACAATCAATTCAGCGTCCAGTCCGGTATTAGCCGATAACAAGGTGGCTGCAGCCGCGCTGACGTAAGGGGTTGCAAACGAGGTTCCAGTCCAATTTTGAATCGCGTTATTTAAACCGTAACCCAATATCTTCGTTCCTGGCGCATTGATGTAGTTATACGCCGCGGTAGATCCGGCGCTATTGGTGGAATTTGCCCAAGCAAGGGAGCCATCGGCATTTTGAGATACCGACCCTACTGCAATCGTGGTACTGGACATCTTGGCATATTGGGCTGGGTATTGCGGCGCGCTCGCACCGCTATTGCCTGCAGCCATGCACACAATGACCCCGCGCTCGGCTGCATAATTTAAGGCTGCTAAGGTCGATGCATCGTTAAAGTTGCCACCCACCGAGAGATTAATCACTTGCGCGCCATGATCGACCGCGTAGTGAATCGCCGCTACTAAGTCTTTTTGCGAGCCCTGCCCATTCGCGCCCAAGGCTTTTAACACCATCAGCTCCGCATCGTATGCGCCGCCGTACAAGGCTTTTGTGTTTGCGGCGCTGGGGCGTGCATTGATTTGCGAAGCCACCGCAGTGCCATGGCCATTGTCGTCTTGGACATTGGCCGAATTGTTAATGAAATTCCAACTCAAGGGGCTGATGCTGTGATTGACGGTGCTATTACTTAAATCAATTCCCGTATCAATCACCGCCACCACGACGCCTTTACCTGTGGCGCCAGCAGCCCAGGCATCTTGAAACTTTGCCGTGGTAATCGGCCACTGCTCAATGCTGGAGGTAAAGCTCGTTCCCTGCTTGATGTTAATTCCCAACAGCGACGATAAGGCAGAAGCCACATTGACCACACCGTAACCCGCACTCGCGCTCCACTGCGCCATCGGCTTATCGAGGATAACCGGAGCAGTGATGGTTTCTACCGCGCTGACTTTGTTTTGTACCAGTAAACCATCGGCTGTGCCTTGCTGCTGAAACGCCGCATTGACTAAACTCCAAACAATTTCACCGATGGCTGTGCCGGTTTCTAAGCGATTGGTCCAGAAAGCATGGCCGCCCGGGTCTGCCTTGCGCTCCAATATATTCTGATACGCCAAGTCAATTTTTGCAGCCGCGCTCAAAGTGCCATACTGTTGTGCAAATTCAGCCGATTGCGCAAAGCCCTTAGCGACTTCGATGGGCGATAGCCCCAAACTGATTTGGTTGCTCCAGTAATAGAGTCCCGCTGTATCCGGAGCGCGGCCAAAAAATCCCAAGTAGAGCTGGGTAGCACTATGAAAGGCGTATTGGCTAATGGGTGTGGACACGGCGCTGCAATTCTCGTTAGGGATAGGTAGACTTCTATCATACGGAAGCAGCACTCTTTTATCAAATCAATATGTGACTAAAATCACATATTCATCATGAAATTAACCCTTTGAAAATAAAGGGTTGGGATTTTTTAGTGGCGAACCTGCAGTCCAGCAGCAGGGTGCGCTGACCCTTCTACACCATGGCCCAGCAGTTCCCGCAGTGCATTGGCGTAACTCGCGCGCGCGGTTTGGGCGATGGCTAAATCGCGCTGCAATTCCGCAATTTTTTGGTCGGTGTGTTGAACGGATAGCAGCTGAGCCTTCGCCTCTTCGGTCAGAAGATCGGTTTCATACTCAATTTCATCAATGCGAATAATGGACATAGCGCCTATCAGCTCATGGGACAAGAACTTCCCGATCAGCGATTGTAACAATATCCCTTCAAAATAGTCCTGATTTTTAGGGTTATTTTCCATTAATTGCCCTTTTTTGCACCTTTTTTGCGCAAAACAATCCGATTGAACCGATTACAATGGGCAGCACGCACGTTGGGCTACTGCTGCCCTAGACCATTGATTAATGACTGAACGAGAGAGAACCACCACCATGACCACGATTACCATCGACGGCAAAGAATACGAATACGAAACCCTTTCCGACAAAGCCAAAGCGCAATTAACCAGCATGCAATTTGTCGACAATGAACTGGCTCGTTTGCAAGCGCAAGCCTCGGTTTTGCAAACGGCGCGCATGGCATACTCCAAAGAATTGCAAAATGAATTAAACCCTTTGGGTAGCGGCGATACGATTAAGTTCTAATGGATCGCCGGTATTGCGGGCACCAATAAAAAAACCGGCACACTGCCAGTTTTTTACTGTTGAGGAATCGATCTTTTTAATTAACCAATCAGAGGTTAAGTGTTCCCGCAGACAGGCTGCCCTCAGCACCGCTAAAGCTAATGGTGCCCGTCAATCGAATTAAGGTATCACCGATATTGGATTCATTCACGCCTGCAATGGATTCTAGGATATACGTAGCGCCATCAAAATGAAACCACGCAATTGAATGAGCAGTGCTAGCAGTCGTTTGAGCGGCGTTGATCCAATTGACTAATTCCGTCGCATCACCGGTTACCGCTCTGACTTTGGCGTTTTGTGCAGAGCCGCCAGCCCAGCTGAGGTCGTTACCAATAGCGCCTAAGAAAAAAATCTTATCGGAACTATTGGCGTTGACATTCAGGCCAGTGATGGTGACCAGCGGAATGGTGCCGAACAATTCAAAGTGCATGAAATCCGATGGCGCGATCGCTACCGTATTGCTAATCGCATTGTTGTGGGCAGCAAAGTTGATGTTGCCAGATACGCCCATTCCGGAGAGCACCACGGTATTGGCTCCAGAACCAAAATCCATCAGCATGGTGCCGTCGCCCGCATTAAAGACCACGTTATTGCCGTCGCCCAACTGAATGGTATCGACGCTGCCATTGGCTCGGCTTGCGCCGCCGGTAATATAAAGGACGACGTTGCTTGAATCCGATTGCCCCGATACGGTAATGCCGGAAGTCACTTCCATGCCGGTAGCCGTAAATTCCACCTCACCACTTAGGGTCAGGGAAGCAACCGCAGTCGCCGGCGTAATAATGGTGAGCTTGCCCAGTCCAGTATTAATAAATGTTTCGCTCACCGTTCCCGTTGGGACGTAATCGGGAATTTGCACATTGTCTTTAGAGCCATCAATGACGGTAACGGACGTATTGCTGCTCGCCAAATTCTTTACAACCGTTGGCGCTGCTTGCGCTAACAAAAAGGCATCGGATAAATCAATCACCTGAAATGCAGGGCTCAATTTTAGGGTACCTAAATTCAACACAGTAGGCACACTCGCCACTGGCGCTGCGCCATCGGAAAGGCTAGAAATCGGCAATATGGTATTGGTCGTACTGGCCAGCACACTTAAGGCGTTTTTCGCAATGGTTTCATCCATCAGGGCCAAGTTTTGATTGGCCGATTCACGCGCATAGTCAATCGCTACAGGTTGACCAATCACGCTCACCACACCGGTTAGCGCAACGGAATCCAAAATCGTACCAAGTACAGTACCCATCGGCGCAACCGCATCATTTAAAACAGCAATTTGCGCAGGAACGACAGGCGCTTGAAGGCGCAACGGCACACCGTCCGCATTTTTTTGCAAAGCAGAACTCTTGGATGGCTTGGCGAGGTACTCGTCCGTGCCACTTGGCGTGTTTGTTTTAAATATATACATTAAGAAAGCTCTGGAAACTTTTTGATTCACCCTTATTCTATCTCCAGGGCATGGGCGTGTCCACCACGAATGCATCAATTTTGCGGCATACATCACTAAAGTAGCCTCAATTGCTTCTAACTTTGGCTATTTAGTCAAAATCGCACTGCCGACCACTAGATCTAGCACTGGAACTAGGATAGGCAGCGATTTAGCACCTCTTTTGGGGTAGTTTCTTGGGTATTCATGGGCATTTTTCCAACAGAAGAGTCAAAAATACTGCTTTAGGGGCGAGCGCGGCACCCATGGGTTGGCGCAGAACTCCCAGTTCAGCCCAGTTCACTATCGGAGCAAATCCGCGGCTACCAAAACAGCAATCGGAGTTCGTTTGGCAAAAATGGTGTTTACCAAATTCATCATTGGGATCGCATTGGTAACGCTCGCTGCTAAGGCAAATAAATAGTCCTGAACACCAGCGGTAGATCAGGGCGTGGTCCGCTTTTCTTGTTAGAAAGCGTGCCCCTACCCCACAA
>Ga0247836_1000672_pt1 | contig 62368 bp, 52 predicted proteins | sample LaCruzMarch2015__4_FD_187116 | JGI IMG/M metagenome (GOLD analysis project Ga0247836, IMG submission 187116) | Freshwater microbial communities from meromictic Lake La Cruz, Castile-La Mancha, Spain - LaCruzMarch2015_14m | ecosystem: Environmental > Aquatic > Freshwater > Lake | place: Spain... | reverse complement strand
CAGCAAAGGCTGCAACTCTGAACCTTCTCATCTTGCTGCTTTTACCCTCAATTCAGCGAAGAGCCTAAATTCCTCTGCGGCGTTTGAAACGGGATTTGCCCCACAGGGACCTCCGAGGGCTACCATGCAAGGCTGAGTCGTCTCTTCTACTCGCGCCCACTGCCGCTGCACGAATACGTCAAAGCTCTGCTGTGGTTCCGCCTTTAAAGGAAACCAAAAGATGAACCCCAGCGGGCTCCCGTCCGTTCGCTCCGCCAAACCACACGGGCAGGAATGCCCGTGCTCCGTTGATCAAAGCTTCCGACGGCGGCGGAAAATCAGCATTGCACTCAGGCCTCCCGCAACCAAGACCCATGCAGCGGGCTCCGGGACGGCGGTCAGCACCAGATTGATTTGACCAGTCGTGCCATAGCTCAGCGATCCCTCGCCCCCGTTAAGGAAGTTGAGGCTTAGGCCGCTGGAGATTCCAGATGCCGTCAGGCCCGTGTTAAGTCCGCTGAAGAAGTTGAAAAGGTTGTATGTCCCCGTAGTGGCACCCGCAAGCAAGGTGACATCGATCACGTTTGAATCCAAAACAAAATCCCCGGTGCTAAAATTCCAAAAGTTCAGTTTGTCCGATGAGAGTGCAGAACCCAGTTGGAACGACAGCTTCGCACCGGAGCTCAGTGTTAGCAGCGGTGACGATGTATTACCGCCGTTGACCACCAGCGTACCGATTCCGTTACCCGTCGTGCTGTCCCCGGGCGCCAGGAACGCCCCGTTTTGCACGGCAATCGAATTTCCCGTACCCGGTGCGATGATCCCCGTCCCGCCAAGAATGCCAGCATTGACCGCTACCGATCCGGTTCCCAACCCGCTGGCTGACCCGGTGGTATTGTTTACCAGAAGAGTTCCCGCCGAAACGATGGTTCCGCCGGTATAGGAGTTTCCACTCGACCTGCTAAGGATTACGGTCCCGCCTCCGACCTTCTCAATGGCGCCGGCGGCTCCCGCTGCACCCGAGGTTCCGGTGGAAACAACCCCACTGAATTCAACCGTCCCGCCGACGGCCGCAGTCAGCCTGGTAGTGTTACCGGTCTCGCCAACAATAGTTGCTCGATCCACCTGGACGGTACCTGACCAGATTGACCGACCTGAACTGTTCGATCCTCCGATGGTCGTCGTACCAGCACCAGAGAAAAGCCTGACGTTATTGGCAACTGTAAATTCTCCGGTTAAGAGGACAGAGCGAGAGTTAACCGTGTTCAACGTTCCAGCCGCTCCGATGTTGAGCTGGTTCGCACTGTTGCCCAACGCCGTTGCACTGCCGAGAGCCAGTGTTCCACCCGCACCCTCATACCGGATGTAGTTTGCAGCGTTCAGGGTGAAGGTGTTAGCTCCGTTTAACGTAATTGTTTGAGCGCTCGCGTTTGTCCTCAGGAACTGGTGGTAGTTAATGGTTCCCGTTCCGGAAATGACACTCAAGGAAGATTGAGTGAAGGAACTGCTACCGCTGCTGTTTTCGATATCGACAAGATAAGTGCTGTTCGACGAGAGGTTCGAAATCGTCACATTACCCCCGATTCCCACCGTACCGCCCGTTCCCCGCAGATAGAACTGGCGAAACGTTCCCCCGGAGTTCCCAGAAAACTCAATGTTGGAATTGATGGTAAAGTTGGTTGAACTAATACCGGCGATTTGCTCTATCGCTCCAGACGTCCCGGATCCCGTAAAGTTTAAACTTCCCGCAGTCAGCGTCACCCCAGAGGTCGATGTATTGGAGATCAACAATCGTGCCAACTGGCTCCCGTTCGGCAACGTGATTGTCGTACCACCAGACGCATACGCGTTCGCAAAGGTCGCTGTATCTCCCGTGGCGGGCGTCCCATCCGGGTTCCAGTTACCTGCGGTAGCCCATTGCCCGTTGTTGCCACCGCCATCCCAAGTGTAGTCCGCCGCATGACCAACCTCCATCGACGCCAACACCGCGACCACCAAAAGAAATTTGTTTAAGGGGACCATAGGTAGAAACATTTCAGAAAACGCTTTCATTACAAGTAAAATGAAAGCACGAATCGCGCCAACTTCGCCCCCCGGGGCGTTTCTCAGTCCACTAGGGTCCGAACGGACCCTCTTTCGACGATTTTTCCGCTGATCTGGAGGAGGCGGGGTGAAAGCGAAGGCGATTTAATGCGATCGATCAGCAATCGAACGGCAGCGCTCCCCATGGATTCCATATCGAGGCGGAACGAGGTGAGCCCCACAGGAAGTCCGACCTGGTAACTCGATCGGTCGTCGTGACCGATCAAACTGATGTCGCCTGGGATACTCCATCCCCGCTGCTGACACGCCGCAAACAGATCCCGCGCGTAGCTGTCATAGGTCAGAATCGCGGTGGGCATGTTCGGAGGTTGCTTCAGACGATCGAGAAAAGATCCAATCGCCTTGACGTGATGGTCCCGGGCGAATGGCGCCGGGGCGGGCAGGTTCGCACAGTGTCCGATCCCCAGATCGACACAGGCTTCCTGGAATCCCCTCCAAAAACGCCGATCCTGCCATGTTTGCGCCGGGAGAACCCGAAAACACGCAATATGCCGGTGCCCTCGCTCAAAAAGGTATTCCACCTGCTCTCGCGCGGCACGCTCAGGGGCGGGAATGACCACATCCGTGCGCGGATGATCGATCTCCACGTTGAGAAAGACCGTGGGAATGGTGATCTCCGCCCTCTCGAGGACCTGCAGGAGATCCGGTTGGAAGGCCTCGAGAATCAACCCATCCACCTTTCCCTCCGCAACACACCGCAACTGACCGTTCGGTGTCAGATCCGCGAGGACATCGCCAAAGATCAGATGATACTGATTGGCGGTAAGTTCGCTGGACACCGACATGAGGAACCGGGAGTAGAACCCGTCCGACGCCAGCATCGCGTTCCGCATGGACGCCCCGGCCAGGTAACCGATGGTTCGGGTACCTTGATGCATTTCTTTGAAAAAACGGCTCAATTTGAGCTTCGGTTCGTACCCGAGTTCCGCGATGGCCTGGAGCGTGCGGGCGCGGGTGTCCTCCGCCACATTGCCATGTCCATTGAGGATCCGCGACACGGTCGCAGGGGAAACCCCCGCGTGCTTGGAGACGTCTCGGAGACTGACGGATTTTGTCGGAGCAAGAGTCGCGTGAGTCATTCGTAAGGATGAATGATTTCATGAAATGTTGCGACGTCCAATGGAATCCAAACGGATTCGCGAAAAATGGGGGTGGGTGACGTGCGGGTGGCGGTTTTGCGCGGGTTACCGGGATGAGGGTCTGCGCGGAGGTTTGGCCTCCGGCGCTCTATGGGTCGGGGCTGAAAGCCCCGGCTCCTGTTCTCATCCCAAATCCATCCACTTCCCGACGGCGACGCTCTGATTGGCAGCCTCCAGGAACTTGATCACTTCAACCATCTCCGGAAGTGGAACGACCTCCCCCGTGCCCGAAAGGAAGGGAATGACTTTCTTAAGAAGGCTCGCATAAACCGGCGTGCCGCCGGAAGACACATCAAATGCGGCGCTGCGGGTTTTGCGATGGATCGTCCCGCCGAAAATCCCATTGCCCGCCCGGTTGCCACGCACCATCCCGATGCGCCCATCCGACCAGCGCCCGACGAGGATGTCGTGCAACCCCTCCCTAACCGCCATCACCGACTGGCACCCCGTCCCAAGGCACGCAAAGAGCATGTCCACGCTGTGCACTCCGTACCAGAAGTATCCCGGCGATTTATCCACGAACCCCATGGGACCATACACATCGAACCCGATGATGGGATCTTCGGCATCCAGTTCCAATGCCTCCCGGAACTTTTCTGCAAAGCGCATCGCCGACGAACTCGTTACCCTGACGTTTTTCGCTTCTGCAATGTCGGCTATCTCCCGCGCATCCTCTGCCGAAACCGCGAGCGGCTTGTCGATAAAGACCGGCAGTCCCCACTCGGCGACCTCGCGAAACTGATCCGCGTGCACCCGCCCGTCAATACTTAGGAGCATGACCGCATCGCACTTTCCCTCCAATGCGGATATCGATGAAACCAGCTCCACCCCGTGTTGATCCTTAAGTACGCCGGTGAACTGATCCACCCGCCCGATACTTAGCTCGAAATCTGGTGACCCCCCGGGAAACGCTGCCGCGATTCGCGCTCCCGGCACGTAATGCGCGTTCGCGCTGTCATGAAGCAGCGTGGCGAAGGCCGTCACGTGGGACGTATCCAAACCTGCAACCCCAATGCGAAGTGGGTCCATGTTAACCCCTGGCCGCCGCCTGCTTCGCCAAGTCCATCACCCGCGCCACGTCGCACGCCCCTTCGAGCGTCACCATGGGCGAGGCACCTTCGGACAGGACCAATCGAACGTTTTCGTGGAAGCCCACGAGCGGCGTTCCATCATCGACCTTCATTTCCCTCTCAAACCAAGGCAGCGTCTCCGAGAGGTACACCCGTCCGGGAGCCGCCGTATCAAGCACTTCGAGCGGGGGGACAGACGACGCGTCGTACGCTCTCAGCCTGCTCGTCGTTCCGTCGCTTGTCAGCGATCCATGCTGCCCAAGTAATTGCCAGCGCGGCCCCGCCACCGCAGTCGCACTGGACAGGGTGATGTCGGCGGTCACACCGGTCGAACCCCGCAGCACGAGATGCACAAAATCCTCCGCGTCCCCCGCATCCTTAATGTTGCGCGTCTCGCAGTAGACCACCGTCGCCTCCCCGCCGATCAGAGGGAGCACAATGCTCAACGCATGAGGGCCAATGTTTGCGAGAAGCCCGCCCCCATTCTTGAGCAGCGTTTGCCAATCCCACCGGCGCGCGTAGGAGGTCCACTCGTGCCGAAGGTGAAACAAGGGTCCAAGAACCCCCGACGCCACAACTTCCGAAAGATGGCGGTGCTCCGCGCGATGCAGATAGACATGATGCACAAAAACTCGGACGCGATTCCGCTCGGCCAGTTGTTTCAACTCGAAAGCCTCCACAGAATTCGAGGACATCGGCTTCTCGAGAATGCAGTGCCGACCCGAAAGAATCACCTTCCGCGCATCGTCAAAGTGGCTGTTCGAAGGCGTCGCAACCACAACCAACTCCGCATCCGACTTCTCCAAGAGCGCATCAAGCGATCCGAACGCCCGGCATTCCGGGATCGTCTCAACCGCTTCCTGGCACCGATCCTCCAATGGATCCGTAATGGCGACGATCCCATAACCGCCGTCCGCAACCATTGGCTTGAGATGGAGATTCCAGCCGGCGCGGCCGAGCCCGGCTATGGCAGTTCTTATTTTCTGTCTGTGCATAAAAGGAGATTAAAAAGTGATCACTTCCGAAACGTCAAGGACTTCTATCACAAAGTCCAAGTAGGCCTTATCCGCCCGGACATACCAGGTGCGATCCCCGGGCCGGGGAGACTCGACCACAATCGGACCCGTGAACTCCAGCTTCCGCATTTGTTGCAATAAAACGCGGTGATTGATCTCTCCGTCTCCAAGTCCGCACCGAATCTCGCGGCCTGTTCCAATCCCGAGGCTGTTCTTGACGTGAACCAATACCGGTGCCCTCCCTAACACCTCTGCGAGTTCGTCCACGGCCACGCAATCCGCAAAAGCTCTTGCATTCGCATAGTCCAGCGTAAGACCGATGGGTTCGCAATCCACCCCGCCCACAAGCCGCATGGCGTGAGAAAGCGAGTCGTGAACATAGTGCGCGTGGTTTTCAATTCCGGCGGGTATCCCTAACGAACCAAGCTCACTCCCGATGACGCGCAGATGTTGCGTGACCTGATCCCAAACGCGTTCACTGGCCACATGCCCTCCGTGCCGGTCCAATTCAGCGTGCGGCACCCCGGGCGTGAAGACTCCCCCACACAGCAGGTTAAACGCACTGACGGTCATGCGCTCTGCAGCCGACCGGGCAAAGCTTAACCACTCGTCCCGCTCCCGCTCGGCATCGGAACCCACCAAGTCCGGTCCCGGCATCCCGAAAGCCACCCCGGTGAGGTTAAACTCCGCTAGATTCTCCGCAATGACGTCCAGGTACTCGTCGGGTTCATCAAAACATTGCGCCGCGGCTCGCGGGGTGCGCCGGAATTCGACGCCGTCAAAGCCGTGCTCGGATGCCAACGCGCACGCCTCGCGAATCGACAGATCCGGCTCAGCATACGTGATGTGCAGAAAGACAGGGTTCATGCGTTCGTATTCTCTTCGCGCCTAACTCTCCATTCCGCCGCTTCCTGCCGCGAACTCGACATGAAGGAGGCGGTAGCCGAACGCCGGGACATCGACCGCAACCGATCCGCCCTCGAGCCGGCCTGGATCCCCCGACTGGATGTCACGGGAAGACGCAATCATCCGACCGTCACACGTTACACGCACGGAAACAGCCGCAGGATTGTGATAGTTGCCCACAAGCAGGAGGGCTTCGCGGGCATCGCCATAGGCCGACACGAGCGCTTCCGCCCCTTCCGGACGGGCAGAGAGGACATCGCCACGACCAATGAGGGCATCGTATGGCTTAAGCGTTCGAAACGCCTTGGCCTGATAGTAATAATCCATCGGATCAAAATCATGAAAGCAATAATAGGTGAGTCCCCACGAACCGTTCAAAATGGTCTCGTAAATCTGCGGTTCCACGAGCGCGGGATCGAACTCGCCATACGTTCCTGTTGTCAGCCACGGGATCGTCTTGCGATTCCCCAACGCCTTGTAGTTGGCCACCATCGTGTGATGAATGACGGCGCAGTCTCCGCGCACATACAGACTAGGCGATGCGAGGTCCACCGTCCCGGGGTAAATCTTCTTCCAATCGAAGACGTACTGATAGATCGGACGTTCTGCGTGATTGTTGTAGAGCACGGCCACGGGAGGACGGTCCGGTGAGGAACCGTTGATGGCTTTCCTTAGGTCACGCATTTTGTCGAGACCGAGATCGCTCAGTGTTTCGTCCTCCGATTTTCCAGACTTACGGAATGCCTCGCGCATGGCGGCTGTTCCCCTTCCCTCCTCCACGGAATGATGCCAAAGTTCGATGTCGTAAAACACGATGTCGGGCTTCACAAGTTCCGCGTTCGTGGCGACGCGCTGGATTTCTTCCTGATAATACTTCCCGCGGTAGACGGGCGACAGCCGGTTTCCCGGCTTTCCCCCAAGGTCGTTGAAAGCCTCCGGCGCCACCTTGGGTCCGATTCTCTCCAGTGTATGGAACGGCGATTCATTGTACGCAATCGGCAGCCCCCTTTCCCGCGCCTCCTGGGTTAAGGCGAACGCCGCTTTGGTCTCGTCGCTCCAATCGTTTCCGTCCTTCGTCCGCGTGTAGACCCTCGGGAACACCGGAAACGAGTTGAAGCCCAGCCCGAGATAGCTTTCGAAGAAATTAGGCCAACCGAGCGCATATTTTTCATTCATCCACCCGAGGCTGACGTGCTGCGATTTCAGGGGTTCGACGGGATCAATATGAGCCAACTCCAAAGGCACCTCGACCGATGTTCCGGGTACGCCGTTCACTGCCACGCTAATTTTCGCCGTACTACGCGGCGCCGCGGAGTCTCCGGCACGGAAGTAGAACGGACCCTGCAGCGCCTTGAATCCCGTTCGCGTGACTTCACGAGGTTCGATGGTAAAGACGCGCCGTCCATCAGCAACTGCTTCCACCTCGATCACCGGCTGCGACGGGGTCGCGGAAAGGAGTTCCACGCCGGGAGGGAGCTCGAACTGAAACGTAACGACGTCCTTCTTCTTGCGCGCATCCCGATCATCCTTAAACAAAAACCAATTCGGTGTGATAACGCCCGTCGTCACCGTGATCGAACCCTTCCGCGGGAAGGCGGCGAGGCCGTTCATGATCAGCGGTGGATACGCAGGTGGGAGGGCGGCGAAGCTTCCCTTCACTTCGGATTCCGCTGCCATGACCGCGATCTGATCGGACACCACATAACTCGTTTCCGGCGTGATTCTCCATGCCACGTAGCGAGCGGGAACGTCGACCGTCGTCTCGAAAGCGTGCACGGCCGCCACCCCATCCTCGGGGATGTAGAAGCGGGTGTCGTCGGCAAGTTCCTTTTCCGATTCCAAAAGCTTCGTCAACTTCTTCACCGATCGGAAATCCGTTCCGTCCTCGCTCACGAGCACTTCGATTTCCCGGGGATAAGCAAGAACGGCCTGCTCACGACCCCCAAGGAGTCGGATGGCCACTCGCCCGACCGGACGCGTTTCCCCGAGGTCCACCATCACATTTACCGGACCGGATAAGTCGAACCAACCGACACTGTCTTTCACGAACCAGATGCGGTCATCCTGCCGGGAACTCAGTGTTCCGGAGGTTAAGTTTTTTTCGTCCTGATCGTCGTGTGTTGGCTTGTAAGTGGCGGGAGCGGAGAACGTCACCGCTTTTCCGAGGGCCAGGTTCTGACCTTTCGTAAGCTCGCGCCATCCGCTTCGGGCCACCGTTGCCGGCGGGCCGGACTCGTGGAGCCAGTCTTTGGGCGAATCACCGGTCCCGGCCGACCTCGAACCCGACGCCGGTTGACTGGACGAATCTGCGGACTTTGAACCCACGTCGAACGTGAACGGCAGACAGGTGTGATAGCCCACTCCATTGACATCCACCGAAGCGCCAACGGTCGGCGTCCAGCGTGCGTTGGGCATCGCCTCCACCGGCGGAGAGACGATCGATTCCCGTCCGGAGCCAAGTGTCACCTCGGCGGTGTACACGTTCGCTTCGGCGGGCTTAAGTTCCACGGCGCGTCCGCCGGGCCCGAGGTCGATTTCCCGGCCCTCCAACATGTTCTCGAAACGAACCGTGGGCGCTGAGGAGAGCTTCTTCTCGGTGAATAGTTTGACGATCAGTGTCTCTCCCGCATTGATCGGCGTACTCACGGAAGCGCCGTTTTTACGGAGAACGATCAGACCCTCCTTGGGTTCTGCGATGGCGACGATCGAGCGAATGACCCCGGAGCCACCGGATTTTGCGAGCGCAGAGATGCGGAGCGCCCAGCGAAATTGTTCTTTGGAATCCGCTCCAAAAAACACCTGTCCGGCCAAATCAAATGTCGTGATCCCGGTAGGCGCGTATCCGAACACCTTACCATCCGTGCTGGCGTTCCCCACGAGAAGTCCGGCGCCCTTGGTCTCCAGGGAGGCCACGTCGACCTGGAGATAAGGATACGCCGGGGTTTTGGACATTACGTAGCGCGAGATAAGCGCTTCACGTCCTTCGGCGATCGCGATTTCCGCTCCGTCCGGAACCTCTCGCAGTTGACCTCGCGTCACTTTCCATCCTTTGTACGGATCTTCCGAGATCTCCAATGGTTTGAACGTCTCCATCCAAAGCGTTCCGGGTTCCGGCGACAATTCGATCGCGAGGCTGGAAGTTCGCGCGAGACACATAACGGCTAATGCGGCCAGTGACAGCAGGTGGAGTGTTGTTTTTTTCATCTCGTAAACTTTCGATCGAACCACGGCTCATTGGTCGCATTCGAAGAACGGGGGATCAGGTCCTTGCGGATGTTGAGAGTTTCCACATGTCCATCGACAAAGGCCGCGTTCGCAAAGCCGCCGTGTCGGTCTGCGATGGGGGATGTACTCGTGGAGGTCGGGGTAAGTGCGGAAACCAGGCTGGCGGAAACGGAGAACCATCCGTTGAAAGACGGCATATCGTTCGACTCAATCAACATCAGCACCTTCGATGGATTCTCGATAGCAGCCAAACTTGCCCGCTTCCAAGCCGTGTCGCTTGCGTAAGGCATCAAACCATAGCGACTGGCGCCGTAGGAAACGTAGGCCCATGTCGCGTTGTTGGCCGCCGAGGCCGTCGCGGAGTAGCGCAGTCCAGCCAGCATCGCCGACCGACTCCGGATGCTCATATTATTGGCAGCGGGATCGTACTTCATGCTCGGACACAGAAAGGATTCCGCAGAAGAAGTGTACCCCCCTTTGAAGACGGCCTCCGACCAGTGGAAGCGCTGTCCGGTCACCGGATTCGTCTCGAACGTGTACGGAAAGCGAGCATTCTGATCCAACGTGTAGCTCAACAACCCGCGCGAAACCGCAGACAGATTCCCAACACATGCCGCGCGAGCCGCTCGTTCCCGGGCGCCCACCGCGGACGGGATCAAAATAGCCGCCAGGATGCCCACGATGGCGACCACCACCATGATTTCGACCAGCGTGAAGGCCGTCAGAGGACCCGGTTCCCGCCCGGAGCGCCACAAACACCGCATGGAGTGAAACATTTCAGTAACGGTTTTCAGATGAAAGAAAAATCTAGCAGAATTCGGGCCAAGGTCGCGCGGCGCCGCAGCGGCGCAGCGGGCGGTTTTGAGGAATCACCTCGGATGGTAGCAACGAGCGGTATTTCGTTGTGGTGGCAGCGGCCGGATTTTTTGGGGTGTAACGAATTCGTCACAGCACCGGCGTTGAATCTCGTGTGAGGCGGAGCGATATGACCGGGTTCGGTGAATAAGTACGACGCGAACACGAGAAGGCGGATCCAATGGATTCTCGCGGGGTGTTGCTTCCTGGACATGATCGGGTTCGGGCTCATTCTTCCGCTTCTGCCGATCTACTCGCGGGAACTCGGCGCGACGCCTTTCGAGAATGGCATGATCCTTGCCATCTTTCCGATTACCCACCTCTTGATGGCATCGGTGATTGGCGCCTGGAGCGACCGGGTGGGGCGCAAGCTGCCGCTGTTGATCTCGGCTTTCGGCATGGTGGTGACCTACGCGCTTTCGGTCTTCATGCATAACGTCGTTGAACTGGCGATCCTGCGGTTCGTCGCGGCGTTTTTCACCTCCGCCGAAGCCGTCTGTTTTGCGGCGATGAGCGACATCACAACGAAAGAAGAGCGCTCGCACGGAATGGCACTCCTGGGCGCGGCCGCATCCATGGGATTCGTGCTCGGGCCCGCTTTGGCTGGGTTTACGGTGTCGATGGGAATCCACGTCCCCTTCCTCATTGCTTCGTTGTGTTCCCTTGTTTATGCCCTGACAGTCCTGTTTTTCCTCCCGGATATCCGTGGAACGGTTGAGCAGCCTCAAATCGCTCGGCCGACTTTGTTCGGCAGTCTGTCGACGGGGTTTCATCTGGTGGCCAAAACACCGGTTCTTTGGATCACCATCCTCCTGATCGCCGCCGCCGCGGCAGGTCGGGTCGGATGGGAAGGAACGTTCGGTCTTTTCCTGACCGGACACGCGTCCCCGATCTACGACGAACGGACGTTTTCCTGGCTATTGACCATCGTCGGGGTGACAAGTGTCACTCTCCAACTGATCGTTCTCCCTCGGATCAAAAATCGATTTTCGGAATTCACCCTGATTGTGGTGGGCGGATCCGGGTTCGCGATCGGATGCGGGTTGCTCGCGACGTCGCAGAAGGTGGAAGTGATGATACCGGCTTTGATCGGGATCGGTTTCGGGTTTGGGCTTTTCTCGCCGAGTGCGTTTTCCGTTTTATCCAAAATGATTCCCGAAGGTTCCACCGGCGCCATCATGGGAGTGGCAAAGGCGACATCGTACACCGGACGCGCCCTGGCAGTGAGTGCAGCGGGGCTTCTGTTTCAAATCGACGCATCACTGCCGATTGTGGGTGCCGGGGTGGTCAACGCGCTGTGCGTCGTTGCGGTGCCTGTGCTGGTCGCGATGGGGGTGTTCCGGGAACAAGTGACAGGGGCAGCCTGCCCCTGTCCATTAACCCAAGAGGGGCTGGCAGCCCCTATCACTTCACTCTCTCGGTCATCTCGATGGGAAGGCCGTCGGGGTCCGCGAAAAACGTAAAACGCTGGCCGGTCAGCGGGTCCACGCGGATGGCCTCCGATGCGATGCCTCCAGCCGCAAGTGTGGCGATGGCGGTGTCAATATCGTCGACGCTCAATGCGAGGTGCCGCAGACCGCAGGCCTCTGGATAGGAAGCGCGGAGGGGCGGGGCGGGAAACGAGAACAGTTCGATCTGAACGCCTCCGGGAGTGGCGAGGTCGAGTTTGAAGGAGCCACGGTCCTCGCGATAGGTTTCTGCGAGAACCTTGAACTTCAGGATCTCGGTGTAGAAGCGGCGGGATTTGGCGTAGTCCGAACAAATGATCGCCACATGGTGAATGCCCGTAATGTTCATGGTGTCGGGCTGGAGTGCGCTCGATACGCAGGGGATGTCAAGCCTCGGACCCCTCCGCGTGTTCGCGGCTTCGCGTGAAGTCCCGGTCGGCGAGATTTTGGAGCTTGCTTCGCGGGGCCGCATCCCCGAATTGCAATCGTCGCGACCATGAGCACTGAAACCGTCATCGACGCCCGGGGCGTTTCCAAGCGCTACGGCACGTTTGATGCCCTGATCGCACTCGATCTCACGGTGCGCCGGGGCGAGTGCGTTGGGTTGCTCGGCCCGAACGGAGCGGGAAAGTCGACGTTCATCGGATGTCTCTACGGAGTCGTTCTTCGGTCGGGCGGCGAGCTGACGGTGTTTGGCCACGATCCGGCCGACTCCGCCCGCGCCATCAAGCGCCGGATCGGGGTGGTTACTCAGGAAAACGCCCTCGACGAGGGGTTGACGGTGCTGGAAAACATGCGGATTTACGCACGGTTCGGAGGAATTCCCAGGGCGCTGGCCGATTCCCGAATCACCGCGCTGTTGGAGCGCATGTCCTTGGAAACCAAACGAGACGCTTCGATCAAGGCGCTTTCGGGAGGGATGAAACGACGTCTCACGTTCGTTCGCGCCCTGCTGGCCGAACCGGAACTCCTGATTCTCGACGAACCCACCACGGGCCTGGATCCGTCCGTGCGGCATTTGCTTTGGGAGAAAGTGACCGGCTTGCGTAACTCCGGAAAGACCGTGCTCGTGACGACTCACTACATGCACGAGGCGGAGGTTCTCTGCGACCGAATCATCGTCCTGAACAAAGGACTCGTCGTCGGAGAGGGCCCACCCAAAGAATTGATTGATCGGGAAACTCCGGGATTCGTTGGCATTTTCCCCGGGAGTGCCGACGCGGCGTTGCGTCCGCATTTGAATCCGGCCTGGGAGCTGTTCCATCAGGGACATCAATGCTGTGTGCGGGCGCCGCGTTTCGACGATCTCCTGGAACTCCAGCGCGCGGCGCAGGTCGTGGCGCTCCAACTACGTCCCACCAACCTCGAAGACGTCTACCTCAAACTGACCGGACGGGAGCTTGAAGATCATGAGTGAGCGCATGCAATCCCTCGTCCTCGCGTGGCACGTGGTCGTCCGCAACTGGATCGTTTACCAGAAAGATTTTTTGGCAAACATTTCCCCGACGCTGGCAGATCCCGCTCTGATCATGCTGTCGCTGGGAATGGGGCTTTCGCCGTTTATTGGCCAGATCGATGGCATGAGTTATGCGCAGTTTCTCGCGCCCGGCATGATTGCCACGACCGCGCTGTTTACGGCGTTCTTTGAGAGCAGTTACGGATTCTATGTGCGGATGACGTTTGAATCCGTCTTCAAGGCCATGCTGACGACGCCGATCGGCGTGCGCGAGGTGGTGATGGGCGAGTTTTTGTGGGTGTTTATCCGCGCGGCGCTGATGGGTCTTGGCGTGAGTGTGGTGCTCCTCGTCTTCGGACTCATCCCGCACTGGTGGGCGTTGGGGATCTGTCCCCTGATTGTGGGATTCCTGTCGATTCCCTGCGCGGCGATTGGCCTGATTGCGGCGTCGTGGGTGCGCAATATCAATCAATTTCAAACGGTCTACTCGTTTCTTATTGCGCCGATTTACTTCCTATCCGGCGTGTTTTTCCCGCTCCAACCGCACTCCCCCATCGAGATCGTCGTTCAGTTTTCTCCGTTTTATCACGGAGTCCGTCTGATCCAAACGACGGTCTGGGGACAGTTTCCTGTCGGAGAAATCCTCTGGCATGTGGCTGCGCTGCTGATTTTCAGCGTCGTGCTTGGGGGCATCGCGTTTCGACGGATCGAGCGTAAGTTAACGCTCTGAGAGCCCACGCGAGGCCGCGAAGGCCCCAAATGAAAAACCATCAGAAAAACTTTCGCGGCCTTCGCGGCCTTCGCGTGAGACTTGCCCGGCTTCACCCGCGTCGCACCAATTGAGGAAATCCGGGCGAAGGAGGGAAATCTGAGTATCCCGCGGTATGTCAGCGGGGAAAGGTCCGGGAAGAGGCCGGGGACTACGACACCAACGGCCTTCCCTCTGCCCTGTCGGGTTGGCTGGAAAGCTACGCCGCCGTCCGGCAGTCGTTGGGTGCCCTTCTTTCCTCCAACAAATGAACCTTGTTTTGACGGAAAAACAGGCCACTATTTCCGTCAAAACTCCGATGTCAAAGCACGCTCGATCCATTGATTTATCGGTCCGTAGCCGAATTTTCGGCAACGGAAGGGGGTGGGTATTCACTCCGAAGCATTTCCAAGACCTCGGCAGCGACTCTGCCATCGATTCGGCGCTACGTCGATTGAAGGCCTCCGACACCATCCGACAACTCGCTCGCGGCCTCTACGACTACCCTGTTCAAGATCCCGTTCTCGGCACCGTCACCCCTTCCGCCGATGCCATCGCCCGTGCCTTGGTCGTGCGCGATGCCATCCGCCTCCAGCCCTCCGGGGCCTACGCCGCCAGCATGCTCGGTCTCTCCGAGCAGGTGCCTTCCCGTGTCGTCTTCCTCACCGACGGCCCCGCCCGCAAGTTGAAGATTGGCAGGCGCGAGATCATCCTGCAGCACACCACTCCGCGCAATATGGCCACCGCCGGCAGGAAGAGCGGCACCTTCATTCAGGCACTGCGCTATCTCGGGCAAGATCAGGTGGACGACAAAGTCCTCGCCAATCTCCGCCGTCAGATCGCGAACGACGATCGGTCTGCCATTCGCAAGGACCTGCGCCATGCACCGGCATGGATTGCCGACCTACTTCGTCCGCTCACCGAGCCCGCCATATGAACGCCTTTCTTCAGCTTCCAGCCGACCGCCGCAGCCTCGCCTTCCGGCAGGTGGACGAGTCCATGGGCCTCCAAGCCTTCAGCGTGGAGAAGGACTTTTGGGTCTGCTGGACCTTACGCGAACTCTTTACGCTGCCCGGCGTCGGTGAGCACCTCACTTTCAAGGGCGGCACCTCACTCTCAAAGGCGTGGAAACTCATCGAGCGCTTCTCCGAGGATATCGACCTCATCGTGGATAAGGAGGTGCTCGGCTTCGGTGGCGACGCCGCCCCGGACAAGGCTCCGAGCAAGAAGCAACGCAAGGTGCGACTGGAGGGCCTCATGGAAAGTTGCCGCCAGTGGGTGCAGGGCACCTTGCAGTCCGCGTTTGCTGCCCGCATCGCCGGCGCTCTTGGTCCGGACGGATGGAAGCTGCAAGTCGATCCCGACATGCCCGACGGGCAGTGCCTGCTCTTTCACTATCCCTCGGTCTTTCCGGCCAACGCCGCCGGTTACGTGCCGCCTCAGGTCAAGATCGAGCTGGGTGCCCGCTCCGACGACTGGCCGCACGAGGAGAAATCCATTCAGCCCTACGTCCTTGAACACTTCCCTGCTTTCGATGCAGATGGCGTCTTCCCCGTCCGCGTCCTCGCCGCCGAGCGCACCTTTTGGGAAAAGGCCTGCCTGCTCCACGAGGAAACCTTCCGCCCCGCCGACAAGCCGCGAAAACTCCGCATGGCCCGGCATTACTACGATCTCTGGTGCCTGCTCAGGGCCGGAGTTGGCGAGCGAGCACTCGCGGACATAGCCCTCTTCCAGCGTGTCGCCGAACACCGGGAAATCTTCTTCCGCTACGCCTGGGTGGACTACTCGACCCACAAGCCCGGCACCTTCCGTCTTTCCCCGCCCCCGGATCACCTAGCCAACTGGCGCTCGGACTACCAGTCCATGCTTGGCCCCATGTTCTTCGGAGATGTTCCTGACTTCGATGAGATCATGGAGGTCGTCCGCGAGTTCGAGCGGCGATTCAACCAGACGGGAATCGCATCATGAGCAGGAGCATTATGATCACAAAGATGACCGTGCTCACCATCCCGCTTGGGCCAAGCTCCAACTCTTCGACCGCACCGACTGGAAGCGCGTGCGATTTGGCGACGTGGTGGAGAGTCGCGAGGGTTTCAAGTAACAGATCTCCAGCTGCGAGAACGGGTACGACTCCGGCGATTGGTTTGATGTTTCACGGCGCAATTCAATCCCTGAGGGTGGGACATTTACTGGGCCTCAATCGAAATTGGCGACCCCGAATTCTGCCGTGCGGTTCGAAGCGTTTAAGGGTAGACTCCCGGCATCGTGGATAGACGACCTGCCATATGCGATTCTTCGAACGGTCGATTTGACGGTCCCTCGGGTCCCTTGAAGACCAGCGACGGTCGAGATGCAAACCATCTCCCGGCGCCTGACGCATTGGCTGGTTTACAGCGACCTCGGCGCAGACCCATGAACAAACAGGCGGCCATGCAGCGGTTGAAGGCTGAAAACACTTTTCGGTTCCGGGAAACCATGTTCGAACTCGCGAAGGTCCAACGCATGTCAACTCGCGCGATCGGGCGGAAGTTGGGGGTCTCCCACCAGAGGGTGGCTGTACTGATCCGCGACCGGCTCGCAGATGTTCAAGGCTTCTACCGCCGCAATCCAGAGACCCTCGAACGGGATCGGGCCATAATCATCGAACAACTCGACGCGATCTGGAGACATCACTTTCCGCTATCGGCAACCGGAGATCATCGCTCGGCCTCCATTTGTTTGAATGTCCTCGCTCAAAAGGCGAAAATCATTGGACTGGAAAATGTCCCGGAGGCAGTCCGGCCACCCGTCCCGGCATCCGAACTCGCGTGTCGCGTCCAGGCGGTATCGCCGGTGATTCGAGCGAGAATGGCGCAAGTGCACCCCGAATCACAAAACCACGGACATCAGCGAGCATCGCCGGAGATGTTGTAAGTTTTGTTGCAAGTTAAACCCCTCTTCGGTCGTAAGTCGTTGAATATCAAAAGGGTGGAGGCGAGGGGAGTTGAACCCCTAACCATCTACAGAGTAAACCAAGGTTTTTTACATCGGTATTGACTTTTTCCCCCATTTTTCCCCCACTAGAGGGGTGAAATCGAAACCCACTCCCCCACCCTCCCAACCCAAGACCGAAATCGTCTCGGTCGGAGGGAAAACGGCGACCATCACTCGGCACGATCGGCAGGGATATCAGAGTTTCCGGGTCCGGTACTGGCAGGACGGGAAGAGGAAGGAACTCACCGCACCCGATCTCGAAACGGCTCGCAAACGGGCGAAGGAAGCACTCCGCAATTGCGAGTCGGGTGCTGTTCACGTTCTCGAACTTGACGTGAAGGAATCGGCCAACGTCGCAGCGGCAATCGAGAAATTGCGGCGGATCAATGTTCCCCTGCTCGAATGCGTTACCGGGTTCGTAGCCGCGCATACGGCATTGAACGGCGAAGGGTCGATTTTGGAGGCGGTGAATTTTTACGTGGCAAATCGCCAGAAGCGAGAGATGCCGGTGATTCGAGTCCCCGCTCTCGTCGATGCTTTTTTGGCAGAGAAGACCCGTCAGGGCAAATCGACTGCGTACATGCTCGACATCACCCGCCGTCTAAATGCGTTCAAGGCGGCGTGCAACGCGGAGGTCGGGACGGTTTCGACCGGTGACATCGCAATGTGGCTCCGGTCGATCGGTGCCACCGGGCGGAATTTCAACAATTACCGAAGCACGATCTGCACCCTGTTTTCATTCGCCCGCGAGCGGGGCTTCTTGGCAAGGGACAAAAAAACGGAGGCGGAACTTTTGAGCCGGGCAAACGAGAAATCCTCCGCAATCGGGATATATACCGCCGACGAGATTCGGAAGATCCTCCTGTCCGCTCCGGAGGAACTCATTCCGCCGATCGCCCTCGGGGCCTTCGGTGGATTGCGCTCCACGGAAGTTTTCCGTCTCGACTGGAAGGAAATCCGCCTCGCCCGTGGTCACATAGAGATTCTCGCCAGCAAGGCGAAGACGGCACAAAGGCGATTGGTTCCGATTTCGGACAACCTTCATGCTTGGCTCGCCCCGCTCGCAAAGGATTCTGGCCGCGTATCCCCTCCCTACAAGGCAATCACGAATCTCGCTCGTGCAATCAGCGGAACGTGTGAAAAGGCGGGGATTGGATCGGTTTCGAACGGACTCCGCCACAGCTACGCCAGTTACCGACTCGCAGCGGTAAAGTCGGCGGATCAGGTGGCACTCGAAATGGGGAATTCGCCCCGAAAGCTGTTCACCAATTATCGGGAACTCGTCACGACCGAAGACGCAGATATGTGGTTCAACGTGTTTCCCCCAGAACGGCCCACAAACATTGTCCCGATTGGAAGTCAGGTCGCAGCATGAAGGCCCTCTCCATCCGTCAACCGTGGGCGTCCTTAATTATCTCCGGGGCGAAGGACATCGAGAACCGGGCATGGAATACGTCCTTCCGGGGACGGATCCTCGTTCATGCCGGGAAGGTCCGACCGACCGACGCGTTGCTTGCGACCGTTCGAGAATCATACGGGGTCGTCATCCCTGACAATCTCCCCCTCGGAGGAATCATTGGATCGGTGGACGTGGTCGAGGTCGTTACGGAACACCCTTCCAGATGGTTTAACGGACCCTACGGCTTCGTCCTCTCGAATCCCCGACAAATGACTCTCGTCCCGTATTCGGGACGTTTGAAACTCTTCGACATCGATCTACCTCCCACCACTGATTTTTCCCCACTCGGGGCGGATTCCGGGGCCGTGTCTCCCGGCGACAACACATAACCCAACCATGAAAAAAGCTAATGGCCGAACTACCAAACGACAAACAAGTCAAATGAAATTCGATTACTCAAAACTTCCCGGCAAACCGACCGGACCAAAACCATTGAATCCGCCGTGGCAAGTTGAAATCAGCGACGAGGAACGGGAAGCAATGGAGGAGGAAGAGGCATGGGACGACGATGAATCTCACATCGGAGACCCCGATCATCCCGCGTGGGATAAGGACGTAGGCAACGGACAGACGTTGCGCGATCTTTTCAACGTCGACGGATCCCCGAAAGACTAACGGTTTGACATCCCCGCTAAGGGGTAATGCTCAAACTCACCACTTTTTCCGAACTCCTCCCGAACCGCGTTGACGAGGCGGCGGGCGGAAAAAGGAGACGCGTTCTTTTGTGACCGGGGAGGAACGCGCAAGCCGCGTATGGACGCCACATCAGGCAAAATCCAGCTCGCAATCGTCCCATCGGAATCCCGGAGGAGAAGAAAGGTCGTAGATCCAGCTCGAAGGGATCAGGCGGCAATCGAGCGGGGTTTCCGCTTTTCCGTCGAGCAGGTCGAGCGAGGTCTCCACGACCGAGAAGTTTCCTGCTTCAATGTTTTCTGAGAGCACGAGGGCACGAAGTGCTGGACCGGTAGAGAAAGGGAGGGATGCCTTCCGCAACGCCCCCATCACCGCCCGAAGGCATCCTCGGACGGCCTTGCGATACTCCGGAGTATTGATCAATGCGACGCTCAACGTCTCGATGGATTTATTCAGAGCCTCCCCGGACGACTCCGTCGCTTCGCATTTCGCTCTGGCGTCCAACCATGCGAGCAGCTTTTCGGGGGTCCGAGACGCCAAGAGAGCCTTCAGGGCAGTCGCTTCGTTCTCCTCGCAGATTCTGTCGATATCGTGCGCGAGCGCTCGCAGTTCCCGGATCTGCCTCTGTTGGTCGGGACATGTCCCGAGGAGGGTCTTCTCGGCGCCAATTGACGCGAGTGCCGCCCGAATAGCCTTCGCTCCCTCCCGTCCCGCGACGGCCCGGTCCACATAGATCGTTGGCAGGTAAAGCTCTCGGCTCCGCTCGAACATGTGCGGATGCACGCCCTTTTCGATCAGATTGTCCAAGGGTGGAATACCGTGGAGGGGCTTTTCGTAAAGACGACTCACGCGCCCACCCCCTCACTCAGTTGAGTAGCCGTTTCCGTGGAGATGATTCCCAATTCCTGAAGATACTCAGAGAACATCATCGGATGATCCCCGATTACCTTTGTGATAGCTTCCGTTTGGGAAAGGTCCGTCTTCTGAGCAAGTTCGATGGCTTTCTGGAAGAAAGCGCGCTCGTGATGACCTGCGCTTGGCGAGATCCGAATCGTTTGTGGTGCGTTGTCCATACACAAATCGGCTCTGGTGTCATGTTTCACGGGGCTATTTGGCGTGTTTTACTCTGTAGGACCGCAACGCAACGCGTTAACCGCCTTGACTCTTAACATGGGACATCCGTTTTTTCTGCTCTCACGAAAAAAGGACGGTCGTCAAACGGAACCACCGACATGCGGAACCAGTAAAAGATTCCTTACCGGGGGGGTAGGCAGCGGGGAAGAGGGCGATTGTAATGAGCAAAAACTCGAAGGGATTTGAGCAATCCGTCTACGGCAGAGCGGGCAACCCTAGTTCCTTGAGGAAGGCATTGTGCTGCTGTGTGGCCGTTTGGATCGTTCTTCCGATATCGACCAGTTTTGCGTGGTTTGCCATCAGATCGATCTCCGTTTCTCCCGTTGCCGTGCTGATGTAGCGGGAGATGTTAAGGTTAAAGTCGTTTTTCTCGATCTCCGGCATCTCCACCCGGCGGGAGTAGCGGGGCGCCTCCAATCGGAACTGGTAGGTGTCGATGATCTTGGCAATTTGCTCCTCGCTCAGTTGGTTCTGGCGTTTGCCTTTAACGAAGTGCTCGGCGGCGTTGATGAACAGCACGTCGTCGGGTTTTTTGCACTTCTTTAGCACGAGGATGCAAACCGGGATGCCGGTGGAGTAGAAGAGGTTCGCGGGCAGGCCGATGACGGTGTCGATGTGGCCGTCCTTCAGCAGCTTGGTGCGGATACGTTCCTCGGCCCCGCCACGGAAGAGCACGCCGTGGGGCAGGATGATCGCCATCACGCCTTCGTCTTTCAGAAAGTGGAAGCCGTGCAGCAGGAAGGCAAAGTCGGCGGCGGACTTGGGGGCGAGGCCGTGGCTTTTGAAGCGCACGTCTTCGGCCAGCGCGTCGGTGGGCTCCCACCGGTAGCTGAAGGGCGGGTTGGCGACGACGGCGTCGAAGCTGGGTTTCTTCGCGGGGTTCTGCTCCCGCATCATGTCCCACTCATTGAGCAGGGTGTCGCCGTGGTAGATGTCGAACTCCGTGTCCTTTACCCCGTGCAGCAGCATGTTCATCCGGGCGAGGTTGTAGGTGGTGATGTTTTTCTCCTGACCGAGGATTTTGCCGATCGTGCCCCCTGCTTTGTTCACCTTTTTGCGGACGTTGAGGAGAAGGGAGCCGGAGCCGCAGGCAAAATCCATCACGCTTTCCAGCCGCTTCTTGGTGCCGGTCTTCGGTTCCTGGCTGTCCAGCGTGACAATGGCGGAGAGGATGTCTGAAATCTGCTGCGGGGTGTAGAACTCGCCCGCTTTCTTGCCGGACCCGGCGGCGAATTGGCCGATCAGGTATTCATAGGCATCGCCCAGCGCGTCGATGTCCGTGGAGAACTCCGCCAGCCCTTCGGCTATCTTCTGGATAATAGTGCAGAGCTTCGCGTTCCGATCGGCATAGGTCTTGCCCAGCTTGGGGGAACTCAGGTCGATCTCGGAGAACAGGCCTTGGAAGGTGCTCTCAAAGGATTCCGTCTCGATGTATTTGAAGCCCGATTGCAGCGTGTTCAGCAGCTCCGCGTTCTGAGTGCGAGCCAGATTGGCGATGCTGTTCCAGAGGTGATCCGGCTTGATGACGTAATGGGTCTTGCGTCGCATCTGCTTCTCAAACTCCGGGATGTCGTCCGCATTGTTCGCATACCAGTGGCACAGTGGTGGGAGCATCTTGCTCCCATCGTCAGACCCAAGGGAGCTGGAAGCTCCCGCTACAGGGTAATCCCGGCCCAACTCCTTTTTCGCAGCCGTCTCGTAGTTGTCTGAGAGGTAGCGCAGGAAGAGGAAGGACAACATGTAGTCGCGGAAGTCATCCGCATCCATCGCCCCGCGCAGTTGGTTGGCGATGCTCCAGAGGGTGTTGCCCAGTTGCTTTTGGTTGGTGTCGGTCATGGGGAAATTCAGACTCGTTTGATAGGGCGTTAGTTTAGAGGTGCCGACTTTCCAATGAACTATCGAGAATCCTCGGCCGTTCGCATCCGTCCCACCTTGCGGCGAACGGTCAAGGATTCCATGAGAGTTGACGCCGGGATGATCTGCCGTTCCGCATCAGGATTAAAAATCACGAGGTCGGACATGGGTTTCAACGGAGAGCGGCCAGCGCTTCGTGGATGCGATCGGTTTCGTCGTAGCCGCAGAACAACTCACACTCGGATTCGCCGATGTGGCGACTGTAGGAGTCGATGATCTGCGTGTTTCGGTCGTAGACCATGATCGGGGCGAGGCCGGTGTAGTTGCTCTTCAGTTCATGCCAGCGGAAGCCCCATTTCTCCATCGTGCCGGAGAAATCGGTTTTCGTGCGAAGGATTTGCAAGGCAACCGGGCGACGCTGCTCCACGAAGTAGTCCACGGAAATCGCCCGTTCTTTCGTGATGTGGAGCCGGTGTTTGCGTTTCGGGCTGAGGCCGGCGTCATTGAAAATACGCTGCACGGTGTTTTCTGCGACTCCCTCTTCCGCCGCTCGGTGATCGTTGAGAATCTCCAATCGGGAAATCGCCGTCAGACCTTCAGCGAAGACCTGGATGTCGGCGGCATCGAGTGGCAGATCCAGCCAGCGGTAGAGCACGCCGTGCTCTTCCTTGAGATAATGCTCGGCGCACAGCCGTTGAAGATGCTGCCTCATCCCATCGGTCTCGATGTTCTGGCCCTGCCCGCTAAGCCATGACAGGGTTTTGCCCCGGTCGCTGAGACGGAAGCTTTTAGGGGTTATCTGACTCAGTTCCAGAACCACCTGCCAGCCGTCGGGATACGAGGCGGGCATGGTGAAAAGCAGGCCGTTCCCCGTAGATTCAATCTCCAGTACTTCGTTCCAGAAGGAAGTGAGCAGCCCGCGCAAATCAATGGATGAAAGTAACGTCTCGCCACTCATCAAAGTAAGCCCTCTCCCCATTCCCAACCAAGATCAATGTTCCACATCTTGGCGGTTTGGTTGATGAAATCCCGGAAATCCGTCGTTTTGAACTCCGGCAAGGGGTGATGTACGTTCTGCTTGGGATCGTTGGTCGGCAAATTCGGATCGCAGACATTGAGGTGCCAGCCTTTGGGAACACGCTCCTTGAAGCGGAATCGGTGGCGGCCGATAGCGTCATATCCTACTCCCCTCACGCGTTGGTTGGCCATCAGGAAAGTGGTGTCGTAGGTCTCGGGATTGTCGAGCTCGGGAGCCTTGCCCAAGTATCGCAAGTCCACAAAGCCGCCATCGACCAACTTCGGGCGGGTCTCGAAATGGCGGCCCTTGCCTCCATTGCTCATCTTCTCCAACTCCAGCGTGTCGCCGGGTGGCAGGCATTTTTCCAGGCGGAGGAATTCTTCGATCTGATGAGTTTTGTAGGGGTAGCTCATGACCGTTCCTCCGGGGACGGGAAAAGCTGCTCCATCAGGCCTTTTTTGTGGGTCTTGAGGGCTTCGTGCTTTTGGGTTTGGGCGGCGATGAGGTCGTCGAGGCTGGTGAGGCAGTCGGCGATGCGTTGTTGTTCGGGGAGCGTCGGCGGCCAGGCTAACGCAAGCGCACTAAACCTCGAACTGCCAAGATGCGCAATCGAGGTTGTTTTGGTCGCTACGTCCGCGAACGTCCCGTCACGCTGGCATCTCCGAAAGGTTTGTTCTGCGAACTCCGGACAGGTTGACCTGAAAGCTCGGAAGCGGAGTAATTGATTCTGCATCGCGCAGCGTCCGCCGAACTCGCCGCGGTAGATCGAAGCGCGGCCAACGAGTTCCAACGATTGCCCTTCGTTCAACAGAATATCCCCATACAGTATCTCAAATCGGCTGAACTCAGCGTCGGTCATTGGCATGGTCAGCACGTCAGATAGATCGATTGCGCCGTCGGAGACGTTTTTCGTTCGCAGGTATGGCCTCAGCGGACTGGGCGCATTGACCGCCAATGCCTTTCCCGCGAGCACGTCGCCCAGTTCATCGACTCGCTTTTTCTCCCACTCTCCGGCGTTTTGGAATTCGGGGAAGCGGAGGCGGGGTTGGGTTTCGCCTTCGCGGGGGAAAAGCTGCTGCATCAGCCCTTTTTTATGGGTCTTGAGCGCCTCCAGTTTCCGCGCTTGCGCAGCCATCAGTTCGTCCACCGAACTCAGGCACTCGGCGATTTTTTGTTGTTCGGCTTTGGAGGGGTAAAGCGTGGGATACGCCTTCATGGATCCAACATCGCCTCTTGGCATCTTCACGCCCTTTGCGCCTGTCATCACATAGTCGATGAAGGCATCGTTTTTCAGCAGGCAGGATAGGTATTGCGGCAGCAAACTCTGCTTCGCTCTGATGACGATGACATCGTTAGATGCACCACCTTCTTTGTCTGCAACCCAGACCTTCTTCAAATAAGGCCGGATGTTGGACACCAAGGTGTCGTTTGGTCTATACCGCGTCACCGAACCTACTGTCGGCAGTTTTGAAGCTTTGGCGACTCCGCCGTAGTCCGGCAGGATGTTTTCGGTGCTGACGTAGTTTTCTAGCGCAACTAGTTCGAGTGGGACTTTCTCGTTCACGAAATTCGCAACGTCTCCAAGAGCATCGGCATCCCAACACTCCCCATCCCGAAACTCCGGAAACCTCAGCTTTGGCACCAGCGGGGGCTTTGCATCTTCCTTCGTGGCGGTGGTTTTGGTCTTACTGCTCATACGCGCTGAGTCCTGAGATGTCGCGGCCTCCGGAGCGTTTGGTGAGGAGGGGGTGCAGGTCGGCCATGAGGGCGAGTTCGGCCTGGGTGCGGGCTTTCCATCCGAGGTCTAGCGGGGCCATGAGGTCGCTGAGGTGCTCGCCATCGAAGATCATGCGGTCGAGGATGCCGTCCACAAAGGTTTGCAGGGCGGCCGTGGAGAGGCCGTGCCGTGCGGCGATGGCGGCGAGTTCCTTGGCGTTCTTTTCCGCCTTGAAGCGGGTGTAGCCCTCGCGGATGGTGGTCTCGCTGAGGCCTTCGCCCGCCTTGAGCGTGCCGATGTATTCGGCGATGTCGTCGCGCTCGTTCATGAACTTGGCATCGGCGCTGATGAGGCCGATGAGTTCCTCGCGGGTCATCTTCGACTTGCCCGGCCCCTTGGCCGAGAACTTGGCGATGAGGCCCATGATGTAGTCGTAATCAATGACGGCGGAGGCGAAGAGCACGAACTCGAAGTCGATCTGATCCACGGGATCATCGGACCCGGCTTTGTAACCTCCCTTGCCCTGCTGTTCCTTGAGCCGCTTGGCGGTTTCCAGATACTGGCCTTTGAAGCCGCGCAGGTGTTCCTCGGGCAGCACCTGCTCGATGCTCGCTTTGTTTTCCTCGGTGAGGTCGGTGTATTGGTCGAGCTGGGTTTTGAGCCGCTGCACTTCCTTGAACTGGGTGCAGAAGGCGGCCTTGGCGGCATCGCCCTTTAGATTCGCCACGGCGGATGGCGTGCAGTCGAGGCCCTGCGATTTCATGAACTTGTCCAACTGCTGGACGGCGGTTTCCAGCTTCTCGATGACAACGGGGGCCTTGTCCACGAGCCAGATTTCCCGCGCCTGTTCGCCGGTCTTCTCCCCGCTAAACAGGGCGATGGCGGCATCGACGGCGTCCTGCTGTTGGCGGAAGTCGAGGATGTTGCCGTAGGGCTTGGTGCCGTTGAGCACGCGGTTGGTGCGGGAGAAGCCCTGGATGAGTCCGTGGTGCCGCAGGTTCTTGTCCACGTAGAGCGTGTTCAGGAACTTCGAATCGAAGCCGGTGAGCAGCATGTCCACCACGATGGTGATGTCGATCTTCTGCGCGGCGGGGAAGTCGGCATTTGGCCACTGCTGGTCTTTGATGCGCTTTTGCACATCCTGATAGTAGAGATCGAACTCCGAAAGGCGGTGATTAGTGCCGTAGCGGGTGTTGTAATCGGCGAGGATGCCCGCGAGCGCGGCTTTCTTGCCCTCGGGATCGACCTGATTGTCCTCCTGCTCCTGCGGCAGGTCCTCCTGGATTTGCCGCACGTCAGGATTGCCCTCGGCCGGCGGGGAAAAGACGCAGGCGATGTTGAGGGGCTTGAAATCGGGATCCGCCGCCGCCTTCTCGGCCTGCATGGACTTGAACAACGAGTGGTATTCGATGGCGTCATTGATGGACGCGGTGGCGAGGATGGCATTGAAGCGGCGTCCGCCCGTGGCGGCATCGTGTTTGGACAGGATGGCCCCGATCACCGCGCGTTTTGCGATGGCCTCGCCGGACTTGGGCGGGTGCGCGCCGTCAGGCTTGAAGTAGTCGATGTGGAAGCGCAGCACGTTCCCGTCTTCAATGGCGTGGGTGATCGTGTAGGCGTGAAGCTGCTTTTGGAACAGGTCCGCCGTGGTCCGCATGGAGGCCTGTTCGTCCTCGATCGTATGCAAAGTGGCATTGGCCTCGAAGATGGGCGTGCCGGTGAAGCCGAAAAGTTGGGCGAGGGGGAAGAACTCTTTGATCGCCTTATGGTTCTGGCCGAACTGCGACCGGTGGCATTCGTCGAAGATGAAGACGATCCGTTTGTCGCTCAGCGGTGCCAGCATTTCCTTGTAGGTCGGCTGGTCGTTGTTCTTGCGCTGCTTGTTGCGCTTGCTGGTTTCATCCAGCGCGAGGCCGAGCTTCTGGATGGTCGTGACGATGACCTTGTCCGCATAGTCCTCGGAGAGCAACCGGCGCACCAGGGCGGCGGTGTTGGTGTTTTCCTCGACGCAGCCTTCCTGAAAGCGGTTGAACTCCTCGCGGGTCTGGCGGTCGAGATCCTTGCGGTCCACGACGAAGACACATTTGTGGAGCCGGTCATTTTCCTTCAGCAGGGTGGAGGCCTTGAAAGACGTGAGCGTTTTGCCGCTACCGGTCGTGTGCCAAATGAAGCCGTTGCCATTATCCTCATCGATGCATTTGACCAGGTGCTGCACGGCATAGACCTGATACGGCCGCATGATCATGAGCTTCTGCTCGCTGGCGATGAGCACCATGTAGCGGCTGATGGTGCGGCCAATGTCGCACTTTTTTAGGAAGTGCGCGGTGAAGTCGTCGAGGTGGGTGATCTTTTTGTTCTCCTCGTCCGCAAACTCATAGACGGGGAGGAAGCGCTCGTCCGCGTTGAACGCGAAGTGGCGGGTGTTGTTGTTCGCGAAGTAGTAGGTGCGGTCGCGGTTGCTGACGATGAAGAGTTGGAGGAAGCAGAGCAGCGTCTTCGTGTAGCCGTTGCCTATGTCGTTCTTGTATTCGACGATCTGCTCCATGGCCCGGCGGGGATTCACGCCGAGCGTTTTCAGTTCCACCTGCACGCAGGGCACCCCGTTAATGAGGAGGAGGACATCGTAGCGGTGGTGGCTGTAGTCCGTGTTGATGCGGAGCTGGTTGACGACCTCGAAGTGGTTTTTGCACCAGTCCTTGATGTTGACGAGGCAGTAGTTCAGTGGCGTGCCGTCGTCGCGAGTGAAAGCGTTGATCCCGCGCAGGGTCTTCGCAGCAGTGAACACGTCCGGCGTAATGATCTCATCGAGCAGACGGGCGAATTCGCCGTCCGTGAGCTGAACGCGGTTCAGTTCCTCGAATTTGTCCCGGAAGTTCCTCTCCAGCGAGGCCCGACCGGTGATGTCGGGTCGGATCGCGTACTTAAGCCCGCGGAGCTTTTCGATGAAATCTGACTCGATATGCTCTTCCCTGACCGTGGTGCCGTGCGGTCGCGAAGTCAGGGCATCGGTGTATGGGGAGCTGGTCACGGTTTGAATCTCTTTGAAAGGAGTGGCTGATGGGCAAGAAAATTCAAGGACTTTGGTTACATTTACTCGTTCGTCGTAAGCGTTTGGAGCCTACCCTGAGGCATCCACTCACGAATCTGAATGCCCCGCCATCTCTTTAGACTGATCGCATTTGCGTTTCTCCACGGATCTGACTACTCGACACGCCCGTTTAATTGCAGCGCGTAGTTTCGAACGCTCAGCGTCATCGATGATCGCGCATCCGCATTGGAGCCAAGATTTATTCTCATCTCGAAACCACACCACGAGATAGCAATCGCGGCTTCCGGTCGGAATCTCCGCTTCGATCGCGGCCTGCTGATCTTGTGTCAGCGCGAGGATGTGAGTCGGCTTTTTCATGCCGCTCCTCCGTTACGGTAATTACATCCCCAACCACCGTACCGTAATGCCCCCCCTATAAGGGGGCATTACGGTGTTACGGTAATGCCGTACTGTTACGGCAGAATACGGTAAATTACGGTTACGGTTCATCGGGCAATCCGATAAAGGTTCGTCACGTCTTTTCTGATGATCCCGGAATCTTTGGCGGTGCGAATGCTCTTCTCCGCCATTGACGGTTTCACCCTTCGGATTCGCTCAACCTGTTCCCGCAACTCGGAGAATCGGTAAGCGTCTTTGGTCTCAAAAGCCTCAGCGAAAACGGCCCACAGCATATCGGCATCCGCGCGGGTTTTCTGTTCGCCCGCTGACTCGCACGACGTGTGCATTTCCTCGATGTCGTTCCACCGAAAGCGCGGACCGCTATCTTTCGGGATGAACGCATGACGGCTGTTCTTGGTGTAAATGGTGGAGATTCCGTCCGCGTCTTTGTCAATGGTGAGATTGCTTTCCGCCTTCCGCTCAAGTTGGCTGCCCAGGTGACCGCGGGTCTTACCCGTTTCGGTGCCTGGGTTGTGGTGCAGGACCGCCAATAAACCGGTATTGTAACGGCCCGTCAGCGTGTGGAGACGTGCAACCAGCGAGAACGCTTCGGTCGCGTCGTTGGGGTCGACACAGTAATCCGCCACGCCATCGAGAATGACCGAATGAATCCCGCCGAACTTTCGGGCACAGAAGGACAATTCTTCCTCTAAAGCGGTCAACCGGTCAGGAATGGGTAGGTCGAAGATCCGGTATGAGCGAAGCCAAGGCGGCGGTTCCTCTACATCAGCGCGACGCAGCGCGGTTGCCACAAGGTTGTGATGGTCTGCCGGACTTTGCTCCGTGTCGAAGTGAATCAGCGCATGTCCCTTTGGGTTTTGGGAAATACATCCGAGAGTGTCGCCCTTTGACGACATCGCGGATGCCAGCATCGCACCGATGAACGCCGATTTCCCCGCCTTTGCCTGTGCGCCAACCACCGCGAGGTTGCCGGGCGTAAGGATTGAAGCGCGCCCGATCGAGAAAATCGGTTCCGCGATTGGCGGGGGATTCTGTAGGTCGAACGCTCGCGCGGGAAGGATCCGCTGTCGCAAGGACAACCGGCGCTGTCCAAGGTCATCCAGTGCGTTGAGGTGGATGCGCGCAAGCTCGGTGTTGTCGTCCTCGATCGCTAATTCCACCCGGCGCTTGATCGCCAACCGTTCGCGCTCAGTGTAGGCCGTTCGAATCTCAGTGACGGCATATAGCAGGTCCGGCAGCGTCACACCGCTGGGAAGGTCTGTGGAGTTGAACCGAGAGTGGAATTCCTCAATCGCTGCAATGGGATCGTGAGGCAAGCCGTCTGCTTCACGCTGGGCGCACCATTGAAAAAGCGCCGCAACGTCTGTGTCGAACCATGCGTCGCATGCATCGGGGCAAAGCGCCGTAATGGGCTCGATTCCGTTCGTCATAAGACTGAAGGCAACCGTCAGTGCAGAGGTACTCATTCGCCCTGACCCTTCCAAAAACCAATCCCGTCCGAAACTGGACGGGTAGGCATCTCGCCGACTTGCGCACATTGCCGCCGGGCGATCTCAACCGTGTGGATTGCAAAAGGGAACCAATCAGAAAAGACGACATCGGCATCGTCACGAAGCCGGGGAGATTTCAAGCGCGTCCTCGAGCGCGTGGCTAATGCGGCGCTCATCCGGCCTGCCTTTCAAGTACGCAAATTTCGTTTCCGATTCGACACGTGCTTACCCCCGCCCGGCGTGCGGCTGTCTCGATGGAGATTGAGCCAAGACGGACCTGATTGGCCAAGTGCCGGACTTGCGAGTCGAGATCGCCACAGTTTTCGCTTGCGGGCGCGGAAGGGACATGCGATGTCCCGGTTGTCGTCCAAGATTGTGTCCCGCCTGAGCCCCGCCGTCGCACGCGGGGTTCGGCATTTTGCGATGGTCGATTTTCCATCGGGTTTTAGCCAAGAATTTCCGACCGGGTGGCGACGCGTTTCAGGCTTCCGAGAAGGTCCGACTTTTTTATGAAGATAGACCGCCCAAAACGAAAATGAGGCAGTCGGCCTTCGGATATTGCCCGTCTTATGGGTTTTGCAGATTTGAATCCCATCGCGCGTCGTGCGTCCTCGACCCGTAGGAACTCGTCCGGCACTTGGTCTTCTGTGGAAATGTTTATACTTTTCATCCCCCCAGCCAATTAATTACATTTGGCCGTCATGAGTCCCCGGACAATGCGCAGACATCGGCAACGAGAACGGGAGGGAGAATCCGTCGTTAAGTCAGGGATGCGGATCATTCAGAAAAATGTCCACGGCGTTTGGCGGAGTCGGATTGTTGCTGGGCGGGTTTCAGACGAAGTCAAACGCCTCCGGGATGAAGACTTCCGAGGATTCCTAGGGGCCGTTGCTGCTATGATCGAAAGAGGGGAAGTCCCTACAACGGGCAATCTTAAGACCTACCCTTCTTGTAACGATAGTTTCCAAGCCGGATGGACGAAGCCAACTACCCATCTCTCGGAGAGGATATTGGAAGGAGGTTTTGACCTTGCTCTTCTTGCCGTCGTTGCATGGGACCGATGCAAATCGATTTACATAATCAAACCCCATCGGAACCGACTTAGAGGAGGAGCGGTGGCTCTGAAAAAGAGCAAGCCGGGGCGGTCCAGTTTGATTTCAGTCGAGGCCGATAACAGCTTTGATCGCCTAAATGAGTGTGGGCAAAGGCTATGCCGCTGGGCAAGGGGTTTGGAGCCCACTCGCGAGTCGAGCGTCCGACGGCAGGCCCCGCCCCCTAGCGTCCTAGCGTTGTCCGGTCGCATGATTCACTACTGGAGGCATCATCCAAACTACGTGGCAGCCTCGTCACACTTCGAGGAATGTGTCCGAAGGTTTGTTATCGACCATTCGTCGATCCAGTCCGGGGAAAACCGTTAAAGGTCCACCCGTTCCCGAACGTCTTCACCCTTCTCTTGGCTTGAAAACTTCTCTTCATTTCCCCCAGTTTCCCCCACCAAATCGGGCAAAAAAGGATGAGAAAGGCCACCCAACAGGGAGAAGAAACCTCTTCATAACTCCATTATCTACAGGGTTTTCAGAGAGAAAACCGAGATTCCAAAAGAGTGGAGGCGAGGGGAGTTGAACCCCTGTCCTTGAGACGCGAAACCGAGCCGTTTACATGTTTTCCCTACCTTTTATGTCGACGGGGGCTGCGGGTAGAGGCGCGTCCTTCCGTCCTATCAGTCTGTTAATGTCGCCCCGGAATGCGGCTGCTCCATTCCGAAGTCTGCCTGCTGTTTGCGTTCCCATGACCCAGCAGGCGTCGGTCCGGAAACGTCACAGCGCTTTAGGCTGCGAGAGCGAGATTTTCGTAATCGTTATCTGCTTTTATTTGTTTGACCCGATGATTAACGAGGCCAACGGATCGTCCTCGACATGTGAGCTGGGCCTTGAATTTCAAGTCGAAACCAGTACGCCCCCTAACGAGATAAAAATACGGCGGCTCGCAGGGAACGCAAGCGGGAGTTACTTCAAAAATGCAATGGTGCAGGGATACTTGTACGGCTCCCCATTGCTCGCCCGAATGGCCGCCACGATCATGAAGATGAGCCACACAATGACCAACCCCGCAGAAAAAGGAACGCCGATGCACGCAAAGATGAGCAACGCCGCCACGATGAGGCTGATCGAGTAGGTGATCTGAAAATTGATGACGTGCTTGCCAATGGCGTCGTATCCCGGAATCTCGCTTTTCTTCAGGTTCCAAAGGATCACCGGCGCGAGGATGTTCCCAAAGAAAGGGATCAGGAACCACGCGAAACCGCTCAGATGCAGAACGACAATCCACATGCGCGCATCGGAGTCCGCCGGGAGCGGGGCCATCGCGGGATGAATCGGCGGCGCCGGAGGAATGGGAGGGGTTGACGCCAAAGGAGGGACAGCAGAAGCAGGGACAACACGAGGCGGCACCTCCGGGGGAACGATGGGCGGAAGCGGGGTCGGATCCGGCGGCGGCAAGGATGCGCCGGGGACGGGTTCGGGTTCCGGAGTGGGCTCGTTCGGCTTCGAGGAATCCATGCCGGAACAGTGCGCGCGATCCGCCCTCTATTTCAAGCAGTGGTTCGAACAAACTTCGAACAATTGCCCTTTTCGTGTAGTCCCATCGTCATGCGAATTTTCTGGTTTGCCACCCTGCTCGCTTTTCTCCAACCCGCCGTCGTGGCTCTGGGAGCCAACACGCTCCCGCTATCGAAAACTTTCATCGGCGAATCCGCGTTCCAACGCCTCATGGCCCAGGGGCAGGCGAACAACTGGGCCGCCCTGCCGATCGGCGAACGAACCGCCGCGTTCGGCATGGCCCTGCGCGGAACGCCCTACAAAAACTTCACGCTGGAAATCTCCACGAGCACGGAATCCCCCTGCGTGAACTTCGCCGGAATGGACTGCTGGACGTTCTTCGAAACCGCCCTCGCCGCCGCGCGCCTTGCCAAGATCAAACCCAACGGCCCCTATTCCCCACAGGAACTCCTCGCGATGATCGAAATCGACCGCTACCGCGGCGGCCGTTGCAACGGATCGTTCACCTCGCGACTCCACCACCTCGAGCAATGGTCCCACGACAACGAACGGCGTGGTCTTGTCCGCGACGTCACCCGCGACCTCGGCGGCATTCCCCTGCATCGCAACATGAAGTACATGGGCGCAGCATGGCGTCAGTTCCGCCAACTCCGGGCCGACCCCTCCCTCGTCCCCGAAATGCGCGAAATTGAGGCAGCCATCTCCGACCGTGGAATTTACTATATCCCCAAATCCCGCGTCCCAAGCATCGAGAGTCGCATCCAAAACGGCGACATCATCTGCATCGTGACCACCTGGCCGGGGACTTTCACGTCTCACGTCGGTTTGGCCTACCGGGACAAAAGCGGAACGATGCGTTTCCTCCACGCATCGAAGACCAAGGGCGCTGTGGTTCTTGATTCGCGTCTCTCCGACTATCTCAAGCGTCACAGTTCGCACGCGGGAATCATGGTGGTCCGACCCCGCGACGTCTGATTTTTTTCGACTTTCCCGCTCCGGCTGTGATCCTTTCGGCTCACCACACTTACCTCACCCATGCCCGCCCTCGACAAACCGCTGCACGAACTTTGGAACTACCAGGGAATCAACCCGCGCCCGGACGATTTTGAAGCCTACTGGGCCCGCGCGCTTGAGGAGGTCTATTCTGTCGACCCGCGACCAAGCCTCTCGCCTTCCACGGACGTCCATCCGCGCCATTCGGAGGCATTTGATCTCACCTTCGACGGTGTGGGCGGATCGCGAATTTACGCAAAATACATCCGCCCGAAGGCGGGCAGCGGGGGTGCAGAGCAACCGCATCCGGCGGTTCTGCAGTTTCACGGATACAGCGGAAGCAGCGGGGACTGGCGGGAAAAGTTCGCGCTTGCCGGGGAAGGCATCGCGGTCGCGGCCATGGACTGCCGGGGTCAGGCCGGGAAGAGCGAGGACAAAGGGAGTGTCGTCGGGAACACGCTGCAGGGGCACATCATTCGCGGGCTGAATGACCACGAGGACAAGCTGCTTTTCCGCAGCATCTTTCTGGACACGGTACAACTCGCCCGCGTGGTCGCCTCATTCGACGAGGTCGACGAAAACCGGCTCGGCTGCGAGGGCGGATCGCAGGGCGGGGCGTTGTCGATTGCCTGCGCGGCGCTTTATCCCAACATCAAGCGCTGCGTTTCCGTGTACCCGTTCCTGAGCGACTACAAGCGCGTTTGGGAGATGGATCTCGCCAAACAGGCCTATGATGAACTCGGCGGGTTCTTCCGGCGGTTTGACCCCCTGCATGCCCGCGAGGATGAAATTTTCACCCGACTCGGCTACATTGACATCCAAAACCTCGCGCCTCGGATTGAGGCGGAAGTGCTGATGTGTCTGACGCTCATGGATAATATTTGCCCGCCCTCGACGCAGTTCGCCGTGTACAATAAAATCCGTTCCGTGAAGCAGGCCGCGGTTTATCCGGACTTTGGGCATGAAAACACGCCCGGTTTCCAGGACCGCGCGTTCAATTTCCTCACGCAGCTTTAGTCTCACGCAGCTTTAGTCCATCGCCCGCACCCCATCATCCACCGTGAAAACTTCCAAACTGTTATTCGCCCTCGGCCTCGCCGCTCTGGTGACGGGCTGCGACCAGCCGAAACCCGGAGCATCGGGAACTCCGGCCGCGCCGGCGGAACCCGCCCTCCCGCCGGATCAAGTCGTTGAGGTTTTGTTCACGTACGGATCGGAAAAGGACGAGTGGATCAAGGCCGTCACGCCGAAGTTTCTGGAGTCAAAGCCGAAAACTTCGACCGGGAAATTCATCCGAATCAAAGCGGTCCCGATGGGTTCCGGCGAGTCGATTGACGCGCTGTTGGACGGATCGATCCGTGCGCACCTCACGAGTCCCGCCTCCGCAGCATTCATCAAACTCGGCAACGCGAAGTCGCAGGCGCAGACGGGCAAGGATCTGATCGGCCCAACCGAAAACCTCGTGCTCTCGCCGGTCATCATCGCGATGTGGCAACCGATGGCCGAGGCGCTCGGCTGGGGAAAAACGCCAATCGGCTGGGCGGAAATCCTGAAGGTCGCCCGCGACCCCCGCGGTTGGGCCTCCCTGGGACATCCGGAATGGGGCCGCTTCAAGTTCGGCCACACACAACCTTTGTATAGCAACAGCGGACTCATCTCGCTTTTCGCGGAGGTGTATGCGGCGACCGGGAAGACGTCGGGGCTCACACTTGCGGACGTCGCCGCGCCCGCGACGGCTCGCTACCTGACGGACATCGAAGGCTCGGTGGTCCATTACGGCAGCTCGACCGGTTTTTTTGGAAAGAAGATGTTCTCCGCCGGTCCCGAGTATCTCAGCGCAGCGGTGTTGTACGAGAACATGGTGATCGAGTCCCATCAGCCGAAGTACAAGCTCCCCTTCCCGATCGTCGCGGTTTATCCGAAGGAAGGGACGTTCTGGAGCGACCACCCGGCGGGCATTGTGCTGCGGGATTGGGTGACTCCCGAGCACGCGGAAGCCGCGCAGAAATACATGGATTTCCTCCTCGCGAAGCCGCAGCAGGAGCGGGCGCTGGAGTTCGGATTCCGGCCGTCGTCCGTGGACGTGCCGGTCGGCAGTCCCATCGATCTCGCGCACGGCGTCAATCCCAAGGAACCTCAGACCACCCTGGAAGTTCCAGGCGTCGAGGTCATGGATGCCATCATCCGCCTCTGGGAGCAGACCAAGAAGACATCCCGCGTCACGCTGGTCTTCGACGTCTCCGGCAGCATGAAGGAGGAGGACCGCATCATCCACGCCCGCACAGGCGCCCTGGCATTGGTGGAAGCCATGCAGGATCGCGATTCGTTTGCGTTGTGTCCGTTCAATAACGCCGTGTTGAACACCGCCCCGCCGACGCCGCTCGGACCCCAGCGCGCCGCGGTTGAGAAGCAAATTGGCAATCTTTACGCCTCCGGTGGGACGGCCCTTTACGACGCCATCCTTGCCGCAGTGAACGAGCAGGAGAGTGTGCCGAACAGCAACCAGATCTCCGCCATTGTGGTCCTCAGCGACGGACAGGATACGTCGAGCCGGACGAAGCTCCCGGAGCTCCTCGCCCGCATCAAAGCGACCCCGGAACGCGAGGCGGTGCGTATTTTCACGATCGCTTACGGAAGCAGCGCGGAGAAAAAGGTCCTCCAGCAGATCTCCGACGCCACGCAGGCGAAGACCTACGAGGGCAAACCGGAAAACATTCGTGAAGTGTTCAAGGACATCTCCACGTTCTTTTAAATGGTAATTTAAATGGCAAATAACGGACCCAAACTCACCTTCGTCGGCTGGCTCGTCATCCTGCTGTTCATTGCAGGCTGCGGCTATGGCGCGTACGTCCTGCTGAAAGCCAAGCCGATCCTTCCTTCGGGCCGCCCCGCTTCGCCGCAAGCCTCGTCGACCCCGAACGCGCCCAACGTCCAACCGACCGGCGCGGCCGTGGAATTCGGGATCGCCTACGGGACGGAGAAAAAGAAATGGCTCCAGTGGGCGGTCGAGGAGTACGCGAAAACCCCGGAGGGCGCAAAAACGAAGATCAATCTGATCCCCATGGGATCCGTCGAGGGCGCGATGGCCATCCTCAGCGACGATACCCGCATTCACGTGTGGTCGCCTGCAAGTGCCGCCTACAAGGACGTGTTCGTTCAGGAATGGCAGTTTAAGCACGGGAAAACGCCGATCGTTCGCGAGGAACCGCTCGCGCTGACTCCCATGGTGTTCGTCATGTGGCAGGAGCGCTATGACGCGTTCATCGCGAAGTATCAGAAGCTCGATTTTCAAACCCTCTCACAAGCGCTGAAGGAACCCGGAGGATGGGACGCGATCGCCGGGAAACCGGAGTGGGGTGTCCTGAAGTTCAGCCACACCAACCCCAACCAGTCCAACAGCGGAATCGTCACCCTCGTGCTCCTAGCCTACGATTACGCAAAAAAGAACGCAGGGCTTACGTTGAAAGATGTCCTGCAGCCGGGCTTTCAAACGTGGATGAATGGAATTGAAAACTCGGTCAGCGGCATGAGCAACAGCACCGGCAACCTCATGCGCGACATGGTGCTGCGGGGTCCGTCCACTTACGATGTCGTCTTCGTTTACGAAAACGTGGTCATTGATTACCTGAAGAACGCCGAGGGTCGCTGGGGGTCTCTCCGGGTGGCCTATCCGAAGGCAAACATGTGGAATGAGAATCCGTACTACGTGCTCGACGCGCCCTGGATTTCGAAGGAACAGCGCAAGGCGGCGGATCAATTCGCGGATTTCCTCATCTCCGAACCCATCCAACGCGAAGCGCTGAAGCATGGCTTCCGGCCGGGGAATCCCAATGTCCCGATTCGTTTCCCGGAAAGTCCGTTCACCGTGTATGCGGACACGGGGATTCAAATCGACATCGGAACCGTCTGCGAGCCCCCGCGCGCGGAAGTGATCAACAACCTGCTGGAAATCTGGCAACGCGGAAGGTCCGCACGTTGACCCGATGGTCATCACCTGACCGCTGATTCCTGGGACCGTGTGGCGATACCTTAAAGCGGCATTCTGGGCGCGGCCGGAGCTTGCGGGCATCGGCGGAGTTCCCTGGAATGTCTTGGCGCTCGGAGGGTTCGTCATCCTCGGTTTCGGACACGAAGCGTTCTGGCTCGTTGGAGCCGGATTGGAGGCCGCATACCTCGCCAGCCTTGTCTCGAGTGGACGGTTCCGGAACTGGGTGGATGCCGTTGCCGCACCGCCCCCGCCTGAGACGCGACCCGAGTCCATGGCAATCTACGAGTCCCTCACCCCTCCCCGCCGGGAACGCCACGACGCTCTACGTGCAAAGGTGGGCTCGACCCTCGGGCTGTACCGACGTTCGTCCACGGAGGAGATGCTGACGGAGACCAATAGCGACGCACTCGAAAAGCTGGCATCCCTTCACCTCAAGCTTCTCGAAGCGCAGCAAAACCTTGAAAGCATGCGCTCCAACCCGGATTCGCTCACGAGGGAGATCGAACTCGTGCGTCGCGAGTTGTCGTCGGAGAAAATCACTCCGGCGCTGCGGGAGTCGAAACAGGCGACATTGGAAATCCTCGAGAAACGGCTGCTAAACTTAACCCGCCGCGAGCAGTCGCTGCAGGAACTCGAGAGTGATCTGGATCGTATCGAAGCGCAGATCGATCTCGCTTTTGAAAATGCGGGAATGTCGGGTCAACCCGAAGCCATCTCCGCGAACATCCAGCTGGTCAGTCATCTCCTCGACGACCGCTACGAGAGTTGATCATCTGGTAGGGGTCACGGCATCACCCAGGGTTGCGCTTCGCTCCACCCTGGGCTGTCCACGTCCATGCCGTCGGCATGGGTTCCACGCGAACCGCCGCCGCGGCCCCATCAGGGCCGACGTCGATAGCCCGGGGTGGAGCGAAGCGTAACCCCGGGATCCCACGCATCAAATTTCGCCTCCGCCCCAACGGGGCGGAATCCCGGAGGCGGCACGGCATTACCCAGGGTTGCGCTTCGCTCCACCCTGGGCTGTCCACGTCCATGCCTTCGGCATGGGTTCCACGCGAACCCACCGCATAAAGTCTTGTCAGAGCAAGGGAAACGCTTAGCATCTAAATCGATGCCCGATCATCTCTCTGGAGTCGCGCAATCCGGTGAACCCTCCTCCCCTCTCCCCGATTTGGAGACCCGGTTTCATCGGCGGGGTTGGATTTTCGCGGAGGGCGTCTTCTTCATGGCGGTGGGCGGGCTTGCCATTTTCCGTCCCGCGCTCGCTGGATTGGCGCTGACACAATTGCTCGGGATCCTTTCCATTTTCGCGGGAGTATTTGCGGTCGGAGGTGCGGTTTTTAACAATCCGGCGCCGCACCGGCTCTCGGTTCTTTTTTCCGGAGCCCTCTTCATCGCCGCCGGCGCGGCGATTCTTTGGGTTCCTGCGGACGCGGTTCTTACGATTGCGCTCATCATCGGCGTGCTTCTGCTCGTCGACGGATTGAGCAATCTCATCGCCGCCTTCCAGCGCCGAACGGCTCAGAAGGGGTGGTGGTGGCTTCTGATAAACGGAGTGCTCTCGATCACTCTCGGATGCCTGATTTTCAGCGGTTGGCCCTCCACGGAGTCGATCCAAATCGTCGGCGTGCTTTACGGCGCAAACATGCTCTTCGCCGGCTGCGCCTTCCTCGCCATCGCCGTGTCGGGCCCCAAACCCCTCGCCTGAAAGCCCCGGTGTGCGCGTCCGCATTCTGCTCTTTCTGACCGCCTCGCTTGCCGTCGTCGGCCCGTCTGCGATCGCGGAAATCGGTTTTCAGGCCGATCCAGTCATCTCGCGCCTCGACCAGCCAGTTTCCGTGACCCTCAACGGCTTGCCCCCCGAGGCGAGCGTGATCGTCCGCGCGGAGACTACCGACATTCTCGGACGTCGCTGGGGAAGCGACGCGACATTCCGTGCGGATCCTGATGGAAAAATCGACACGCTCCAACAGTCGCCGCAGGCGGGAACATACCGGGGGATCGATGGCATGGGTCTGTTTTGGTCCATGACGCTCCCACGCGACGAGCCGCGCCAAACGGCCTTCCTGCACACCACGGTGAAGCCGATCACGGTCGACCTCCAGGCAACGCTGCCGGACGGGTCCGTCCGAACGCTGACGATCACCCGGCTCGTCGCTGATCCCTCGCTGGTGCGGCGGGAGGTGAACGCGCCCGGCGTACAGGGCACGCTATTTTCTCCACCCGATGACGGGTCGCCGCGACCGGCGGTGATCGTTTTGGGAGGTTCGGAGGGGGGAATTCCCGCGGAATCCTACGTCGCCCAGTTTGCGAATGCCGGATTCGTTTCGTTCGGGCTGGCATGGTTCGGGACGAAGGATCTGACGGAACACCTCGCGAACGTTCCCGTGGAAACCTTCGCGAGCGCGGTGCGCTGGCTCAGGGAGCAGCCTGGCGTGGACCCCGGGAAGATCGGGATCGTCGGGACATCGATCGGTGGGGTCGCGGCCCTTCTGGCAGCTGCGGAGAATCCGGAGATCGGCGCGGTGGTGAGTTTCAACGGGGGTGGGTTGATTTTTCAGTCGATTGACCCCGATCCCACGGCGCGCGTGAGGGAGCAGTCCACGTTCTCGAGAGGCGGCGTCCCGCTTCCGTTTCTGCCGATTGCGTCCGTCCCGATGACCAACGAGAGCCTGCAGACGGCGTACTACCTGCGGGTGTTCCTGGGGGCCTACTTTGCCGCGGATGCGCGGGCGATTTCCGCCGCGACCGTTCCTGTGGAGAAAATCCAGGGCCCGGTGCTGATGATTGCCGGGCAATCCGACCGGCTGCTAGGTTCCGCCACGATGAGCGAACTGGCATTCGAACGGCTCTGCAAGTCGGATTTCAAGCCGCGTTTCCAGCTGCTGGCCTACTCGGGAGCCGGGCACAACCTCGGCGCGACGGGATTACCAGGGACACCGGCCACTCTCACACAGGAACTCATCGGACCGAATCAGATTCCGTATTCGTTTGGCGGCTCCCCGCGTCAGATCGAGTCTGCCCGACAGGACTCGTGGAAAAGCGCGATCGAGTGGCTTCATTCCGCGCTTCCTCTCCCCCCGCCGCCAACCCCTGCGCCGACGGCAACTCCCTCACCCTCACCGACCCCGAAGCCGAAGAATTCCCCGAGACCAAAAACTCCGCAAAAGCCCAAGCCGGCTTCATCGCGCGGCTGAAACGACCTATCCGCGGGCGAGTTCCCATTCGAGGACGGCCTCGAGTTGGCGAACCCTCTGGGCGCGCAGACGATCGATCGCGTCCGGAACACTTCGCGCCAATGCACCCGCCGGTTGAGGTCCGCCGAACGGAAACCGCAGGAGCGCAGCCTCACGAACGTCCGGGGCAAGAGAGGAGACTGCCTCCTCCAATCGCCCAAGCAACACTTTCCGATCGAACTCGCAAATCGGATCGTCCGTTTCGACTTGGAGCACATCCTCAAGCGTCCCGGACTGCTCGCGATCCGAATCGTAGAGCGGAGCCTGCATCGACTGCACGGAGAGCAGCACGGACTCGAGGCGCTCCTCGGAGACTCCCAGCGCGGACGCAACGTCCCAGCGGCTGACCGTCGCATGCGTGCCACCATGTGCGTCCATGTAATCCCAAGCCTTTCGCCGCAGCGTACGGGCCTCTTCGGGCAGACGTACCATTTGCATGGAGTCGAGGCAGCGCAGCATCATGGCGGTCACCCAGTAAGAACAGTACGTCGCAAAGTTCGTGCCGCAGTCCGGGTCGAAACGATCGAGCGCGCGCACAATTCCCAGGATTCCCTCGGCATCCAAATCCCCCGCGATCGCCGGGTTTCCCGCGCATAAACGCAGGCGCGACCGAACGACAACCCCAAACGCACCTTCAATGATGCGCGACATCCACTCCGCCGCAACCCGACGCCGCGATTCCCATTCCTCGCGGACCGCCGGATCCAGCCCGAGCGCAAACTCGGACAATTCCGCCCACTCCCGGAACGACAACGCACCGGGATCAACCCCCGCCGCATGATCCGCAAAGCGTAGTCGCTTCAGCGGACCCGGCGGACGCTTCCCGTCCGTCCATTCCGCGCGCTCCACGCGGCTGCGCACCGCCGGGATCGCCAACAACGCCTCGCGCTCGCGGAAGCGCGCGGCTTGGTATCCCCTGACATCCTCCTCCGAAACCGTAATCAACGACATACTGTACATGTAAAGTGTGTACAGTTTTTGAAAAGCCTTAATTTACCGGAACGATCTCCACGTGCCCGTCGAAAAACAATTGATTCCTAGTCGATCCGTAGATGGGGTTTGGCGGGGTGGACGACTTCCACGGAGCGGACGCCACCGCCGGTTGCCATTGATCCGCGTCGCAGAGCGCCCACGTTTTAGAGGGCTGGGGAATCCGGCTGAGAGGGACGGGGTCCGATCCAGTCAGGCTTGCGTTGCCCCACGGACTGAAGCTCGCGCCGGGGTCGGTTTCGACCGCGTGGTTGCTGACAAACACTCGCGCATCTGCCGGGGCGATGGATCCCATTTTCCGGCGGTAGGCGGGCGAGAGCCAAGCGTTGACGACATATTTTTGGCTGCGTTCCTCAATTTCGAGGTAGGGGGCAAGCATGCGGACGAGGCGACCGGCGCGAGTGGGGTCGTATTCCGCGACCTGACCCGGCCAGATAGGGCCTGGGAGAAGCGCGTTGCGGTCCGCCGCGGATTGCTGGATGGCCGTCCCGATCCGAGCGAGCAATTGAAGTCCCGCCATCTGTTCGGCGCGCTGGCGGAAGGTGCCTGCGGCCGCAGCAAGTGTCGCTGCGAGGACGCTGACGATCGTGATCGCGACGAGAATCTCGAGCAGGGTGAATGCCGACGTTCGGGCCATCACGTTGCGGCCTCCTCGATCGCTTCGAGCATTCTGGGGAGGTACGTTCGGGCTTTGGTTTCCCCGACGCCACGGATCCGGAGGGCGGCCTCTGGTGAGCGTGGGCGCAGCCGCGCAAGGGCGCGGAGCGTTTCGTCCGGAAACACCGCGTAGGCCGGCACTCCGTTGGCTTGTGCGAACTCAGAACGGATCGCCCGGAGGGCCTCGAAGAGGCGACCGTCGGCGGCGCTGAGGGGATCCATCGCCATCGGTCGGGGCGACTTCACTGGGTTTGGCTCCGTCCGCCGGTGAACGGATTTGGGCCAGTGCAGCTGGTATGCGGCGGTTCCGCGCATGACATCCGCGCCTTTCGAGGTGATCGCTACCACCGGGTAGCGGCCCGGGTGTGTCATCACCATTCCCGCATGCTCCAACTCGCGCAAGAGGGCTTCGACATAGCGGGGATCTTCCGCTTTCAGGATTCCGTAGGTGGAGAGCGATTGCAGGCCCGCGTCGAGGATGCCTTTCGAGCGGCTCCCCTGCAAAGCCTGCAGGATGCGGGCGCGACCGTATCGACCCTGCCAGCCGTCCTCGGTGCGCAGACACATTCGCGCAACCCCGCTCAATAGCTTGCGAACCACCTCGTCCTCGCGGGCGTCCCCTTCTCTCGCCTGCGTGCGCTGCGGTGCCGCGCAATTGTCACAACTCCCGCACGCCTCCGACCCCTCCTCTCCGAAGTAGCCGAGGATCGCGAGCTGCCGACAGCCCCGTTCGCGAGCAAACTCGGTCATCCGGCGCCACTTAGCCCAGTCGCGCTCCGCCTTCAGCCGCAGCGCCGCGGGTTCAATGTCGAGCTCGCGAAGCGGCCGGCCGCCCGCGAGGATGCGGATCAGACGGATGCGGCTGCCGGGGACGTCCACTCGCTCAATCCCGCCGCCTCGCTCCAGAATCGAAAGCCCGGCGGAAACCGCCATTTCGCCGCCGGAACTATCGAGAGTCTCCGCGAGCTCCCGCGCGGATAGCGTCAGTTCGCCGCCTTCACCCGCTTGCTGGCAAAGCAGCTTCCACAGAGAATCGATAAACGCGAGGGGCGGGTTGGCGCCCTCAAGGAAAAACTCCTGTATCCGCATGTCCGCAGGCTGAAACAGCAACTCGCACACCGCCGGCGCCCCGTCGCGTCCCGCGCGCCCCACCTCCTGGTAATAGGCTTCGACGCTCCCCGGGACGTCGTAATGAACCACGAAGCGGATGTCCGCGCGATCAATGCCCATTCCAAATGCGTTTGTCGCCACCGCCACGTCCGCCTCCCCCGAGATGAAGCGTTCCTGGGCACGCTCGCGATCGTCATCCCCCAGCCCCGCATGGTAGGCCGCATGGGAAATCTTCCAGCGCGATAACAGCGCCGCAACCTGTTCCACCCGCTTGCGAGTGGCGCAGTAAACGATCCCGTTGCGTTGACTCCCCACGAGCGCCCTGAGGTGCTCCTGTTTCTCGGCCTCGTTCCCCACATGGCGAACCCGAAGGGCGAGGTTCGGACGGGCAAACCCCGCAACAAACTCCGCAGGCTCCCGCAAGCGCAGACGTTCGCGAATATCCGCCCGCACTTCCGCAGTGGCCGTTGCCGTAAATGCGGCGACCTGAGGTCGACCCAGCGCCTCGATCGCGTCGCCAAGCCGGAAGTAATCCGGCCGGAAGTCGTGACCCCACTGAGACAGACAATGCGCCTCGTCCACGGCGACAAAGCGCACCCCCACATTGCGAAGGCTCGCGAGAAAGGACGGACTCCGAAACCGCTCCGGCGCCACATAGACGAGGCGATACTCCCCCGCACCGACACGACGAAGCCGATCCCGCTGTTCGTCCCTGGTCAGGGTGCTGTTGATAAGCGTCACCGCAATCCCCCGTTTCTCCAGCGATGCCACCTGATCCTTCATCAGCGCAATCAGTGGGGACACCACGAGCGTCACGCCCTCACGAATGAGCGCCGGCAACTGGTAGCAGAGGGACTTCCCCCCGCCGGTGGGCATGACCACGAGCGCATCGCGATCCGCAAGGATTGCCTCCACGATCTCCGCCTGGGGCGAGCGAAATCCAGGGAATCCGAACACACTCTTCAGAGTGTCCTGCACCGAATCCAGCACGCTGGATTGGACGAGAGGATCTCCGTCGGTATCTAAATGGTGGGGTCGACACGCCACGTGTTCGGAGATAACGCGCTCATCCACAACCGACAACCCGGTACTATCGAGTGACGGCGGTTTTGGACTTTGTTCGGTCGGCATACACGAGCATTCCCTCAAGGGCATCCACGGCCCGATCAAGCTGAGGATCCGTTAACACCGGCTGATAGGCCCCGCCATCCGGGTCCGTGTCCCCGTCCCGGCGTGCCCGGTACAACGAAGCCTCCTCGTCATAGGACATGGTCGCGCGGATATGCGGCGTGACGCCGTGTTCATGGATGAGCTGCTTGCCCGGCGTGTAATACTTTGCGGTTGTCAAGCGCAATGCGGAGCCGTCGGGCAACGAGATCACGCTTTGAACGGATCCCTTTCCAAAGGTAGTTTCTCCAACCAGCACCGCCCGGTCCAAATCCTTCAACGCCCCGGCAACGATTTCCGATCCGCTGGCGCTCGCGTAGTTGACCAACACGGCCACCGGATAATCCCGCCGTTTCGTGGACTTGGAGCCGGTCCGGTACTCGCGGCGGACAGCGCTGGTTTTTCCTTCAGTGTAAACAACCTTCGTGTTGGGCGGCAGAAATTGTCCGCACACATCGACGGCGCTGCCTAACAGTCCGCCCGGGTTGTAGCGAAGATCCAAGATCAGCCCCTGCATTCCCTGCTTCTCCAGCTTGTCCAACGCCTTCGCCAGTTCGGATGCGGTCGGTTCGTTGAACTGCGTCAGCCGAACGTACCCGATCTTGCGACCCCCGGTTTTTTCCTCCGAGAGCATCTTGACGTCTTTGACACTGGGCACCTTGATGACGGCCCGCGTCAGTTCGTAATCTTTCAGCTGCTTGGTGGCCGGTCGATTGATGGTGAGGGTGATCTTTTGGCCGACCTCCCCGCGAAGCATCTCCACCGCGTCGGACAGCGTCAGTTTGTCTGTCGAGGTCCCGTTGATCTTGACGACCTGATCTCCCGGAAGCAGTCCCGCCTTAAAACCCGGACCATCTTCCAGCGGCGACACAATGGTGAGAAAGCCGTTACGAAGCGTGATCGTCACTCCGAGCCCGCCGAATTCGCTTTTGGTCTCCTCCTGCATCCCGCGGAAATCTTCGGGCTCCATGAACTGACTGTGCGGATCGAGGTCCGCCAACATCCCGCGCAAAGCGCTGTAAATGAGATCCTGGTAGCCCGCTTTGTGCTCGTCGACATACTCCTGGCGCACGAGCTGGAGGGCTCGGGCGAAGGTTTCAATATCCGCGTACGGCGATTCGGCGTCCGATGTCGGCGAAGACTTCGCCACGGGTTGCGCATAGATCGGAAACGCGAACACACCCAGCAGGGCCGCGGCAGGAATCCATTTCATGGAGGGGAAAATAGCACGAAATTGCGATTTGGCCTTCATCCAACGATCTCCCGATCAAACACCTCCAGCCGTTCCGAAAGAAAGGCCAGGATGGCGCGTGCGAGGTCCGATCGGCGCGGGGCCACGGCAAATTGAGAAACGGACGCCGCGGTTGCCTGGAGATTCTCTGGGAAATCCCCGGTCTGGTGATGCACATTCAAACCAATCCCGATTACCGCGAACGCGTCCGGACCCGACCGCGTCGCGATCAGAATGCCGCAAATCTTCCTACCATGCAGCAGGACGTCGTTGGGAGCTTTGATTTGGCACTCCAGGCCGGTCTGTTCATGGACGGCGGCGATGACGGCACGAGCCGCCAGTTCGCTGAGCGGTTGCCAATCGCGGAGGAGACGCCGCGGGCGCGCCAGCACGGACATCCATAAGCCCAGATTCGGGGCGGAATGCCAGGCACGTCCAAACTGACCCCGCCCCGCGCTTTGTTCGTTGGCGATGACGACCGTTCCCTCGGGGGCACCGGAGGAGGCCAAGCCGAGGAGGAGTTGGTTGGTGGATTCGGTTTGACGGAAAACCAGGACGCGGCGGGCGAGGCGATGGGAGGACGAGAGGATGTCGTCCGGGTCCAGATCCGGAATCGCGGAGAGCGTCGCGGAGTCGTTCACGCAACGAAATCCAACGCAAGATCGACGGCCCGGGCGGAATGGGTGATGCATCCGACCGAGATGAAATCCACCCCGGTTTCCGCGATCGCGCGGACGGTCTGCAGATTCACCCCGCCGCTTGCCTCCAAAGGGACGCGACCTGCGCTCATTTGAACGGCGTCGCGGAGGACATGCAGCGGCATGTTGTCCAGAAGGATGCGATGCACTCCGGGAAAAGTGAGAAACGCACGGACTTGCTCCAGGGTGTCCGCCTCGAGGATCACCGGCACTTCGGGTTCTTTGCGTTTGGCGGTTTCGAGCGCTCGGCGGACACCGTCCATTCCAAGCGCGGCGAAGTGGTTGTCTTTCACAAGAATGGCATCGCCGAGATGGAACCGATGATTGACGCCACCGCCCGCGACAACCGCCGCTTTTTCCAACATCCGGAAGCCGGGCGTTGTTTTACGGGTGTCGAGGATCCGAGCCCGGGTGCCCTCGACCGCATCGACAAACGCTCGCGTCAGGGTGGCAACCCCTGAAAGTCGCTGGAGAAAATTCAGCGCGGTCCGCTCGGCGGCGAGGATGCTCTGAGCCGGACCCTCGACTTCGAGGACCACCGCACCGGAAACCATGCGCCACCCGTCCTCGGCCTCCCTGCTCAGGACGATTGAGGGGTCGACTCGCCGAAAAACTTCCGCCGCAGTCTTGACCCCGGCCACGATGAGGGACTCCCTCGCTAGCACCACCGCTCGGACCTGGGCGGCGTTACCACCAAAGTACTTCGAAGTAATGTCGCCATCGCGAAGATCCTCCGCAAGGGCGAGGTCGATGAGGTCGCATGCGCCCGCCCGTTCGGGAAGCGAGCTCACGGATTCGTCGAAACCTTTTAAGTTCGGTTGATGAATCTTCATGCGCGCGCTGAAGTTTCCATAAAGTCGGAGCCGGGGCAATCTTTCGGAATGCTCGGCCGTGTCCTGTTTTGAGGGTCAGTCTAGAGTGCAACGACACAACCCGGGGTGCGCCCCGTTGGGGCGCTGCCAATGGGTGATCCGGGGAACCCGGGGTGGAGCGAAGCGCAACCCCGGGTAATGCGCGACCCACCAAGACCCGCCCCAACGGGGCGGACGGAGGCGTCGTTTGGCAACGGAAACACCCCATCAACGGGCCATTGCTCCGTTGGGCTCGCCTCCCAACGGGAAATACACACAATAAAGCCCCATGAACCCCGAACCGCCTTGCTGTGAACATTCTAAGGCGGAGCAGGGGCATCATCGGGATCCGCACATCTCCCCCACGCTGGAATGGTTCTGCCCCATGTGCCCGGGCGTGGAATCGGATACGCCCGGGGCCTGTCCAAAATGTGGCATGGCGCTCGAACGCAACCCCGAGTTCATCAGCAACGCCCCAGCCCAGACCGAGGACGCAGAATCGCGCGACATGGCGCGGCGTTTCTGGCTGGCCTTCGTTCTGACGCTCCCCACGATGGTCCTTGCCATGGGGGGGCATCTCCCCGGGTTGGGAACAATGAACCCGATCGGTTCCGCATGGATGCAGCTCGCGCTTTCCACGCCTGTCGTCCTTTGGTGCGGGTGGCCATTCTTTGAACGCGGGGTCCGATCCCTTCGATCGGGGCAACTGAACATGTTCACGCTGATCGCCCTTGGAACGGGTGCCGCTTACACATTCAGCACCGTCGTTCTGCTCGTTCCCGGCCTGCTCCCACACACGATTCTCCACGACGGCATGCTCCCGGTGTACTTCGAGGCCTCCGCAGCAATCGTGACGCTCGTCCTCCTGGGTCAATTGCTCGAAGCCCGCGCACGCACCGGCACAGGTGCCGCCATTCGCGCCCTTCTCGGATTGGCACCCACCTCGGCCCACCGCCTGGAGCCAACGGGGGAAGTCGATATCGCACTTGAACTCGTCACGGTGGGCGACCTATTGCGCGTGAAGCCCGGCGAAAAGATTCCGGTGGACGGCCGGGTCGTCGACGGTCGAAGCACGGTTGACGAATCGATGCTTACCGGCGAACCGATCCCCGTCGAGAAAGCGGCGGGCACTCCGGTGGTCGCCGGCACACTGAACGAACGAGGCAGTCTCGTCATCCAGGCCGAGCGAGTGGGCTCGTCCACTCTGCTCGCGCAGATCGTCCGAATGGTGGCCCAAGCCCAGCGGAGCCGCGCTCCCATTCAACGCCTGGCCGATACCGTGTCCGCCTGGTTCGTTCCCGCGGTGGTGTCGGCAGCACTGCTCACGTTCGTTGTGTGGATCTCCATCGGACCCGAACCCCGCCTAGCCTTCGCTGTGATCAATGCCGTCGCGGTTCTGATCATCGCATGCCCATGCGCCCTGGGACTCGCGACGCCGATGTCCATTATGGTTGGCGTGGGTCGGGGTGCTTCGATGGGAGTGCTCATCAAGGATGCGGCGGCGCTCGAAACCCTCGGGCGGGTGCGCGTGCTTCTCGTGGATAAAACAGGAACGCTCACGCAGGGGAAACCGGTCGTGACGCAGGTCATCACCGCAAACGGATTTCACGAAAATGATGTCCTCGCAGCTGCGGCGGCGGTGGAGGCGGCAAGCGAGCACCCGCTAGCCGACGCCGTTGTCCGCACCGCCAAGGAGCGCGGTCTTCCCATCGCCAACGTCGATGAATTCGAATCCGTACCCGGTGACGGCGTGTCGGGATCCGTCTCCGGACACGCCATCCGCGTGGGGACTCCTAGTTTCGCGATTCCCTCCGGACCGACAACGCCCCGGGACCCGGATCTCGCTGTCGAAGCGGAACGCTTGCAGTCAACCGGTCAGACGGTCGTTTGGATCAGTATCGACCATCACCCCGCCGGCCTTCTCGCAATCGCCGATCCCCTAAAGGCCACAACTCCCGCCGCGATTGCTGCGATTCAATCGCTGGGCATTGAGGTGGTCATGCTCACAGGCGACAACGAACACACTGCGGCAAAGGTTGCCGCGCAATTGGGCATTTCCGCATTCGTCGCCGGCGTCAAGCCCGCCGAGAAGCAGCGGCATGTCGCGATGCGGAAAGCGAACGGGAACGTCGTCGCGATGGTGGGCGACGGGGTCAACGACGCTCCCGCCCTCGCGCTCGCGGACGTTGGGATCGCCATGGGGACGGGAACAGACGTCGCGATGCACAGCGCCGGGATAACGCTGATCCGCGGGGATCTTTCCGGAATCATCGATGCGATCGCGCTCAGCCGTGCAACAATGGTGAATATCCGCCAGAACCTTGCCTTCGCTTTCCTTTACAACGGACTCGGAATTCCCATCGCCGCCGGGATTCTTTACCCATTCTCCGGCATCCTCCTGAGCCCCATCGTTGCGAGTGCGGCCATGGCCCTCAGCAGCGTTTCAGTGATCGCGAATGCCCTCCGACTCCGAACCTCACCTCTCCAGAATCATTCCATCAGGCAACATTGATGTTTCACTCAGTGAAATAATCTATTTTGTCGTTCAAAACCAACTCGTGGTCGGCTTACATGGGGCGAAGATCCGACTTATGTACTGGCACGAACTCTCATCGCCCGGGGTTGATTCGCTCGACCGCGAGATCCCCATCATCCTCCCTTTGGGATCCTGCGAGCAGCACGGGCGGCACCTGCCTCTCTTTGTGGATTCCCTCCAAGTCACGGAAATCGCTTCCCGACTGGAGGCCAGGATGCCGAAGCGGGTGGTTGTCGCTCCAACGTTGTGGCTGGGATCTTCGCACCATCATTTGGATTTTCCCGGCACGATCAGCGTGCCGCCGAAACTCTACACGGAGATGCTACAGAGTGTTGCCAAGTGCTTCCTCCAGCACGGCTTCCGACGTCTGTTTTTTCTCAATGGACATGGCGGCAACGTCATCCCCGCGTCGCAGGCTTTGACGGATCTTATTGTCTCGGATGAGCGAGCGGACGCGGCCTGCCTGGCGTTGAGTTCCTGGTGGCGGGCGGCGGGTGAGGCAATGAAGCCCGAGCAGCACGGGCTGGAAACCCCTGTTTTGACCCATGCCTGCGAGTACGAGACTTCGGTGATGCTCGCGATTCGCAACGACTTGGTGCACCTCGGAGAGATTGCGGCAGATCACATCGAAAGGACACGCCCGTGGGTGGCGAAGCCGCGATGGGTGGGGAAGGTGGACGGGTTTCACCGTTTCTACCGCTGGACCTCAACGGGCCATATGGGTCGACCGGAAGTTGCCACGCGGGAGAAAGGGCTATCTCTACTTGATGCCATTACCGACACGCTCGTCGCACTGATCGAGGATTTTGCGGAGTGGCCGCCCATGACAAAAATGCTCCCGGCAGATGAAACGGGGTCGCGATGAGTGATGCGCCAGAATTCCGTTGCCTCGTCCGCGGCATACCGGGCGCGGAGGGTCCGCTCGTCGATCGAACGGGAACCATTTTCATGGTTGCTCCGTCGGAGGGAAACATCGTGAAGGTTCTCCCGAACGGTGCGACGGAGGTGTTTGCTCATACAGGGGGAAAACCGGCCGGGCTTCAACTACACCGGGACGGCGACATCTGGGTTGCGGACATGGCCCGAGGAATCCTCCGCGTGACGCCTTCTGGCGAGGTGATTGACGAGGTGGTTCAGTACCGCGGTTCTGCAATGCGTGGGTGCAATGATTTGATCTTCGACAGCATCGGCAACCTCTATTTCACGGCTCCGGCGGGTTCTAATGGCAAACCGGGCGGGGCCACGGGCGAGATCTTCTTTCGATCACGGGAAGGGACCGTGGAGCGACTTGATGGCGGGTTCGCCTTTCCGAACGGAATCGCGATTTCTGCGGGGGATGATCTGTTGATTTTTGCAGAAACGTTCACCCACAAATTGATTGCCTACGACGTGGAAGCACCCGGAAAAGTTTCCAACCGCCGCGACTGGGCGATTCTCCCGACGGATGGTGGCATCGCGGGCGGGGATGGAATGGATTTTGATGCGGAATGCAATTTGGTGGCGACCAACTATAGCGCCGGAACGCTCGAGGTTTACCGTCCCGGCGGGGAGCACGCGCGAACGATCTCCCTGCCATTCAAGAAGTGTTCAAACGTTCATTTCAACAACCCAACCTCACACCGGATGCTGGTCACCGAGCATGAGAACAATGCACTGTGGGAGTTCGACTACGGCTCGGCCGGCCAAATGCAGTTCGGCTGGAGGGCTTGAGGTCCGTCAGGGAAGAGAGATTTCACCGTGAAGAGCGTGGAGATCATGAAGGCACATGCAGCTCATTCCTCTTCATGCTCTTCATGCCCTTCATGGTAAAATGAACTTCTAGTATTAAGATTATGAAAACCCGCATCCTCCATCCCGCATCACTCCGACCTCCCTCCCCCCACATTTCTGCCGGAGTCTTGTGTGACGGGTTTCTGTTCGTCAGCGGACAGGGCCCCCTGGACATGTCCGATCGTCGAATCGTTCCTGGCACGATTGAAGAAGAGACTCTGCGAACGCTCGAGAACATCGATGCCATCGTTAGCGCGGCCGGAGGGTCGCGCAAAGATGTTGTTAAGTGCACCTGCTACATCGCAGATTTGTCACTGTTCCCCGGATTCGACCGCACGTACCGCGAATTCTTCAGCTCCGATCTACCGCCAGCGCGGACGACGTCGCAAGCGGGTCTGTTGGGAGGCATTCTAGTTGAGATTGACGCGATCGCGCGGATTTCGGCTCCGTGAGGCTTAGGGGGCCTGCGGACGGGGCCGTGGTCTCCTGACCACGGAAGGGAGGGCACATAAGCCTGTGAGACGGGAGCACGGGTTTTCCTACCCGTGTTTCTATCGGCCCTGCGCTCTTGAAGCACACGGGTAAGAAAACCCGTGCTCCTTTCAGGGGCAGGCTGCCCCTGTCACTTAGTTGGGAGCCGTTCCGGCGAGTGCGGTGTAGTAGTCGTAGTTCTCCGTGTCGCCGATCTCGTAATACGCGATACCAACGTTTAGGTAATAGTAGTAATCCGCAGAGGCCGAGTCTCCGACGCTCGAGTAGTAGTAAAAAAGTGCATTCGCGGTGTTCACGTAATAATCAAACGGGTCTACGAGGAGCGCATCGGCCTCGGCGAGGTTGCTGAAATAGTAGTAGCCGCCTGTGTCCGTATAGCCGAGCGCGGAGTAGTAGCCCAACTCCGCATAAGCTATGAACTCGTAGTAGTCCTCGATGGCGGAATGAATGTCCGTGTCTTCCTGCGCCGTGTAATAGCCCAGCGCATAGTAATAGTTGTAGTAGTAACCTGCGGAAGCCGGATAGCCCGCTGCGATGTAGAACGCATAGGCAGCGTCTCCCAGAACGAAATAATTCAGTGCGGCGGCTGACCCCGACGAACTCGAACCACCGGTAGACGAACCTCCCGAAGTCCCCGAACCTCCCGATCCCGAGGTACCATCCGCGAGCACCGTGATCACCATCCGCGCGACGGGACTACCGAGGCTCAACTGCGGGCTCTGGAATTCGTCGGTGTACGCGAATCCGTAGGCATCCGAGACAAGACCCACATAGGCGGCAAACCGGTTGTAGTACGTCGGATTGTTGGGCTGGGCGTATCCAAACAGGTTTGCATCCGGAAGCTTTGGAAGCCCATACCAGATGCTCGTGGCCTCGGACACATACGAATTCCCCGTTCTCGGATCGGTCGCGGTGCTGCCGACAAGCCCGGAGTTAAACCCGGCAATGTAATCCCGCATGGCTGCGGTGTAGACGTTGTTGGTGTCCTCGCTGGCGGTGTTTGCCACGCCATTCACCGTCCATGTTGTCGGATCCGCCGTGTAGAGCGTGGAGGATACGTTCGCAGCCGGGAGCAAAATCGTCTGCGTCCCAGAAATCGCCGAACAAGTACCGACCAGTTGGATGGACCCGTTACTTTGAACGGTCGCGCTGAAGTTGTAAGTTTGCGCGAGATACTGATTTGGACTTCCCGCCCCGGCAGTTCCCGTGTTGGCGTTTCCGTCAAACTGGCCGCTCACGGTGGTTACGGTGCCCGCCGTCTGGATTGACTGCACATACGAACTGAGGGGAAGGTACGGGTTGGGCGCGGGAACCGTTGACGGATTGATCACCCGAATGATGTTCAGCGTGGAGGAAGGGGTGGTCTGATCGTTGACGACGGGCAGGCCATTTGCGCTTTGCACCGCGGCGACGGAGCTAAAGTTACTCAAGGAGCCCAGCGACTGGAAGACCGTAGCCGTTGGCGCATTCCACGTCAGCGTTCCAAGGAGATTCCCGGAAGCATCGAAGGTCTGCACCTGGAGGGGGATGCCAAAAAAGTCCTGTGCGGTGAGGTCAACAACCGAGGAGGCGCCGTTCAGGAAAAACAACTCCACCTTGTCCCAGCGGGTATTGGAATCTCCGCCGCTCCCCGCTTGGAAGTTCGGGGTTGAAGAGGTCAATGGCGAGCCAAGGGAAATGAAGATGCGACCGGCCGAACTGTATTCGGTTAGCTGGATCCCGCTCGCTGCGGCGGCGAAGGAGTAGTTCGTTCCGTAGGATACGGGGGTGGTGGTCCCCGTAAAGTTAGCCGTCAGGGAACCAGTCGGTGCCCCCCCAAACTGGAAGTACGTATTGGATGTCGTGTAGTTCGGGTTCTGATTGACGAACTGAATCTGGATCGGACCCGTAGGGTTCTGCGAAAAGGCCTGACCTGCACCGAGCAGTGCAAACAAGGCAACCAGGAGGAAGAGTCGAGTTTTCATGGTATGTTCGAACGAGCGGGGAAGAAACAATTTCCTCCAGTAGCGAAGAAGCTACGGCTCGCGGAATAGATGGTCAATCCCTGAGAACGACACTTAGATCGCCGCTGCGGTGGATCGTCCCGCGCAGTGGTTCCATCCACGAAGCACGAGCCGGGCGTTCGCGTGCTCCACGCCAGGCTCGACATCGTCGTCGCCCGCGTGCAACTGAACGAGGACCGTTTTACGGGTCTGCGCCGATTGATTGGGCATTGATCCATGGAGCGTGAAGTAGTGGAAGAACGCCACATCGCCAGGCTGCGCTTCGAGCGGCAGGGCGGCTTCGAGCGGATACTGGTCCAGAAACTCCGTGGCTTTCTGACCGTTGGTTCCCTCGACCCTTCCGAGGCGATGGCTTCCCGGAACCACGCGGAGGCAGCCCATCTCATCGCTGGCTTCCGAGACGTGAATGATGCCGGCGATCATGGTGTCCTTTTGAGTGGGAAAGTAACTCCAGTCCTGATGCATCGGGAACGGAGCCCCTTTTTCCGGGGGCTTCTGGAAAAGCTTCGAATGGTGCAGCACGATATCCGGTCCAAGGATCTGCTCCGCGACGTCGAGAAACCTGGGGTTCAAGAGCGCCGCGTGCCACGCGGCCGAGTAACACTGGACGTTGTGCGTGTGAAGCACCACGGTCTGGGCACCTCCGATTTTTTCCATCGCGCTCCCGCCCCATCGCGCATTGGCATCCTCTCCGCTCCGTTGCAGCTGCGCGACGATCCGGTCGAAGTCCGTCTCCAGTCCGGCGATGTCGTTGGGTTGGAAAACGCCTTTGGCAAGGTAATAGCCGTTTTCGAGAAAAGATTCGCGGATGCTCGTTGATGCGGTAGGGGAGGTGGTCATGGGGAAAGTCTGTCCTGCACGAGAGCACCAGGCAATGCCCTGCTCTGGTATCCGGGGCGGAATGATTGGTACAAATCCCCGATTTTTCCAATTCACGACGGCCGCTCGCGACTGCGAAATGCGCTCGGACTCTCCCCGGTGATCCGCCGGAATTGCTTGTTGAAGTAGTGCGGGTCCGGAATGCCGCAGTCGGCACCGATCTCCTTGATCGACCGCATCGTGGATCCGAGGGCCACCCGCGCCATCTCGATCCGGCGCTGCAAGATGTAGCGATCCACCGTGACCCGGAAGCGCTCCCGAAATCTCTCTGCGAAGTAGCTCGGACTCAGGCCACTCCTCAGCGCGAGTTGGCACACTTCGAGCGATTCGCACAGGTGGGCGTCAATGTAGGTTTTCGCGGCTTCCACGGCGAGCGTGGATCGGGGGGTTGCCGCCACTGCCCGAGCGTTGGGTCTCGTTCCCAGCCGCAGGAGAAGCGATTGCAAGCGCGCAGATGCCAGGGAGAGATAGAGCGGCTTGCCTTTTCTCCGGTTCCGAGCCTGAAAGATCGCATCGGACAGGAAACGAAACTCATCCGGAATGGTCTCCCCTGCAATCGCTCTTGGGATGTGGAGAGGCAGGCGGAACATCGCCCCGGAGACGCCGACGTCGACGGGCTGGAAGTGCACACACCAGTGGTAGCCTTTCTTGGCGATCTCATAACGAGACACGGCGTCGGGCGGAGTGACGGTGACGTCCCCGGGTTCGAGCGCAAACTGTTCCCGCCCGATGCGCACGCTGCCCGAATAGAAGTGTTGATGAAGCGCGACCGTGCGGTGGCGGTATTCGGAGTTCGCCAGTTCCGGGGAGAACGGAAAGCGTCCGACGATTCGGATCGTCGGGTGGCATTGGATGGGCCAGAGAAGCGCACGCACGGTTACGCCATCCGTAACTCAGTTTGAAACACCATGAAGAGCATGAAGATAAATGGGGTGTGGTGACCGGGAAAGCCTTTGATCTGTCATCATCCCTTCATGTCCTTCATGCTCTTCATGGTAGACTGAAGATTTCTGGTCCCTCAACGGCGGGATCCCTTCGGAGACCGTCAGTGTTTAAAATGCCGGATGCCGGTGAACACCATGGCGACTTCGCGTTCGTTCGCAGCGGCGATAACCTCCGGGTCGCGAACCGATCCCCCAGGCTGAATCGCAGCCGTGGCCCCTGCCTCCGCCGCAGCAATCAAACCGTCCGCAAAAGGGAAAAATGCGTCGCTCGCCACCGCACTGCCATCCAGAGAAAGCCCCGCCTCCCTCGCCTTCCAAACCGCGATCCGCGAGGAATCCACACGCGACATTTGCCCCGCCCCAATCCCCAGCGTGCGATCTTTCAACGCATAGACAATCGCGTTGGATTTCACGTGCTTCACCACATTCCACGCAAATTCCATCGCCTCGAGTTCGTCCCGCGTGGGAGGGCGATCGGAAACGACATTCTGTTCCATCCCGCCAATGCCAGCGGTGTCTCGATCCTGCACGAGAATCCCACCCACGACGCTGCGGATCTCCTGACCCGTGTCCTCGGGCATCTCCAGCATGCGCATCAGGCGCAGGTTCTTTTTCTTCTGAAGCAAGGAGCGCGCCTCGGCGTCAAATTCCGGCGCAATGATCACTTCGCTGAAAATCTCGGAAATCGCCTTCGCCAAAGAGAGCGTGATGGGTCGGTTCGTAATGATGATTCCGCCAAACGGTGCCTGCTTGTCGGTGGAAAAGGCTTTTTCCCAGGCCTCTCGCAGGTCGGCGTCCGACCCCACCCCGCACGGGTTGGTGTGCTTCAAGATGGCAACGGTGGGCTTGGAAAACTCGCCGATGAGGCCGGCGGCGGCGGTGATATCCAGGATGTTGTTGTAGGAAAGCTCCTTGCCATGGAACTTCTCGAAGTGCTCCGCAAAATTGCCGTAGAGTTCCGCGCGCTGGTGGGGATTCTCACCATACCGGAGACGCTGCGCGAGCGGCAGGGACAGGTTGAACGTCTTGAACGAATCGGTCTCGGTTCCCAGGTACGACGTGATCGCCTGATCGTACTGGGAGGTCGTCGCGAACGCCTTCACCGCGAGGCGGCAGCGCAGCTCGGGGGTCGTGTTTCCCTCGTTTTGTTCCATCTCCGCGAGCACTTCCGAATAATCGGCGGGATCGGTGACCACGGTGACGGAAGCGTAGTTCTTTGATGCACTGCGGATCATCGACGGACCACCGATATCGATCTGCTCAATGGCCTCCGCGAGCGTCACATCCTCGCGAGCCACGGTTTGCACAAATGGATACAAGTTCACAACGACGAGGTCGATCGGTTCGATCCCATTCTGCCTCGCCGCGGCCTCGTGCTCGGGGTTGCCACGGAGAAACAGGAGACCGCCATGGACCTTGGGATGAAGCGTTTTCACCCGACCGTCCATGATCTCCGGAAAACCCGTGAAGTCGGATACCTCCTTCACCTGTATCCCCGCCTCGCGAAGGGCGCGGGCCGTGCCGCCTGTGGAAAGAATCTCCACACCGCTCGCGGCGAGTTCCGTGGCAAAATCGAGTAGGCCCGTCTTGTCAGAGACGGATATCAGCGCGCGTTGGATTTTCATGAAATCACAGAGAGCTCAGCATCCACATCGCTTTCACGGTGGGAAAACTGAAGTTCGTAAAGTTTTCGATACAAGGTGGAGCTGTCGAGCAATTCGCGATGGGTACCCGTCTGCGCCACGCGCCCGTGGTCCATCACGATGATCTGATCGGACTTCAACACGGTCGACAACCGGTGCGCGATGGCAATGACGGTGCGCCCTTGCGTGAGCCGGTCGAGCGCCGTTTGGATGGTGCGTTCGGACTCCGAATCGAGCGCCGAAGTGGCTTCGTCGAGAAGCAGGATGGGCGCGTTTTTCAACAACGCCCGGGCAATCGCGAGGCGCTGCTGTTGGCCACCGGAGAGCAGACAGCCTTTATCCCCGATCACCGTTGCGTAGCCTTCCGGTTGGGCGCGGATGAAGTCGTCCGCAAACGCCAGCTTCGCAGCAGCGGTGATCTCGGCCTCGGTGGCGTCCAACCGACCATACCGGATGTTCTCGTAGATCGTGTCGTGGAACAAAAACGTCTCTTGCGTGACGATGCCGATCTGCTCCCGAAGAGAGCGTTGCGTCAGCGAGCGGATGTCCAGTCCATCAATGCGGATCGCCCCTTCCTGGGGATCGTAGAACCTTAGGAGCAAAGACAGGATCGAACTCTTGCCGCCGCCGCTTGCACCTACGAGGGCGTACTTTTTTCCGGAAGCGATCTCAAAGCTCACATTTCGCACCGCCGGCGTGGAGCCGCCGGCATAGGTAAACGTGACATTTTCAAACGCCACCTCGCCGCGGGAACGTTCGAGGGTCACGGCGTTCGGAGCGTCCTGAATCGTGGCCTGCTGTTCGAGGAGCTTGAAAATGTTCGTGGTTGAAGAAAGCCCCTTCTGCATCATGAGGTGAACGCGGCTGAGGCTCTTTACCGGATTATAGAGGAGAAAAATACCGCTCAGCAGCGCAAGGAAGCGGTCGGCGGTCAGGTTCGAATAGTACACGTAGAACAGGGCCAGGGTGACACCGAACGCGGAGATCGTTTCGATGGTCGGCCCCACCATTTCCATGCTCTGACGCACCCGCATGCTGTTGCGGAACTGCTGCTGACTGGAGACGTCAAACTGCTGCGCCTGATAGTCCTCGCGCGCAAAAGACTTGATCACACGGACGCCGGCAAAGGTTTCCTGGAGAATCACCGCCATCGCCGCGGCCTCGTTTTCCTCCTGTTTGCCCGCCATGCGCACCTTGCGGCCGTAGACCGCGATCGGAATCATGCAGAGCGGAAACAACACGAACGTGGTGAGGCTGAAGCGCCAGTCGAGCCAGATCAGCACGGCTAAGCCGCTGACAATCGCAATCGGCGCCTTGATGAGGTCGCCCGATACGGTCACGAGCGCATTCTGGGCCATGCGCGTATCGTTGAGGATGCGGGAGATTAACTGACCCGACCGTGCCTTGTTGAAGAAGTCGAGCGACTGAGAAATGAGGTGTTCGAACAGGCGGTGTCGAAGGTCGCGCAGCACCTTGAGGCTAACCCATCCCATACAGTAGCCGTTCACGTAAGACACGATGCTGCGAAGAATGATCACCAGCGGGACTAACAGGCAGGCGAAGATCACCGTCTCCACGCCTTTTCCCGGGGTGGACGGATCCATCATGGTGGTCGAACTCAGGAACTTCTCCTGCGAAAAACCGGGTCCCAGCACCTGCTGGGCGACATATTTGACGACCAACGGAATCGAGCCGTTCAACGCACCGTAGGCCGCCCCGGCGACGAGGCCGATGATGAAGCGGGAGCGGTAGGGTCGGAGAAACTTGAACAACTGGAGATAGGGTCTCCAGCCCTCGCGCAGAACTTCGCGGAACGTCTTTTTCCTTTTTACCTCGGCCATGAGCTTGCAAGTCTACGCAGGAAGCGGGCTGGCTCCAAGAGCGAACACATTCCGTGCGAAATCCATCGGGGCGGCATGCGACGGGCTCTTCTGGGTTTATTGCGGGTAAAAGCGACGGGGCGTTGAGCTTCGGATTTTTGGCGGTTGCGGCTGCATGTATCGTGACCGATGATCGGGCGCACACTGCTGCAGTCCTTCCGCTCATGGCGTTCTGAGCACCACCGGTGCGTGATTCCTTAGCCCAGCCCGTCAGGGCTGGGTTTTTGAATCCGAACACGGCTCCGGCCTGAAGGGACGGGATGGACGTGGGCGTGATGTGCAGCCCGATCGCGGACTTTCAGCCCGCAGTTTCCCGGCCTGTTATCAACCGGTCATTTACATCCACTTCAAACGCCGAAGAACCCAGCGTCGTCTTCCCCACCTGCCGTGGGCCCAAAAGGACGACCTCAGGAGTGTGATCCAGCAGGTAACCCAGCCGGTCGTGAAGACGTCTTGGTAACATTTCTGCAAACATGGAGACTACCTCCAGATTTACAAGCGGCAGTGAGAGAGAACACGAAGCTGCGAACTCGCGAAGAAAGACCTACCTCTTCACCCGTGCGTGGCTTTGCAGGTTCGCGTGAGATCCTCCGCCGCCGACATTTCCCCTTGAATTGCCAACCTCCGCCGCAGCAGATCCAGCGCCGCCTGAGTCGTGAGCCGTTTGAAGGTCTCGCGGTCTGTCGGAAAGTGTCGCTCAAGGACCTCTGTCTCCGCGTGATCGGAGGCAAGGGCGATAAACACGGTGCCGACCGGCTTGGCCTCGGTTCCCCCGCCCGGACCGGCAATACCTGTTGTGGCGAGCGCCCAGGTCGATCCCGCATTTTCCCGCGCACCCTCTGCCAGCGCCCGTGCGACCGGGGCACTGACCGCTCCGTGTGTCGCGAGGAGTTCCTCAGGCACGCCGAGAAGCTCGGTTTTTGCCTCGTTCGCGTAGGGAATCCATCCCCGCAGAAAAACCCGTGACGCACCTGGGACGTCCGTGATGCGGCTCGCAAGCAAACCACCCGTGCACGATTCGGCCGTCGCCACGGTCGCACCGACGCGGGTCAGTTCTTCTACGACGACCTCCTCAAGAATGTCATCGCCGGTCCCGATGATGTACGCCCCGAGGACTCTTCGCACCTCGATCTCGAGTTCATCAAGGATCACCGGCGAGGCGATGAGCCGAAGATCCACTTCGTTGGGTCTGGCGCAGTAGCCCACCTCCACATCACCGCGGGCTTCGAATCGAAGACCAAGCTCCGCCTCGACGGTCGATTCACCGATTCCCACGCAACGATACGTGCGGCATTCGCTCAATCCCCGCCGCCCGGCGATGGCTTCCAAACGCGGGAGCACGTGGTTTTCAAACATCGGCTTCAATTCCCGGGGTGGGCCGGGCAGGAGGAAAAAGTGGGGCGTCCGCAGCGATGGGCTGTCGATCGGCGGAATGTACAATCCGGGAGCGGTCCCGTTGGGATTCGGCAAAATCTCCGCCGTCTCCGGCCGCATGGCCTGACGTCGCATCCGCTCCTGAAAAGGGAAACGCCGCCGCAAACAACGCGCCTGGATGGCCTCCGTCACGCTGGAATCCTCGGAAAGAGGCAACCCGAGAAACTCGGCGACCAGTTCGCGCGTGATGTCGTCGGTCGTCGGTCCCAGCCCTCCCGTGATGAGCACCGCATCGGCACGGCCGAAGGTTTCCACGAGCACATCACGGATGGCTCCGCCATCGGGAACGGTCACCTGCCGGGCGATCCGGATTCCGAGAGGAAAGAGCGCCCGCCCGAACAGACCCACGTGCGTGTTGGTGACGTTTCCGAGCAGAAGCTCGGTTCCCGTGTTGATGACCTCCAGACGAAACGCCGGTCCGACGGCGGCTGCTGGCGACATCTACTCGCCGCCTTTCGCGGGGCCGCCGGTCAATTGCTGCAACCAACGGTCCACGCGCCCGTGCAGGCAGGAATCGTGTTCCAGATCGTAAACGTAGAGCAAATTCGCCAGCACGCGGGTGAGGACCTGCCGCGGGGTCGCCGCCTCGAGGTGTTTCGATTTTAATTTCAAATTCTGCCGTGTCAGGATTTCTTCGCAGTCCCCGCGCGAAAGGATTTTCCCTTTGTGGAAGGGATCAAAGAAGACGTCGCCATGCCGGGCGATGAAGTGCCCCGGGAGATTGATGCCGTCGATGACCATCCCGGCGCGGGATCCCACCATCGTATAGACCATCGTGAGGGTGATGGGGATGCCGAGCCGCGAATCCACCACCGCTCCCAGCAGGGAATTGCGCTCGCTGTAATAATTCTCCGTATTTCCCCGGAAGCCCAGTTCGTTGGAAAGAAACTCGGCGAGCAGGCGAACCTTTTCACGGTCGGAAACGGCACCCGCACTCCGGAGCTGAAACTCGCGACCCCAGGCATTAATCTTGCGTTTACAGGGGTCGATCGGGGCATCCGGCAGCAGAGTCCGGGAAAGGAACCACAGGGCGCGTTCGAGGTCGGTCGGTTTGTTCAGCCTCTCCAGAATCGCAGAGAAATCTTCATCCGCGCGGCGGGCGGCGATCGCCATGAGGATCTCGCGGGCGTGACGAGAGACGCGGACGTCATCGCAACTGATCAATTCCTGGAGCCGTTCCAGGTTTTGGTCCCCGCCCTGTTCGAGTTGCTCTTTCACCAGGCGGACGGTGCTTTCGTCATCATCCACCAACAACCGGACCAGCGCTTCGTTGTTTACGGGCATACGCTAGAATAAAGCATGGCTTATGCCATCGCGCGAGGGGCGGGAAATCAAGTCTTTGCGAATCATCCTGAAATAGGGAGTTCGTTTTACCATGAAGAGCATGAAGGGCATGAAGGAAAGGGGTGACAAGATCTGACCGCACTTGGTCTCGTTCACCGAATGGCTGAGACCACGCCATTGACTTCTCAACCCCTCGTCTTCCCCAGCCTTCATGCGCTTCGTGCTCTTCATGGTGAAGACCCTCTTCCAAAAAAATCGCCGCAGGGAGATTTCCCTGCGGCGACTTTGAATTTGGAACGAGTTCCGCGATGAAGCGGAAGCCGCGATTGAGACTACTTGATTTCGACCTTGGC
>Ga0247836_1000669_pt1 | contig 62681 bp, 43 predicted proteins | sample LaCruzMarch2015__4_FD_187116 | JGI IMG/M metagenome (GOLD analysis project Ga0247836, IMG submission 187116) | Freshwater microbial communities from meromictic Lake La Cruz, Castile-La Mancha, Spain - LaCruzMarch2015_14m | ecosystem: Environmental > Aquatic > Freshwater > Lake | place: Spain... | reverse complement strand
CCCCAGCCCGAAGCCCATTCCAGGCGGCCCGAAGACAATTCCAGTGCGCCCGAAGCCTCTTCCAGTTGCTCCGAAGCACGTTCCAGTAGCCCCGAAGCTCAATCCAGTGCGCCCGAAGGCCGTTTCAGCCGCCCCGAAGCCCGTTCCAGTTACTGGAATCTTCCTTTTTCCACCTGGAATGATCCTCCGTTCATCAAGTCACCCCTTCCGTCCCCCTGGACAACATCCCACACCGTCTTTTCCTGATCAACCCTCAGCCGCGCAGCCCCCCAGACGAAGGGGTCCGCACTCTCCGAGCGCGGTTCCCCGAAGCCCCCTTTCGCCCCAGATCCCCCGAAGGAAGGCGCGGCCCCGTCGGTCCAATGCCGAGAGCCGCACATGGAATGTGCGGACCACTCCATCACACGGCCTGCGGACTTGGTCGGCGGATTCACCCCTTGCCGAGGGCGGAGTCTGGAGAGGGCGGGCTAGTTCCCAGGCTGTTTGCCGTCGGCTTCCTCGATTTTTTGCCGGATGCGCCCGCTTGGGTGCGGTGACACGAGGAATTCGGGGTGATTTGGACCCAGCAAATCCAACAATCCCACCTCAGCCCGCTGGGCATGGGCAAGGGCTTCGGGGAGCCGGTTTTGTTGTTCCAGGACATAGGCCAGGCTTAAATGGGCTTTCAAAGCTTCCTTGTTCTGGGCACCGTGGGTCTTTTCCAAGTCGCTGATGAGGCTCCGGTAATGCGCCTCGGCTTCTGGATACCGGCGCTGTGTCATCAGCATGGTGGCGATGTCACTGCGGCTGCGGAACGTGTCCGGGTGACTCGCGCCCAAAAGGCGCTCCTGAATGCCCGACAGGGTGCGGAATTCGGCCTCGGCCTCCGGGTACTTGCTTTGATACATCAGGTTCTCGGCCAGGTCAGACAAGGTTTGGATGGTGTCCGGATGCTCCGCACCCAGGGTGCGCTGCCGGAGGGCCAGGATGGCGCGGTATTCGGGCTCGGCTTCGTCCGCTCGGTTGTAGTTTGCAAGGGCCGAGGCGAGTTCACTACGGGTCCGTAAGGTGTCCGGGTGGCCTGGGTCCAGGGTGCGCTGCTGGATGGCATGGATGGAACGGAACGCTTCGATGGCCTGCTCATGTTTGTGCTGGTCCCACCACATGTGGGCCTGCTCAAGCCGGGTCTCCAAGGTATCGCGGTGCCAGGGGCCGAGCTGCTGCTCTTGACGGCGGATTTTGTCCTGGAGCTGGGCCAGGAGGCGGCGGTTGCTTTCTTTCGAATAGGGATCGGCGACTGCATCCGGCAGGGATGGGGCCTGGGCTGCGGCGACAGGGGCCGGAGCGGGCAAGGAGGGGTGGGCAAACCACCAGCCGAGGCTGCCTGCGCTGACCAGGGCGATGAGGGGCAGCAAGATCGCCACCACACGCCCCTGGTGCGGTCTTTGACCGGTGGCGGAGATGAAGATGACGGGCCGCGGGGTCATAGACTTGCGCCGTTTTTACCCCTGGTCGCGGGGGTTTGAAAGCTTATTTGCCCGCAAGGGGTGGGCTCACTGAAAGAACCGCCCGAGGGGAGCGCGGAGACTCTTCTCCGCTCTCTCCACATGGCGGCGAAGCCGCGTCGATCAAAAGGCGGTCAGGAGTGACTGCGCTCCTCTGCCCGGATTTGCGGACGAGGGCGTCCGCGCTCCGTTCCATCATTCCCACTCGATGCTCGCCGGGGGCTTGGTGCTGATGTCGTAGAGGACGCGGTTGACGCCTTTGACGGAGTTCAGGATCTTGTTAGACGTGTTGCGCAGGACTTCATACGGCAGCTCGACCCAGTCGGCGGTCATGGCGTCTTCGCTGATGACGGCGCGGAGGGAGATGGCCTGTTCGTAGCTGCGTTCGTCGCCTTTGACGCCGACGGTTTTCACGGGGAGGAGGGCGGCGTAGGCCTGCCAGACGTGCTGATACCAGCCGGAGCGGTGGAGCTCGGCGATGAAGATGGCGTCGGCCTGCTGGGTGGAGAGGATGCGCTCTGGGGTGATCTCGCCCGGGATGCGGACGGCGAGACCGGGGCCGGGGAACGGGTGACGCCAGAGGGCGCGGTGCGGGATGCCGAGGCTGGCACCGAGGGCGCGGACTTCGTCTTTGAAAAGCTCGGCGAGGGGCTCGAGGACTTTGCCCTGGGCCTTGAGCTCCATGATGCGGTCCACGCGGTTGTGGTGGGTCTTGATGACGCTGGCCATGGAGCCGGAGGTGGCGCTCTCGATGACGTCCGGGTAGAGGGTTCCCTGGGCGAGGAGCTCGACATCGTCGGCCAGTTTCCAGAATTCCTCGACGAAGAGGGTGCCGATGATGCGGCGTTTTTGCTCGGGATCGGTGATGCCTTTGAGCGCGCCGAGGAAGGTCTCGCTGGCGTCGATCTGCTCGATGGGCACGCCGACTTCTTCAAAGAGGACTTTGACCTCGGCGGCCTCGTTGAGGCGCATGAGGCCGGTGTCGATGAAGATGCAGCGGACTTTGACCCCGGCCCGGGCCAGGAGGACGGCGAGCACGGTGCTGTCCACGCCGCCGGAGACGCCGCAGATGACTTCGCGGGAACCGACCTCGGCTTTGATGCGCTCGATCATCTGGTCTTTGAACTCCAGGATGTCGAACTTGGCCAGGGTGGCACCGCTTTCGGTGAGGAAGTTTTTCAGGATGGCCGTGCCCTCGTGGGAATGCGTGACCTCGGGGTGGAACTGGATGCCCCAGCAGCGGTCGGACCACTTCAGCGCGACCGGGACGGCGTCTTCATTGGTGGCGATGATCTGGGTGGTGGAAGCGAGATTCGCACAGGTGTCGCTGTGGCTCATCCAGACCTGGGATTCGTGAGAGATGCCTTTGAAGAGATCGGCATGCTCCGTGACGACGAGCTTGGCCGGGCCGTATTCGCGGGTGACGCCGGGTTTCACGGTGCCGCCGTGTTTGATGTTCAGGAGCTGCATCCCATAACACACGCCCAGGACGGGAACGCCGAAGGCCATGAGCTTTTCAAAATCCACATCGGGGGCATCGACCTCCGAGGTGCTGCGCGGGCCGCCGGAGAGAATGATGGCACCGGGGTTCTTGAGGTTGGCCAGCTCGGCCGGCGGATACAAGTGGGAGACAAAGCCCAGTTCGCGCACGCGGCGGACGATGAGCTGGGAATACTGGGAGCCGTAATCGAGAACGGCGACTTCGTGGTCGGTCATGGAATAACAAAAAGGAGGTTAGGAGGGCTCGTAGTTCACCGGTTCTTCGGTGATGACGACATCATGCGGGTGGCTTTCCTTGAGACCGCCGGCGGTGATGCGGACGAAGCGGGCCTTGGCACGGAGTTCGTCGAGGTTGTCCGCACCGACATACCCCATGCCGGAGCGGAGGCCGCCCATGAGCTGGAAGACGACATCGGCGAGCGGGCCTTTGAAGGGCACGCGGGCCTCGACGCCTTCTGGGACGAGTTTGCCGGAGCTGTTTTGCCCGTAGCGGTCCCCTGCCCCTTTGCGCATGGCCTTAAGACTGCCCATGCCGCGGTATTCTTTGAAGGTACGCCCCTGCCATTTCACCATGTTACCAGGGCTTTCCGCCGTGCCGGCGAGGAGGGAGCCAAGCATGACGCAATCGGCTCCACCGGCCAAGGCTTTGACGATGTCACCGGAGTAACGGATGCCACCATCGGCGATCACCGTGACGCCGCGCGGGCGGCAGACTTCGGCGACTTCCTGCACCGCAGTGAACTGCGCCATGCCGACGCCGGAGATGATGCGGGTGGTGCAGATGGAACCGGGGCCCACACCCACTTTGATGGCCGAAGCTCCGGCCTCAACCAAATGCAGCGCTCCGTCTTGAGTCACCACATTGCCAGCGACAATCGGGATGCTGCCGCCGATGCGGGCCCGCAGCTTGGCGATGACGTCCGCCACGCGGGTAGTGTGCCCCGTTGCCGCATCAATGAACAAAGCGTCCGCCCCGGCAGCGACCAAGGCCGCACCACGATCCGCACAGTCCTCACCCACGCCCACCGCAGCACCGACGCGGAGCTGGCCGTTAACGTCTTTGGCAGCACTGGTGAACATCTGGCGCTTCACCACGTCCTGTTTGGTGATCAGACCGGCGAGTTTGTCGTTGGAATCCACCAAAGGGAGCTTTTCGATCCGGTGAGTGTAAAGGATCTTCAGCGCTTCATCAAAACTGGTGTCCGGTTTGCCTGTGGCCAGACGTTCGCGTGGCGTCATGATGGCAGAGACGGGGGTGTTTTCGTCTTCGATATACCAAAGGTCGCGGCTGGTTACCATGCCGACCAGTTTGCCATCAAGCTCGATAACTGGGAAACCACTGACGCCCTTTTCATGCATCAGGCGCTGCAGTTCGCCCAAGGTGGTCTCCGGACGAACAGTGTGAGGCGTCTGGATGACGGTGTTTTCGGACCGCTTCACTTTCGCCACCTGCTCCGCCTGATAGTCGATCGGGATGTTGCGGTGGATGACGCCGAGACCTCCCTCACGAGCCAGCGCGATGGCCAATTCTGCCTCCGTCACCGTGTCCATGGCCGAAGACAGCACAGGAATGTTCAGCTGAATGCTGTTACCAAAAACCGTGCCAAGATTCACCTCACCAGGCAACACCTGGCTCAGTCCCGGCAGGACCAAAACGTCGTCAAAACTCAATGCGAGGGAAGGAATATCGCCCATGTGCCATCTAAGCGGCACCCAGCCGACTGTCACGCAGAAAGTGTTCCTCCCATGAAATCAGGGGCGGTAAACGCGGGTCTTGCCTGTGTAGGAGTCGATCTGAATGCAGTAGTAGTTCGTGGGTGCCTGGGTACTCTGCGAGTCACGAGATTCAACGATCATAAAAAAGCTCTGCAAAAAATCAGGGATGGTATAGGCGACTGCCGTTTCCTCCTGAGTCGCATCATCCCCGGTAGCTTCAGTGAGCACCCTCATGCTGCCATCTGGATAAAACCGCAAGGAGGCGTAACTTACGTCGGCACCAGTGGCTACGCCAGGTGGATTGAACAAGTACAATCCACCATTGTAGGTCGCTTGTTGATTGGTCGTTGCCAGCAAGGGAGACAGCTCTTCCTGAGTCGAAATGATCACCCCCGATTCAAGGTAATAAGGATCGGAAATAGCTTTTTCAGTTCCATCATTCTTGTTCTGAACAACTTGATACGCATAGTAAAGATCGTTACTTGGGAAATCAGAAGAGGAGTCCGCATACTTGTAAAAGCGAAGTTCCACTTCTGAACTAAGCGAAATGGCGCTTTGTTGAGCAAGGGTGATTCTTCCCACCAAGGCATCGCCGGCAGAATTCAACCGGGTTGATCGAATGACATCCACCAAGGTCGGCGTCACCAATGCGATCAAAAGTGAAATGATGCCCACAACTGACAACATCTCAATGAGTGTAAAGGCAGCAAACTTGTTTTTGAGGTCCGAAGTTCTCATAATAGAATCAGTTGTAAAACAAGTTAAATGCTCCACTTCGCACCGCGAAGAACCACCGTGGCAGAAAAGATGCGGTAATTCACCCGACGGTTACGCAACTCTTGTGCGATTTGCTCAAGCGTCACGTTTAAATTGGCAGCTTCTGTATCTTCATCGATTAGATCTGAGATAGTAGCGCCAAAAGGCGGAGTACCACTGGTGTCCCCTTGCGTGAGGCGATCTGCCGATTTTTCGTCAATGGCTATGAGCACGACTTTCACAAGCGGTGGCAGCAAATGCTGTGTTCCCTGTCCGGCCAAATTTCCACCACCGCCGCCGACGGCTCCGGCTGCACCTACCGTAAGAGAATCATAAGCAAAGTTAGGGGCAATAGCCGTCGGTTCTAATACACCATTCGGATCGGTTTCGGTCTGTGGGGAGATGATGAGTGCAATAATGTTATCTGCAATCGGGCGGGTGAGGCCTGGATTGGCAGGCCCATTTTCCTCCTGTTCCAACGGTACCCCGGCTCCTGCAAACCACTCGTTATTCTGCGTGCCGGCGGCATCCTGACCGGAATAAATAAGATTTTTCTCAGCAGGCGGAGAAAACTCCATCAAACGATAACGATAGCGGGGAAGTCCTGCGGGCAAGATCTCGGGACGAAAGAAATCATCCGAGGTGTATTGCACAAAGTAACCGCGACCACAAAGCAGACGATCAAGACCGACATATGCAGCATTGTGGGCAATACCCAGAGGAGCTTGGAAAAACAAAGCATGACCAGGAGTATTGACCAGTCCCCCGGCCTGAGGGACGAGCGCAGCGGCTTGGTCGCATACAAAGCGTAAGTTAGACTTACGAACATAGTTCTGCGGTGTCAATGTCGTAGCTCCCGCCGTTGTCGTTGAACTTGGGTTTAAATACGAATTGTCGTAATCAACGTAGGTGTTGAGAGTCGCCTGGCTAAGATTGCGGGTAATAATGTCAAACGCTGTGCGCGCTTCACGAAACTGACTGATTCTTGCATTGGATGTGGTCCACGTACTTTGCACCGTCCCGATCACCTGAGCGCTGATGAGCAACAGGATCAAAAGAACAGTCATCGAGACCAAAACTTCAACGAGAGTGAAAGCCGCCCTGAGTGTCTCACGGGGCGTTATCGGCAGTGTATATCGAAAGCTCATAGCCAAATTAAAGGATAATCAAATTAAGGGGCAAACCGTTTCGATTCGAGGACGCGGAAACGATAGTAACTCTCTAAAGGTTTGAGAGCGAAAGGGTTGGACGCTGACGCATAGTCCGCTGCGGCACCGGCAGCTTGGAGATCCGCCTGATCGATGTAGCGTTCGAGCAGGAATGAACCGCGGAACTCACCGACGACCAAATCTTTCTCAGGGTTAAAGGAGGCGGAATCCACCGAGCGCAATGCTTTACGAATGGATTGTGCACGTACATGTACCCGGAAGGTATTTGAGCGTGTGGTAAACTTACTATATAAGTTATTGTATGGTTTTTCGCGGGTGTTGTCTCCCGTCGAGCAATGAGCCGCCCAGAAGGTACTCATGGTGTCAGACCGATTGCTGTAACTTGCCACACCCGAAGCACTCACATTCTCAGCACCCGGTGCCGAAACCAAGCTAGGGATGAGATGGATTTCACACAACTGTGAAGCTGTGCGGAAAAGCCCACCGCGATAGCCTGTTGGCAGCGGGCCTGACATTGGGCCTTCTCCAAAAGTGAAACGCTCTTCAAACTGACGCAGGGTGCCCTGCACGCGCTCCTGTAAATTGGCCTGCCTCCACCAGAAAGTAGAATCCTCCCCTGTGGCCGGTTTAAAGCGATCAATTACGATACCACGATGCCAGTATTTTCTTTGACCTGCCAAAGCTTCAGAGCGGAACTCCGGTGGAGTAGAACCGCTCGGCCCCCAACCTGTCAACATACCTTTAGAGTTATCATAGTCAGCATTGGGCAGTGCCGCCATAAGTTCCCCCTTCATGGCCGCATGCACAGCAGTCGCACGGCGGATGTGAGTAAACGGAAGCATCTGATAGTTCAAATTGACCTTACCCGCTGTAGAAAGAGATTCACTAATAGCGTATGGTTCCACCACAGGCATCCAGAACAGATCCAGCAAGTAATGGTCTGGTGGAGAGGCTGCACCAGGATGGGTAGCATCCGATGCAACTGGCGCACCTGTGATGTTTGTCGAGTAAGAAACATAAGGCCGGAAAAGCAGATTGGTCCAAGCGCCGTTTCCGTTGGGATCCCAAACACGAGAGGGCAATGAACCCATGACAACGGGGGAGGCCACCATCCGGTTCGGTGTAAAGTAATTACCCGAGCCGCTGGCAAAACGTGCCCCTATGCCGTTGGAGCGAAAATAGGTGGAACGCCACGTTTTATCACCAGGCCAGCCCGTCAGTCTAAATTGACCGACTGAATAGTTACCCTCGTCCACTTTATTAATGAAGGGCCCGATACGACCACCTGGGTCAGAGTCATCAAAATCATAATACCGCTGAATGAATTCATGAGCAGGCCTTGGGCTAGGAGCAAACGGACTCAAACCATGAGGAGCATCCGGACTCCGCGCTGCATTCGCTGTGACTCTGGAGGGTAATCCACGGACGGTTGCATCAACAGACGTACTTGTGTTGCTCGTGCCACGATCAAAACCCGCTTCCGTTCCGGCACTGTAGGAAGAAAAGTTATGCGCCATGTATTCATTTTCGTCATTCCAAAGACGGTGTGGCGTCCAGTCAGAAGCAGGCACTACCTTTTTAATGGCGATCAGACGCGCATCGCCATGGGCAGGCTGTAGTGTGCGCACCGTATCGGACCCTTGATGCCAAGGGCGATCCCAAAGACCCTCTGGCGAAATGGCATTCGTTAAAATATTGAGCGCGGAAAGATTGGCAGGTTTGGGTCCATATCCAATACGCACCAAAGGATTTTCAACGGCGAGTTCATTCGTCTGCAGTTGAACATCTCTATAATTGGCTGGATCGCGTGTGTAGATGATGGCGTGTGCTCCAGGAACACTCTGATTATAACCAGTTGTTAGTCGAGCCTCCACAGCCCGCGTGCCATTATCAACACGAATTCCATCAAATCTGTAAAAACGACCTCTCAGCGAAGCCAGCAGATCTCTTTGTTCCACAAGCCCCCCCCCATCTGTAACCCGCCCGAGGCAGCCATCCCGATTAAAACACCACCAACGTGGTGCCTGAATGCCAGGGTGATTGTAAACCGTGCCATCTGGGTTTGTGTAGTTCACAGGCATAGAGCCATAAGTCACAATTTCTGGTGTCGGCGCAGTCCCGAGGGTCAGATTAAAATTAATCACTTGAACCGGTTCATCAGTAGTTCCGGGTAACACATGATGATCATAAATTTTAATGCTTATAGAACCGTTGGACTTGAACTCGAGCGGAGTATTACGATTCACCGTAAAGAACGAAGATAACAACTCCATATTCACAAGACCGGAATGCACCTGTGTCGTCGCATTTGAGTCATATTCAAAATCTTCAGGCATATTCCCTCTTCCACCTACACGGCGACCAATGGACACATTGCGGAAGCTTGCAAAACCACCGATCTCGGGATTGGCGTCCGTCTCGAACAAGGGCTTTTCACTGCGCAAAACAACGTCTTGCGTGGTGTTAAAGACAGCGCGTCCACTTACCTCAATGCTGCTAATGTCACTGGCAGAGAGCAGGATGGTGTAATCAGGATTGATTTCCGTGTAAGCGACAGCAGGACAGAAAAACTCAATGTGCAGCAAAGCCTGGATGCGCTTCTGATTGACTTGCAGGGGAGTATCGAAATCCAAAGTCCAGTTCCAATTTCTCCAATCATAACCGGGGTGACGACGGAAGTAATAACCGTAGTTGGGGCTCGGAATTTGGGTGGGAATAGGAGTTGTTCCATAACGACCTGCCTGGTTTGGATTACGTAGGGGGGGATAATTAGAATAAAACCTTCTTTTGATGGAATTCAAAGGAGGTTGATAATTGTCGGGATGAGGGTCTGGATTCCTCCAATGCACAGCATCTACGTTTGTCAGACGAACTTCATTGGGATTAACAAAACCCGCAGGATATTCGTGATCAATCAGACGAGTGCTATTGGCTGCAAAATCTTCACGGACTCTAAGAGCCGTGCGACCGCCGCTGATCAGAGGTGAGGCACCCTGTGCCAATGCATCAAACTGAGAAGGATCGGCGACTGGAATGAGGTAGTCACCCTTATCACTTAGAGGATTTGTGTCTTTTTGGGGTATTCTCCAACTGTACATGTCAGGCTGTCCGTCAGCCGTGCAAATGAACTGCAGACCGATTTCGCTGACTGAGAAAAATCTGCCAAAACCTCGGACAGGTTGACTGTTGACTTGCCAGTCGGTAAACTCAGAGGGTGTGACTTGTCCATGACCGGGGAGGTAGCGATCTTCAAATGGATTTGATGTATTGCTCGCATTCCGGACCACACCCGGCGTGTAGGTATTGTAAGAGCCTTCTAGATTGTCACGCAATCTGTAAATTTCGGGCCAGTTGTTGTTGATTGCGATTGAAGGCCAACTGCTGCGATTTTGTGGAACCAGGTAGCTATCGTATAGGTTGGTAGAGCGAATATAATCAAACATGGACACCAAAAGCTGCCTTTTATTGTTTTGAGTCAGCTTTTGATTGAAAGAACGGGGCGTGGCCCCATCCGCAGTGGAAGCCACCGGGAATGGATTGTCCAAAATGAGATCCAACATTTTCAAGAGGCTTTTGTTTCGGGGCAGCGATATATCGTGCGTAGCTCCGTTGATGGAGTTCCCGATGGAACGTGAATATTCACGCTGAAAGATGTAGATATTGGGGTTGTTACCACCTGCTGATCCGGCCGCACCGAGGCGAGAACAAAATTCCATCAAATTATCAAAGCCGGTCCGCTTGTTAGTGTTCTTTGAAATGGGCCACATCGCGATTCGCGGCAGACCGAATAGGTTGATTTCGCTCCCGCGACTATGCGCAGTGAGGAAGGCGGAGGTGCGCTCCAAGCTTGTTTTGTTAAACAAAACTGAGTTTGTGCCAAAGGTCGAAACATTCAGAACACGTTGTCCACCGCTAACCTCTTGAGAAAAGAGAAGCTCGTCCACACTGGAGTACAAACGCTCATTAGCTGAGGCCAGGATATCCACGGAGACCGCGTTGCTGGCGTCTCCAGTTGCTGTTCGATAATCATCCTGACTGAAAGTGCGTGTGCCCGCTCTGCTGCCACCGATGTTGATGCGCGGCATCAAATTATAAATTCTCTCCTTAACTTCGAGTGCGCGCGACAAGTCGGTGCCGGACGCAGGACCATTCGGGCCATAGGTATCGAGACTCCGGCTATCCGACTGCAATGGATTGGGGTAGAGAACTGTGCTGAGCGCTACCGTGGCTGGATGGCCAGGGAAACGCTGGTATTCCCTGCTAGCTGGAGGAAAGTCGCCCCAGCGGTGATCACGCTCGTGGTAATAAATTGGGATACTGGAAAAGGTGGGTTCGGAGGCCGTGTTGATGTTAATTTTGCAAGTTTCGTCGTCCGCCCAAAAAGCGACGCGCCCTACGATGGGATTCGTCTCCGAAGGGACGCCATAGACGTCTGCATCCGTGACGGAGATGCCCCCGCCAAAACCAGCGGCCGAGCCGTCAAGCACTTGGAATTGCAGATCTGCATTTAGATAACCCACAGCTCCGTCCTTGAGGAGATACAGCCACTGCACGGGCATGGCGAGACGCAATTGAGACGAGTCAGCGCCGCCTGTGGCATCACTCGGCTTGAGCACGGGTGGGGCGGTATCTCCTTGATTTCCATCACCGATGTTATTGCCGGCCAATGCCGTGGTAAGCTCATAGCTAAAGCCTTCCACAGGAATTTCAGTCCCTGTTCCCAGAGGGCTGATGTTTTGACCCGCGCGTGGGTCGATGATTGGGAAGTAAATTTGGGCACCTGTGTTGGTATTGACATCCGAGGCGACCCCTTTGATCACCGGTTCATTGAGGTCCACGTATCTGGCCAAATTATTCGCTTCGTTCCAGTCGGCAGGAGGCTCTGAACTAAACACAAAATTGCGCTCATCCTGATTTCCGTCGCCGAGATAAATCATGTCCTTATCCGAGAATAACTTGTAACCTGCCAGGAAGCGGCCCGCTTGATTGTATTTGCGCACGGCCCCCGGCTGAGTGGCATGAATGACCGGAGTATTGGCATTTTGTCTTTCAGAACCGGAGCGGATCTGAGAAATCACAATATTGACAGCCGTATCAGCAAAGCGGCGGGAGGCCTGCGAAGCGGAATAGATGTTCGTGGCCTTGTTCTCAGTATCAGCGACGCTGAGGAATGCCAGGATGACGATCGTAGCCAATGCGAGCATCGAGAGAACGATGATCAAGGCTAACCCTTGATGACGCCGTGCGTCGGCAAGGAAGAGACGGATATGTTTCATAACAGTGAAGGTGGCAAATTATTTGGATTTTTTTGATTAAATCGGAAAGCTGAAATCTTTTCAAGTCATTGCGCAGTATGTACTTCGTTATTACAGCACTTTTTTCGCCATGAAAAAAACCTGAAGGGGAAATCACCCCCCTCCAGGTTTGAGTTTTAACGTGGTGCGAGGAAGACCTGATTGGAGATTTCCAAGGTGTTTTTGAGCGTTTGCCCTGGTTGGCTCGGGCGTTTCGGCAGAACAAAGTAACCCATGCCTCGCTGACCCAGATTGGTTCTGACCAGAATACCCAGGAATTTGCCAGGGCGGACCACCTGGCCTTTGGAGTCTCCGAAGGTAGCATCATTTTCAAAGGTTTTGAATGCGCCGCTGAAAAGACCTGTCTTTGGCGCGACTTTCAGGGTTGTCCCCATGGCCCTCAACGAAGGCAGATTGATGATGTTACCGGCACCGATACTCAGATAATTGCCGTTGTTTGGCTGTCCAGGTGTTGCCGATGGGAGACTTGGATCACCGATATCCACGCCCAGTCCCTCCAATGAGAAGGTCAGCGTGGCGTTGTCACTGCCGCCCGTCGTGAGGCCAAGGATAAGGCCTGCGGTAGGAGTCGGGTCCACATACGCACCGCCAGTCACCGTCATCGCCAAAGGCCCAAACCCGGATGGGTAACGGCGCGTGGTATTGGGCTCACACTTCCAGGTCAACTGCACCCCTGGAGTGAGATCAATCCTGTTATCGGTAGGATCGGCCTGCAAGGAGCCTTTGTTGATATTGAACTGACCCAGCAAGGAGCCGCGGATCGTTGTTTTATAAAGGGTTTGGAAAAGCACAACCTGACCGGTAGGTCCCACAAACTGGGCGCTCGTAAAGGGTTGATCATCAGCCGTTCTGCCGGTGACTTTGAATGTTCCGTTTGCCGCTACGGTAAATGAGGCATAACCGTCACCCTGAGGCATTTCATCGGCGGTGCCAGTGGCAGGCGGCATCAAAGCCATCGTGTAATAAGCGGCATAATCCGCAGCTGGAGGTGGTGTAACCTTGGCAAGCCAGATGTTACGCCAGCCCGTGAAATTCATGGTTACAGGGTCCACGGCAGGCGCGACAACCGTTGTCACAGAAGCATCCGCCAGGAGGTTGGTTTCCGGGTCGATGCTAAAGGTCAGTGTCAGAGGTGCAGGCACCGGCTTACCTTTACGTAGGATAGTCACCGTCGCCGTCGGAAGCGCAGGCGGCGGAGCGTTTTCATCATTGCTCTCAGGCTCAAGAACCAGAGCACCTTTGAATGCATAAGCTGTAGTCCCTAAAGTGATCCTACCCGAATAAGTTCCTTTGTCATTGGTGACCATATCGAAACGACCACCGACGCCACTGTTCATTTCATGACGTGGCAACCAGCCGGCAAAGACCCCGACAGCACCGCTCGGCACAGGCTGCACCTCAAGGCTAAGAATCACCGGTGCAGACGCCTTGGTGTTGGATGCGGTGATGGTCACGGTGGCAGGGCCCGCCTTTGTCGGCACACCCTGAATGCGGCCTGTTTTAGTATCCAATTTCAGACCGGCAGGCAATCCCTTGGCGGCGAATTTACTCGGGGCTTTCGTCGGGTCATCATTGACCTGTATCTGATAGCTGAACGGTGAACCCACCATGGCCGCCGGGAACGGTTCTGCCAGGACTTCGGGCACATCATTGAAGACTTTCAGTTCATGAGTAGCACCGACCACTTTATTTTCGGGATCAATGCCCGGGCCTGTGACTTCACAGACATAAGTGCCCGTTTGATCAGTGGTCAGCCCCTTGAAGGACAGTGTCTTGAGAGTCGTCAGCGGCAGACCCTCTGTATTGAGAGGAATGTCAGTCAAGTCATCCCCCACCTTCTTTTTCCATTGGTAGCCGACGACAATGCCTTTGGGCACCCCGACAGTGACCGTCAGGACCGCCGTCTTGGTTTCCTGGGCCGCGACGATGGTGGCGGGAACCGGATTGCTGACAACTGCAATGCGTCCTGTGCCTACGGTCGAGGAGTTTTTACCTTTTGCATTGACCGCATCGCAAGTGAAATCACCGGCCAGTGCCGTGGTGATATTGGTTATCGTTAGTGTTGAGACCAAAGCGGTGCCATCAAGGGTTTCAGAGACTGAGATGTTGGAAATCACACCGCGATTGTTGATGTTCCCCTGCTTGATCACCGCTTTGTTGCGTTTCCAAACCACGGAACGGCCATCCTGAGACCCGCCAACCTTCACACTAAGTTCCAGAGTGGTGCCTGCCAGAATGGTCGCGCTTTTCGGATTCTCAAGGAAACTTGGAACTCCGTCGTTAACCGTGTAGGTAGCCGTAGCACTGGTCACAGGTTCACCGACATTATTGGAGATGATCACCCGCACGGCACGCGGATTGTTCGGATCACTCATCTCTGCCAGAGTGACGGCAGGAATCGTGAAAGTCTGGCTGCTGTTATTCGGCGCATCTTGGAAACCTGAACCCGTATCCCGCTGCCAACGATACTCGAACGGAGCTGTGCCTGTATGCTGAACGGTGAAAACGGCGGGGTCACCGTCACTGACGATAATGCTGCTCGGAGGCGTGGTGATGACCACAGGATCATTGACAACGAGAGCCACGGCAGCCGTGGCGGGTGCGTCACCTGCCGCATTGCCAACGATGACGTTGTAATTGGCACTCTCGTCAGCCTGCGTTACGCCGGTGATCGTCAACCTGGACGTTTGCGACGTCGGGTTGGTGATGACAAAACGCCCACCACCACTGCCGTTGGCAATCGTCTGTGTGCCGCGTCTCCACACGAAAGTGTAGGGCGACGGACCGGAAACGGTCACCTCGAAGACTGCATCCAACCCAGGATTGATCGTCACAGGCTCAGGAGCAGTCACAATCACAGGCGGATCATTCACATCCACGGTCACAGGATCGCTTTCGTCAGAAAAGCTGCCTTCCCCATTGGTTACGACCACGATGTAGCTGGCTTGATCCGCCTCTGTGATGGACGTGAGAGCTAAAGTGTTTGTGGTGCTAGAGGAACGGATCGCTGCGCCTACATTTTCATAAGCTGCACCGCCGACACTCTTTTTCCATTGATAAACAAAGTCCGCACTGCCGGAAACCGTGGCGATAAGATTTAGATTAACTCCTGGATTGACCGTAGAGGAGGTGGGAGTCACCGACACCACCTGAACAGCCTGAGTTTGACCCGCGACTCGGATAGTGCCGTTGGTAAGGAACTGCGTTGTATCCCAAATGAATTGGCCGGGTAGTTTCAGATACTCGCTCAGAACAATGGTGCCACCGGCAGTGAAGTTCACCGTGCCTACGTCCATGATCGTGAAATCATCATCCACCTGCAGTTGCTGAAGCAACTCATTGGTAAAGGAGACGATAAGACGGCCTGTCTCGGTGATGGTCAGAGTCGATGCCGCCAGCTTGGAGTAGTTATTCACCCCCATGTTAAATTCGACCACGGAGTTTGGCCCCACAGTCAGAGCGCCTCCGATGGTCAATTTTTCCTCGGCTGCGGTTGAGAGAGTCGGGTCACCAATGCGAAGAGTGGCCCGAGTTCCGAGGTCGCTTCCCGTTCCGATCAGTGAGACCGATCCTGAAATGGTACCCGTGCCGCCCAATACCGCCCCGGCATTCACGGTGACATTACCGATTCCTGTGCCAGAGCCGACTGTATTCATGACCAAAAGGGTGCCTTGATTCACAGTCACACCGCCTTGGAAAGTATTGTTACCACGTAGAGTAACCACACCTGTTCCCGTTTTGACCAGTCCAAGTGTCCCGCTCTGCTGAGAGATGACACCTGCGACATTGACGCCGAAACCGGTGGCAATATTGGAAGTCAGATTCAATTGCTGAGTTCCGCCCGCTCCCGTTTGGTCACGTAAAGTGATCGCACCATTAAAGTTGACCGTTCCCGTGGTCACCGTCGAGGCGGCACCCAAGGTGATGCTGCCCGCACCCAGCCTGCTGTTCACATCAATGGCATTGGCAAGAGACACGCCGCTGTTATTGGCAAGCAATGCAAGGTTGGCATCCGGTGCATCACGCATCCATTCAACAGGAGAGACGTTCATGTCCGTCACTTCGCTGGCCAGGAAGAAAGCCTGACCTGCATGAGTCCCTTCTTGGACTCGCACCTGCCTGCCATAAGCAAATTCGGCGAGTTCATCCATACTGACGGCACGGACAAGGTTGATCGTTCGATCAGGCTGGGCACCTGCGCCAAAGATAACGCGGTAGATACCATTCCTTGATGTCTCCACTTCATCCTTCACCAAAACCAAAGTTCCGTTGGCGGCGTCTATGGCTGTCAATTCAACACCGTCAATGGTGTCCTGAATTTCGACAAAAGCACCCGGGCCTGTGGTATTTCCAAACAGACCATTGTGATTCGGATCAAATCGACCTGCCGCATCCGTCAAGCTTTTGAGAGTTGTGGCAATCTTGACCGTCACGATGGCTTGTGAACCTTTGGGGAAAGCATCTCCCAAATCGACTCGACCCATGCCTAGGGCTGAGCTATTGCCAACCAGGAGTGTGCCGGTGCGAATGACAGAAGGTGCCTGATCCTCAGGCCCAAAAGAGGAGCCGTAATTGCTACCCGTGCCATTCAGCAACAGAGAGCCTTCCGAAATTAATCTGAACCCGCCTGCACCTGTCAGGGCACCATTGAGCGTGACCAATTGTCCGGCGGCAGGGTCAAAGAACACAGTTCCTTCCAGTTCAATGGTGCCATTTAAAGTGGTTTCATCTGCAAACGAAAGCTTGGAATAACCAAAAGCATCGGACAGATGGATGAACTTCATATTCTGTGCCGTGGCATCGCGGTAAGCGATTCCCGGCACGCCGTCTGTCATCATTAGAGTGGCATTCCGCCCCACATCACCTGCGGACTGAAGGGTGACCGCCGTGCCCCATGCTGCGGGATCTCCAATATTACCCGTCGGTAAACCAAGAGCATTGTTTGCGCGCACGTATTTCAGATTGCCGTTCGTTGCATCATAGTAAGCGACAGCAGGCGTTCCATCCGTCGTTGTAGGTTGCCCATTGACAACGGTCAGGCTTGGGAATTGTCCCACATCTCCTGTCGAGTCCAGAAGGATGGCATCCCCTTCGGCATTTGAGTTAGCAGGCGCATTATCACCCCAAACGGCCGCCCTTGGTGAAGTTAACTCGTTTCGGCTGTAAACGAGGGCGTTAATCGAAATGGTGGTTACCGCACCATTGGTATCACGCACGTTGTGAACCAAACCGGCTGTGTTTCTGGAACGCCTGTAGAGAAGATTTCCATCGGTCGAATCATAATAGGCCACGGCAGGAAAACCATCGACGAGTTCCAGAGAAACATGGCTGCCAACATTGCCGGTTCCCTGAATCACAATCGAGGAACTCCAATCGTTACCGAGGGCATCATTGGAAAGGATGTACTTAAGGTCACCGTTAGTGACGTCATAGTAAGCGACGGCAGGCGTTCCATTGTTAGCGATACCGCCCACAGTGATCGTATTGTTACTCGTATTTTTGGTCAGGATGTCACCTCCGATGTTCACCACCTTCATGGAAGTGCCCATACCCACATTTCCGGTGGCATCCAAAATGATGGAGCTACCCCAGCCTGAACCGTTCACATCACTGCCGCGGATGTAACGCAGATCACCATTGATCGCATCATAATAAGCGATGGCGGGGAAGCCCCCCACAGACACCAAGGAGGAGTATTGACCGCGGTCATCCACTTCACGGCTAAAGGCGGCGTCAACGGAACCGTCCGTGTTCAAACGGCCCACCCAATGCTGCGTGGCGCCGCCCACATTGCTAAACAGCCCCCCGACGATCAGTTTCTGATCCGTCTGTTCGACGATGTCCCTCACTTCATAGTTCGGCTGCGGCAGGAAAGTCGTATCCATGTCGCCATCCGCATCGAGACGGGCCAGGAAATTGACCTGTGTCTCACCCACTTTACTGAAGATACCAAGAAGGGCGATTTTTCCGTCCGAAAGGAGTCTCATGTCGCGAATTTCGGCATCCACTTCAACACCATAGCTAGTGTCCACCGTTCCATTGGTATTCAGTCGTGCAAGACGGTTACGAGTGATGGTCGTTGTCAGCCCGGTTCCGGTGAGATTCGCAAAGAGACCACCGATGTAGATTTTACCGTCAGCAGCCACCACAATGCCGCGAACTTCGCTGTTGGCATTTGGATCAAAACTTGCATCTAAAAGTCCGGTGGAATCCACACGGGCAATGCGGTTGCGGGTTGTGCCGTTCACTTCCGTGAAGTTGCCGCCCAGAACCACACTGCCATTTGTCTGCAAAGCGATTGCCCGCACTTCACCGGAGACATTTGGATTGAACGAGTCTGCCAGGCCAGACGAATTCAAGCGAGCAAGGCGGTTACGGTTGCTGCCACCGATATTGGTGAAAGCACCGGCAACTAAAAGACTGCCGTCCTGCTGAAGAAGAAGCTTGCGAATGGTATTGTCGGCGTCCGGATTGTAGCCGGTATCCAGAGTTCCATCGCTATTGAGACGGGCGATGTAATTGCGCTCTACTCCATTGACCGACGTAAAGTCCCCCGCAATGATGATTTTATCGTCTGACTGGACAACAATCGCGCGGATTTCAGCACTTGCACTGCCAGTCTTAGAGACACTGGCATTCGTCGAAAAGGTGCCATCTAAAGCTCCCGCAGCAGTCAGTCTTGCAATGCGAGTTTTTGAAACGCCATCGAATTCCGTGAAGGTACCGCCGACGATCACTTTGCCGTCAGATTGAACCGCCACTGCGCTCACAGGCGAAGAGTCTGCAATGACGGGACTACGCCAGAAAACACCGCTGCTGTCCGTGGACTGGACATAGCAGAGGGTGCCGTTGGTGACATCGTAGTAGCTGACTGCGGGGAACCCATTGATGACCGAAAGAGAGGGATACTGCCCGACATCCCCCACCTCAGCGAGTGTAACGGGGGCGAACCAACTGCTGCCACGCGGATCGGTGGCGCGCACAAACTTCAGATCACCGTTTGCAGAGTCGTAGTAGGCAATCGCAGGGTTGCCATTGATCACGGCGGAAGAAGCGTGTGAACTCGAATTTGCACCAATATTGGTGCGCGTTACCCAATCGGAACTACGCGAGTTCGTCCCACCAATCTTGATGTTATTGTCAAAGGTGCCCCCTTCGAATTTGACTTCGAGGGCTGCGTTTTTAGATGTATTGGTGGAACTGACACCGACCGCCAGTGTCCCGGAACTGGAACCCAAGGCATTTGTCACATTGGCGACAACCAATTTGCCTTCGGCGACTTCAATACCACCCTCGTGGGTGTTTTCTGCATTGAGGCGAAGAGCACCCAAGCCGAACTTGATCAACCTACCCTGCCCTGAAAGCACACCGGAGAGTTCACCCTCAATCTCCGCAGGCCCATTGTTGACACGCACCGCTTGACTGAAACTGCCTAAATCGATTGAGTTGACCAGTGTCAACTTGTGAGAGGCATCCACAGCTCCCAGAATCAAGGAAGAACCGTCAGGCACAAAGCCATCATTCCCAAAACGCAGAGACTTAGGCTGGGCCAAACCGCCGAAGTTCACGATCCTGTCGGCGTTGTAAGCTGCAAACCCGCCGCTCCCTTTGAACTCAATCTGATTATCAGCCGTTCCGAGACCCCGTGTGAAATCACTAACTCCAAGACCCAAGACGCCATCCTTCAAGACAATGTGGCTTGAAGTAGCCAAAGGTGCCGTTGAACCGATTCCCCCTGGAACAGCGTTGGCCGATTCCAGACGCAGCACCCCGCCGTGAGCAAAGGTCTTGCCTGTGTAAACATTGTTCCCGGAAAGGATGGTCGTTCCGATGCCGGTTTGGACAAAACTCGTGACTGAGCGGAAAGAATGAATGGCTGTGCTGGTCGTGCTGATCGCTGGCTTACTCAGCGTGATTTCAGTTAAAAAGCTATTCAAGGCAGCGATGAAGGTGCCGGGGGCAATGCCCTCGCCAGTAACCTCCATGCCCACATGAAGCCTGTTAAAAAGATCGATCAATGAAGTGCTCACACTCATGACAGCACTACCCTCAATCACACTTGTGCCCGTCTGGTTATCAATCTGCAATTGTATAACATTGTCGATTACATTGGCCCCGATGGTAAAGGGCGTCACAGGATTGTAGTTATGCACGATAAGATCCGTGCCTTCACCGGCGGCTGTGACACCTGTAATGTTACCCTGGCCGACAATGCTCTTTGCACCATCACGCACATTGCCACCCACAAGAATAGCCCCGGCCGTCAACCGCAGCGTGCTGCCGCTGTTGATCGTAATCGTGCTATCTTCAGCACTGAAGTAACGGATCGTATTTACTTCACGATCTGGACCGATACCGTTGACTTCGTCCTCTTGAATGACCCCAAAGAAAGTGCGTGCCTGACTAAAGACATAACTTCCCTGAATCGTGTTTCCATTGGCAATGGCCGCTTTATCGAGGACAATCTTCAGGTTCTCTTCATCCAGCTCGGCAATTTCCGTAGCGGCATCAACGCCAGGACCGGTGACGCTCATGCCGACGCGGAGGAGATTAAAGTTGGTAAGCTGATTTTCTCCGACACTCAGTTCAAAGCTGCCCAGCTTCGCAGTAACACCGGAAGTCATCACCACTTCTGACCTGCCGCCTTCAGACGCATCGATGGTCGAACCGGGTTCCACCGTTCCCCAGTTCGCGGCATTCGAAAAGAAGCTGCCTAAATCGTAAAGGAACAATGCATCAGCGGATACCAAGGCACCCGTTGCCAGCGACACAGCCGCAAAGTTATTGATCCCTGGATTCGCGACATTCGTCGTGTCCTGATAAACCGCCCAAGGAAGAACCTGAGCACGATCAAATGCAAAAGTATTCAGAACGATGTTGGCGGCACCTGCACCTGCAAGAGGGTTTTCGATGAAACGTACTGTGCCTCCAGATGACCTGACAACGGAGGCCGTTTCTTCCCCACCCATCAAGTTGATCGTAGTTGTGCGGGCCAATGAACCTGCATTCAAGTTGTTCGGATCATAACCCTGGACACTCACTGACCGCACCTCGGAGCTGCCTTCCTCCACATAGAGCGCGCCACCGAAAGTCTGCGAGATATTGCCTTCCTGTGCTCCGCGAACCTCCAAAACACCACCTGAAAGCCGCACACTGGCTAAGCCATTTTGTCCAAAGTTCGAGGGAGAAAAAGTTCCGGGTGCGGCATTAAGATCCACCGTCTGGATACGCAGAGTGCCTTCTGAGATTTTGATCTCATTGAGATTGGACCCTCCGCGCATTTCCAGAATGCCCGTGCCCGTTTTTTCCAGTCTGTCTGCTGCGTTCAATGTGCCCGACGCCGCGATGGAGCCGCTCATAATCGTCGTGGCCTTTTCGTGACCGACACTGATTTGTGCATAGTCTGTGACTCTGAAATCGCGGTTTGTTGAGGTGTTTTCCCCGACATATTGCAAAGTACCTCCGTTGAAATTAAGATTGTCTGCGGATCTGCTTGATTTACCCAGGCTACCCGCAATACCACCGTCTGTTAATTTCTGTGCACGCAAGACACCGTCCGCCAAGAATGTCACACCTGTATAAGTATTGTCTCCGTTGAGGATCAATGTGCCGCCCCCAAGTTTCTCCAATCCTACGGAAGGAGTCAGGGTCAGTTCAGACTGTATATCGACAAAGAAGTGATTCGTATTGATTCGGATATCCGCATCGTTGGGGATGAAGTCAACGGTTGCCCCCGCAGGAATCCCAGGGCCGGAAATAGGCATCCCGACGTAAATGTCGGATGAAGATACCACAGGCTGACCGTTCTCGATCCTGGTAATCCCTAAGATACGGTTCTGAGTCGTGGCAGACTGGTGACTTGCCATGCGAGGAAAGGTGCTACCGCCCACTGTAAAGTTCATCGAATACCGGTTGTCACCGCCATTGGATTCTCGATCCAACAGAACGGTGTGTCCGTCGGGGTAGATTTCCACAATCGTTGCGGTATCCGTATAAGTCACTGACGGTGTCGTTGTCAGAATGAAGCGCGTTGGCTGGTTCGTTGTAGGACCGCTAACTGGCAGAGGTGAAGTGAACGCCACCGTCGCTCCCACCACCAAGTCACTTGTTCTGGACAAACCGCTCAGAATTCTGCGGTTGCCACTTGTCAGACGACCCGTGCGCTCAATCGGTTTTCTGTCCACAAGCGGGACACTGATCACCAAGTCGCCCAGGGTGTTGAACTGGTTGATGATGAAGTTGCGTAGATTGCCATCATTGGCCGTCGTCAGCGTTCCCGAACCCGAAAGGATGGAATCATTCGCTCCGACGGTTGGAGAAACCAGGATGGAACCGGTCTGCAATGTATGTCCTCGAGGATTGGACGAATTCCTCAGCAAATCCAGCGTGATCGGGGTATTGGTGGCAAAACGCAGTGTGTAGGTCGTGCTACCATCCGATATCTCATCACTGTTTTCCACATTGGTATTCGCATTGAAACCCCAATCGCGAACATACGTGGTGAGCGGCTGCACAAGCCCGTCCAGACTATTGGTCGAGTTTCGAGCCCAGCCCAATTGAGTGCTGCCATTGTCATCGTCACCACCCTGTAGTAGGGTAGGACCATAACTTCCGGTGTCTGGAGCGCTGTCATCCTCGGCAGCGGAGACGCTGAAATAAGGGGCTGCCTTCGGATCACCGCTGATGAAGTCCACCAAATCATTGGCACTGTTGAAAAGAGCAGTCGTGATGACCTTATAAATCACAGGAGTCGCAGGGGAAATCTGCGGAGGCACGACGATCTCCGAAGTGATCAGTCCGTTGGAACCGCCATTGTATTCAATTTCGATTCGAATGATGTCATTACCTGAGCTGCCTGGATAATTATCGGAATTCACGTTGAAGACCAAAGTGGACAATCCCTGACGCTTGATGGGTCCGGCAGTTTGCACCGTGTGATCACTAATGCCGGTGCTTCCTGTGTTGGTGATGTCGATTGGAGAACCGAATGGCACAGTGGACAGCTTAAAGGTACGTCTGCCAGCATTCGTGACATAGTATATCTGACCGGCCACCAGGGGTGCGGGTAAAGTTCCAATCGTGCTAAGCACGACCGGAGTGCCGTTGCTCATGTAATGCAGACCGGCAGGCCCTGCTGCCTGCTTGATGATAATAGTATCGCTCTCTTCAATGACACTGAAATTCCTGCTAACAGTCCCAGGCAGCACCCAACTCGCCTGGACCAGGGCGTCACGAACGATTGCCCAGCCGCCGAGAATATTGTTGATGTTTAAATTATCGACAGAGGCAATCCTGGCGAGATCAAAATACAAGGTCGCTCCTTCTCCCCGGGTGATGGTATTCAACCGGATAGTGCTCGACCCACTGTCCCTGTAGATTGCACTGGCACCAGTGGATAGAGAAAGGTTATTGACGATCTCTTCATGACTACCCTCTTGCAGCCTTAACACACCGCCACGACGTCCACCACCAAGCGTCAATGAAGCTGTATCAACGAGCTTCGAATTGTTGTTACGGCTATAATCCAAAATCAAGGTGCCGGCTTGCAGGGTGTAGGTGCGGCGGAAATTATCCATTTCGTTCGGACCTGATGAAACCGCAGGCGGATTTGGCAAGGTCGGTGCAATCGCTTCACCTCTGAGGCGGATGGTTCCCTCACCAAGCTGAGTGATGCTGCGATTACCCAAAAGATTACCATCCAAAATCAATTCGGAATTACTACCGACCGTGAAGCTGGCATTTGCCTGAATATCAAAGTTGCCTGCCCAGCGTGCCTGAGTGTTGGCAGGCAAAGAGAGTGCGCCACCCTGGAAAGTTGCCGTTTCTTGCGTCATGTAATCCACATTGCGTAGCTCCAACCGACCACCGATGATATTGATCCCGGAGGACGGATTGGCCACCAAAGCGGCCGTGTAATAGATGTTTCCCTGGCCATTGTCATCCAAGGCAACAACAGCACCATCTTCAGGCTCGCGAGAGACTCTGAAGTGAGTTCCCGTGGCATCTCTAACATAGTAAGTCTCAAAAGATTTGATACCGCTTGGCAACGAGCCATTGACCTGAGGCAAGCTGCCCTGCCCGCGAATCGGTATCTGAACACCAAAGACCACAGCGGTCCCGTCAGGCAGGTTGCCTGTAAAGGTATTTTGCGTAAAATCCGGAACAGTGGAGGCTATGGATTGAATATTGGGCACATAAACGACATTGTTACCCGTGCTCTGACCATCGACAGGCAAACCACCCCGCGTTGCCGAAACCTGGAATGTGGCGGGATCGTTGACTGTCTTTTTGACTGAATTGACAACGTAATAAACTTTATTGGTCACAATACCTGTCGGCAGAGTTCTCAAATCGCCAAATTCATCACTGTTTTTAATGAACAGAGGAAAGCTAACTTCCACACCGTCAGGAAGGTTGCCGATAAACCGGTCTGTGGATGGATTAAAGGTCGTTGGCTGAGCTACCGTGCCCAAGGTATCATTGGCCAAAATAGCCAGAACCCCTTCCTGAACAGTCACCTGCCCTGAATATAGACCGGCTTTGCCCAAGGCCCATGTTCCAGGACCGATTTTAAGCAAAGAAGTCGGATCGGAAGGTGAGCTATCCGCCAACTGAAGCTGGAGTTCGTTATCGCCTGTATTGACCCCACTGAGGGTAAGCGTGCGCGGTCCACTGCCCTCGTAAAGGATCGGTTGACTTGTGAAACGTTCTTCACGTGGCGTGCCCGGCATGAAAACAAAGTCTGAACCCAGAATGACTCGGGCTGCCTGATTCAGGCCGTTTGCCACGAGTGTCGCTGCATTTTCGCCTGCGCCCATGGTGAATGAACGGTCCGTGAACTGTTGGCTTCGGGGACTGAAGGATAAGGCACCGCCATCAATCAATATTTCAGAGGCCTTTCCTGTCACCCCCGTGCCCAGTGCAGATTCACCCCCGGCAAAGTTGATGGAAGCAATATCCAACACGCCTTCAGAGATTTCGACATTGCCAGAAAATGTACTGAGAGAATTCGTCAATGACAACCTTCCCGGGCCTGCCTTGATCACATTCAGTGTTCCTGAGCCTTCGTTGCTGAATGTGCCGCTGTAGATTTCATTCACATCCAAATTGATCGTCAAATTGGAGTCAGTGCTGTTGGAACCGTTGACAATGGACGCCGAACTTACAGACGTCAGATTGCGTATTGTCTGATTGGTGCCAGACAGACGGAGCTGACCGCCGGCCTGTAAGTTGACCCTGATACCTCCAGTTCCAAGGGCACTATTATTGCCCAGAATGACCGTTGCCGAACCGATGGTGACAGTCTCTGTAAAATTAGAACCCCCTTTGTATGTATTGGAACCATTGAGGGTGAGAATACTCCCACCCACGACTCGAATGTCTCCATCGAAATCGTTGCTATGCGGCAGAGTCATGCGCCCGCCTTCTAGGAAAAGCCCATTGATTTCATTTTGCCCATTGATGGTGATGATACCATCGAAAGTACCTTCCGTTTTGATACCTCCCAAATATTTGTTTTCGGAATTAGCATCTCCCAGAGTCAAGGTATTGTATTCTTGAACTTGATTGTTAGCACGGACTGCCAGCTCCAGCACACCCAGGGCATTGATCGGACTTGTGATGATGGCATCAATGACCGGTGTGACGTTTTCACTGGGTGCACCGTTCACGAGGGTGGGAAGAGGGGTGCTATACCCCACCTCTATACGTCCGCCAGCCTCAGCGATGGTGATACCACGGTTGGCATCAGAAATGGTGTAAACGGTGTTTGGCTCGCGCTGCCCCACAGAACCTCTGAAAGCATCTTGCCCGAACTGGAGCGTCCCACCATTGATCTGAAGGTGATTGGCGGAAAAACTGGAAGGGGCCGTGCCAAAGTTACTGTTGGCGCGAAAACGCAAGATACCATTGTTGATGATGGTGGGGCCACTGTAAGTGTTTTGTGCCCCTTGAGAAGGCAGAATCAGAGTCCCCGGGCCAGATTTGGTCAGGCCCACACTGCCTCCTGTGAAAACAACCGGAGGAGGATTCGTCCCACTGGTTGAGATACCGCCTGAAATGGGCGCATTGCTCAGCGTGATGGTTGTGGCACCGGAACTTGTTTTATCGACTGCCGTGACGACCGTTCCAGGAGGCAAGTTAGGGTGTGAAACGGTCATTCCAACCACCAATACTGTAGCCGTATTGGTGGGAACGTTCATTGTCGTGCTGGCGGCAGCCATCGTCACGGATGAGGTCAATGAGAGTGTAAAATCTCTTATGGGTGCCGTATTGAGCGTCAGCGCATTGGCAGAAGCTGACCCTGCGGTGGTTCCGACAATGGTGATTAACTCGGCAGGCGTGTTGGAAGCGGTCCCAACCGTCAAGTAGCTTGTGGCATTGCCATTGATCGTGTGTGAACCGTGGTTGGAAAGCAACCCACCGGACTCGATGGAAAGGAGCGCCCCGAGTGTCAATGTTCGGCCTGCCGCACCGAGGCTGGTATCCGGCTGAATATTCAGTGAGTTAACTGCCGTGCGGTTGGAAATTGTCGCTGGGTTCGCAGTGATACCTGTTTTGACATTTTGGGTTGAGCGCCATGTTGAAGGAATTCCAGTGCTGTAGTCGCTGCTCAAGAGACGGGTCACGCCTGTGGATTCGCTGTATTTGACGAATTCATTGTTAGCCCATGCCCAACCGCCGATGATCCCGTCATCCAGTGTGACTCCACCCGTGATTTTGATTCGGTTTCGGTCTGTCGTCCCGAGAGTATCGGTCACCGTTGTGATAGCACCGCCAGTCAGGTCACGCCCTGCAAATTCAACGGTGGCTCCGCTGTTGCGAGTGAGGGAATTGAAGGTCAGAGTCGAGGAACGACCCGCAGCCGTTTGGTAGCTGATAATCTGAGCCTGACCTTCGGCAATCGTCAGAGCACCGAGCGTTTCCGAAAAGTTGTTAGTCGAAGCATCATTGACAAATTCAATGCCACCGCCCTTCAAGGCTATCGGAGTGGAATCTGGAAAACGATTCGAGTTATTGGAATACTGGCTGTTGTTGAGCACGAGTTTTCCAGGAATGACCGTTGTTCCGATAGCGTTTGGACGTCCGATGATAGTCAAACTCGAGGGATTACCCTGAATGACACCGTCGTTATTGGATGCATAACTAAAAGTTACCAAACCACCGGCAGCAGCAGTGGTGGAATTATTCAGCGTCGCCACTCGTGTTTGAGGATCAAATGCTGTCACCACGGTATTTGCTGCCACCCCGGTCCCGCTCACTCTCATTCCGACAATGATGGCAGAGCTGTCGCTGATTGTGATTGTGCTCCCGGAACTCCCGGAAACGGTTTTATTAATCGTAAAACCGCTCTCCAGACGAAGATCCATGTAATTCAGCTTGATATCTCCGGTAATGGTCGAGATGCCATCCTGAGAAACACCAGCTACCTGATCTCCGCGTGAAAAAACCGTGCCGTTCACAGTGATGGCGCTGCCTGTGTTATTAAAACGACCAACGGCATTAATTCCTCCTTCAATAGTGTTATTACCAAGAAGATTGACGTTTCGGTTTAATCCTGAGTCTCCGGTGACAATCAAGCCACCTCCGATTCTGTTGCCAGAAGCAGATCCCGCAAGGTTAAGAGTACCATTTCGCACGGTGAAGCTGCCTCCGATATCCTGCCCACTGTTCAGGTTCAAAATGCCGTTGTTCGTTTTCTCCACATTACCTGATCCTGTGATTTGCAGAGTATCTGTGGGGGGTGCTCTCAAGGGTCCTGCACCGTCAGGATCGGCAAAGGTCTTGGTAAAATTCCAAGTGCCTGTGTTATCCAAAATGAGTGTGCCTGCATTTTCAATGTCACTGCGGAAGTTCGTGGTCTGACGAAGGACAACGGTGCCGCTATCAATTTCCAGGCCGCCCGTAAAAATAATGTTTCCTCCCTGAAGAGTGAGTCTCCCGGAACCTTGCTTCCTGACTGCAAGACTGTTATCTCCAGCACTGCCGTCTGAATCCGCTTGCTGTTGGTTATTGCCAGAGTTGTCTCGAATAAACCCAGAAACGTAAGAATCCAAATTACCGGCCAAGGTTAATTTTGCAGATGTATTCACCGTTTCAGATTCACGGTTTTCGATCACGGCCAAGCTGCCAAGATCCAAAATGCGCCCCACAGTTTCATTACCGCCCATGAGCTTGAAGTAATTGTTGCGACCACTGCCGGCAATGCTGTCAAAGGTCACCGTCGCATCATCCTTAATCTGGTCCAGATTGCTGCGGCCCTGAAGCAATTGCAATACGGCGTGGCCGGAGGTGCCCCTAGAGGCATTACCCACCGTCACATCGCCACCGACGGCGTTACCCACTGTGGCAGCGAGCATCACCTGTGCGTTCGCATTGGCGGCTCCTTTATTCCAGAGGTGAAGGTCATAGTCGGACGCGGAGTTATTACCTGTAATGTAGAGCACTCCGTTTCCATAACTGGTGAGGGTATTGCCATTGCCCGTGATGGTATTGCTCAAGGTCAGACGGGAGGTCGTGACACGGATGTTAAGCTGGTCATTGAGCACGATGGGCGCACTGATTTCATCGGTACCACCCTGAAATTTATTGATGAAAGCCGAACCTGCCCGGGCTTCATTGTCAAAAGTGAGGATACCGTTCGTTCCGGCGGCAAGGGTATAGGTCTGGGTGCTGCCAAGATCCCCAATGATCATCTGACCGACCGTGCGATTTCCACCCAATGTCAAAATGCGGTTGGCGGTGATATCGTTGTTGAAGCGGATGGTCGAACCGACGCCGCCTGCAACGGGTGCCGAAATGGTAAGCGAAATCGTTCCCGAGGTGTATCCCGAACCGGCTGTATTGACGTTAATCGCACTGATTCGTCCATCAGCAGTAAGCGTGGCCGTGGCTGTAGCCTGAACTCCACCTCCCCCGGGAGGTGCTCCAATAGTCACCGTCGGAGGCACCAGATAGCCTGCGCCTGGATTGGTTATATCAACCCTGATCACCGTGTTGAGCCCAGGCCCTGATGTTCCGCGAACAGCGGTCGCCGTCGCCTGAATCATCGTTGACTGCGAGTATGCGGACGGGGCCTGTACCCATGCGCCATCCGCATTGGTGTTGGATGATGCATCCACTTTGGTCAGCGGACTGGTGTAGGGCACCTGAGCAAACACGGAACTGTGAGCCAAAAAGGCGAGCCCTATAGCAGCCAGCCTCAAGGAGGTGACCGCAGGCATACCTGGGGATGCAAAGTTCTTTTTCATGGTAAGGGAAAACTGCTAAAGGTTGGTCATCCCCCAAGCCCTCTATGGTGTCATGGGAGGAAAGAAACGAAAATTTAAGGCACCAGGGAGGTGTTGGCGATCAACTGGGTAAAGACCTTGATCGGCACCGCCGAGCGAGGAGTATCGAAATCAAAATTTCTCAGCGGTGCTGAGATCATTTTCACAATCACTCTCCTCAAATTTTGATTGGCACCCTGGGCATCTTGATTGGTCGGCAATTGCACATCCATGTCAGGGATGTTGACCTGCACCACATAGTTCAGCAGGACGTCAAAATCCTGGTTATCCGTGGTGATTTCAAGGCCCTGATCATCAAAATAGCGTGTTTGCACCGGAACTACGTCCAAAGAGTTCCAGTCCGTGGACTGAAATTCACCGACGATTTGATCCACGATTCTGGTTTCGGCCTGTTCGTTGGCGGTTTTTCGGGACATTTCCAAGCCGTGCGGAAGCAATCCCAGAATGGTCACCACGCCAAGAGCCATGATGCCTGTTGCCAAGACGACCTCGACGAGGGAAAATCCAGAACGCTTTGACTTTTGGATGGGGCTGGTGAGAATAAATTTCATGGTCGGGAACCTCCTGATTAACATTTACGACTGGTATTTTTAATATTTCGTTCAGAATACCGCGATGCGCCATGTATCGTCAATTCAAATACATGGTAAATACCGAGACTCGGGGAATCGATTCATTTTAAAATCGATCATCCATCCTGTTCAAATGAACCCATTCATCACTCTTGCACAGGGTAAAAATAAAAAAGAGTTCCCGATTTCAGTAACTTTTGCGCGTATTTAGCTTCCCAGTTGCAGCTAGGCCGCGCCACCACGAAACTGGGAATCCCAACCATGACTCCAGACCGGATAGCGCTCGCTCTTTCCACCCTCGCCTTTTTGGCGGCGGTGGCTCCGGCCTTGGCGGCACTAAAGTCCGGGGATTGGCGGCGGGGGATGGTTCAAAAGATCATCATGGCCGTGGGTTTCCTGCTCCAGACAGAGGCCATTTACCTGCGGGGGCAGGTGGTGGGCCAATGCCCGATGAAAAGTGTTTCGGACATCCTCGTTTTCATCGCCTGGAGTGTGGTGCTGCTGTATTTCCTGGTCGGGACGACCTACCGCGTGTCCCTGCTGGGCATGTTTACCGCGCCGTTGGTCGTTGGGATGCATGTCATCGCCTTTGTGTTGCCGGGGGCTTTTCCTGATTATCCGGCCAAGGCGAAAATCGATGCCTGGGTGGAGTTGCATGCCGCGCTGGCCCTGATCGCCTACGCCGCCTTTGCCCTGGCCTGCATCACCGGGGTCATGTACTTGCTGCAGGATCGTTTTTTGAAGCGCCATCAGATCGGCGGGCTGTTTTATCAATTGCCCCCCATCCAGGGACTGGCCAAGGCGATCCAGCGGCAGGTGCTCCTGGGCCTCATCCTTCTGAGCGCCAGTCTGGCCATCACCTTCAAGCTCGACACCCCCATCACCAATCCGAAGCTCATCTTCGCCTGGGGTGTCTGGGGGCTTTACGCCGTGATGGGCCTCATCATCTGGCGCCATGCCCTTTCCCCGCGTCAGACGGCCTGGCTGGCGGCGGTGGGCTTTGTGATCCCTTTCATCTCCCTGTGGCTGGTGACCTGAACCATGATTTACTCCTCCGCCATTAGCGAGCACTTGGTCTGCCTGGGCCTGAACTACCGCACCACACCTGTGGAGGTGAGGGAGCGCGTGGCTTTCCCGGAAGCCAAGGTGCCAGACGCGGTCCAGGAAATTCGTCAGCTCCCCGGCTTTGAGGAAAGCGTGGTCCTGAGCACCTGCAACCGAGTGGAACTGTATGCCACACACAGCCTGACAGATGCGCATCAGGCCCACGATACCCTGGTGGACTATCTGGTGCGCCGCTTTGAGCTGCCTCAGGAGCAGGCGGAAGCACTGGTGACCTATAAGCTGCGTTCCGACGAAGCCGCCCGGCACCTCTTCCGCGTCGTCAGTGGACTGGACAGCATGGTCCTGGGCGAAACGGAGATTTTTGGCCAGGTCAAGCAGGCCTACAAAGTGGCCCTGGAATCCGGCAGCACCGGACGCTCCCTGAACAAACTTTTCCAACAAGCCTTCACCGTCGGCAAAAAAGTCCGCAACGACACCACCATCCAGCGCGGCTCCACCAGCGTCGGCTCTGTGGCCGTGGATCTGGCGGAAAAGGTGCATGATCTCAAGCAATGCCGCGTGATGCTGGTCGGGGCCGGTGAGATGAGCCGCACCTGCGCGCAGAGCCTCCTTTCACGTGGGGCGCGGAGCATCATCGTCTCCAACCGCAGCTATGACCGCGCGGTCGAGTTGGCCATGGAGATGAAAGGCCGGGCGATGAAGTTCGACGAATGGGAACACGCCCTGCATGAGGTGGACGTCATCATCTCCAGCACCAGCGCGCCACACTTTGTCATCAAGCCCGAACTCATCCAGCAAGTCATGCGCAAACGCCGCTGGGACCCGCTGCTCATCATTGACATCGCTGTGCCACGGGACGTGGACCCGGCGGTCAACGGGATCGAGGGCGTGTATCTCTATGACATCGACGCCCTCCAGGCCATTGCCGATGAAGGCCGCCGTGAGCGTGAGCGACAGCTCAGCGCCTGCGAGCGGATCATTGAGGAACATCTGGAGAAATACGGGTTCGTCCATCAGCACGCGCTGACAGCCACCGGTCAAACCGCCACCTGAAGCTTGAACGGTGCTGGTTTGAAGACCGCCGGCGTACTGGAAAGGGCGAGCTCTCCATCCACCTCCAGAGGTGCCTCAGGGCTGGCCGTCACGGTGAACTCCCGCACCTGAAGGTAATCGATGTCTTCCGCAGGCTCATAGCGGCCTTCCAGGATCGCCCGCAGCATCTGCGCAAATTCCCAGCCGCCCAATCCGCGAAAGATCAGCAGGTCCAGCAGCCCATCCTGATTGGAAGCCCTTGGGAAAACAGGCACCGGACCGCCATAATGCTTCCCTGACCCGATCAACACCACCGAACCATGCAGCGCCGGGCGGCCCGGCACATTCACCGAGAGAACGGGCGGCTCCCGCGTCAGCACCTGCATGGCAGACATCACGTAACTCAACGGGCCATAACGCTTTTTATTCTCCCAACTCGTCTCCTGGATGATCTCCGCATCGAACCCGACCCCGGCCAACTGCACAAAGTATTGATGGTTAGCCATCCACAGATCCACCTCGCGGAAATGACCGCTGGAAATCCGTCCCCAGCACGCCGCCAGATCTTGACTGGGCAAACCCAGCTCCAGAGAAAAAACATTCATCGTCCCCACCGGCATCACCCCCAGCGCCGTGTGTTTCTCACCCGGCGCACGTTCGGCATTCACGTGGGAGATGCCTTGCAGCACCTCATTCATCGTGCCATCCCCACCCGCAGCCACGACCAACGGATGCCCTTCACGTGCCAGCTTTTCAGCGATCTCCGTGGCCTCTCCAGGACCGCTGGTGAGGACCAGCTCCGGCTCAGGAGACAACAAGCGCAGAGCTTGCTCACGGGCTGCGGCCTGGGTGCTACGCGCAGCGGGATTTAGAATGACGGGGATTCTCGCAGGCATGGGGGACGCGCATAGTTGCTAGGATAAACGACTCCACAAGCAACAGTTCCCATAGGCTCAGGCCAAGGTCATGGATACTTGGCCAGCAACTCCGCTGCTTTCGCAGGGTCCACCTTTTCAAAAAAATCATCCTCCACCATGCACACCGGGCCAAAGCCACAGCTAGCGAGACACTCGGCAAATTCAATGCTGTATTTGCCATCTTCACTCACCGCGATGGGGTGATGATGATCGCAATGACTGCGGTCGATCTTCGCCTCTTTGCAAAGTGAATCCATCAGTTCATAGCTGCCCGTCATCGCACAAGAAAGCGTGCGACAAACGCGGATGTGATATTTGCCTGGAGCACTCTGACGAAAGCCGGGGTAGAAAGTCACCACCTCCAGCACCTGGATCGGCTCCAAGCCCAGCTTGGCCGCCACCCAGTTCACGATGTCGTCGCTGATGAAACGGTAGTGCTCTTGCATCAGATGCAGCAGGGGCAGCACCGCGCTGCGCTTGGACACGGGGTAATGCGTGATCACCTCATCCATCTTGCTTTCCAACTCGGCGGGGACTGCGAATGCCATCTTCAGTTCAGGTAAAAAGGGTTGCTATACATGCGGCTCAGGCCTCAGCGGTCACACTCGCCCATCACAAAGTCGAGGCTGCCCAGCACGGACGGAATGTCACTGAGCATGTGACCGGGCAGGGTCTTGGAAAGGATGCTCAGATTCACAAAGGAAGGACTGCGGATCTTTAGGCGGTAAGGAACACCACCGCCCTTGCTGTGGATGTAGAAACCCAACTCACCCTTCGGATTCTCCGCACCGAAATAAATCTCACCCGCAGGCGCATCAATGCCCTGGGTGGCGATGATGAAATGATGGATGAGTTCCTCCATCTTCATTAAGACGCGGTCTTTGTTAGGCAGCATTCCTTTTGCGTCTGCCACATTGATGGGGCCGCCCGGAAGATCTGCAAACACCTGACGCAGAATGCGCACGCTCTGGCGCATTTCCTCCATGCGGACCAGGTAACGATCATAACAATCGCCTTTCGTCCCGATGGGGATATCGAAATCGTACTTCTGGTAGTCCAGATAAGGATTCGCTTTCCGCAAATCATGCTCCACACCGGAGCCGCGCAGATTGGGTCCGCTGATCCCGTAAGCAATGGCATCTGCCTTTGTGATGACGCCGATATCCTGGGTGCGGGCCATGAAGATGGCATTGCGGGTCAGCAACTTATCCACCTCATCGATGATCGGCTCCACCTCGTTGAGGAACTTCAAAACAGCTTCCTTGAAGCCCTCTGGAAGATCCCGCACCTGACCGCCCACGCGTGTGTAGCTGGTGGTGAAACGCGCACCGGTGAGCTGCTCGCACAAGTTATAAATCTTCTCACGCTCAGTGAAGGTGTAGAGGAAAACCGTCATCGCGCCGACGTCCATGGCGAACACGCCGACACCCAGCAGATGCGCAGAGATACGCGCCAACTCACAGCAGATCACCCGGATCGCACGCCCACGCTCAGGCACTTCCCAGCCCATCAGCTTTTCCACCGCCAGGGCATAAGCCACATTGTTGGCCAGAGGAGCCAGGTAATCCAGCCGGTCCGTGTAAGGCACGAACTGATTATAGTGCATGTTCTCGGCGATCTTTTCATCGCCACGGTGCAGGTAACCGACATCCGGCTCTGCCTTCGTGATGATCTCACCATCCAGCTCCAAAATCATACGCAACACGCCGTGCGTGGCCGGGTGGGAGGGGCCCATGTTCAGGACTAACTTCTCGCCCACGATATCACTGGTCGTCTCTTCGAGACTGTCCAGGTGCATCGCAGCCTTGGCGGCAGTGTCCGGGGTCTCGTATTCACGGGTAACGGCAGGCATAATGAGGGTGGAAAGTGACTATTCTACGCCGCCCAAACAGCGGCAAGACGAATTTGTGAAAAATTTCACAAGCGCCCCTGAACTTGCCTCAGGAATCCCATCCGCCAAGCAAAAAGGCTGTCTGCGTAACAGACAGCCTTTGAGAGGTTGGAAATCCAGACAACGAGCCAGGAAAAATCAGGCGACAGGTGAAGGAGCACCTTCAGCGGCCTTCGGCAAAGTGAAACGGAAACGGATCTTGCCACGCTTAGCGGCTGCACGGGCCTTGCGCTTCGTGCGCTCCTTCGGGTTCTCATGAGCGCGCAGGCGGCGCATCTCCTCAAGGATGCCTTCCATCTCAAGCTTGGTTTTCAGACGCTTGAGCGCGCGGTCAACAGGCTCACCTTTGCGGATTTGGACTTCGGGCATACAGATTCAGAGAATGGTTTGAAAAGGGCGGCGAGTGTATGGGCAGAGAAGCGTTCGTCAAATGGAAAGATGAACTGTGGGAAGGTTTTACGGCTATTCGGACGCAGAGTCTCATACTAAAACATTTCCCTGCCACCCCAAAAAACTGATTTTGCTTCACCTCGTCGGCATCCTGTATTTGAAATAGCAGAGCATCAAGAATGCTCAATTTTTTCAAATAGATACTTTTTTGTTTCATTTAACCTCCACGATCACTCTCTGGTATCGCGTGAGTGATGGCGTCCCATTGTCCGTGACAGCCAGGATGATATGCAAGGTGCCGGCGCGCAGCACCCGCTTCTTTGGCACGACTAAGCTTGCTTCCGGTTTATCGGCATTCTCAATCGACAGCGGCATGCCGGAGGTGGCTCCGGACATAGTGAAGGTGCCGGGCTCGGGGTAGTAGAACCATGCGTAGTTCAGCACATCGCCATCGGGATCACTACTGGCTTTGGCACTGAGTTGGATGCGGTCGTCGGGTTTAGCGATGAGTTCGGCAGGGTGATCGAGCTTGGGCTCGGGCGGATGGTTCGCCTCGGCGTAGGGCTTGAGGGTCCAGTCCATGCGGGCGCTGAAGTCGTTTTGATACGCGGTGCGCCAACGCCAGATGCTGGCGTGGTTGCTGGTGTGCCAGTGACCGTCCACGCCGAGCACTTCATCGTCGGCATCCGTCCAGAAGGGCCGCGTCTCGGGCTCCAGCAAGCGTTTGTGCGGCGGTGGCGTGTAATACTCGTAGCGTCCGCCCCAGCTTCCCCAATTTGGCTTTTCGGGAACGCTCAGGCCGTTGTTGATGAGGTAAAGAAAGCTCGGCGTATCGCCCTCCATGAGGTACTCCCACTGCGGATACTGCGCGCCTAGCGGGCCTTTGCAGCGGATGTGCTCGTCGAGCCAGGGATTGTCCACCGTCGTGAAATCCGCGCCGCCGAAGCGCCCATGAAAGCGATCTCCGCTGATGCCGCTCCATGTCGCGAAATGATACGCGCCGCCGAGCGAAGTACCCGGGCTGGTGATGTAGAAGAGCTTGGGGAAAGTCTTGCGCAGCCACGGGCCGCTGTCGTCTTGATCGGAGATCGCATAAACACGCAGTTTGAATACGAAGCGCTCCAACTCCGCAGCCGTGCGCGTCTTCTGCACCTTCCAAAGCGCCTGCGCGAGACAGTTTGGCCCGCCCCACACCGGCACCCAAAGCGGTCGTGGGTCATCGCGATCCGCCGCTGCAATGATCAACTCCGAGCCCGCTGAGTCCATGCCCTCGCCGACTGCATTCATGCCATAGTCGGCGCGACCTTCACAAGTCACCGCCAGCAGCTTCTCTGCCGTCGGAAAGCCCGACTCATGCTTCTCCAGATTCTCCCGCACCTTACCGTAAGCCTCCACGATCTCGCGAATGCGCCACGCGGCGACTTCCTTCTTCTGATGCACCGACGTCGTCGCCACGAGGCCCTCCACATCCCACTGATTCGAGTAGACAAGGAACCTCACCATCGACATGGCATCATCCGGCTCGTTTTCGATGTCGGTCATAATGAGCACGCGCGGCTTGTCGGCGGCCGCGAGCACCGTGCTAACAAGCAGCAGAAAGAAAAGAAACTTGAGGGTGGATTTCATGGTCGCGACAATATTAACTCATGACTATCTCGGCAATGATACCTGATTTGCCGCAGATGTTGCCCGGATTCTAAGGTGCCATTCGTCGAAGGTATGGATCGCTGGTGCGTGTTGATCATCCGAGTGCGGCGAGGGTGCCTTTTTCCCAGGTGAGGCCCCAGTCCTTCATGGCTTTCACCACGGGCAACAGCGCGTTGCCTTTGTCGGTGAGCTGATAGGCCATGTGGCGGGAGCCTTCGCTGTCTTTGATCTGGGTGACCACGCGATGCTCCAGCAGGCGCTTGAGCCGGTCGGTAAGGATGTTGGTGGGGATGCCTTCGGGTGAGGAGAGGAAATCTTTGAAACGAGTTTTGCCGAGGATGAGGTCGCGGATGACAAGGAGCGTCCAGCGGTCGCCGAAGATGTCGAGCGAGCAGGAAACGGGGCAGGGCGAACGGCGAGCCGGGGCTTTGGCCAGCTTGGCAGTGGCGGAGGATTGGGACTTGGCAGTAGGCATGAAAGTAGAATGCCCAACTTGTTACTTGCAATCAACAAGTATCCATGCGCTTATACTTGCATATTGCAAGTATGACACAAAAAGCCGACCTTATCCCCCAACTCGCTGCTCCCGGAGCAGGTCTGCCAAAGATCGAGCGCTTCGTCGCCAATCTCATGATTCGCTGGAAGGCGGCACGCACGAGCCGTGTGCAAGCAGCCGACACTTTTGAGGCGGAGCGTGGGGCGATCCTGCGCTTACTCGATGGTCGTGATGCATCGGCATTGAGCCAACCGGTGCTGATCAAGCGTTTGCCAGGTCTGGAGGATAGCAGCCGCTTTTGGTCACTGCTGATGGTGATAGACCATCTACGGATTGTGAACCGCGACATCGCGCAGGTGATCGTCAGCCTTGGTTCGGGGAGCCTGCCAGAGGGTGGGGCTAGCATCGCCGCGATGAAACCTAGCCCGCAGGTGACGCCGACGGTGATCGCCGAGTTTGATCGAGGGTGCCGCGATTTTGCCGACACGGTAGCTGCGGTGGCGGAGCTCAAAACGGCGCTGAAATACGCCCATCCCTGGTTCGGGTCGATGGACGCGGCGACGTGGCATTTCATGACAGGCTTTCACATGCAACTCCATCACCAGCAGATGAAGCTCATCCTGGCTGGCCTCCCTCAACCTTAACCCCACACGACCACAACCCCATGAAGCGAATCCTCGTCATCGCCACTGCCTGTTTCCTCGTTAGCTGCGCTACTTCCACGCCGAGAGGCTCTGCTGAGCAGGCACTCACGAGGCCCATTTCAGAGCGCATTCACTGGCCTGATCGATACGATCCACGGCAGTCCACTTTCTTTGTTCACAATGAGATTGAAATCCAAGCATCGCCTCGGGTCATTTGGAATATTCTGGTCGATGCCGAGTCCTGGCCGCTTTGGTATGAGGGAGCCAAAGAGGTAAAAATCAAGGATGCGTCCTCGCGTTTGCTATCGGCTGATTCAGACTTCACATGGAAGACGATGGGCATGAGCTGGGTGTCCCAGGTGAAGGAGTTCGTGCCCTATCAACGATTGGCCACTGAAAGCCGCAAAAGCGTGATCCAAGGTTATCATGCCTGGCTGATCGTTCCCAATGGCACAGGCTGCAAAGTCATCACCGATGAGTCGTTTCGAGGGCCGCTGGGACGACTCCAAGGAACCTTCATTCCGAACAAATTGCACCGCCTCCATCAGATGTTCCTAGAAGAACTCAAGAAGAAGGCCGAAGCCAAAACCCAACGCTCCAAGTCATGAGGCGACAATACTGGGTCATCCTGCTCATCCTCACTATGCCGCTTCTTTCGTTTCTTCCATCCTGCGCTTACACCGCGCCGTTTCGGCGGGTGGAGGCCGTGCCGGAGACGCTCAAGATGGCAGTGGTTACGCTCAGCGCGGTGGAGAGTCGAGCCGGGAAGCGCAAGGCGTTCTTCGACGACACCAAGCGCGTGCTGGCCGATCTACCGAATCAAAGCGGGCTGCTGGGCTACTCGTTTCGCTTTCAGATCATCGGCCGGAAAGCGTGGACGATGACCGCGTGGATGGATGAGGCTTCACGGGATCGCTTTGCCGCATCGCCAATCCATCAGGCCGCTGTCAAAAACAGCAGCGTCACTGCCCAGAACATGCGGTTCATCACCGTGGAGGTGCCGGTCAACGAACTGCCGATGAAGTGGCCTGACGCTCTGCGGTTACTCGATACCGCTCCCGCCTATGAATAAGTCCCGCCGGGCCTGGCAGACATTTTGGCTGGCATCGGCCACTATTTTCATGGTGTCGCTAGATGCCACCGTGGTCGTCGCGGCTTTTCCCGCGTTGCGAGCAGCCTTCAGCGGCACCTCGGCGGCGGCGCTTTCCTGGACCATCAATGGCTACACCATCGTGTTCGCCGCGCTACTGGTGCCCTTTGGCCGAGTGGTGGATCAGTTTGGCCCTCGACGCTGCTTTTTTCTGAGCATGGGCGCATTCACCCTGGCCTCAGCAGCCTGCGGACTCGCCACGACTCCAGAGTGGCTCACTGCGGCGCGAGTCCTTCAGGCAATCGCTGCCGCGATGATTTCCCCAGCCTCTCTCGCGTTGATCCTCGCGGCGTTTCCTGCCGAGCACCGATCTCGCTCGGCAGGTCTTTGGAGCGCGGTGGGTGCTCTCGCCGCCGCCTCCGGGCCTGCCATCGGTTCCGCTCTGATCCAGTGGTTCTCATGGCGCATGATCTTTCTGATCAATCTACCGATAGGGCTTGCCGTGTTCCTTCTGGCGATGCTGCGATTGCCGACAGATGAAACGATGCGGACAAGGCCCAGCGTGGATCTTGTTGGCACCTTGCTCCTCATTTTGGCGGTCGGTGGAATCGCGGCCGGGCTCTCAGAGGCCGGGGAATCTGCGCTGCTGTCAAACGCGGTGCTCATACCTCTCGGACTGGGGCTGGTGATGTCTGTGAGCTTCCTGCTTTGGGCACGACATCGCACGGATGCAGCGCTGGATCTGCGTTTATTTGCCGTTCCAATTTATCGCTGGGCCAGCGCGGCCACGCTGGTGCTCGGCATCGCATTTGGGATGATGTTTCTCGCATTCTACCTGCTCGTAACTGGCGTTTGGCACTACTCGCAGGCGATGGCCGGCTTCGCCGCTACGCCCGGGCCTCTGTTCGCGACGCTCGTAGCCGCAGGGCTCTCCCACCGTCTTTCCAAACGCAACGCCCGTCTGCCAATGATGGCGGGAGGACTCGCGTTTGCAGTGAGCAATATCTGGCTCGTCCTGCGAGTGAATGAAGAGCCAGCTTACCTCACGATCTGGCTACCCGGGCAAGTGCTCGGAGGCATCGCCATCGGGCTCATGCTTCCCAGCATCGCCGCTGTAGCAGTATCCACTCTGCCTCAGCATCAACTCGGCATTGGTAGCGCAGTGAACAGTGCGCTGCGTCAACTCGGCAGCTCGCTCGGAGTCGCCCTGGCCGTCGCCCTCGTGGGCAACAGCGCTAGTGAGATCGCTCCGTTCCGGATGGTCTATGGCATCCTCATGGTCTGTGGATGCGTCATCGCAGGGATCGCGTGGCGACTCCGCTTTCAGCGCTGAACTACCTCACACACCGATCCATCCGCGCCGCGAAATCACGCAGGAAGTCGATGCGCCAGCGGTTCACGGTTTTGGCACCGCGGTGGATGCCTTCGGTGGTTTCGGGGCTGGGGTCATCGATCCACCAGTTCGGGTGCGTGGTGGAGGCGGGCTTGGTTTTTTCCAAAGGAGGCAGTTCGGCGGTGAATCTGCCGCCTTGGCCGTGGAGAGCGGGGAAGTCGCTTTCAATGAGGTAGGGCCAGATTTTGGCATCGCGGGGCGAAAAGCGGAACCGCAGTGTTTGGCCTTCCAGCGCGCCGTTTGCGGGGATGCGCTTGTCGAAGACCATCGTGGCCTGGTTTTGCGAAGTGAAGCCTTCTGGTGCGGGAATGGCGAACTCGAAAACGCCGAAGGCCTCGGCTTTATCAGCCTCGTTGGTGTGGTGATTGAAGATGGTGTGGCGATGATCCCACACGCGCACGAACTGCCCGCCCCAGCCTGGCTGGGTAGGATGGCCAGGTGTGCCGTGCAGCAGCCAGGCGACGGTTGGCGTGTCGCCCATTTTGATCGTGCCCTTGAGCTGCGTGGCGAAGTAATCGCCGAGCGCTCCGTGACCGGCGATATGCCGCTTGACGAAAGCTTGATTACCCCACTCGCCACTTTGATCGCCGCCGACGAACCAGCCGCGATAAGTTGAGTTCGCCTCAATAATCCAAAGTGCGGGATGGCGTTGCTCAATATAGTGGTAGGCGTCCACACACCACATCTTGTTCGGGCCGCCGATGAAATATACGCGCAATTTCGACAAGATGTCAGGCGCGTCGTGAAGCGCCTGCGCGAGGTCTTCGAGGCCGCCCCACACGAGCACATGCAACGGACGCAGATCATCACGGCGGGCGCAGTGGATGATCCATTCGGAGCCCTCCGTGGCGCTGCCAAAGCCTGCCGCACCGGGGCTTTCGAGAGCACCTTGCTTTGTGATCGCTCGCAGCGCTTCCGGTGCGGGATAGCGCGGCGAGTGCTTGCGTAGGGTGGCGAAGTCGCGCTCATACTCGGCGATCACCTCCAAAATGTCCTTCTTTCGCCCTGGACCATACGGCGAAGAAACGAGTCCCTCCAGTTCCAGCACATCCGCGTAGAGCAGCAGATGCACCATGGACTGATCATCATCGGGATCGGTGCCGCCGATGTCGGTCGTGACGAGTATACGCGGGCGTTCCGTGTCAACGGCATTCGCTGCCAACGTCAACATAAGCGCAAGAAACAAGCTGAGGAAGAACCGAGGCATAATCACTGGGGGCCTGCGTTTTTCATGACGATTTCAGGGACATGTTTGGCCTCATCTAAAGTGTAAGGGTAGGGTGGCTGAGTGAAAGCCTCGACCATGAGTCCTTCGGTGCCGCCGAGGCCGGTTTCTTGCCTGCCTTTCGTAGCTTCGTAAACGTTGTCCCTGGCGGTGATGAAGGCGTGATTGCCATCGGCAAAACGATGCGGGTCCTTCACTTGCTTGAAATAGTTTTGCTCGATGAGCACGGACGCAAAGGATCCGACGCCGATGCAGTAGCTGTTGCCCGAACAGGCGTAGTAGTTATTGAATGCGTGACTTTGACCAAAGATGAAACGCGGCATGCGTTGATCCACAAGCTCGGCAAACCAATTATGGTGATAGGTGGCTCGGTTTTTGCCACGATCTGTCTCAATGTGCGTGGACCCTCCGCCAACAAGGCAGCACAGGCGGTGATCATTCGTTGCGTCTGTGTACCAGAATTTGCACCAGGAAACCGTGAGGCAATCACTGCCGACGGTGAGGTCCAGATTGCCATCACGGCTGTCCCAAACGTTGAGATGATCAAACCACAGGTGATGCGACTCGCGGGCGGCGATGGCATCCGCAGGGTCGTTGCCGACACCGGCACCTTGGATGTTTAGATTGCGTACGATGATGTTACTTGCGCGTTTAATGCTCAACCCACCGTGGATTGTTGCGCTCTTGTTCGCGCCAATAAGAGTCTTGTGGCTCTTGATTTCCAGGGCCTTGGGTCCGGTGGAAATTTTCCCAGACACGACAACCACGCACGGGGATTCATCAGACAGAAGGCGCTTCAACTCTTCCAGCGTAGTGACGGTGACCGGTTGGGCGTCACCGCCACCCGTGGTGGTTTTTAAACCATAGGCCTCCACACTGGCCCAGCCGATGGGCTCAGTGGCGGAAGCTGCTGGCATCGTGAAAATGGCAGCAATGGCGGACAGTGCAGAAAGATAATGCGTCTTCATAGTGTGGTAATTGAAAGATTAACAATTTTAATCAAGGCAGTTCTACCTTCATCGTGACAAGTTCTTCCAGTATTCTAAGATGAGTCGTGCTTTCCATTCACCAGTTTGACCCTGCCCGCAGTCCATTTTCACCCTATGGCTTTAGTTGTCAGATGTGGGAACCCACGCTCATGCCAAAGCCGGACCGGCATAACGAACTCGAGATCAACTTTCTGTGTAGCGGCTCTGTAACTTATCTTATGGGCGGCAAGCGCACGACCATCCCGGCCGGACGCATCGCCCTGTTTTGGGCTGCTATCCCGCACCAAATCGTGGCCTGGGAAGGAAAAGAGCCATATTTTGTCATTACACTGCCACTAGAATGGTTTTTAGCTTCCGGTGTTTCCGCCACTCTTGCCCAGGTGGTGTTAGAAGGCGGACTGGTCGTTGATATATGCCCCTTGGACATGGACCCATTGCAATTCCGGCGCTGGGAGGGAGATCTGAGTGCCAAGGATGAAGTACGCGAGCGCGCCGCACTTCAGGAGATTCAAGCGCGTCTGTTACGCTTGGCGCATGCACAACCGAAAGCAGCAAAAACACGCCCTGTCTCCCCTTGCCTTTGTCGAGCGGATCAGCTCGCCTGCTACATCGCCCAAAACTACCATCTACAACTCACGGCAGAGAGCATTGCCAAGGTCGTCGGTCTGCATCCGAACTATGCCATGAATCTTTTCCGCAAAGTCTTTGGCACGACGATGACCGATTTCATTGTCCAACATCGTCTTTCTCATGCACAGCGTCTGCTGCTAACAACTGATGACTCCGTGGCCGAGATTGCCTTTGCCTCTGGCTTTCAAAGTCTCAGCCGTTTCAATGAGGCCTTCAAGCGTGCGTGTGCCAGCTCTCCACGAGAGTATCGAAAAAGCCTCAAGAGTTAAAAAAAGTTTCCCCCCAAGCAAAAGGACTTTATCCATCGACTGGATTCAGTTCTCGGCAAGAACAATCGGTAAATCCCGGAAGACACATCTACTTGCCGAAAGCCCGTGTACAAAAAGGCTCAGCTAGATTTATCTCACCCCTTCAGCCCTTCCTGACGCAGGAAGTTTTCCACCCAGGTGATGTCATACTGGCCATTCTGAAAGTCGCTGGTGGTCAGGATTTTGCTTTGCAGGGGGATGGTGGTCTTGATGCCTTCGACGACGAATTCGCCGAGGGCACGGCGCATGCGGCGGATGGCGATCTCGCGGGTGGCACCGGTGACGATGAGCTTGGCGATCATCGAATCGTAATACGGAGGCACTTCATACCCGGAATATACGTGGCTGTCCACGCGGACGCCGCGGCCACCGGAGGTGTACCAAAGATTGATCTTGCCGGGGCTGGGGGCGAAATTGCGATAAGGGTCTTCGGCGTTGATGCGGCACTCGATGGAGTGACCGCGAGCAGTGGCATTGAGCACGTGCTCGCTCAGCGGCAGACCAGCGGCGATGCGGATCTGCTCCTTGATGAGGTCGCAGCCATAGACTTCTTCCGTGATCGGATGCTCCACCTGGATGCGGGTGTTCATCTCCATGAAGTAGAAGTCTTCACGGTTGTTATCGACGAGGAACTCGATGGTGCCGCAGTTCTCATAGCCGATCTCTTTGCAGATACGGACGGTGGCATCGCCCATCTTTTTGCGCAGGGCCTCGGTCATCTTGGGGCTGGGGCACTCTTCGATGATCTTTTGGTTACGCCGCTGCATGGAGCAGTCGCGCTCGCCGAGATGGACAACATTGCCGAGTCTATCCGCGACGATCTGAAACTCGATGTGATGCGGCTTTTCGACCAGCTTTTCCATGTACATGGAGCCGTCGCCAAAGCACTTGAGGGCCTCCAGAGAAGCGGCCTGGAAGCTGGAGATCAAAGTCGCTTCATTGAGCACGGGGCGCATGCCACGACCACCACCGCCGGCGCTCGCCTTGATGATGACGGGATAACCGATCTTGCGAGCCCACATGAGGGCTTCTTCCTCGTTATGAATGAGGCCATCGGAGCCGGGGGTGACGGGCACGCCAGCGGCACGGGCGGTCGCACGGGCTACATTCTTGTCCCCCATCATGGAGATGACGCGGGAACTGGGTCCGATGAACTTGATTTTGCACTGTTCGCAGACATCCGCGAACTCGGCCTTTTCAGAGAGGAATCCGTAGCCGGGATGGATGGCGTCCACATTGGCGATCTCCGCCGCGCTGATGATGCGGCTGATCTTCAGGTAGCTCTCGCTGCTGGGGCCGGGGCCGATGCAGATGGCTTCATCCGCCAGATGGACGTGCATGGAGTCCACGTCTGCCTCGGAATAAACGGCGACGGTTTTGACATCGAGCTCTTTGCAGGCGCGGATGATGCGGACGGCGATCTCACCACGATTGGCGACGAGGACTTTGCGAAACATGAGGGGCGGGAGTGAAGAAGATGTGCTTGTCTTGACTTTCTGACGGTTGACCTCTTGATCCGCCTGACCGTCAAGAAGTCAGGCGTCAAGGATGCATCCTGCGGATTTCCTCAGGCCTTCAGCTCAAATAGAGGCTGGCCATATTGGACGGGCTTGCCGTCTTCGACGAGGACGCGGGCGATAGTGCCGCGCATCTCGGCTTTGATCTCGTTCATCACCTTCATGGCCTCAATGATGCAAACATTGGAGTTTTCATCCACGGAGTCGCCGATGTTGATGAAAGCCTTCTCACCAGGCGCGGCAGAGCGATAGAATGTGCCCACCATCGGGCTGTTGATGGTCGGGCCGGCAGGCTCGGAAACCGCAGAAGGGGCGGACGGGGCAGGTCCGGCGGCCACGGGAGCGGCTGCTACCGGGGCGGCAGACATGGCCATCGGCGCGGCGGATGCCATGGGCAGATGTTTCAACAATTCCTTGGCCGCTTGAAAGTCGGAACCGCGACGCAGCTCGACCTTAGATCCTTGATTTTCAAAGTGAAAGTAGCTGAGATCGTTCTCGGCCATGAGGGCCACGATCTGTTTGATCTGCTTCAGGTCCAAAGCTGTGGCCTCCTTCTCGTTAGATTTGATGTCGTCCATTAATGGGAATGTGAGTGCGGTTAGCGGCACTGAGGTTAGCGGCTATGACTCCCGTGGCAAGAATAAAGAAAAACCGTGTTACGGGCGTTTTCGCGGACCTTTTTTGGCCGGGCGCTTCCCGTCTGCGGATCTTGGAGGCCGGCTGGAGGACTCGCTCCAGGAGGATTTGCCTTTGCCAAAACCCCGTCCACTGCCGCCACCGGCGCGCGGTTTGCGATCCCCTTCCGGGCGCTTGCCCCGGGGACTGCGGGGGCGTTCTTCACCGTCGCCGGAGCGGGAACGAGGCGTGCGAAGGCGCTCATCGTCGCCAAAGGAGCCACCGAAATCGCGCGGAGGACGGTCTTCGCCGCCAAAAGAAGGGCGTGAGCGCGGGCCGCCACGAGATGGTCGGTCGCTGCTGTCTGAGGAACGGGCACGCGGGCCGCGCGGCTTGTCATCGTCCCTGGATGGACGAGAGCGCGGGCCGCCACGAGATGGTCGGTCTTCACCGGCGGCAGAACGCGACCGTGGGCCACGGGGTTTGTCGTCGTCTTTGAAAGGGCGGGCGCGGGGAGTGCGCGGACGATCCTCAGCACCACCTGAGCGGGAACGAGGGCCACCGGACTTCGTCGCAGGGCGGCGGCGGACGACGGGGCGGGAGTGATCTTCATCGCCTTCCTCGCTGGCGGCCGCTTTGGCTTTGGCGATTTTCGGCGGGCGACCGGTCACACCATCCTTGGACATGAAGCGCTCAACTTCGACTTCCGTGAGCTGTTTCCAGCCGCCTTTTTGCAAACCTTTAAGTTCCAACCAGCCAATGCGTGTGCGGGTAAGGCGCTCCACTTCAAAACCGAGCTGGTAAAACATCAGGCGGATCTGGCGCTTCAGGCCCTGCTTCAGGACGACATGGGCGCGGTATTCAGTGATCATCCAGGCGCGTTCGCACTTGGCGTGGCCTTCTTCGGTCAGCATGCCTTTGACCAGCTTGGCCATCGTGGCCTGGTCCATTGGCTTGTCCACGATCACCTCGTATTCCTTTTCAGCACCCATGCTGGGGTGGATCAGGCGGTGGGACAGTTCCCCACGATTGGTCATCAGCAGCAGGCCCTCGCTGTCTTTATCCAGACGGCCCACATGATGCAGGGTCTGAAATTGCTTCGGCAGGAGCGAGTAGATCGTCATGCGATCCCGCTCATCGCTGCGGCTACAGATGTAGCCTCGTGGCTTGTGCAAGGCGATCACCACTCCGGTCTCGGCCTTCACAGGCTTGCCATCGGCGATGATCCGATCCTCATCCGTCACCTGAGTGGCCAGGTCCTTGATCACGTGCCCGTTGATGGACACACGACCTTCTTGAATGAGTACTTCGCAACCACGGCGGGAGCCGAGGCCGCACAGGCTGAGATAACGGTTGAGGCGCACGATGGGAGGCGGGGTTAAACCCGCGCGGACTATTCGGATTTGGTCTTGGGCAGACCGGTCGGGAGACGACCTTCCTTCCACTGACCGCGGGCCTTCATAAGCTTGATGCGCTCGCCGCGCTTGAGGACGCTGCGCTTGGTGCCAACGGAACCGGCGGTTTTGAGGCTGCGATGCTGAGACATGGTAAAAAGAAGGTTCGGGGTTCGGAAAAAGGGTTGCGAGAATAGACGACTCCACGCCTCGCGCAACTTGTTTGTTCATCTCTTCCACTTCCCCCCTTGACCGTCCGCCTTGGACTCTGGACCATCCACCTCCATGTCCGACGCCAGCGCCACTCCCATGATGAAGCAGTACCTCGCCATCCGGCGGGAGCTGCCGGAGGACGTGCTGCTGTTCTTCCGCCTCGGCGACTTTTACGAGATGTTCTTTGAGGACGCCAAGACGGCTTCCCCCCTGCTGAATGTCTCCCTCACCAAGCGCAACGGCGTGCCCATGTGCGGTGTGCCTCATCACTCCTCCCAGGGGTACATTGCCAAACTGATCAAGGCCGGCAAACGCGTCGCCATCGCCGAGCAGACCACCGATCCCGTGCCGGGAAAAATCGTCGAACGCGCCGTCTCGCAGATCCTCAGCGCGGGCACGATCAATGACCTGAACCTCCTGGAATCCAACCGGTCTAACTACCTGGCCGCCGTATTCCAGGCAGGCAAAAAAATCGGCCTCGCCTATGTGGATCTGACCACCGGCGAGTTCGAAGTCGCCGAATTCAAAGATCCCGTGGACCTCGTTGATGAACTGGAGCGCATCCAGGCTAGCGAGATCCTCCACAGCGAGGACCAGCGGGATTTGATCACCGCCCTCGGCCAGCCCGCCTGCGCGCTGGCCATTGAGAGCTACCTTTTCCTGGAGGATCAGGCCGACCACACCCTGACCCAGCATTTCAAAGTGAAGTCCCTGGACGGCTTTGGCTGCCAGGGCCTCAGCGCTGCCATCTGCGCCGCCGGATGCATCCTGCAATACCTGCAGTTTCAGCTCCGCCGAAATGTGGACCACATCCAGCGGCTGCGTGTGGCGCAAACCAGCGACTTTGTCCTGATCGATGCCGCCAGCCAGAGCCACCTGGAGCTGGTCAATGCCCGGGGCGGTGCCCAACATACTTTGCTCAGCGCCCTGGACCGCACCTGCACCCCCATGGGCGGGCGCAAACTCCGCCACTGGGTCCTGCATCCCCTGCGCGACCTGGATCAGCTCACCCAGCGCCAGGACATGATCGCCACCTTCCTGGCAGAGCCGCTTTTGCTCGGCCAGATCCGCACCCTGCTGAAGGAAGTCCGCGACCTGGAACGCACCAGCAGCCGCCTCAGCCAGGGCAGCGGCAATGGCCGTGATTTGCTGGCCCTCGCCACTTCGCTGGAGGTCGTCCCCTCGCTGAAGATCGCCTTGGAACAAGGACTGATGGCTTCCAGCCGTCAGCAGGCACCGGAGGCCCTCACGCCCCAGCTCCTCTCCCGCCTCCACGACCTCTCCCCCCTCGCCTGTCAGATCCAGGCCGCCATCGTGGACGAGCCGCCCATGCAGATCAAAGAAGGTGGCGTGTTCCGCCCCGGCTATCTCGCCGAACTCGATGAACTGCGCGACGCCTCCACCCTCGGTCGCCAGTGGATCGCCGATCTGCAAAACCGCGAGATCGAGCGCACCGGCATCAAGAGCCTGAAGATCAAATACAACGCCGTCTTCGGTTACTTCATCGAGATCACCAAGGCCAACGTCGGGGCCGTCCCCTCCGACTACCATCGCAAGCAGACCACCGTCAATGGCGAGCGCTACATCACCGATGAACTCAAGCGCATGGAGGACAAAATCCTCGGGGCTGAGGAGCGCAGCAAGGCCCTGGAATACGAGGAGTTCATCAACCTCCGCAGCCAGGTCCTCACCCACCTGGCCGAGATCCAGGAAACCGCCGCCGTCCTGGCTGTGCTGGACGCCCTCTGCTCCCTGGCTGAAACCGCGCGCCTCTTCAATTACACCCGCCCCGTCCTCAACGACACGCGCAACCTCTTCATCCGCGACGGTCGCCACCCCGTCCTGGATCAGAACCTCACCAGCGGCGAGCGTTTCGTCCCCAATGACGTCACCCTGGAGCCCGAGGAAAGCCGCCTGCTGCTGATCACCGGGCCGAACATGGCCGGCAAAAGCACCTACCTGCGCCAGACCGCCCTGCTCACCCTCATGGCCCAGATCGGCAGCTACCTGCCCGTCACCAGTGCCGAGATCGGCCTCGTGGACCGCATCTTCACCCGCATCGGCGCCAGCGACGACCTCGCCCGTGGCCAGTCCACCTTCATGGTGGAGATGAACGAGACCGCCCTCATCCTGAACAACGCCACCGAGCGCAGCCTCGTCATCCTGGATGAAATCGGTCGCGGCACCTCCACCTTCGACGGTCTCAGCATCGCCTGGAGCGTCGCCGAGCACCTGCACGACCACATCGGCGCCCGCGCCCTCTTTGCCACCCACTACCACGAAATCACCGCTCTGGCGCAAAGCCGGGCTGCCGTGAAGAACTACAACGTCGCGGTCAAGGAGTGGAACCAGCAGATCATCTTCCTGCGCAAGATCCTCCCCGGCTGCGCCGAAAAAAGCTACGGCATCCAGGTCGCCCGCCTCGCCGGCCTGCCTGAAAACGTCATCGAACGCGCCAAGGAAGTCCTCGCCCAACTCGAAGCCGGCCACCAGCCCGCCGAAAGCGTCACCGACATCCCCGCCCCCACCAGCGTCCCCGCCAAGATCAAAAAACCCCGCCTCACCCCCGATGCCGACATCGGCCAAATGACCCTCTTCGGTTAGGCCCCTCGACCTCTCTTTGCCTCCGCGATTGTTGTCTTTTGTATCCTTTTGTTCCGTTTTTTTATTTTCAGCCTCTTTCCCAGCCATTTTCTCCTTTAACTCCTTCAGGATGAAAGGCTTGGCGGGAAAAAGGAATGGCTCATTCTCGATACAAAAGGCATCAACATCCCCTGCCCCAGAGCCACACGAAACCTCACGCATGGCCTCCACCCAGGCCTGACGCGTTTGGTGATAGCGACGAGAACGGTTCATCAGAGTGAACCGGGTGGATTAAAAAGGAAAAGGGCAAGTGGTTTTGAAGCTATGAGGCTGACTTGTGTCTCGCCAGCATGGTCAATTCCTAGGAGAAAAAGAGACAAGCTTTTAACTTATGTTATAAAATTAGCATTTAATGTGCTTAGCGATAAAATATTGATGCAAAATGAACGACATGCGGTCAATCTGTTAAATATCTAACCGGGCATGATATGCACATAACAAAAATCCGAATACAAAATTTCCGACTGCTTGTTGACACTACAATAGACCTAGAGGACGAACTATCGTTGGTGCTCGGAAAGAATAATTGTGGAAAAACGTCATTCTTGCTGATTCTCGACAAATTTCTCGGCTTGAGCGCAGGTAGATCAGCATTTGCCTTTGACGATTTCAGTAGTGACTTCAAAGACTATTTGAGAGTGCGTGTTGAGAATCCAGCCAGCCAGCCGACTGTAGGTTTGGTACCGGGAATTTCCCTCAAAATATTCATCGCGTATGAAGATGACGATTACCTTTCAAACATTGGAAACAATGTAATTATGGATTTGAATGTGGACAACAAGACCATTGTCCTGGCCTTCGAGTATCATACTTCAGAAGAAAGCATCGTGAAAATTCGGGAGGACTACGAAGCTCATAAATCAGAGAAGAAGGAAAATGCCAAAGCCCTGTTCGACTATATAAAGGAACACCACACCAAATACTTCGATATTGCCAAAAAGAGTCTCCTCTACGATCACCTGAGCGAACACGAAGATGATTTGGTATTTACCGATCTGATCAAGGAACAAGTTCGCATAGATAAAATTATCAATTTTAAATGGGTTAGTGCTAAACGGAAAGTCTCGAACAAGGATTCCGACAGGGCTCTTTCGGCATTGTCAGCCCAAATTTATAAAAAGCTTGAAGCGACCAACAGCGATTCCGCAGCTCGCGATAATTTCAAAGATCTCCTGAGTAACACGGACAAAAGCTTGAATGCGGTATATGAAGTGCTCTTCAAGGGGGTCCTTGACGATGTCAAAGCGTTCGGAGGGATAAGAAAAGGAGACTCTGTTATCCGTATTGTTTCATCACTCCAGCACAGGGAGTTGCTGGAAGAAAACACAACGGTGATGTATGGCTTAAATCTAGGAGACCATTCCTTGCCCGAAAACTATAACGGGCTTGGATATATGAGCCTGATCAGTTTAATATTTGAGATCAAGCTTGCCCAACATGAATTCGAGAAGGAAGAAGAGAATCCTGCGGATATTAACCTTTTGTTCGTAGAAGAACCAGAGGTTCACACTCACCCGCAAATGCAGTGTGTTTTCATCAAAAATATTAAGTCTCTACTTAGCAATGGAATTAAAGCGTTAGACGGCAGGCAACGAAACCTTCAAACGATAATAACAACGCACTCGTCACATATTGTATCCGAGAGCAATTTCCACGATATAAAATATTTCAAGAGGATCGGCAATGCGATCACATCTAAAAATCTGAAGGATCTTGAAAAAGAATATGGCAGGCACAGTGCTCACTATAAGTTCCTGAAGCAATATCTGACATTAGACAGGTCAGATTTATTTTTTGCTGACAAAGCAATATTTGTTGAAGGCGATACAGAGCGTATCCTCTTGCCTGCAATGATGAAGAAGCTGGATCAGGACGATTACATTGCAGACTTTGAGAATGATGTTGAATCCCCGATATTACCTCTTCATTCGCAGAACATCTCAGTGGTTGAGGTCGGTGCTTATTCTCAGATATTTGAAAAGTTTATGGATTTCATTGGGATCAAATCTGTGATCATTACAGATATTGATTCTGTGAAAGCTGTTCCGGTTATTGATGATAAGGGAAAACCAAAAACAAATAAAGATGGCGAAGTAATAACTACCCTAGATGCCTGCCCTGTAGGCGACCCAGATGCCTCAGCAACAAGCAACTCATCGCTGAAGTTTTTCTTTGGTGTGGATGGACTGGCGGATCTCGTCGCTTTGACTGCGGACCAGAAAGTGTTGAGAAAAGACGGTCTTACTAAAGAATGGATCAACGATTCGGCTGGTCACCTTCGATGTGCATATCAAATAAAAGTGGTTGTGCCAAACACCTACCATGCACGCAGTTTTGAGGATGCTTTCTTCCACCTAAACAAAAAATTCCTGACTCAAAGGGTGTTCGACGCAAATAACGACTATCTCAAAGAAGCTTTTCCTACCTTGCCTATGGGAGCCACAAAAGATTTCTGCGCTGGCAGAAAGGGGCCTTATGAACTAGCAAGTGCTAAAATTAGCAAACCTTCTCTGGCCATGGAAATATTATTAAACAGCACCGAAGAAAAAATTACTATTCTGTCGAAGGAGGGAAAGCAAAAGACCATATCGAAAGATTTTTCTAATTGGGATACTCCAGTTTACATCAAGGAGGCACTAATATGGTTGAAGAACGACTAAATCTCGAACAAGAGGTGCAGCAGATATTTGACTGCGTCGATAAGGGGCAGAATTTTGTCTTGAGTGGAGGGGCTGGAAGTGGTAAAACCTATTCGCTTGTGCAGGTAATCAGGCAGGGACTTCTGGAGCACCCAGGATCGAACGTGGCATGTATCACCTTTACAAATTCAGCAGTCCGGGAGATTAAGCACCGCTTCATTAGCAAGAAGCTAATGGTAAGCACAATCCATGATTTCCTTTGGGATAGTATAAAACCCTTTCAGAACGAGCTGAAACTGGCCTTGCTGACTCTGATTACTGAGGGGAAAATTCTTTTCAGTGGTTCGGGTGAAGAAGCTCAGCCAAACTTCGCGGGGAAAAAAATCGAGTACAAAGAATATCTTTTATTGAGAGAAGGTATTATCTCGCATGATGAGGTGTTGGAAGTGGCGGCCTACATGTTTAGCCATCACCCAAAGCTCTGCGATATCCTAAAGGACAGATACAGGTTCATCCTGGTTGATGAGTATCAGGACACAAGTCCGCTTGTGGTTGAGATACTGCTGACCCACTTGGCGAAAAGTCGTCGTAAACACACAGTAGGGTTCTTTGGCGATTCGATGCAGGCGATTTATGAAAAGACGGTGGGCGATCTCAAGCTTTACCAGGAGGCTGGTGCCGTCATTGAGATCAAAAAGGAGCAAAACAGGAGGTGTCCACGGCTCGTTTTTGAATTGGCAAACAAGATTCGGAATGACGGATTGGTACAGCATGCTTCGCGCGATAAAAGCGCGCCGAACATGGTTAATGGAGCTGTGAAGGAAGGAACCGTAAAATTTTTCTACTCAGAGGGTGTTGCCAACATCGATGCCGTTAAAAAAATCTTGGTTGGGATTTTGAAAACGTAGGAAAAACGAAGGAGTTAAATCTCACTCATAATCTTATCGCTGCAAAAGCTGGTTTTGGAAGCCTGATGCAGATCTACGATGGTGATAAGATATTGGATTATAAAAAGAGAGTTTCTGATTTCCTCAAAGACGAGGCATCGGGATTTGCTGTTGACGGCAAGAGTTTTGGCGATGTGATCGACGGGTTGCTGGCCAATGCAACAGCTGCACAGCGTAAAAAAATAATGCCGACTAAAGGCATGCAGGAATTTATAGACTCAAATCCAGATCTTTTTAAAGCCGCAAGGAATTATCAATTCGAAACACTCAGAAAGCTATATGTAGATAAGGACTCCCTTTTAGATGATAAAAAAGATAATGCAGGAGATGAGGGAAAAGTCTCATCTAAGCGCGACACTTTAATCAAACATCTTTTCAGGATTCAGGCCTGCGTTGATTTATACTCACGTGGCCAGCATAATGAATTCTTGAGAAAAACTGAAATGAAGGTACTTCGCGCATCTGATAAACAGAGGATCAAGGCAATAATTGATCAACTGGTGGGAATGGGAGAATCCACAATCGGAGAAGTCATCGACTTTGCTGATGCCAATGGCCTCTGTATCAAAGATGACCGTCTTGAGGGATTCATACGCACTAAGGAATACATATATGATCGCGTGAGGTCAGTAAAATATCGTGAGCTACAAGAGCTGCACACTTATTTGGAAGGCCGATCTTTATTTTCCACCCAGCATAAGGTGAAGGGCGGAGAAATCGACAATGTCCTTGTGAGCTTGGATAACGGAGGCTGGTCGAATTATAATTTTAATCACCTGTTTAGCGACGAAGGAAAGGAGACAGTAAGAGACAGGTCTCGAAAGATATTTTATGTGTGCTGCACCAGAGCGAAGGAAAATCTGGCGGTTTACTGCCATGAGCCTTCACAGGCAGGCCTGGAAAGGATCAAAGAATGGTTCGGCACAAAAAATGTGATCCGTATTTAAAGCCTGCGAGGCATTTCGGCTTGCCCTCGCTAGTTGGCCTATTGCTCGTCCTGAAAGAGAAAAGATGCCAGTCTCCCAGTGCGCCTGATCGGCAGACTAGGTTCGCACGGTTTAGTCATCGATGGACTCCAGGTCTTCGATGGCTGCCTGAGCAAGACGGAAGGTCATACGGCCTGCCTTCGGTTGCGAAAGTGATTCATGAAGGTGTCACGATCCATCTCCACGGAATCGCCACGATCCAACTGGTCAAAGCCCGTCGCAGCCTCCTGCCGCAACCATTCCAGTGCCGATTCACGCGATTCCATCTGCCGCAAGGCTTCCCGCACGACCTCGCTCGCATCCTCATACAACCCAGAGGCCATTTTCCTAGCCAGAAGCGCATCCAGTGCCGGTGGTAAAGTGATCGTCATGCGCTACGAAATGCCATAATGTTCAAAGGCTGCAACTTCTCAAAAAGGGCCCGCCTTTACAGGGCCTACTCCAAACGACGTTGAGCCCATTTGTGATCCGACAGCTCCCTGGCCTCCGCCAAGGGACGTTCGCGACCATTTCGCACATCCTCCTCAGCAGCGGCAATATCCCGCAGGAGACGTGCGGCGTCATGCAACTCACGCCACACAGGGGCGTCATGAAGCGGCTCAGGTTGCATGAGTCAGGCAGCGGCCAATTTTTCAAGCTTCTGCAAATTCAGAGCCCCACCTCCGCGCAAAAAGAACCGGGTGATCTGGTCCCTCAAAGTCTGGTAGAGGGCGGGGTCCGTCACGGCGAGATCAGAGGGGACATCCCTCCGGGCATACCGAACCAGGGCGGCGACATCCGCCCAGCGTTTTTCTTTGAGGCGAATGCCAAGAAGCTCGGGATGCTCCAGCATCTCGCGGGCGATGAGTTCTTCTTCACGGGCGCTCATGGGAGCAGGATATCCAGATAAACGAGATTTTCCAGGGCTTGTTGCCTGGCCGGTTGGGCAAAAGCATCGACCACGGAGCGGATCGTTTCCGTGGCAGGCCTGTGTTTGCCAGCCAGGAACAGCACATCTTCGATATCGCGCGCATCTCCACGAACGAGCTTGGATGCAATCAGGTGCTCGATGGGCGGACGGTAGATCTCCAGCCTGCCCATGCGTTCCATGAGGACAGGTTCAAAACTCCCAACCTGAGTCGGTCCTGGATCAATGATTTGCACGTAGGGTTTGCCAGGCTCCAGACTGGACTTGGGATCAAACAAGAGGCCCGCCGACTCAACCGCCTGACGAAGTTCAAGTCTGTCATAGTCACTGGCAGGTCTCCAGACATCCAGGTCTCTGGATGTCCTTCCTGCCATCCCACCAAAGACACAAGCGACCGAACCGATCAGGCATAGACGGATCGGAGGTCCATCACGCCCCAATGCCACAGCAATCCGCTCCAGCAGAGTCAGCCATTCTTCGTGATTCAATTTCGCAGACACAGAAGATAGAATTAGTCGGAGCAGGCTGTCCCGGCAAGTTTCCAGGATCCGTCATGCGGTTTACCTTTCAAAATAACTGCATCCCGGTGATGCCGCGCCCCGCGACTCTCGGAGCGCGAGAAGTCCACGTGCGCCAATCAGCGGCGAACCGACCCAGCCCGGCAACGGCTGTTTCTCGCGCCCATCCAGGGCGCTGCCCGCAGGTGGTCATAAATCTCCCGCATTCCGGGGGTTTCGTTCGTTCCTCGCTCCACCACCCGGCTAATCTCTCACCTCCCTCCAGGAGGTTATGAGGTCTGACGCAACAGACAAATCCCAGAGGAATGTTCAAAGCACCCCATGAGTCCCTTGCCTCACCGGGAGTCCATGATAAATTTCCCTTATGACGGCCACCCTCACTGCACCTGCCGAAGCCCTGCTGCGGGAACAAATCGCCAACGGTCAGTTTAGTTCCATTGATTCCGCCGTCGAAACCGCGATCCAGACCGTCTTCGGACATCGCGCCAGTCCTGCGCTGGAATCCCTCCTGGACGAAGCGCTTCAACACCCAGGGCGGTGTGTGCCGATATCCGAACTGCGCCAGAAGCAGGCATGAATACTGTCGTCTTCAATCCGCTGGCGGTTGACGACCTCGAAGATATCACCGGCTACATCGCTCAAGATAACCCTGTGGCTGCGGAGGCCGTGCGCCAATCCATCCTGGACACTGCCGAACGCCTCGCCTTGCATCCGAGTCTGGGTATCCGTCCTCGCTTCAGCTCCGCACGCTATGCAGGCATCCGCTTTCTCCCGGCGCATCCCTATCCGATGTATTTGTTGTTTTACCGCGAGCTGAACAGCGAAATCGAGGTGCTGCGCATCCTGCATGGTGCCAGAAACCTGCCGCCTCTCTTTGAGTGAGTAAGAATCATTAAACTGTAGCGGACAGCTTCTCGTTCAAGCGCACCAGAGTCTGAAGGTCTTCCGTGAACTCCTGTCGGTCGTAATGGAGGGAAATGCGGCGCTTGGAAAGCTCGCGCATGAAATCGCCTTGAGATATACCGGCGATATCGGTCCCCTGCCCCAGGGTCACCTCTTCAGCCGCAAACGCGCCTACGGCGAGATGGAGCTTCGCATTCTGCGGCTGCATCGTTTTTCCAGGATGGCTGGCAGTGGAACGGTGAAGGTCATGCTTATGCAATCTGCCCCCGAAACTCAAAATAACAAGGCGCGATCATTTCGACGCACTGCCGCAGCCTCGCCAGGACATGGTGACAAGCACCTCGACAATCGCCGCTAAAGGAGCTAATCTCTCGGAATGCTGACTGCGCTGCCATCACCTGAAGAACTGCGCCGCCTCCCCACGGACCGTCTGCAGGAGTTCGCCCTTTTTATTCATACCTTGCTGCACGAACGCCGCGCAAGCCGTGAGTCGATGATCGACGAGACAGCAGGCAGCCTGACACAAGAAGAAGGTGAAGCCCTGGAAACCGCTCTGGCTAGCTGATCAGATGACGATCATCCAGGCTTGAACGGTTAGGCGGACCTGGAACGACGTTGAGTCCAGACGCCGGACAGGATGCCCGCATGCTTGGGTTTTGTTCTCGCGTTGGGCCGGGGGTTGCGCTTTGCTTGCGCCCATGAATCCGCCGCCTCTACCTAACAAAGACCGTGATCATCTGCGCCTGTTGGTGATCGGGCATTATGTGGCGGCGGGGCTGATGGTGCCGGGCTTGGGGTTTTTGGCGTTGCATTATGGGATCATGAATGGGGTTTTTGGGAACCCGGAGTTTTGGCAGAAGGTGAAGGAGCCGCCGCCTTTTGATCCGATGATGATCATGGGGGTGATGCGGTGGTTGTATCTGGGGTTCGGGCTGATGATGGTGGTGAGCGGGGTGCTGACGCTGATGGCGGGGCGGCGGATCGCGCAGCGGCGTGGGCGGACGTTTACGATGGTGATCGCGGCGCTGAATTGCATGAATTTTCCGCTGGGGATGTTGTTGGGCATTTTTACCCTGATCGTGCTGAGCCGGGAGTCGGTGGAGAGGCTGTATGTGGCAGAGCGGGTGGAGTGATGTGGGCGATGTGGCTGAACGGGATCTCTTGCGCTGTGGGCAGGGACTCCGCATGGTGCGGTGTGTGCGGTCCCGGTCGTGTGTGCGGGGGGCATGTTTGGCTTTTGTTTATGAAACGATTTTTTCTGCTGCCTTGGGTTTTTCTTTTGGTTCACTGTGCTTCGCCGCGTCCGGGGAGTGACGGGGGGAGTCTGCCGCCGTCGGGGCGGGGGATGCCGGAGATCGTGAATGTCTCGGCCTATGATCCGAAGGAGCGGCAGCGGGAGGGGCGGGGTTTCACGGAGCATGATGTCTCCGCCCTGCGGGCGAACGGGGCCGTCGGCTTGATTGCCCGGGCCGGGAAGGGTGGAAACCTGGACACGAAGTGTGCGAATTTTTTAGCCTCGGCGGATCGGGCCGGGATGATGCCGGGGGTTTATTACCGGGTGCAGCGGCATGTGGATGCGGTGGCGCAGGCGGATCAGATGGTGAATCGGGCGCTGGAGCTGGCGCGCAGCCGCTCATGGAATGCGCCGGCGCTGTTGCTGTGCGGGGATTTTGACGGGGATCTGCCGCTGTCGGCCATTTTGCGCTTTATGGATCGGGTGGAGGCCCGGACGGGGGTGGTGCCAGTGGCGTATCTGGAAAACAGTACGCAACTGAAACAAACGCTGAGCGGGGCGGACGCGGCGGCCAAGGCGAGGCTGCGCCGGATGCCATATTGGCTGGCGCTGTATGCGCATGACAGCGGGGCGGGGCCGGTGTATCCGGCACCGGGGAACCCGAGGGGGCTGGTGAATCAGTATCGGGTCTGGGGGGACTGGACGATGTGGCAGTATGGCGGGGTGGAGTGGGCAGGCGGGCGCTCGCGGCCGAAGGTGTATCACCACGGGCCGTATCGCTTCAGCACGTATTTTGGCAATCTGGACCGGCCGGTGGAGCGGAATGTCTTTCAGGGATCGCAGGCGGAATTGGCGGCTTTTTGGCAGCGGCATGGTCTGCGCCTGCGGTGAGTGCAGGGGCATGAAAGACGAGGATGAGGAGGCAGGAAAGGCGCTTTTTTGCCCTAAGCGATGCGGTGTGTCTGAGCCGGTGGGTCGGGGAATCCCGAGGGCACGGTTTCCCCTCTAAAAAGGAGTCTAGTGACGCCTGCCTGAAGGACTACAGATTTTAAAGGCCGTCTGTACGTCGCTTTGGCCCTTTCTGTGCTTTAAAGCATATTTGAAAATTATGATGACCTCGCTACTAAATGTCCAGATAAATCAGCCTGCACTGCGTGCAGGTCTGATGATGGGTTTGCTGGGGATGTTGTGCAGTTGCAGCAGCCCGAAGCAGGTCGGTTCCGTGCCTGGCACGGAGCCGAAGGTGAATATGAACGAGCGCACTTTGCTCGAAATGAATTTTGACGATGCGAAGGCGATCAGCCCGCAGAATGCATCCGTCGGATCATTGTTCCGGGTGGCGGCAGACAGTGTCGAAGTGCTGAAAACCGACCGCCAGGGGCAGCCGGTAAAGGTGCGTGCCAAAGGCCATGTCTTTGTGGAAATGTCCCTGGCCCAGCGGGCGACGGCCCTGTGTGAAGAGGCGATCCTGACGAATGACAGCATGACGCTGACAGGTAACCCGATGGTGAAACGCGGGGACCGGGTGGCGAAGTCCGCGACGGAGGATACGACCTTTTGGATCACGGAAGCCCGGCTGAGGGTCTCCGGTCGCTGTGAATTGGCGAAACTGGAGGCGCTGCCTGAACCGGTGATGCTGGCATCGAACGATTTCTTCCCGACTCCGGAGCCGATGCTGCCACCGGCGATGGAGCCCTGGGTGGTGAACAGTGAGAATGTTTTGCTGCCTGCCCTGGCAGCGGAGAACTGAAAATCGTCTCCAACGGATAACAGCCCGGCTCGCGATCAGCAGCCGGGCTTTTTTTTGGCCCCAGGCTCAGCCGATCTGCGCCAGGATGGCGGAGGCGATTTTATCGGCCTGGGCTTCCAGGTATTCGACATCGCGCCCCTCGATAAGGAGGCGGATGAGGGACTCGGTGCCTGAGTAACGCAGGAGGACGCGCCCATAATCGCCGAGCTTTTTCTCGGTTTCCTTGATGATCTTTTGGGCCTCGACGAGGTCGGTGACCGGGGGCTTGGAGCGCACGCGGAGGTTGCGGGAGCTTTGCGGGAACTTCTTCAGGCACTTGCGGAGCTGGCTCAGCGGTTCGCCGGTTTCCTTCATGATTTTCAGCACCTGGAGACCTGCGATGAGACCATCGCCGGTGGTAGCCCAGTCGCCAAAGATGATGTGGCCGCTCTGCTCGCCGCCGAGGTTCAGCCCGCGGGCATGCATTTCCTCCAGCACGTAACGGTCACCCACATTGGTGCGTACGACACGACCGCCAAGGCGGGAGACGAGATCGTCCAGGCCGTAGTTGCTCATGATGGTGACGGCTAACGTATTTTGCTTCAGGGTGCCTTTGCGCAGCATGGACTCGGCGGCGATAGCCATGAGCTCGTCGCCATCCAGGGCGATGGCTTCCTCGTCACAAAGGGCGATGCGGTCGGCATCGCCATCATGGGCGATGCCTGCCTGGGCCTGAGACTGACGGACGAGGCGCTCGAGCTCCTCACTGTGGGTGCAGCCGCACTCTTCGTTGATGTTGAAGCCATCGGGCTCGCTGTGAAAGATTTGCACGTCTGCGCCAAGCTGCTCCAGGGCCAGAGCGCTGGTGTAAGAGGCGGCACCATGGGCATTGTCCAGGGCGACCCGCATGCCATCGAGGCGGATGCCCTCCATGCTGGCGAGGGCATGAGCGACGTATCTTTCCACGCTATCGGTTAGGCGGCTGACGCGTCCGATGGCCCGTCCCTCCGGGCGTGCGGCTTCTTCGGCATTGCCGAGGACGATCTTCTCGATGGCGATCTCGGTCTTGTCATTGAGCTTGCGACCGTTACCATGGACGAACTTGATGCCGTTGTCCTGAAAGGGATTGTGCGAGGCGCTGACGATGACGCCAAAGTTGGCTCCGGTTTGTGCGGCCAGCATGGCCACGGCGGGCGTGGGCACCATGCCGACGAGGACGGCATCGACACCGGCGGAGTTCAAGCCGGCGATTAGGGCGGACTCCAGCATCTCGCCCGAGGCGCGGGTGTCACGACCGATCACACAACGCGGGCGCTCGCCCCCCTCGGACCGGGTTCCCAACACAGCCGCCGCTGCCTGCCCGAGGCGGAGGACAAACTCAGGGGTCATGGGATGACGGTTGGCCACAGCGCGGACGCCGTCGGTGCCGAAGAATTGGCGCTTTTCAGACATAGGAGCGCGCGGTTTAACGCAGGACTGAGCCCATGTCAAAGCTGGTCATTGGCCGAGACTCACACCGCGCGCAGAGGCGGCAGGGGCGGATACGTGCGTGATCCGGCACCGATCTGGCTTTTGATCATGAACCAGAACAGAAAAGCAAGCAGGAGAGCCATGAGCTTCTCCCGCCAGTTACGGATGCAGAGATTTTTAAATTGATCCCAGTTCACGGGTGGGTTCCTCCTGGATGGGTTCAGGGGCGGCAGCCCCAAAGGTCAGCAATTCATTGAGGCGGTTGCGCAGTTCTTCGGGTTCGAGATCATGCTCCAGCTTGCCCCGATAGGCGAGGGACAGGGCTCCGCTTTCCTCACTGACGATCAGGGCGATGGCGTCCGTCTCCTCCGTGACGCCCATGGCGGCACGGTGACGCAGGCCGATGGCGCGGTCACGCACCTCGCGCTGACTGACGGGGAAAACACAGCCGGCAGAGGCGATGCGGCCCTGATCGATGATGGCCCCGCCGTCATGCAGGGCGGTCTTGGGGTGGAAGATGGTGGTGATGAGCTCCGGGGAAAGCTTGGCATCCACGCTGACGCCGGTTTCCGCCAGCAGCCGTAGATCGATGCCGCGCTTGATGGCAAAGAGCGCCCCGCAACGGCGGGCAGAGAGCTGCTGCATCGCCTCCAAGAGGACGTCCAAGGATTCCGGGTCCGGCCGGTTCAGGGAAAACATGCGGTGACTTCCCAGCTCTGCCAGCACGCGGCGCAGCTCAGGCTGAAAGAGGACGACCAGGGCAATCGCCAGGAAGACCGAGATGCGCTGCAAAAGCCAGGTGATGACCTCCAGCTCAAGCAACTGAGACACGAGCGCCAGCCCGAGCAAAAGCATGAGCAGGCCCGTCAAAATGCGCGCGCCACGAGTGGCCCGAAAGAAAAGGTAGGCCTGATAGACCAGGACGGCGAGGATGAGGATCTCCACACCATCGCGCCAGTGCTGTTTGATGATTTCCCACATGCTTGGCTGTTTCTTTCAAAGCCTAACAAAAGGCCGCGTGCAAGGATTTCATGCCTTGCGCGCTGGTTTACTCGCCTTTTTCTTGGCCACAAACGGCGTGAAGCGCGATTCGAAACGCTTGGGAACGACGCACTGGATCTCGGCGACGCCGCTGGCGTAGTCTTCAGAGAGGACTTTGCCCTCTTGATGGGCAAGGGCGACGAGGTCCATGCGGTCCATGGGGAGGCTGAGGTCCAGGCGCACGACACGGTCGATGAGCATGTCGTGGATGCGGTGAAACAGATCCTCCATGCCCTGGCCGGTACGGACGGAGATGAAGACGCCTTCGGGAAACTGGCGGCGCAGTTCCATCTGGCGGGCGTCATCCACGAGATCGGTTTTGTTCAGCGCCAGGAGGACGCGTTTGTCCCCGGCTCCTAGCTCGGCGAGCACCTCGGTGGTGGTTTGATAAAAGCTGTAGGCATGGGG
>Ga0247836_1000661_pt1 | contig 63013 bp, 52 predicted proteins | sample LaCruzMarch2015__4_FD_187116 | JGI IMG/M metagenome (GOLD analysis project Ga0247836, IMG submission 187116) | Freshwater microbial communities from meromictic Lake La Cruz, Castile-La Mancha, Spain - LaCruzMarch2015_14m | ecosystem: Environmental > Aquatic > Freshwater > Lake | place: Spain... | reverse complement strand
ACATATTTTGTGCTTTGGTATTCCCAACCGTCTCCGACCCCAAAAAATCGCTTCAGAAATGTGCTTTCCATCCATCAGCATCTACCCTGTTTCCCCTCTGTAAGCACACTTTTTGCGGATGAACCTGCTTATCCCGCTTCGCGGGCAGGAGTCATGCCAAAAGCAAATGGTGATCCGTCATCGCGGACGTTGGGCAAAAATATATTGCGCGCCCGTCACGCCTCTTTTACATTTCCGCCATGATGACGTTGACAGAAGTTGAAAGTCTTGCTTTCGAACTCCCTGAGCAGCAGAGGGCTACGCTGGCTTCACGCATTCTCGACACCCTGCCCCCACTGTTTACTGATTCGGATGATGGAATTGCGGAAGCGGAGCATCGGGACTCAGAACTGGAGGCAGATCCCAGCAAGGGAATCAATCTTGAGCAGTTCGACCGTCTGATCGCCCAACGCAGATGAGTCTGCGGGTTGTATTCCATCCGAAGGTCTTCTCGGAGGTTGATGCAATCATGGATTATTACGAGCGGGTTGCTGGCATTCATCTTGCCGACGACTTTTACGCTGAATTTCGACTCTTTGTTCAGGATGCCTCCGACGATCCAGAAAAATACAATATAAGAAAGGGCAATTTCAGACGAGTGAATCTGAAACGATTTCCTTTCAACTTTCTCTTTCGTGTCCAGGAGGATACTATTCGCATTTTGGTTGTTCGACACCATGCTCGGCGACCGACATATGGAACGAAGAGAATATAGGCCCAACGGGAAAGGGATAGCTTCGAGCGAAGCCTCGAAAGCTATCCGCTGTTAAACAAGCCCGGAGAGGCGGTCGGAGCCCCTCCGCTTAGTGGTTTGCTTTTTGGTGTTATCGGCACGCGAGTGGGATCAGTGCCCGGGATCGGAGGGCTTTTCCCGGGTGATTCAGTCGGCACCGGGTTATTCCTGATACTGGGAGCCTGGGATTTGCAAGCATTCTGCCGGGCAAGCACGCTAATATTAGGCATTCCGAGTTTTTCAGACCACAGCCATCCGTGAACCGCCGGTGGTTTTTTAACCACAAGGGCTCTGGCATGAGTGAGTTTTTGTGTGCGTTCATCGTGGCGGGCCTCTTCCGAACGTCCCGAGCAGGCGCATGGGTTTTCGGTCTGGATCCGGTCACCTGCTTTTTTCGGGATCAGCGAGGGAGCCACTACCACGCAAGCGATCCCGAGCTGCTTGAGTCGCCGCGCAATGACGAATCGCCGCTTCACGCTCGCCGAGCAACCATAAAGTCTCGGCAGAAAAATAGTGTCGCGGTGCTTGACTCTCAAGGCAGAATCTGGCAGTGTCTTGCCGTAGAGATTATCGCTTCCAGCCTCATGCTCCGGGCCAACGCCCCGGAAAGTCGAAAGCTATTTCCTATCAGAATCAAATAAATCCAATGTCTAATCTTACAGGTAAATTTAATGTAGTGATACATTCCCCGGTTGGAGAACGCAAAGCGGTATTAGATTTTATAGCTAATGGCACCGTGCTGGCCGGCCAATTAAGCACAGATAAAAATGTTTCTCCAATAGAAGGCACAGCAGACGGAGATACATTCGACTTCAATGCAAAGGTTCCCACACCGCTGGGAAAAATGAAAGCTCACATTAGAGGTTCTATTGAAGGAGATACACTGACGGCAACGGCAAGACTCACACTTGGAGAATCAAAAATAACCGGTCAAAGGGCAATATAAATCATTATGAATCAATTAGATTTTGCTAAATTGCCGACGTTTTCATTGGCCGAACGAGATCGCAGATGGAAATTAGCCAATGAATTAATGGATGAAAACAATCTCGATTGCTTGATAATATACGGTGACCGCGAAGGGTCTTTCCCTGCGCCATTTTATCCAGACAATTATTTAACAAATGACAGACCCGGTTCTATAGTTGTATTTCCTAAAAACGGAGAGCCGATAGCGTTTGTTATTATTATAACTGTTGTTGAGGATCACATTCAAGCCAAGCGCTATCACAAGCAACAGGGTTGGCTAAAGCCAGAAAATATCTATGTCGGAAAAGTGGGCAGCATGGTGGTTGAAGTATTGGAAGACCGTAAATTAAACAAAGGCAGGTTCGGGGTTGTGGGGCTTGATGCCTACCCTCCTTTTTTCTTTGACGGGGTGATGCCTTACAACACCTACCAGTCAATCGTGGAAGGCTTGCCTGATGCTACTTTTACAACGGTCGGACGGGAATTTATGAATATGGCCTTTGTTAAAAGCGCAGAAGAAATTGAAGTTTACAAATGGTCCGCCGGTATTGCTGAACAAATGTGTCAGGCCATGCTTGACACAGCAAAAGCTGGCATCAGAGAAAGCGAAGTTTATGCAGCCGCAGTTGCAATGAGTGCAAAGTGTGCCGGAATCACTTCGTTCTTGGTAATGGGATCCGGTCATGAGGTTGTTGGTTGGGGTGCCCCTATCTGGACTTACAGACCCGAAGAACCTAGAATCCTGCAAGAAGGTGACATCCTATTGGCAGAAATCTTTTCAGGTTTTGGAATGCTTGAAGCTCAATCTCAACCTGCAATTGCAATAGGCAATATCCATCCAGATTTTGAGACGGCAGCCAAGTTAGCCAAACAATCATATGAAAACGGGGTTAGTTTGTTGCGCGACGGGATTACATTTGGTGAAGTGGTTCATGCCATGAATGAACCAATGAAAGATGTCGATTGTGGTCAGGTGCATCCTCTGATCCATTCGGTTTCACCTTTTGGTTTAATTGGTGCCGGAAATAAGCGGATCCAATTGGAAGAGTTTGCAAAATATGGTCAGGTTTTAGATATACCAAATATTGGCTTGGACATGGTGCTAAAAGAAAATATGGTTTTTGCTCTTGAGCCCAATTGTGCAATTGGAAGCAAGGTTATTAACTTAGGTGGAACTGTTATTGTTGGAAAAAGCAAAGGGACAGAGCTGCATAAGCTGTCCACTAACTTAATGCGCGTTTAGTATTAGATTATTCGCCTGGGTTCACATCTTGACAATTGACACATAAACTCCTATCGCAACGCTATGGCCAGGGCGTTGCGATGTGAATATGCAGGGGGGTGGTATCACGTGACCGGGAGAGGAAACGAGCGGAGGGACATCTTCCGTACGGATGCTGACCGCGGGCATTTTGTCTGCCTTTTGGGAGAATTGGAAAACCGATTCGGGCTTGAGATCCATAGCTACGTCCTGATGGGCAATCATTATCACCTGCTGCTTCGCATGGCAGGAGAAACGGGGCTCAGTGCTGGAATGCAGTGGCTCGGTGTGAGCTACAGCGTGTGGTTCAATCGACGCCACCGCCGTTGCGGTCATCTTTTTCAAGGGCGCTTTAATGCCGTCGTGGTGGATTTTCTGGAATGGGGCGTTAGCCTGAGCCGGTATGTACATCTGAATCCCGTGCGTACGAAGCAATATGGCCTGGGCAAAGCCGCACGTGCCGCAGACCGAAAGGGACTGGGAGAGTCACCGGAGGAGGATCTTGTTCGCAAGAGGGTTCACGCGATGAAGGAGTATCGCTGGAGCTCGTACAGGGCTTATTGCGGATGGCAGACCGCTCCCCCCTGGCTGCATTGCGGGGAAGTTCTTGAAGCGTTTGGCAGCGGAGCCTCGGCGCGGCGGGCGTATCGTCGTTATGCAGAGGAGGCTATACGGGCAGGAATCGAAGAATCCCCATGGGAATCTCTCGTGGGTGGACTGGTTCTTGGAGGTGAGGAATTACTCGAGCGCGTTCGTGACATAACGCGAGGAGATATTGCCGAACAGCCCGACGCGCGGGCAATCCGCCGTAAATTGGATTTGGAGGAGATCGTTGCCATCGTAAGCAAGGTGAAGGGAGAGCCGTGGTCGGAATACCGGGATCGGAGGGGCGATTGGGGCAGAGCCATGGTGATGATGGCAGCACGGCGGCACGCGGGGGTGCCCAATCGGACTTTGGCAGAATGGCTGGGAGCAACGGCGGAATCCGCGGTCACACATGCTGTTAAACGGCTTGAGGGGCGTATGAAGAAGGATCGTGCCCTGGCGAGAGTCTATGAGCAGGTGGCAAAGAATATGTCAATTGTCAAGATGTGACCCCAACGGATGTCGGACTGTTAAAGCAGATCGCACTCTCGCACGCTCATGTTCATATTCACCGTGTCTGATGGATGGGGGCCGCTTGGAAGGTGCGGAGAAATGTCGGCGGCCTCAGTGTAGCCGTTGTTTCTTCGCACGGCGCTTGCTGGCGGGCATTTCTCGTCTTATCAACGGTGTCGCACTGTGAAAGCGCAATCCATGGACTTTTCCTCACTCGGTCTCTCCGAACCTCTGCTGCGTGCGGTTGCGGCTCGGGCCTATTCAACCCCCACTCCCATTCAAACCGCAGCCATTCCGGAAATCCTGCGTGGACGGGACGTCTGGGCATCAGCGAAAACCGGTTCGGGCAAGACCGCCGCATTTGCCCTGCCTGTTTTGCAACGGCTGGGTGCCACGCCCCGTGTACGGGGGCGTTTTGTGCGTGCCCTCATTCTCGTCCCCACCCGTGAACTTGCCGGCCAGATTGGTGAAGCTACCAAGCGCTATAGCCTGTATCTGCCGTATGCGCTCAAAACATTGGCTGTGTTCGGAGGAGTGTCGGTCAACCCCCAGATGATAGCGCTGGGCCGCGGGACGGACATCCTGGTAGCCACGCCAGGCCGCCTGCTCGATTTGCTCGAACACAACGCCCTGTCGCTGTCGGCCGTATCGATTCTCGTTCTGGATGAAGCCGATCGCCTGCTCGAAGAAGGGTTCAGCGACGAGCTCCGCAGGATTCTCGCCCTGCTGCCGTTGCGCAGGCAAAGCCTTCTTTTTTCCGCGACGTTTCCTCAGGCGGTGCAAACCCTTGCCAAAGTCCTGCTCCGCGATCCCGTGCGGATTGACGCTCCCTCCGTTGACGCTGCCGAACCGGACATTGCCCAGCGCGTCATTGAAGTGGATGCCCCCCGCCGCACGCAACTGCTCCGCCATCTTATTCAGGAAAGCCAATGGTCAAGCGTCCTCGTGTTTGTTGCCACCAAATACGCCACCGAGCATGTCGCGGAAAAACTGCGCCAGGCCGGCCTTGTGGCTGCCTCCCTGCATGGCGATCTCAGCCAAGGCGCTCGCAGCAGGGCGCTCGCGGATTTCAAAGCCGGCAACGTGCGGGTGCTTCTCGCCACCGATCTCGCCGCCCGCGGGATTGATATCGTCCGGCTTCCGGTCGTGGTGAACTTCGACCTGCCGCGTTCCGCCGTGGATTATACGCATCGCATCGGCCGCACCGGCCGCGCTGGCGAGACGGGGCTGGCCATCAGCTTTGTCAGCGCCAGCTCCCACGCCCATTTTCGACTGATTGAAAAACGCCATCGGCTCAACCTGCCTCGCGAACAGGTCGAGGGTTTCGAGCCCGTCGAAACGGAATCGCCAGCCCCTTCCACGGGCGGCATCAAAGGCAGGCGCAAAAGCAAAAAAGACAAGCTCCGCGAAGCGGCAGCTTTGCGCCCCGTACCGGCCGCGCCGGGAACCTAGTGTAGGCCGCCCAACAGAATGCATATTCTGCCGCAGGTCATTTGGCGATTTTTCAAGGCGCGAGCGAAGGGCCTGTGTGTGATTCACACTGGCTGAGCGAGCAACGCGGAAAAATCGCCAAATGGCCGCGGCCCTCCGGGTTGGCTTGAAAATGGCCCGCCGCCGTCGTTGCTCCTCGGTCACGTGTCGCATCGGACATGCTCCCTCCTCGCGCCTTGGCGTCGGGCCATTTTGAAGCCAACAGAATATGCAGTCTGTTGGGCGGCCTACACTAATTGGCTGCTGTCTGTGCTTTGGTCAAAGCCTCAGGATGAAGATTGAAATCCGGGCTTGGGGTGGGTAAACGGTAGGGGCTCAACATGAAAATCCAACGCGCGCTGATCTCTGTTTCCGACAAAACCGGCATTGTGGAATTTGCCAAAGCCCTGGCTGAGGCGGGGGTGGAAATCCTTTCGACCGGGGGGACGGCGAAGGCCTTGCAGACGGCCGGGGTGGGGACGCTCGAGGTGTCGCAGTTCACCGGGTCGCCCGAGATCATGGACGGGCGGGTCAAGACGCTGCATCCGAAGATCCATGGCGGCCTGCTCTACCTACGGGGGAACGCGGAGCACGAGGAGCAGGCGAAGATGCACGGGATCAAGCCGATCGACCTCGTGGTCGTGAACCTGTATCCGTTTGAAGCCACGATCGCCAAGCCGGGCGTCACGCTGCCGGAGGCGATCGAGCAGATCGATATCGGCGGGCCCTCGATGATCCGCAGCGCCTCAAAAAACTATCAATCCGTCTGCGTGGTGACCGATCCGGGCGACTACCCGGCGGTCCTCGACGACATGCGCGAGGAGGACGGCGGGACGAGCCGGAAGCTGCGCGAGCGCCTCGCGATCAAGGCGTTTGCGACGACGTCCGCCTACGATGCCGCGATTGCCGACTTCCTGAACCGCGAGCAGGAGACGTGCGCGAGCTTCCGGATCGACCACCCGCTCGAGATGCGCCTGCGCTACGGCGAAAACCCGCACCAGCAGGCCGAGCTCTACGGGGACTTCAACTCGTATTTTGAAAAGCTCCACGGCAAGGAGCTCTCGTATAACAACATCCTCGATATCAGCGCCGCCTCGCACCTGATCGCGGAATTTTCCAAGCCGACGGTTGCGATCCTCAAGCACACGAACCCGTGCGGGGTCGGCACCGATCCCGACCTGCGCGAGGCGTGGGAGAAGGCGTTTGCGACCGACAAGCAGGCGCCGTTTGGCGGCATCATCATCTGCAACCTCCCGATCACGCTCGCGCTGGCGAAGGCGATCTCGGAGATCTTCAGCGAGGTGATCATCGCGCCGGATTTCGAGTCCGACGCGCGGTCGCTCCTCCAAAAAAAGAAGAACCTGCGCCTGATGCGGGTCCTGAAGCCGGTGAGCCAGCACGGCCGGGACGTACGCAGCGTGCTTGGCGGGCTTCTCGTCCAGGACTCCGACTCCGCGGACATCCCGGATCTCGAGCACAAGGTCGTGACCTCGCGGCCGCCGACGCGCGATGAGATCGAGGCGATGGAATTTGGCTGGAAGGTCGTCAAGCACGTCAAATCGAATGCGATCGTCTATGCCGGGAAGGATCGCACGCTCGGGATCGGAGCCGGGCAAATGTCGCGGGTCGATTCCTCCCGCATCGCGGTCTGGAAGGCCCAGGAGGCCGGGCTGTCGCTCAGGGGTAGCGCAGTTTGCAGCGATGCATTCTTTCCGTTCCCCGATGGCCTGATCGCGGCAGCCGAAGCCGGGGCCACGGCGGCAATCCAGCCAGGAGGTTCGGTCAAGGATCCGGACGTGATCCGGGCGGCGAACGAACACGGCGTCGCGATGGTCTTTACCGGGACCCGGCACTTCCGGCACTAGCCCGATGCCCCCGCTTGCCTGCATCACCTGCGGACCGGCTTACGAGCCGCTCGACCAGGTCCGGCGAATCACCAACTTTTCCACCGGAGAAATCGGGGCGATTCTCTCGGAGGCGTTCATGGGGCAAGGGTTTGAGGTCATTTGCTTTCGCTCGGAGACCTCAACCGCTCCGGGACCCGCCGGGTGCGAGGTGCGGAATTTCTCGACGAACCAGTCTCTCGCCGGTGGGCTGCGCGCGCTCCCGCGCCCGCCGCACGTCGTCCTGCACGCGGCAGCCCTCTGCGATTTTGTAATCGCGGGCATTGAGGGAGCCTCGGGATCGGCCAAGCTGAGCAGCCGGACGGGGGAGATCCGCCTGACGTTGCGTCCGGCGGCCAAGGTCCTGCCCGAGCTGCGCGGATGGTTCCCGGCGGCCCGGATCATCGGGTGGAAATACGAGATGGAGGGAACCCGGGAGCAGGCCGTCGAGCGCGCGGCCGCCCAGATCCGCGAGTCCGGCACCGATGGGTGCGTGGTCAACGGGGACGCCTACGGGTCGGGATTCGGGCTCCTCTTGCAGGAGGGCGGCGTCGAACATTTTGCTGACAAGGCCGCGCTGGCCGGGCACCTGGCGCAGGCCGCCCTGCCGAGCGCAGGTTAGCGTTTTTTTCCGGCGAGTCGAAGGAAGGTCGGGACGTCGAGGTCCTCGCCCTCGACGATCGTGGGTTCGATCTTTTCGAAGCGTCCGCGGGCGACCGGTTCGAATTGCAGGGTTTCCTGCTTAATTTTTTGGGGGGCGTGTTTGGGTTCCGGCAACGGCGGGCGCGGGGGGCGTGGTGCCGATGGGCTGGTGCGGGGGGGGGCGGGAGGCTGATCGGCCGGCGGTTCGGGCTGGAGGAGCGATTGGGTCGGGGGCTCGGGCGGGGTGGGTTCTGGGGCCGGCGGGGCTGCCTCCGCAGCGGCTGGCGCGGGAGGTGCGGGTTTGGGGGCGGCTGTTCGCCGGGCCGGGGGCTGCGCGGCGGGGATCGGGCTGGCGGCCCCGCACTTGGCGATGATCGAAACGGTGAGCGGGGAATCCGGGGCGGGCGACGTGCTGACGCCAAGGTGGATCATCGCATTTCCGGATGCCTGGCGGGAGATTTCCTGCATGATGGCCCCGACTTCGGAAAACGAGAGCGAGGGGGGGCCGGAAATGTGGACCAGGATGCTGGCGGCATCGTCGAGGAGGCGGCCGCGCTCGAGAAGCGGGCTGGCGAGTGCCTGCTCCAAGCCCTCATGGGCGCGGTTGTCGCCGGTGGCCGCTGCGGTGCCGAACAGGCAGCTGCCTTCGCCGCCGTCCAGCACCGACAGTAAATCCGGAAGCCCGACGCCGAGCGGTCCGGGGGCGGAGATCAGGCGCACGATGGCTTCGACGCAGCCGAGCAGGATCTCGTCGCAGGCAGAGAATGTCTCCGAGACGCCTGCACGCGGGGCGGTGAGTTCGGCCATCCGATCATTTTCAAAGTGGATCACCGCATCCGCGATCCCACGAATCTCGTGCAGGGCGGCGGCTGCTTGCGCCCCGCGGCGGCGGCCTTCAAAGGAAAACGGGGACGCCAGGATCGCGACGAGGAGGGCCCCGGAATTTTTTGCGGCCTCGGCGATCATGGCGGCCGCCCCGGAGGCGGTTCCGCCGCCGAGCCCGCCGCAGAGGAAGACGATATCCGCCCCGCCGACCGCGGCCTCGATGTCGCCGAGCGATTCCTTTGCGGCATCGAGCCCGATTTCCGGATCCCCGCCGGCTCCGAGCCCGCGGGTCGTGAGCGGGCCGAGCGGGATCTTGGTTGAGGCGACCGAGGACGAGAGCGACTGCTGGTCCGAATTGATCGCAATCGTCTCGATGTCGAGAGCGCGGTTCATGGTGATCCGGTCGGCCAGATTCACTCCGGCATTCCCGAGCCCGATCAGTCGGACCACCGGGGTCTGGGAACGGTCGAGGTACCTGGGATACGTGATCATGATTTGATTCCGAATATGCCTGTGAACTTCTTAACAAAACCGCCAAAAAACGTATCTTCCGGCATCTCCGAGCGGACCGCCTGGCCGTATTTTGCGAGGCCGATGCAGGTCGAAAACCGGGGGTTTTCAAAGGCGGACGTGGGGCCGGAGACTGCCTGCGCGCGGGTGAGGTGGACCGGCATCTCGAAGACCGCCTCCGCGACGTCCCGGATGCCGCGGATCGTGCTGCAGCCGCCGGTGAGCATCACCCCCGAGCCGAGCAGGTGCTCGGGGACCTCGCCCGCGAGGCGCTTGCGGAGGAGGGAAAAAAGCTCCTCCAGGCGGGCGTGGATGATCATATTAAGCATCTCCCGTTCGACTTCCTTTCCAGAAAATCCCGTATCGTTTTTTAAGACGATTTTTTCACCCGGCAGCGACTTGCCGAGGATCGCCGAGCCCTCGTCGACCTTGAGCTTCTCGGCGCGGGTGATCGGGATCTTGAGGCCGATCGAGATATCGTTCGTGATGTGGTCGCCGCCGACCGCGAGCACCCCGCTGTGGCGGACCGCGCCGTCGAGGTAGACGATGTAGTCTGTGACCCCGCCACCGATGTCGATGACGAGCGCGCCCGATTCCTTCTGGTGCTGGCCGAGGACGACCTGGGCGGAGGCCAGCGAGTTGACCACGACGTCGTCGACCTCGATGTGGCATTCCTTGACGCAGCGGATCGAGTTCTGGATCCGGTTCGTGACGCCGTGGATGATGTGGAAGTTCGCCTCGAGCCGGCTGCCGAGCATGCCGACCGGGTTGAGCACGCCTTCCTGTCCGTCGACATAGTAGTGCTGGATGATCGAGTGGAGGATGGCATTTTCCTTCGGCAGGCTGATCTCCTTCGCCTTGTATTCGACCTCCTGAATCTCCTCGTCCGTGATCTCGCCTCCTTCGTCCGGAATGACGACCGAGCCTCGGTTGTTGAAGCTCTGGATATGGCTGCCGGTCACCCCAAGCCAGACGCTGCGGATCTCGACGTCGCTCTTTTCTTCGGCGTCCGAGAGCGCCTCGCGCACGCAGTTGCAGGCATTTTCAAAATCGACGATCTCGCCCTTGCGGACCCCGCGCGACGGGGCTTCGCCGACGCCGAGGAGGCGGATGTCGCCATCCTCGCGGCACTCCGCGACGACCGCGCAGACCTTGGTCGTCCCGATCTCCAGCCCGACATGGATGTCATCGCGCGCCATCAGCGTTTCCTTTCCGGTGTGGCCTGGGCGGTTTTGAGCGCCGCCGGCGGCGCGGCCTGCACAAACGTGACCGGCGTGTTCCGGCGGACCATGAGGTTGACCGATTCCAGCTTGCGGCCGCTCTCCTGGCAATGCTCGAGGAGCTGGCGCAGTCGGGCGAGCTGCTCCGGAAATTCCTCCGAGGCGAACGTGATCCGGGCATTCCTGTCGCTGACGACCTCGATGCAGTATCCCTTGGCGATGTTGAGCGTCCGGATGCCGAGCAGGCATTCCGGCCGTCCCTGAACCTCCCGGAGGAGCGAAAGCGCGAGGCGGAGGTCCTCGTTGTGGAGCGGTTCTCCATCGCGGATGTTGTCGCTCCTGACGCCATAGATGACCGGGAGGCGGTAGTATTCCGGCTGGATCAGGCGGGGCTTCATGAGGAAGCCCGTATCGTCCACAAGCAGCGCTTTTTCGGGATCAAACGGGTCTGCATCGATCTCGAGCGGGGCGATCCAGGCGACCGGGTCGCGCGCGGTGAGCGCGATCGCGATGTGGTCGGGCAGGTGACGCTCGATGACGACGTCCGCCACCTGCGGGATCTCACGCAGCGATTTTTCGACGGCGGCGAGGTCGGTCCGGAAGATGTTCCCCCCCTCGTTCATCCCGGTTTCCAGCAGCGCTTCCTCGCGGGTCATCACGCCGTCGAGCTCAAACGAGATCCGCCGCAGCGTGTAGTCGGCATTCGAGAAGAAAAATTTATCGAGGGCGGTCGAGATCCCGAGCCAGGCGGCGACGCCGAACGTGAGGACGAGGGCGGCGGTCCAGAAAAACCCGCCGATTTTCTGGCGTCGCTGGCGGCGTGCGGTGACCGCGCGCACCTTCACGTTGAGGAGGCGCTGCCCGCGTCCGCCCGGGTGGTGCCGGCGGTTGCCTGCGATCGGATGCTGGGAGCGTCGGGTCATGGTTGTCGTGCGGAAATCGAAAGCCCGGCTATTTCCTCACACAGCGCCGGAAAGCTCAAGCCTGCAACCGCCGCCGCCTTTGGCAGCAGGCTGGTTTCGGTCATCCCGGGGATGGTGTTTATCTCCAGGACGTTGAGGGTTCCATCCGGTGCGAGAAGAACGTCAACACGCGAATAGACCCGGAGGCCGAGCGCCCGGCAGGCGGCGACCGCTGCGCCCTGAATTTTTGCGGCGACGTCCTCCGCGAGTTTGGCCGGAACGTGGTAGTCCGAGGCCCCTTTCGTGTATTTGTGCTCGTAGTCGTAGAACCCTTCGTGCGGAACGATCTCGACAATCGGGAGGGCGGCCTCGCCCAGGATCCCAACCGTGAGCTCACGCCCCGTGAAAAATTCCTCGACGAGCACCTGGTCGCCGTAGAGGAAGCAATCCTCGAGGGCGGCGGGAAGGTCGGCGGCCGAGGAGATGATGTGAACGCCGACGCTTGACCCCTGGCGGGGCGCCTTGACCACGCAGGGGAACCGGCAGGCCGCCGGCTCCCCGCGCTCAAGAGTCCTCCAGCCGCAGGTCGGAACCCCGGCCAGGTCAAAGCGGCGCTTCGTCTCGATTTTATCGAATGCCATCCGGCTCTCCTCGGCTCCTTCGCCGGTGTAGGGAATCCCCTTTGCGTCGAGCAGCGACTGGATCCCGCCGTCCTCGCCGAACGTTCCGTGGATCATGTTGTAAACCAGAGCGGTCTCCGGCGGAAGATCGAATTCCGGTCCCCGCACGTCCCGTTCGGTGACCAGGGCGCCGCACGAGCGGAGCGCTCCGGCGACAGCCGCACCCGAGCGCAGGGATACCTCGCGCTCTTTGCCCGGCCCGCCCATCACCAGAGCGACCGGCATCCCCTTCAAAATCCCCTCGTAGTTTCGTTTCATAAATCGACCCCCACAATTTGCACCTCGGTTTCAAGCGTGATCCCGCGCGTGCGCTCCGCCGCCGCCTGGATCTCGGCGATCAAGGTCAGCACGTCCCCGGCGGTGGCCCCGCCGTCGTTCACAATAAAGTTCCCATGGACCTCGGAGACCCGCGCGCTGCCGACCGAGAAATTCTTGAACCCGAGCTCCTCGATGAGCTTGCCGGCCGGGATCGTCCCGGGGTTTTTGAAGATGCAGCCCGCGCTGGCGGCGATCGGCTGGGACGAGCGGCGCTTGGCGACCGAGGTTTCGAGGATCTTATCAATCTGGTCACGGCGGGACGGGCTTCCCTTGAGGACTGCGGCCAGCGCGTAGTTCTGCCGGAGGATCGGGACGTTGCGATAGCGGACATCGATCTCGGAGGGCGTCCGGGTAAAGATGTTGCCATCCTGGTCGCAGAACCGGACGCGCACGACCTGGTCGAACGTCTGGACGCCCATGGCGCCGGCGTTCATGCGGAGCCCGCCGCCGAGGTTCCCCGGAATCCCCTCCATCCACTCAAATCCGCCGAGTTCCGCTGAGCGGGCGAGGGCGCTGATCTGCTTAAACTTGACGCCGACGCCGGCGGTGATCTCGTCCCCCTGGATCTCGTGGCGGAGGAACTCTCCGCGGGCGAGGTGGGCGACGACCCCCGGGATGCCGCCGTCGCGGACGAGAAGATTCGACCCGCGCCCCATGACCATAAACGGGATCCCCTCATCGAAGCAGAACTGGACGAGGTCGGCGAATCCCTCCTCGGATTCGGGCTCCGCCCAGAACTGGGCCGGGCCGCCGATGCGCATCGTCGTGTGCCGCGAGAGCGGCTCGTGGAGCTTGATGCCGCCCGGCCCCATCACCGAGAGCAGCTTCTCGCGGGTGGCGAGGTCCTGCGCCAGTCTGGCTCCGGCCTCGTGGATATTTCCCGCCCCAAGGCTGATGATGAGGTCGCCCGGTTCGAGGACGGCGGCTGCGGCCCGGTGGATCCTCGCGACCTCCGGCACATGGAGCGCCGAGGGGTGGCCGTTTTTTTCGAGCGCCTCGACGATCGTTGCTCCGGAAACCCCTGGAAGAGGCTTTTCGCTGGCGGCGTAAACATCCGCCACGAAGACATGATCCGCTTGCGAAAACGCGCGCCCGAAATCCTCCTTGAGGGCAAGCGTGCGGCTGAACCGGTGCGGCTGGAACATCGCGATGACCCGCTTCCAGCCGCCGGTGCGTGCGGTGGCGAGCGTGGCCGCGATCTCGGTCGGATGGTGGCCGTAGTCGTCCACGATCAGGTGGTTGGCCGACTCGTATCGGATCTCGAACCGGCGCTTTGCCCCGCGGAACGTGTCGAGCGCGGCCGCCGTCTTTTCAAACGGGACCCCGAGCTCGGTGGCCAGCGCGACGACCGCCAGGGCGTTAACCGCATTGTGCGCGCCCGGGATGTTCAGGGCGACCTCGCCGAGGTGGCTGCCCCGGCAGGAAACCGAAAAGTGCGATCGAAAGTTTTCCGTCTTAATGCTCGTGATCCGGTACGTGCACCCCTCGGACCGGCCGTACGAGATGGCCCCGGGGTGGGAGGCACAGACCCGGCGCGCCCCCTCGTCATCGCCGCAGAAAAAGACCGAGCCCGACGTCTGCGCGATCAGCTTCGTGTAGACGGCATCGATCGCGGCGAGGTCCTTATAAAAATCCAGGTGCTCGGGTTCGATGTTGAGCACGATCGCATGGGTCGGGTGGTAGTTGATCAGCGTGCCATCGCTCTCGTCCCCCTCCGCCACAAAATACTCGCCCTCCGAGTCCCAGCGGGCGTTTGTTCCCAGGATCGGGATTTCGGCGCCGACGTAGTGGGACGGTTTGAGCCCGCCCGATCGCAGGACGTGTGCCGCCATCGCCGAGGTGGTCGTCTTGCCGTGCATCCCGCAAACGACGATCCCCTTCTTCACCGCCATGATCGCCGCGAGGGCATCCGCGCGCCGCGCCATCGGGACGCCCAGCCGCCGCGCCTCGTCATAGGCAGGGTTTCCAGGCTTGATGGCCGAGGAGTAGATAACGACCTCCGCCCCCTGCACGCTCTCAGCCGTCTGGGCGCCGTGAAATTGGAGCCCCTTTTTCTGGAGACGCTCGACCTCGACCGTCACCACGTTGTCCGACCCGCTGACCTGGTGGCCGAGGGCGAGCAGGAGAGCTGCGATCCCGCTCATCCCGGATCCGGCCACGCCGATCAGGTGCACGTGGCGTGGGCTGCCCGACGCCAGAAGCTCTTGCAGCGCGGTCATCGGGCGGCCTCCTTCACGGCGTCTTCCATGACGTCCGCAACATTTTCCGCCGCGGATGCGGGCGGGATCCTGTGCGCGGCCGTCGCCATGCGGCTGCGGCGGGCATCGTCCGAAAGCAGGTTCGAGATCAGCGCGGAGAGGGCATCTGCGTTCGTGGCATTTTCGGTCAGGAGCTCGGACGCCCCTGCGCGCACGTAGATCCCGGCATTCGCGGACTGGTGGTCATCCGTCGCAAACGGGTACGGGATGAGGATCGAGGGGAGAGAAAATTGCGAGAGCTCGCTGAGGCTCGAGGCCCCTGCGCGCGAGATCGCCAGGTCGGCTGCCGAATACGCCTCCTCCATGCGGTGGTGGAACGGCGACACGAAGTGCGGGATCTCCTCACGCTGGTAGTTCGCCGCGGCCAACCGGTCGTCCCGGTCGCCGGTCAGGTGGATGATTTGCAGGTCGGCCTTCGCCAAGAGCGGGGCGGTCTTAAAGAGCAGCTGGTTAATCCCGGCGGCCCCCTGGCTCCCGCCCATCACGAGAAGGGTTTTCTTATCCGGATCGAGGTGGAACGCCCGCCGCGCAGCCTTCTGATCCATCGGCTGCCCGAGGTTTTTCCGGACCGGGGTTCCGGTCATGACGCAGGCGGCTCCTTGGAACCGGGCCTCCGCCTCCTCGAACCCGAGCAGAACCTTGGTCGCAAACTTCGCGGCGAGCCGGTTCGCGCGGCCCGGTATGGCGTTCGATTCGTGGACAAATGCGGGCAGCCCGTGCAGGCGTGCGGCCAGGACCGGCGCTGTTGAGGTGAACCCTCCCATGCCCAGCACGACCGAGGGGCGGAACTTGCGGTAGAACCGGCGGCAGTGGGAGAAGCTCTCCCAGAACCGGCGGACGAAGCGGACCGCAGCCGGCGAAATGATCATGCTCGGCAGGCCGACAGACGGAAGCTTCTCGGAGCGGAACTCCGGGCGCGCCTGGAGCGCGGTCGCGTCGATTTCTTTTTCCGAAACAAAAAGCACGACCTCGTGCCCGCGCGCATGGAGGGCCTCGGCGACGGCCAGCCCGGGAAAGAGGTGTCCGCCGGTGCCGCCGCAGGCGATCACCGCGCGAAAGGGAGCTGAGCGAGGCTGCTTCATAGACGTGGCTGCACGCGAGCCCGGAGCAGTGCGGGGGAGAGGTGGGGGACCAGCGGGCGTCCCTGGCGGTGGATGTTGACGAGCAGGCCAATCATGAACAGGCAGACCAGCATGTTCGAGCCGCCGTAGCTGATGAACGGGAGCGGCATTCCTTTATTTGGGAGGAGGGAGGTGGTCACGCCGATGTTAACGGCCGCCTGCAGCGAGATCATCATGACGGCACCGATGCCGAGCAGGAGGCCGAAGCGGTCGCGCGCATTCGAGGCCACGAGCGAGCCGCAGAGGCAGACGAGGAGGTAGCCGCCGACCGTGAGCAGCGTGATCCTCAGGCCGAGCTCTTCCCCGATCATCGGAAAAATGAAATCCGTATGCGCGTACGGCAGGTACAGCATTTTTTGCCTCCCCTCGCCGAGCCCGAGCCCTTCGACGCCTCCCGAGCCGAACGCGATCAGCGCCTGCCACTGCTGGAGGCCTTCGCCGAGGCGGTATTTTTCGGGATCCATGAATGCGAGCAGGCGCCCCTGGCGCTCGGTGATATTCATGGCGAGGAAGGCGATTCCGACGAGGCCGGCCGCCCCGGCGAGCAAAAGCCAGCGGAGGGCGGCGCCCGCGACAAACATCATGGCGACCGCCGTCGCCCCGATGAGCGCGGTATTCCCCATGTCGACCTCGAGCAGGATCGGGACCATGAGGAGCGAGAGGATCCCCATCGGGGCAGCCAGGCCCATCAGGAAACCCTTCGACTGCTCCTGATACTTCGCATACCACCACGCGACAAAAAAGAGGGCCGCGATCTTGGCGAGCTCGCTTGGCTGGAGCACGCCGAACCCGAGGTTGATCCAGCGCGAGGACCCGTTGATCCGCAGCCCGATCGCCGGCACAAAGCAAAGGAGCAGGAGGGCAAACGCCCCGGCAAAAAAGATCCACCACCACCGCTCCCACACGTGGTAATCCACACACGCGGCCGCGATCGCCACCACCACGCCAACCCCGAGCCACAGGATCTGGCGCTTTACAAAAAAGTAGATGTCGCCGTGGCTGTCGTGCGCGAACGCGCTCGTGCTGAAAAGCATGACGAGGCCGAGGGCGACCAGGCCCGCGACCGTCAGAACCAGAACATGGATGCCGTGCTTTTGCATGCGTAGGTTGTGGCGCCCGGGATGTCTCTAACGGGCGGCCAAATTTGTGAAATATTCAGGGGACGACGAGCTGCTGGCCGATCTGAAGTTTTGTCGGGTCGTCGATTTTGTTCGCCTTGATGAGGTCGTTGTAGCTGACCTTCAGCTTTTTTGCGATCGAGTAGGGATTGTCCCCCTTGGCGACCGTGTACGTCGAGCCCGCTGCGGCCGGCTTTGCCGTGGCCTCCGCCGCTGGCTGGACGGCGGCTGTTTTCGCGGCCGGCGATGGGGCGGTCTTCGCTGCTGGCGAGGCAGCCGCCTTGGCAGCCACGGCTGCCGGAGAGGCAGCCGGTTTTGCCGTCACCGGTGCCTCCTTGGCGGGGGCGGCCTTTGCCACCGCCGGCGCTTCGCCCGGTTTGGCTGCCGCCGACTTCGCCGGAATTTTCAAGACCTGCCCGACGCGGATCGTCGCGGTCGGTTCGAGGCCATTTGCCTTTTCAATCGCCTCGACCGTCGTCTTGTGCTGGGTCGCGATGCGCGTGAGCGTATCGCCGGCTGCGACGGCATGCGAGTCGGCAGCGGTTTCTGCCGGCTTTGCGGCAGGCTTCGAGGTCGCGGCGGTCGGGACTGCAGCGGCCGCCGCCTGGACAGGGGCCTTCGCCACTGGTTCGGCGGTCTTTTCCACCTGTTTCTCTGCGGCAGGAGCGCTCTTTTTTCCCGGGGCGGCCTGGGTCGTCTTCAGCGTGTTGAACGCAAAGACGCCCCCGACGGCAAGGACATGGAGGACGAGCACGACGATAAAGGCATGGGAAAGTTTCATGCTCGGCTCGGCCTGGGCATCGTACTCTTCAAAATCTTCTTCGCGGGCGGCGGCGGTGCGCGCCTGGAGCGGGCGGAGCATGCGGCGGGGGGTGCGGTGCGGCGATGGCGGACGTGGGACTTTGATCATTTTCATGGCTTGGTTTCGAGGTTTTGCGTGTGGTCTTTAAAGAGGTTTCCGCGCTCTCCGTAGTTGCGGAACATATCGAACGAGGAGGTGCCTGGCGAGAAGAGGACGACGTCGCCAGGCCGCGAGAGCCGGTGGGCGATCCCGACCGCCTCATCGAGCGAGGCCGCCTTGTGGCACCCGGTTCCGGCCCACGAGGACGCGATCCGGTCCTTCATCTCTCCGATCAGCACGGCGGCGCGGACCCGCTCGTGCACGAGCGGGGCGACGGCATCAAACTCGAACCCCTTGTCCTTGCCCCCGGCGATGAGGACGATCGGGCGGTCCTGCGAGCGGATCGCCATTTCGAGGGCGTCCAGGTTGGTCGCCTTGGAGTCGTTGATCCAGCGGACCCCGCCCAGATCGCGGACAAATTCGCAACGGTGCGAGGGGGCCTGGTAGGTGGTGACGGCGGCAGCCATCCGGTCAAAATCGACGTCCAGGGCGTGGCCGATCGCCAGAGCGGCCATCAGGTTTTCTGCGTTGTGAATCCCACGCAAACGGGTCTCCGCCTGGTCGAGGACCGGCCGGCCGGCAAAGAGGATCCTTGTGCCGTCGAGCGTGAAGTCCGCGTCCGGGCGGATCGCGCTGAACGTCAGCTTCCGCGCGCGCAGCGGGGGAAGCTCGGAGGCCGCATTGACGACCGCCGTATCCGACGGCGTCTGGTTTTCAAAGATCCGCAGCTTTGCCTCCCGGTACTCCTGCATGCCCGGATAGCGGTCGAGGTGGTTCGGGCTGAGGTTCAGCCAGGCCGAGACGTGCGGGTGAAACGAGCGGACGGTTTCGAGCTGGAACGAGCTGACCTCGAGGACCATGACATCGAGCTCCTGGCTCGAGCGGACGGCGGTCGCAAACGGGAGCCCGATATTCCCGCTCGCCATCGTGCGGAGCCCGCACCCTCGGAGCATCTCCGTCGTGAGCTCGGTGGTCGTGGTCTTTCCGTTCGTGCCGGTGATCGCGACCGTGGGGCACGAGCACTCCTCAAAGGCGAGCTCGAGCTCGCCGATGACCGGGATCCCCTTGGCGATGATGTTTTGAACCAGCGGAACGGCCGGGTCGATCCCCGGGCTAAGCACGGCGACGTCGTAGCGGGTGGGGTCCGACTCCGACCCCAGCCCGACGAGCACGTGGATGCCCCGGGCCTCGAGAACGGACGCCTTCTCGCGGATCGCGGGCGTGTCGGCGCTCTCGCAGACCGTGACGCGGGCGCCCTCCTCCTGCAAAAGCAGGGCGGCGGCCTCACCGCTGTGGCCAAGCCCGAGAACGACCGCATGTTTGCCGCTGTAGATCATGTTAACGAAGTTTGAGCGTTGCGAGCCCGAGAAGCGCAAAAAGGACCGACATGATCCAAAAGCGCACGATCACGGTATTTTCTTTCCAGCCGCTGAGCTCGAAGTGGTGGTGAAGCGGCGACATCTTGATGATCCGACGTCCGGTGAGCTTGAAGCTGGCGACCTGAAGGATGACCGACATCGCCTCGATCACGAAGACGCCGCCGACGATCACGAGGAGGAGCTCCTGCTTGCAGCAGATCGCCACGGCCCCGAGCATCCCGCCGATCGCGAGCGATCCGGTGTCGCCCATGAAGACCCGCGCGGGATAGGCGTTCCACCAGAGGAACCCGAGGCAGGCCCCGAGCAGGGCGACGCAGAGGACGGTGAGCTCGCCGGAGTACACGACATACGGGACCTGGAGGTACGTGGCGGCTTTGATGTTTCCCGCCAGGTACACGAGAACCGCGTAAGCGGCGGCGACGGTTGCCGTACAGCCGGTCGCGAGGCCATCGAGGCCGTCAGTCAGGTTCACGGCGTTCGACGTCCCGACGATCACCAGCAGGTAAAAGATGAACGTCCCCCAGCCGAGGCTGAACACGAGCGGCTCCTTCGAGAACGGGATGAACAGCTGCTGGGCGACCTCCGAGACCTTCGGATTCGTCAGGAAAAAGATCGTGAAGACCCCGGCCAGAAGGCACTGGAGGCCGAACTTCAGGCGGCTGCTGATCCCGGCCGAACTTTTTTTGGTGACCTTGAGCCAGTCGTCGTAGAATCCGATGCCGCCGAGGAAGACCGTGCTGAAGAGCACGAGCCAGACAAACGGGTTTTCCGGTTTTGCCCAGAGGAGGGTGGAGATCACGATCGCCCCGACGAGGAGGATGCCGCCCATCGTCGGCGTCCCCTTCTTCGCCCCGTGGAGCTCGAACAGCTTGTGGACCTCCTCCTTGCTGCGGATCGGCTGGCCAAATTTCAGGGCGATGAGCTTCCGGATGAGCCAGTTTCCGAAGACGATGCTGATCAGGAATGCAGTGATCCCGGCACAGATCGCGCGAAACGTGATGTAGGAAAACACGTTGAGCGCCTTCAGGAAGTCGCTGTCCATCCCGCGGGCTTTCGCCCAATCGCTGAGTTCGGATAGGTAGTAGAGCATTAGAATTGTTCGATCGCGGTTTCCATGCGGGCCGAGCGGCTCCCCTTGACGAGGACGATGTCGCCCGCGCGGGCCAGCTGGGACAGCATCCGTGCGGCGGAGGCGGTATCCTGGACCTCGTGGATCCGGGCCATCCCTGACGCGCGGGCCGCCTCGGCCAGGGGAGCAGTTTCCGGGCCGACCGTCACAAGAATGTCGGCAAATTTTGCGGCGGCGATCCCGGTGCGGAGGTAACCTTCCGGCGCGTGGGACCCGAGCTCTCCCATCCGGCCGAGCACGGCGATCCGGTGCCCGGTGCCGGGAAGCGCGCGGAGCGTCGTCAGCGCGGCGACCATCGAGTCGGGGCTCGCATTGTAAGTGTCATCCAAAAAGTTGACGCCGCGGATGATCCGGCGGGCGAGGCGTCCGCCGGTGAGCCTGGCGCGGGCGAGCGCGTGGGCGGCGTCCTCCGGCGGGATCCCGAACGCGATCCCGGCGGCGACGGCGTGGAGCGCATTGGCGACCATGTGGGCCCCGTTGCAGGGGATTTCGGCAGGGATCGCGCGGCCGTCGACGTGCAGGACAAACGCGCACGAGCCATCGCCTTCGACGAGGTTGTCGGCGGTGATATCGCCTCCGGACAGCCCGGTCCGTAGCGTTCTGGCCGGCGTGCGTGCGGCGATCCGGCCGCTCATGTCGTCGTCATGGGAGAGGATGAGCACTCCGGTTTCCGGCAGGGCTTCGGCGAGCGAGCCTTTTTCCTGTGCGATCGCCTCCCGGGAGCCCAGGAATTCGATGTGGGCGACCCCGACGTTCGTGATGATCGCGGCCTCCGGCCGGATGAGGGCGGCGAGGGGAGCAATCTCGCCCGGATGGTTCATGCCGATCTCCCAGACGGCGGCCCGGTCGGCGGCTCCAGCCGAAAGAATCGAGAGAGGAACCCCGATGTGGTTATTTAAATTGCCATGGGTTTTTGACACCTTGAATTTTGTGCTCAGCACAGCCGCCGCAAATTCCTTCGTGCTCGTCTTGCCATTGCTCCCGGTGATTCCAAGGACCCGCAGGTCGAGGCGGCTGCGCCACGCGGCGGCGAGGCGGGTCAGCGCGGCCAGGCTATCCTCCGCCAGAAGCACCGGAAACGCCGCAGGCAGGCCCGCAGCCGCCTCGGCGGAGTCCATGAGAACGGCCGAAGCCCCGCGCGCAGCGGCGTCCGCAGCAAACGCGTTCCCGTCAAAATTTTCTCCGCGCAGCGCGACATAGAGTTCGCCGGGCTGGACGGTGCGGGTGTCCTTGCCAACCCGCGACACGAGGGTGTCGCCCAGACCGCGCAGCAGCGTGGCCCCGGCCATCCCAGCGATCTCGTGGAGGTTTGTGGGTTCCATCAGGTCTCGATTGTCTTGTAGGAAATCGCGTTCGCGGCGACCGCCACGTCGTCGAAAGGAACCTTTTTGTCCGCAAATTCCTGGGTGTTTTCGTGCCCTTTGCCCGCGATGAGGACGATGTCTCCGGTTCGGGCGATTTCGATTGCGTGCCGGATCGCAGCCTCGCGGTCGGCGATCGTTTCGTAGCGGGTCCCGCGCAGGCCGGCCTGCATGTCGCGCAGGATCTCCTCCGGGTCCTCGCGGCGGGGGTTGTCCGACGTGAGAACCGACCAGTCAGAAAGCTCCTCGGCCGCAGCGGCCATGAGCGGGCGCTTCGCGCGGTCGCGGTCTCCGCCGCAGCCGAAGACGGTGATGAGCCGGGCCGGATTAAGCTCGCGAAGGGTGCGCAGCACGTTGCGCAGCGCGTCGTCGGTATGCGCGTAGTCGACAAAAACCTGGAAATTTCGTCTGGCCGGAACGCGCTCGAGGCGTCCGGGAACCTGCGGTGCCATGGCGAGGGCGGCGACGGCTTCGCGCACATCGACCCCGCAGGCGTTCGCCGCCGCCAGGGCGCCGAGCGCGTTGTAGATATTGAAGAGCCCGATAAGCGGCATGCGGACGAGGAAGCTTTTGCCTTTGGCGTCCAGGTGGAAGGTGGCCCCCTTGGCATCAAAGCGGATTGCGCTGGCGCGGAAGTCCGCCCCGACGCCCTGGCCGAAGGTCAGGACCTTCAGGCGTTTGGAGAACCTTTCGATCAGCTGGCGCCCGTGCCGGTCGTCGGCATTGATGATCGCGCGGCCTTTTTTGGCCGTCTGCCTGGCCTGCGCCTCGAAGAGCAATGCCTTCGCATCGAAGTAAGATTCCATGTCGCCATGAAAATCCAGATGGTCCTGAGTCAGGTTGGTAAAGATCGCCGCATCAAACGCGATCCCGCGCACCCGGCTCTGCACAAGGGCATGGCTGGAAACCTCCATCGCAACCGCCCGGCTTCCGGCGTCGCGCATGCGCGCGAGCATCTCCTGGAGATCGATCGACTCCGGCGTCGTCCGCGGGGCCGGGACCTCCTCGCCTGCAACGACGTACTTGACCGTGCCGATCAGGCCGCAGCGCATCGCGGACGATTCGAGCAGGTGGCGGAGCAAAAAGGAGGTCGTGGTTTTTCCGTTTGTCCCGGTCACCCCGGCGCACTTCAGCGACCGGTCCGGATGGCCGTGGAATGCGGCGGCGATGTCTGCCATGGCCAAGCGGGGGTCTTCCGCCGGGATGACCGGGCAGCCGGCATCAGCGACGTGGCTTGCGGCGACCGCCGCGACGGCGCCGTTGGCAACCGCCTGACGAATGAACGCCGCGCCGTCGGCCTTCTGGCCGGGGAGGGCAAAAAACAGGGATCCCGGGACGGCGAGCCGGGAATCGTAGCAGAGGCTGCTGATTTCGGTTTCGGCTAGTCCGGCCGGGAGGCCGGCATCGAGGAGGAGGGCGTTCAGCTTCATGGCTCCTCGGGGGTCCTCCGGGTGGTGTCAAACGCCAGCGGCGGCGCGGCCTCCGCGCGCAGGGCCGGAACGAGGTCGAGGTGGCGGGCCGCCCGCTCGCCGATGCGGGAAAAGATCGGCGCAGCAACGAGCCCGCCGTAATTCAGCCCGCCGGCAATTTTTGCATCATCCACCATGACCAGGCAGACAAATTGCGGGTCTTCCTCCGGAAGGTATCCGACGAACGAGACGACGTATTTGCCCGGTGCGTACCCGCCGGTCGGGCTGACCTTCTGGGCGGTTCCGGTCTTGCCCGCGACGGTGAACCCCGCCACGCGCGCGAGCTGGGCGGTCCCGCCCTGCCCGACGACCCCGCTCAGCGCGTTGCTGACGAAGCGCGCGGTTTTTTGCGGGATGACCTCGCGCGAGACTTTCGGCGGCTTGTCGTAGACGACCCGCCCGTCGCTGTCCTCGATCGAGCGGACGATCTGGGGGGTCATCAGCTTCCCGCCGTTGGCGATGACCGACATGCCCATCGTGATCTGAAGCGGCGTCACCGCGAGGGCATGGCCCATCGGCATCCGGGTGATCGTGAGGTTGTCCCACCGGTGCGGCGGATGCACCAGGCCGGGGATCTCGCCGGGCAGCTCGATCCCGGACCGCTCGCCAAATCCAAACCGCCGGACGTATTCGTAAAATTTGGTGTCGCCCATCATGAGCGCCATTTTGGCAGACCCGATATTCGACGACTTCACCAGGATGTCGTGCACCGTCATCGTCCCGTACCCGTGGTGGTCGCGCAGGATTTTTCCGCCGTAGGCAAACGATCCGTTTTCGCAGAAGATCCCGGTTTTTTCCTTGACCGTGCCCTCGTTCAGCGCGCCCGAGGCGACGACGATTTTGAACGTCGAGCCCGGCTCGACCATGTCGATGATCGCGCGGTTTTTCATCTGCTCAGGCTTCGCGTCGCCCGGGCGGTTCGGGTCGAAGCACGGGCGGTTCGCCATGGCGAGGATCTCGCCGGTTTTCGGGTTCGCTAGGATCGCGACCGCCATCTCCGGCTTGAGGTCGTGGAACGCGACATCGAGCTCCTCCTCGAGGATCGCCTGGAGCCCCATGTCGATCGTGAGACGCACGTTGAGCCCGTGGTCGGCAGGCTCCTCCTGCCCGCGGTACAGCATGATCTCGCGGCCGGTCCGGTCGCGCTCGATAAAACGGAATCCGTCGCGGCCGCGAAGGTATTTTTCCATCGTCAGCTCGACCCCCTGGATCCCGGAGCTTTCGCTGTCCAAAAACCCGAGCACATGGCCGAGCATCTGGCCGTTCGGATAGATCCGGACGGCATCCTGCTCGAAGTAGATCCCGCGCAGGCTCGCCTTCTGCAGCGCCTGGCCGAGCGCGACCGCCGTGTCCTCGGGCACCTCGCGCCGCAGGACGATGTACTTCCTCCCGCAGGAAATTTTTTCACGAAACTCGGCCTCGGTCATATCGAGGAGCGGGGCTGCGAGGCGCGCCAGGGCGTCCGGGTCCTTGATGTGGGACCCGTCGGCAACCACGGTGCGCACCGGGAGGTTCGACGCGAGCAGCTCGCCGTTGCGGTCGAAGATCAGCCCGCGCCGGGCGTGGATCACCTGACGCATCGTGTGCTTCTCCGCAGCCAGCCGCGCGTACTCGTCGTGTTTCGCCACCTGCAGGTGGACGAGCCGCGCCGAGTAGACGGTGAAGATCAGGGCGACGGCACCACAGGCAAAGCCCGTGCGTGTGCGTGCCGTCCATCTCATGGGCGCGCCCTCTCGACGAACGCCGTCCGCATCACGCCATCCGCCTGCGCCGCAGCGGGGGCGGAGAGCCGGGCGATGACGTTGTCCTGGATCGGCCGCATGGCGATGAATCCCTCGGCGATCCGCTGCTGGAGCACGCGCCGGGACGAGAGTTCGGTGACGCGGGCGAGCAGGGTCTCATTCTGGGCCTTCACGCCGGCGATCTTTCGCTCGACCTGCCGGATTTCCTCGGCGAGCGCGAAGTGCTGGTTTTTCATGTAGACGTAGAAGAGCCCGGCGGCCCCCAGGAAGACCGCAACCAGAAGGCAGCGGGCCAATGACGTGAGGTGGACCGGGTTCACTTGCTTTCTGCGGTTGGCATTCATGGCATGGTATCCTGCAATTTTTCCACGACGCGGAGCTTGGCGCTCCGGGCCCGCGGGTTGTTGTTGACCTCATCGATGCCGGCATCCATCGGGTGCGGCGTCAGGAGGCGAAAAATTCTGTCCGGGTTCCGGCGCGGTTCCGGCCATTCCGGGCGGTCGATCCATTCCTGGCTGCGGTCGCGGAAGAAATGTTTAACGATCCGGTCCTCGAGCGAGTGGAACGTGATGACCGCGAGTCGGCCGCCGGGTGCGAGGGACGCTGGCAGGGTTTCGAGCGCCTCGCGGAGCGCGCCGAGCTCGTCGTTGACGGCGATCCGCAGCGCCTGGAACACCCGGGTTGCCGGATGCCGTCCGCTCGTGCGCGGGGCGACCGAGGAGACGGCGGCCGCGAGGTCAAAGGTGGTCTGGAACGGGTGCTGCACTCGGAGGGTGCCGATGCGCGCGGCGATCGGCATCGCGCGCGGCTCCTCGCCGAGCTCGCGGAAGATCCGGGCGAGCTCGGGCACGGGAAGGGAATTCACGAGGTCGGCCGCGCTGGCGGCGGTCGAGCGGCTCATGCGCATGTCGAGCGGGCCGTCTTTCATCAGCGCGAACCCGCGCTCGGCGGTGTCCAGTTGGTGCGACGAGACCCCGATGTCGAGGAGGATTCCGGCCAGCCCGCGCCGTTCGCCAAGATCGTCGAGGATGCCCTCCGCCTCGCGGAAGTTTGCCTCGACCAGGCGCAACCGGGACTCGTGGTGGGCCAGCCGGCGGCCGGCCTCCTGCAGCGCGTCCACATCCTGATCCAGCCCGATCACCTCCGCACCGGCCTCCAAAAGGCGCGCGCTGTGCCCGCCGCCGCCGATCGTCCCGTCCAGGAACAGCATCCCGGGGGCCGGGCGCAGCAGCGCCACCACCTCGTCCGTCAGCACCGGAACGTGGTAAACACGCCCGCTCTCGTCAGGCTTTTCCAAGGGAATTTCCAGCAGGTCGTCGCAGTCCAAGAAGCTCATAAGCGTTCCGGGGTCGGATTTTGATGGTGGCTTGTCCGGGCGGCTTTCCGTCGCCGGCTTTTCCCGGGTGAAACCCGAAGAAAAACGAGCGACCGCCCCTGGCCATCAGATCCTCTCCCTCATGTGTTATGCCCTTTCGTTTTCATGCAAAAATCAGAGCCCGATCGCCTCGGCCGCCTCCTCGTAGATCGTTTGACTGGCCAGGGCGTTTGCCTCATGGCGGTCCTTCGCCCAAATTTCGAACCGGCTGCGGGCGCCGATGAAGACGACTTCGCCGCCGAGCCCCGCGCGCTCGCAGTGCTTCTCGGGCAGCAGGACCCGGCCTTGCTTGTCGGTCGATATCGCGTGCGCCTCGCCAAAAAATTTCCGGATTGCCATCCGCTTCTGTGCCGGATTCAGATTCGCCGAGTCCTGGAACCTCTGCTCCCACCGCGAGAGCTCGTCCCGGCCCATCACCATCAGGTAACCCTCCTTCGGATGCGGAACCACATGAAACTCCTCCCCCTCGCCAGAAACCCACGCCGACGGGATCGCAACACGCTTCTTCGCGTCCAATGAACGCTCAAACGTGCCCGAATACAGAGCCGGTGATGTTGTTTCTTGACCCATTGCAAATGAGGAATTTCTTGGCAGACTTCGCCACAGTTCCCCACTTTTCACCACTTTTCACAAGATCCGTCAACCAGAATCCTCGGTGAAAGGGGAGTTTTTTGGAGAACACGGAGAGCGCCCAGTCAAAGCAACGCCCCGCAAAAATCGTATTTTTCGGTTTCCGTGGGCGTGCGAGCGGTTATGTTTCGGGGCTCTCATGATATCATCGATTGAAAAACGCCTGCGCGAACTCCTTGCCGAACGCATCCTCATCCTGGACGGGGCGATGGGGACGATGGTCCAGCGGTACAAGCTGGAGGAGCCCGACTACCGGGGCGAGCGGTTTGCGGATTGGAAGGGTCAGGACCTGAAGGGGAACAACGACCTGCTCGTTCTCACCCGGCCAGACGTGATCCGGGAAATCCACGACGCCTACATCGCGGCGGGTTCGGATATCATCGAGACGAACACGTTCAGCGGGACGGTCATCGCGCAGGCCGACTACGGACTGGAGGCGCTCGTGCCCGAGCTGAACCGCGAGGCCGCCCGGCTAGCGCGCGAGGCGGCTGCGGCATGTACGGACCGGCATATTTTTGTCGCCGGGGCGATCGGGCCGCTCAACCGGACGCTCTCGATCTCGCGGGATGTGAACGATCCGGGCAAGCGCGACGTGACGTTCGAGCAGGTGGTTTCCGCGTACCACGAGCAGATCGAGAACCTCGTCGCCGGCGGGGTCGATATCCTTCTGGTCGAGACGATTTTTGACACGCTGAATGCGAAGGCCGCGCTGTTTGCGATCTCCGAATATTTTGAGAATCACCCGCGCCTGCCGGTGATGGTCTCGGGAACGATCACCGACCTGAGCGGCCGCACGCTGACCGGACAGACGGTTGAGGCGTTCCTCAATTCGATTTCGCACTTTCCGCTGCTGTCGGTCGGGCTGAACTGCGCGCTCGGGCCGAAGGAGATGCGGCCGTACATCGAGGAGCTCTCGAACATCGCACCGTTTTGTGTGAGCACGTACCCGAACGCCGGACTTCCCGACCCGCTCTCGGCGACCGGTTTTCCCGAGACGCCGGAGTCGCTCGCGCCCCAGCTGCTCGACTGGGCCGCCGAGGGATGGCTGAACATCATCGGAGGATGCTGCGGGACCACGCCGGACCACATCCGGGCGATCGCCGAGGCGGTGCGCGGGCGGCCGCCGCGGCAGATTCCGGAGCGCCAGACGACGCTTCGCCTCAGCGGGCTCGAGCCGTTTACCGCCCGGCCGGAAATCCCGTTCATCAACATCGGCGAGCGGACGAACGTCACCGGCTCCCCGAAGTTTTCAAAGATGATCCTGGCGGGGAACTACGACGAGGCGCTCGCGGTCGCGCGCCAGCAGGTCGAGGCCGGCGCGCAGATCATCGACATCAACATGGACGAGGGGATGCTCGACGGGGCGGCCGCGATGACCCGGTTCCTCAACCTCATCGCCAGCGAGCCGGATATCTCGCGGGTCCCGGTGATGATCGACTCCTCAAAGTTTGAGGTCATCGAAGCCGGCCTGCGCTGCGTCCAGGGCAAGGGGATCGTGAATTCGATCTCCCTCAAGGCCGGCGAGGAGGAATTCAAGCGCCAGGCCGGGCTCGTCCGGCGCTACGGCGCCGCCGCGGTCGTCATGGCGTTTGATGAGCAGGGCCAGGCGGACAACTACGACCGCCGCGTCGAGATCTGCACCCGCGCGTACCGGATCCTCGTCGAGGAGGTCGGGTTCCCGCCGGAGGATATCATCTTTGACCCGAACGTGCTCACCGTGGCGACCGGGATCGAGGAACATTCGAACTACGCACAAGATTTCATCGAGGCCACGCGGTGGATCAAGGCGAACCTCCCTCACGCGCGGGTCAGCGGCGGGATCAGCAACGTCTCGTTTTCGTTCCGCGGCAACAACCCGGTCCGCGAGGCGATGCACACGGTGTTCCTCTTCCATTCGATCCGCGCCGGCCTGGACATGGGGATCGTCAACGCTGGCATGCTCGGGGTTTACGAGGAGATCCCGAAGGATCTCGTCGAGCTCGTCGAGGACGTCATCCTCAACCGCCGCCCGGATGCGACCGAGCGGCTCGTCACGTTTGCCGACACGATCAAAAACAAAGCGTCCGGCGGATCCGCCCCGACCGCGGATCTGTCCTGGCGCGAAAATCCGGTCGAGGAGCGGCTCAAGCATGCGCTGATCAAGGGGATCGTGGATTTTGTCGATGCCGATACCGAGGAGGCCCTGGCGAAGTACGGGCGCCCGCTCCTCGTCATCGAGGGCCCGCTCATGGATGGCATGAAGGTCGTCGGCGACCTCTTCGGTGCCGGCAAAATGTTTTTGCCGCAGGTTGTGAAGAGCGCGCGCGTGATGAAGCGCTCGGTCGCCTGGCTGACCCCGCTCATGGAGGCCGAGCGAGCGGCCAACCCGGACGCCCGCCCGCAGGGCCGGATCCTCATGGCCACGGTCAAGGGGGACGTGCACGACATCGGCAAAAACATCGTCGGGGTTGTCCTGGCGTGCAACAACTACGAGGTGATCGACATGGGGGTGATGGTTTCGTGCGAGAAAATCCTGGCTGCCGCCCGCGAGAAAAACTGCGACGTGATCGGCCTCTCCGGCCTCATCACGCCCTCGCTCGACGAGATGATCCACGTCGCGCGGGAGATGCAGCGCGAGGGGTTCACGACGCCGCTCATGATCGGCGGCGCGACGACCAGCCGCGCGCACACGGCGGTCAAGGTCACCCAGCACTACGCGCCCGGAGTCGTCCACGTGCTCGATGCCTCGCGCTCGGTGAACGTGGTCAGCGCCCTCCTGAGCCCGGAGCAGAAGCCCGCATTTTTGCAGCAGCTCAGCGAGGACTACGAGAAGCTCCGCGCCGCCCATGCCGGCCGCCAAGCCGGCCGGCCGCAGCTCTCGCTCGCTGAGGCCGCCGCCAACCGGTTCCAGCCGGAGTGGGGGACGCCCGCCCGCCCGGCGAAGCTGGGGATCATCCCGGCCGACGTCTCGCTGGAGGACCTTGTCCCGCTCATCGATTGGTCCCCGTTTTTCCACACTTGGGAGCTGCGCGGCCGGTTCCCCTCGATCTTCGACGACCCGGCCGTCGGGCCGGAGGCCAAAAAGCTTTACGATGACGCGAGGCGACTCCTCGACGAAATTGTGGCCGGCCAGATGTTTCACCCGCGCGGCGTGATGGGGTTCTGGCGCGCGTGCAGCACTGGCGAGGATATCAGGCTGTTCTCGGAATCCGGAGCCCCGCTCGAGACCCTCCGCTGCCTCCGCCAGCAACAGAAAAAGCCGGCCGGTCAGCCGAACTTCTCGCTCGCCGACTTTGTGGCCCCCGAGGCGTCCGGCCTCGACGATTACGTTGGAGCGTTTGCCGTCACCGCCGGCCCGGAGGTCCATGACGTGGCGAACCGCTACGAAAAATCCCACGACGACTACCTCTCGATCATGACCAAGGCGCTGGGCGACCGGTTTGCCGAGGCGTACGCCGAGTGCCTGCACCAGCGGGCGCGCGCGCTCTGGGGGTTCGAAGAAAACCTGACTCCGGACGACCTCATCCGCGAAAAATACCGGGGCATCCGCCCGGCCCCCGGCTATCCGTCCCAGCCGGACCACACCGAAAAATGGACGCTCTGGAAGCTGCTCGATGCCGAGCGGCTCACCGGGATCACACTCACCGAAAGCCTCGCGATGTTCCCGGCCAGCAGCGTGAGCGGGCTCTACTTCGGGCATCCCGAGTCAAAATATTTTGCCGTCGGCAAGGTCGAGCGCGACCAGATGGAAAGTTATGCCGACCGCAAGGGAATGCCGGTCGAAGAGATCGAAAGGTGGCTGCGCCCGTACCTGAACTACGATCCCGACAGCGCGCTGATCCGTCCGTGCCAACCCGGGGCGAGCAGCTGATCGCCAGCCCTCACATTTCGCAGTCCGGTTTGCGGCTCCGCAGGTTGTAGCGGCGGTCTGTGCAGGTCGCTCGCCATGCAGCCAAGCAGGCATCGGAAGGGCCATCAGTACGCGACGCGGTTTTTTTCGCACCATTGTTCGGCGTCGGCGTTCCCGCCCCGGGCGGCCTCGCGATACCAATGTTTGGCCTGGGCGGGATCGGCCGGGGTTCCCCTCCCGGATTCGAGGGCTTTGGCATAGTTGAGCATGCAGGATGGGAAGCCCTTCGCGATCCCGGACCTCCAGATCTTGATGGCGCGGGCCGGGTCGGCGGCGGTGCCTTCGCCCTCCATCGTGAGCGCGCCCAGATTGGCGACTCCGTCGCCGTAGCCAAGCGCCGCCGAACGGGAAAAAAGTTCGAACGCCTCGCGCGGGTTTTTGGGGACTCCGATCCCGCGGGCGTAGAGGTCGCCGAGCAGGTTGAGCGCGCGGGGGTGCTGGAACGCGGAGGCGGCCCGGAGGAGCTCGGCGGCGCGCCGGGGGTTTGCCTCGATGCCCTTGCCATGGATCAGGCATTCCGCGAGCGCGGTCATTGCATCCGTGTCGCCTGCGGCGGACGCCCGCTCGAACCAAGCAACCGCCTGCTTGAGATCCTTTGCCGGTGCGCCGCGCCCGTTGGAAATCATCAGCCCGGCCTGGGTCATGGCCTCGGTCTGGCCGGATTCGGCCGCCAGCCGAAAAAACTTCAGGGATTCATCCGGGGCGATGTCGCGGAGTTGCTCGCCGAGGAGAATTCGGGCCGAGACGACCTGATGCCGGGAGGCGGCTTCGAGCGCCGGACGGAGCGCCGCAAACTTGGCGGGGGTCATGGGGAAGCCGTTTGAGCGGAGGAGGGCGGCGATCATCTCCATGCGGGCTCGCGGCTCCGGCCGATCGGGGAGATCCGCCGCTAGCGCCGCGAAAGCGGTGAGCGCGCCGGCATAGTCCTCCTCGGCCATTAGGCTTTCCCCCGCGTCGAGGCGTTCCTGCCAGCGATCGGCAGGAGGTGCTTGGGGTTCGGCCGGCGCGGGCGGGATGGGCTTGGAGGGGGCGCCGGCAAGGAGGGGGATGAGGAAAAAGAATCCGCCGGCCAGCGCGGCACCGGCCAACGCAACCAGCCCCGCCGAAATCCAAAACACCCAGCCGCCAGCACGGCGGCGGAGGCCATGGGAAGGATTGTCAGGAAACGCCATGGAAAACCGTTACCATGCCGGCCGCCCGGCGCGCAATCCATTGACAAGGCGGCTGACGGGAAGGCACGATTTCGGAGCATGAACCAAGCCCCTCGCAAATTCCACCGCCGAATTGCTCCCTGGCTGGCGCTCCCTCTGCTCATCACGCTGGCGACCGGCGTCACCTACCGGATCGGCCGGGCCTGGTTCGGGATGTCGAAGGACACCGGGAACAGCATTCTGCACATCCATGCGGGAGGGTGGCTCGGCGGGTGGGGCAGCTCGGCGTGGATCCTCCTTGCCGGCGGCGGTCTGCTCGCCCTGACCCTCACCGGGCTTGTCCTGGCCATCAAGAGCCGGGCGAAAGGACAGCCGAGGGTCGCCCACAGGGTCTTGGGAGCCGTCCTGCTCCTCCCGCTGACCGCGTCGGCGGTGACCGGGATGACCGTTCACTTCGGCGGCAAGCGCCTCTCCGATCAGGCGGGCGATGTCCTCATGAGCATCCATCAGGGGAGCTGGCTCGGGCCAACGCTGCGGCCGTTTTACATCCTTTTTATCGGCCTCGGGCTCCTGGTCATGATCGGGACCGGGGTCAAGCTGACCGGGATCTTTCGCAGGAAACCTGCGGCATCACGGTAGCTTCCACTCGTTCCTCAGCCGCGAATACTCATCATCCGGAAGGATGACATAGAGCGGGTTTTTGGGCAGCTCAAACGCCCGCGCAGAGGCGAGGCAGGCAGCAAGGGCGAAGAAAGGCAGGAACCGCTTCATTTGGGGCGCAACTTAGCCGGTCAGCACTTTGCCCGCAAGACCGGTCGCCCGACAATGGCGGTGGAAGCTCGCAGAGGCGTCCCTCGCTCGGTTCGGACCTCACTTTTCTGTTGTGCGCCCTGCCGCCATGCCCTGTAATGCAGGCCTCTCCCAATGTGACTGAAATGGATACGATCCTTGAATCGCGCGAACTCCAGGTTGAGCGCAAACACTTTTTTATCGAGTTCCGCGAGAACGAACGCGGACGGTTTTTACGGATCACCGAGGAGGCGCACGGCCGCCGCAACACGGTGATCATCCCCAGCACCGGCCTGCAGGATTTTGAGCGCATGCTGGGCGAGGTGCTCTCTGCGGCGCCCGCAGAGCGTGAGAGCGTCTAAAGTCCGAGGATCTCGGTCAGCATCCGCTTCACCCCGGGCTGCCACTCCGGCAGGTGGAGCCCGAAAGCCGCCTTCCACTTGGCATTGTTGAGCCGGGAGTTTGACGGGCGCACAGCCGGGGTCTTAAATGAGCTGCCCGGAACCGCCTGGATCTCGCGGACTTTCAGATCGGCCCCCATCGATCGGGCAACGGAGCAAAGCAGCTCAGCATAGCCATGCCAGGTCGTGACCCCATCCGGGACAAGGTGGTAGATCCCATTCCTCCCATCTTTCCCATCTCTCCCATCAGTCCACGAGCGGATCGAGTGTGCGGTCGCATCGGCGAGAAGGTCGGCCCCGGTCGGCACGCCAAATTGATCGTCCACGACGGTCAGGCGCTCGCGCTCGCCCGCAAATCTGAGGATCGTCCGCGCAAAATTTTTCCCCCGCGAGCCGTAGACCCAGCTGGTGCGGAAGATCGCGTGCCGGCAGCCGGAGTTGCGGATGGCGACCTCGCCCTCCCGCTTGGTCAGGCCATAGACGTTGAGGGGAGCGGCAGCATCGTCCTCGGACCACGGCCGGTCGCCGCTGCCGTCAAAAACATAGTCGGTCGAGTAGTGAACCAGGAGCGCCCCCAGCCGCGCGGCTTCGGCAGCGAGGACCCCGGGGGCGACAGCGTTGATCACGCGGGCGGCCTCCGGATCCGATTCCGCCTGGTCCACAGCGGTGTAGGCGGCCGCATTCACAATCACGTCCGGCTTCGCGACCCGCACGGCTTCGGCGAGGCCGTCTGGATTGGAGAGGTCGCCGCAGAGCTCGTCCGAGCGGCCCGGGGCAAGGACCTCGCCGAGCGGAGCCAGGCTCCTCTGGAGCTCCCACCCGACCTGGCCGGACTTCCCGAGCAGGAGGATTTTCACGCGCTGCGCCCGCCGTAATTTGTTTCGACCCATTCGCGGTACGCGCCGGACTGGACGTTTGCGATCCACGCCTCGTTTTCGAGGTACCAATGCAATGTTTTGCGGATCCCGGACTCAAACGTCTCGGCCGGACGCCAGCCGAGTTCCCTCTCAATTTTCCGGGCATCGATCGCGTACCGGCGGTCGTGGCCGGGCCGGTCGGTGACCGTCTTAATTTGCGAGCGGTACGAGCCGCCATCAGGCTTCGGGCGGATCGCATCCAGAAGGTCGCAGATCGTATGCACGATCTCGATGTTGGGCTTTTCGTTCCAGCCGCCGATATTGTAGGTCTCGCCGATGCGCCCGGACTCAAGGACCCTGCGGATGGCGCTGCAGTGGTCGCCGACATAGAGCCAATCGCGGATCTGCTGGCCGTCGCCATAGACCGGGAGCGGGCCGCCGGCGAGGGCATTCACGATCATGAGGGGGATCAGCTTCTCGGGAAACTGGAGCGGCCCGTAGTTATTTGAGCAGTTCGTCGTGAGCACCGGCAGACCGTACGTGTGGTGGTAGGCGCGGACGAGGTGGTCGCTCGCCGCCTTCGAGGCTGAATACGGGCTGTTCGGCTCGTAGCGGTTCGTCTCGCTGAACGCGGGATCCGACTTGTGCAGCGAGCCGTAAACCTCGTCGGTCGAGACGTGCAGGAACCGGAATCCTTTCTTTTCGTCATCGCCGAGCCCGTTCCAGTACCCGCGCACCGACTCGAGGAGCTCGAAGGTTCCCACGATGTTGGTCTGGATAAAATCGCGCGGCCCGTGGATCGAGCGGTCCACGTGCGACTCGGCGGCAAAATTGACAATTGCGCGCGGCCGGTGGGATTCGAGCAATTGGGCCATGAGCGCCGCATCCCCGATGTCGCCCTGCACAAAGATGTGCCGATCGTCGCCTGCAAGCGGCGACAGGCTCTCCAGGTTTCCGGCATACGAGAGCTTGTCCAGATTCACGACCGCCGTGCCTTCCGCACGCATCCAGTCGATCACAAAATTGGCTCCGATAAATCCGGCCCCGCCGGTCACAAAAATCGTTGGTTTCATAGGTTGGGAAAGTTCAGGGATCGCCCGGCCGCCTCCGGCCGGGCATCGGGCAGATTTTTAGTGGGCCCGGGCGGTCCAGGCAACCTCAAACGCCGGCGATGAGGAGGGAGCCGGAATCGTGGCCGCCCCCGCCGGTCGATCCCCGGGCCCGGCGCTGGATCAACGGCCGGAGGGCATCCGGGGGGACGCTGAGCCAGCGGGCCTCCGATGCCGGCATCCCCTCGACCAGGTCGAGGAGGACATCCGGATCGCGCTGGAGCGCATTGGCGACCTGCCCGCGGGTGAGCTGGATCGAGTTGCAGGCGGTCCGGGCCAGAATGTAGTCGAGGTCGCCTTTGAGCAGCTCGATCTGATCATCGTTCAAAAGCATGGACTGCACGCTCGCAGTTCCCATGAAAAATTTCAACCCGGCATCCCGGCGGATTTTTACGGAATTTCCGCCTCGCCTCGGCGGCGGATTTTTGCGAAGGAGGCCGTCCATGAATCGAATCCCCGTTCTTGTGATCGGCTGCGCGCTCCTGGCCGGGTGCGTGACGCCTCCTGCGGCCCCGCGTGTGGACCGCTCGAAGCCGGCCTCCAACCCGGACACCGGGCCGTTTTGGTGGGGCGTGGCGACGAGTGCGTTTCAGAACGAGGACCGGGCGGAGAAGCCGGGGTCGCCGAACTACTTCCAGACCGACTGGGATCTTTTTGCGGATGCGAAGCGGGTCCCGCCGAAGGGGGATGAGGCGGCGTTCAGCTGGTCGCATTTTGATCGGGATGTCGAGGCGCTCAAAAAGATTGGAGTCAACCACTACCGGTTCGGCGTCGAGTGGGCGCGCGTTGAGCCGCAGCCCGGCCGCTACAACGAGGCCGCGCTGCGAAGGTATGTCGACATGGCCCGCAAGCTTCGCGCGGCCGGCATCGAGCCGATCGTCACGCTCTGGCATTTCACATTCCCGGACTGGATGGTCGCAAAGGGCAGGAACACCCGGTGGCTCCATCCGCTCTACCGCGAGCGCTGGCCGCTCTACGTTGAAAAGGTCGCCAAGGCGATGGCCCCGCACGTGCGGACGTTTGCGCCGCAGAACGAGCCGAATGGCGACCTCGCGCTCGGCTACATCAGCGCGACCTGGCCGCCGGGGTATTTCCTCAGCCTGGGCACGCATTCCGCGGCGCTGGAGGAAAGCGTCTGGGGGTTCCGCAAGGCCGCCGAGATCGTCCGCAAGCACCGGAAGGACGCGCTGATCCTCAGCATCGCGGCCCTCCCGTACTGGGAGCGCGCGCTCCTGGATCCGACCGGGGCCTACTACAACTTCATGCAGCGGATCAACTACACCCACCTCGACAAGACGTTCGATGTCTGCGACCTGATCGGGTTCAACTACTACTACACCGAGTACCCGGATTTTTCCGCGCTCCTCGCGATCAAGGCCCGCCGGGGCCGGAACTACAGCCTGCTGGGCTGGATCATCCAGCCCCGCTCGCTCTACAAGCAGATCAAAAACGTGCAGAAGCGGTACAACAAGCCGGTGATCATCACCGAGAACGGCATCGCCACGGCAAAGGATATCAAGCGCGTCCGCTACCTCTTCAACCACATGCTCGAGGTCAAGGAGGCGATGCAGGACGGCGCGGATGTGCGCGGGTATTTTGTGTGGACCCTTGTGGACAACTACGAGTGGCACCATGGGTACAAGGCCCCGTTTGGCATGTCCAAGATGAACCGCGACACGCGCCAGCGCATGCTGCGCCCCTCGGCCCTCTTCTATCGCGGGATCATCGACAGCTCGAGGAGCACCAACATCCTTGACGACGTCTCGACCGCGCCGGAGCTCCCTCCCGGCCTGATGGAGCGGTGATCCGCTACTCGAACCGCAGGGCTTGGGCGGGCGGGATGCGAGAGGCCCGGCGGGCGGGAAGCCAGGCGGCCGCGACCGCGGCCGGAACGATCCAGAGCGGCGTCGCCGCGAGCACATCGAGCGGGTAGCTCAGCTCGATGCTCCATCCGAAAAACGCCTTGTTGATCACCCAGGTGAGCACCATCGCCATCGCGGACCCGCAGGCGACGCCGACCACCGACGCGAGCAGGCCGATGCAGGCCGCCTCGGTAAAAACCAGACCGCGCACCTGACCGGGAGAAGCGCCCTGCGAGCGAAGGACCCCGATCTCCCGCTCCCGCTCGAGCACGAGCGTCGAGAGGGAGAGGAGCACGCCGGCCACCGCCACCACCACCGCGATGGCCCGCAGCACGGACGTCACGGCAAACGTCTGGTCAAAGATCTCCATCACACGGCGCCGCAGGTCGGAATTCGTGTAAATCGAAAAGGCCCCTTCGCGGCCGAATCGCGAGCGGAATTCCGCAGCGACATTTCCCGCATTTGCCGGATCGTGCAGCCGGAGCGCGAGCGAATGTACCCGGGCGTCGTCCCAATAAGGCGTGAAATTTTTGCGATCGACCATGATGAGCCCGGCGTCGCGGGTGAAATCCTTGATGACCCCGGCGACCTGGAATGGCACCTCTCCGCGCGGAGCGGCGAGGTGGAGCACGTCGCCGGGGCGGGCGCCGAAGCGGTTGGCAAAGCTCTCCGAGACGACGACGAATCCCGGCTCGTGGAACCGCTCGGCCGCCCCCTCGACCGATGCGACAAACTCCCAGTCCCCGCGCGCCCCGCCCTCGACGACCCCGAGCGCGGCGGTCGAGCCGGCGACGGGAACCATCATCTCACGAAATGTTCCGGCATCCCGCACGCCCGGGTGCGACCGCGCCCAGGCGACCGCCTGCTGCGGCACAAAGCTTTGCAGCCCGATGATCTCGTTCGCAGCGGGCGCGATGAACAGGTCGGCGACCAGCGCCTTTTCGAGCCACGACGAGACGCTGCCTCGGAACGAATGGATCATGACCGAGACGCTCACGGTCATGGCGGCCGCCACGGCGAGCGCGGCGATCGTGACCGCGCTCCGGTGCATCGACCGCACGAGCTGCTGGATGCCCAGCCGGACCATCCACCCCGGGAACCGCGCCCCGGCCGCCGCCAGCCGCACCACCGAAGGGACCAGCATCGAAAAGCCGGCGATCAGCAGGGCCACCGACGCAAAACCAAGAAATTTTCCGCCCCCCCGGTAGGCGATCCATGCGGCTGCTGCCGCAGCGGCAAGAGCCCCGAGACCACCTGCCAGCCAGCTCCGCGAGCGGATCGAAAACTGCTCGGAGGCCGAGCCCGGATGCAGGATGCGGGCCGGATCGCAGGCGGCCGCCTCGCGTGCGGGCAGCCAGGCCGCCGCGAGCGAGGCCAGCGTCCCGACGAGCAGCGCAAGGAGAATTTGGTCCGGCGACACCGTCAGGTCCCGGATGCTCACGACGGCATAGAGCGAGGATACCGTCTGCCCGACGGGAGCCGCCAGGAGGCGCGCGAGTGGGGCGGCGAGAATAATCCCGAGCGCCGATCCGGCCAAACCGCACGCGATCCCCTCCCCCAAGAAGAGCCCGGAAATCTCCCCGCGGGTTGCCCCGCTGGCGCGCAGGATGCCAATCTCAACCCGTCGGCGGACGACCATCGCGGAGAGGCTGTTGTAGATCAGGAAAACCCCGACGACCATCGAGACCAGGCTGAGCGCGGTGAGGTTCAGCTGGAACGCCGCCAGCATGGCCTCGGTGTCGGATCCACGGCGGGCCGGGGGAGCGACCGTCGCATCCGCCGGAACAACCGACCGGAGCCCCTCGGCGACCGCCACGGCCTGAAGCGGATCGTCGAGCAGAATCTGGATCGAGGTCAGGCGGCCGACGCTGTCGAGAAGTTCCTGCGCCCATCCGATGTCCATCGCCGCAATGCGCGGGTCGGATTCCACCGCCGCATCCCGGGTCGTCAGCACAAAACGCGGGGCAAGGGCAACCAGGCGGCCGCCCGCCAGAACGTCGAGGCGTTTTGTTTTTGCGCGCGCGGGGGTCACCGCCACCGCGCGGGAATCCCGCAGCCACTCGCTCGAATCCAGTTCGGAGCCATCCGGGGCCCCCAGCTCAAACGCGCGGAGATCCTGCCCGGTCAGCGGATCGACCCCCAGAATCCGAAGGTATTCGCCGGGCTCGTCCGGAAGCGTGACGATCCCCTCCACCAGCGGGGTGGCGGCGCGCACGCCCGGAAACCCGGCGACCGCAGGAAAGATCCCGTCCGGCAGGTTGCCGCGCACCTCGAGGTGCGCGCGCCCGGCGACAAACCCGACCGCATTTTGAAAGCTGGTCAGCGCCCCGCGGTTGGCCATCTGGATCGCCAGAAAAACCGCCACCCCGACGGCGATGCTCAGGATGTTGAGCGCCGGCAGGAGCGGGTGGCGGACCCACGGGCGCAGGACCTGCCGGAAAAAGAGGTCGCCAAAGCGCGGCGTCATTCCTTCACTGCGGCGCGCTGAAGCAGGCGCTGAAGCTTCTTCAGCGCGGCGGGATCGGTGATTTTCTGGCCGTCCTTGCTGTGGATATAAAACGAGTCCATCGCGACATCCATTTCGGTCGTGATGCGCGAGAGCTCGATGATATGGCCCGCGGCCCCCATCGCCCGCATGAGCGCGTAGAGAAGGCCCAGGCGGTCGGGGGTCTGGATGTCCACAAGCGTGTAGATCGGATGCGACGTGTTGTCGACGGTGATCCGGGTCGGCAGCTCGAAGTCCTGAGAAATCCGGTAGCTCTTCAGCAGCGCATCCTTGCTGATGAGGGGGGTGAAATCAAAATCTTCGACGAGGAGGGAGTCGGCGAGGCGGGTCTCGACGCGGGCGATGTCGCGGGCGCTGGTGACCGGTTCATGGCGGGTGCTGCCGACCCGGAAGATGTCGAGCGCGAGGCTGTCGCTGCGCGTGAAGATGTCGGCGCTGAGGATGTTGATCTGCGCCGAGAGGAAGGCCCCGGCGATTCGCTCCAGAAGCCTCGGGCGGTCCCATCCGCACACCCAGACCTCGCTGTGGCCCTTCTCGGGGCGGGGGATCCAGCGGAAAACCGGGGCGAGCGCGACGTTTTCCTCCTGGCGCTGGTTTTCGAAAAACGTGCGGAACAGGCGGATGTGGTCGGCGATCTCGTCCGGCCCGAACGTCTGGAGGTAGCGGTCGGGCATGAGGTGGAAGTGGGCCTCGCTCTCCTCGGCAAAATCTTTTCCGAGCTTGCGGACCACGGCCTGGTGCTGTTCCTCGCGGTTCCGCCGGACCTCCTCGGCGGCGGTCGGACCGCCCTCGAGGTAGTGGCGGGCGCGGCGGTAGAGCGTCCAGACGAGCCCCTCCTTCCAGTCCGACCAGTTCTGGTCGCTGGTCCCCATGCCATCGGCGAGGGTGATGAGCATGAGCGCATCGAGGTTGGCCTGGTTGCCGACGATCCGGGCGAACTCCTCGATCGTAGCGGGATCCTCGAGGTTCCGGGTCTGCGACATCTTCGAGAGCACATAGTGCGAATCGACGAGGGTGATCAGCATCCGGCGACGCTCCGGGGAGAGCTGGAGCCGTCGGGTCACCTTGTGGGCGAGCACCGCGCTGGCACCCTCATGGTGGCGGTCGTTGGCCGCCTTGCCGGTGTCGTGGAGCAGGAGCGCGAGGTAGAGGATCGCGGGGTCCTCGATCTTCTGGAAGATCTGCCGGTAGCCGCGGAGCCGCTCCTCCTCCGCAAATAAAATCCCATCCAGCTTCTCGATGCAGACGAGCGTGTGCTCGTCCGCCGTGTAGCGGTGGTAGAACTCGTGCTGGACCAGGCAGTCGAGCGCCCCGAACTCCGGCATGTAGCGCCCGAGAAATCCGAGGTTGTGCATCAGGCGCAGGATCCGTCCGACCTCGCCCTTGCGCGAAATGATGGCAAAAAATGTTTCGCAGGCGGCGCGGGCATACTGGAACGTGCGGTTCACGAGCGGGAGCCGCCTGCGGATCAGGTCGCTGAGCTCGGGGTGGAACTCGAGCTGGCGGACCTGCGCATGGTGGAACGCGCGCAGCATCCGGTAAGGGTCGTCATGAAAGATGTCGCGCGATTCGGGCTCCAGCTTCCCCTGCCGGGCGATGAACCCGTCGAAGCGCTCGAGCTTCGGGCGGCCGCGCAGGATCGCCAGAAGCCCGGCCGGCTTCTTTGCCTCCACCGCCTGCATCCGCTCCAGCCCGGCCTCGGTCACCAGGTGGATGTTCCGGGTGTGGCTGTAGTAGTCGCGCATGAACGCCTCGACCTTCCTCAAAATGTTTTTTTGCTGGTAGTCGAATGCGACGGCGACCCGGCCCTGGAGCTGGAGGGTCAGCGTATCGACCGCGCGGTCGTTGAGGTAGTGCATCTGGGTGCGGGTGCGCAGCAGGAAGTCGTACCCTTTTTCCAGGAGCCTCCGCTCGGTCTCGCGGAGAACCTTCGCCTCGACGAGCTTGGCGGTCGTCATCATGCCCAGCTTAAAGTGCGAGATCCACAGGAGGCTCTGGTAGTCGCGCAGCCCGCCGATCCCGTTTTTGACGTTCGGCTCCTGGAGGAAGACGCTCGGGCCGTGCTTCTGCCGGAGCTCGGCCTGGTTCGCCAGCCGCCACGCGATGTACTCGGCCTCGCAGCCAACGACGCACTCGTCCTGGAAGCGCTCTTTGAACCGGCTGAAGATGTCGCGCTCGCCGGACAGGAACCGGGACTCGAGCATCGAGGTCTTCGTGATCATATCCTCGTTCGCCTTTTTGACCGCCTGCGAGATCGAGCGCGTGGCATGGCCGACCTTGAACCCGATGTCCCAAAGGAGCACGAGCGTCTGCCGGATGATCTCCTCGATCTCCTTGTCCTGCTTTCTTGCGCTGTCCTGAAGAAAGAGGATGTCGATGTCGCTGAAGGGGGTGAGCTCACGCCGCCCGTAGCCGCCAAACGCCGCCACGCAAAGCCGTCCGCCGAGGCCCTTGGGCGCAACCGAGGTCACGACCCCCTGGAACAGCTCGCGGAAAAGGATGTCGACAAGGTCCGAGCGCTGGCGGGCGACCTCGCGTCCGCCGCCACCCGCATTGTGCCACATCTTGAGCCGCTGCTCCTCGACCTTCCGGAATCCCTGGAAGATCGTGATCGGGTTGTCAGGCTTGCGCCGGGTTCGCTCCGAGAGCGCGGCCGCCGTCAGTTCGAGCTTGCGTTCGCCAGGCGAGATCATGGCTGGCTGGCCGACTGGATGACGATTTCGACCCGACGGTTGATCTGCTGCTCCTCGATCGTTCCGGTGGCGGGCGCGATGAGCCGCGACTTTCCAAAGCCGACCGTCCGGATCGCGGAATCCGGCAGGCCCATGACCCCGGTGAGCCACGCCTTGACCGAGTCCGCCCGCCTGCGGCTGAGCTCGAGATTGTATTCGTCCGAGCCGAACGAGTCCGAGTGCCCCTCGATGACGAACCGCGCCCCCGGGTTTCGCTGGATGAGGACGCCGAGCTTCTGGAGGCTGGCGACCGCCTGGTCGCGAAGGTTCGGTGCATCGTAGTCGAAGAGGAGGTCGGTGGGCATCAGGATCGGCGCCGTCTCCGGCGTGAGCGGTCCGGTCTGCGCGAGCAGATCATCGAGGTTGCTGAACCCGCGCCCGGCCCCCTCCCCGCCGGATTCCTTCGCCCCGCTTTTCCAGCCGGGCTTGGGCAGGGCGATCGCCGACGTCCCGGACACGACCGGTTTTTCGAAGAGGAGCTTCTCGGTCAGCAGGTCGGACTTGGGGAAGGCTGCATCCGTCGCCTCCAGGGTTTTCAGCGTGTTTTGGAGCGTCGGCATCAGCACGTCCGGGGTCTCGGCCAGGATCGCGCTGTCGAGCTTGGGCATCGGCGGGAGGGCCGGGTTCTGGCCGCCCGACTTTTCGAGAGCCACGTTTTCGTCCGGGAGCTTTACCGCAGCCGGGGCGGCCGCCGGGCGCTGCACCTCGGCAGGAGCGGGGTTCAAGAGACGGGGGTCCAGATCCACGCTGTCCAGCTGAAACCGCCTGGGCGGGGTCGGATCGTACTCCACACCCCGCAGCGGATTGATCAAAACCTGGTGGCAAAGCATCCAGATCGCCCAGTGCAGGAGGAGGGAAATCACCAGCGCCGGAACAATCCATTTTCCGATCCCCGTGCTCAACGAGCCTGGATCCATCGTGCGCGCCCTCCGGTTCATCTGCCTCACGTTACAGGGGCCGCGCGCATTTTTCCAGAGCGAGCTCAAAAATTCGTCAGAGATTCCACCGTGCCGCGACGAGAAGTCCGCGGAGGGTGAGGAGGGGATCGACCGCGTCAAAAAGCTGGAGGCCGGATGCGATCAGCTCCGAGTCTCCGCCGGTGGCGATAACCTTCGGCCGGTAGTGGGGGAAGGCCTCGCGGCGGACCTGGCGGATGATTTCGGCGACGAGCCCGCGGTAGCCATGGACGGCGCCGGAGAGCATCGCCCCCTCGGTCGAGCGCCCGACCGCCGACCCCGGCTCGCGCAGGCGGATGAGGGGGAGAAGGGCGGTCCGGTCGTGGAGGTACTCGGTCATCGCATTGAGGCCGGGAGCAATGACGCCTCCGATGTAGTTGCCGGCTGGGGAGATGACGTCGAACGTCACCGCCGTTCCGAAGTCGACAACGATCGCCGGCACCCCGTAGTGGGCGGCGCAGCCGGCGGCATTTGCCAGCCGGTCCGGGCCGATCCCCTGGGGGTGTGGGTAGTCGATGCCCACACCAAGCTTCACGGACGGCCCGATCCAGCAGACGCCCGGCCCGCAGGCGGCATTCACCTCACGGTTTTTTTTTGGCACCACCGAGGCGGCGACCGTTCCGGCAAGCGGGCGCGTCCCGACGATATTCCGGATCTGGGCAGCGGCCAGGGATTTCGTCGGGAGCCGGTGGACCCGCCCGATCCGGCCGCCCCGGGCAACGGCCAGCTTCACAAACGAGTTGCTGATATCAACCAGCAGGATATTGCCGCGCGGAAGAGGCGGCGCAGGGGATGGGGGCGGGCGTCTGGGCACAGCTGGGAGACTTACAGGGCGGCCAGCTTCGCTTCCAGCTCGCTCTTGCGGAACGGCTTCGTCAAAAAGTCGTCCATCCCGACCGCCAGGCAACGCTCGCGGTCGCCGGGCATCACGTTTGCCGTCAGGGCGACGATCCGCACGTGCCCGCCGGCGTGCAGCTCGATCTCGCGGATTTTTTTTGTCGCTTCCAGCCCGTCCATCACCGGCATTTGCATATCCATGAGGATCGCGAGAAATTTTCCCGGCGAAAATTCTTCGACCGCCTTCTGGCCATTGGTGGCAAACGCGACCTGAAACCCGATGGCCTCGACCATTTTTCCGGCGAGCACGCTATTCGAGCGGTCGTCCTCGACGACGAGGATGAGCCCGCTGGCGGGCTTCGGAAGGACGGCAACCGCCGGACCGGAGGCGGGTGCGGCCGGCTGGTCGAGGGCTTTCGCCACCGGAAGCCGCAAGGTAAATTTGCTGCCTTTGCCGGGCGTTGAATCAAGGCGGATGCTGCCTCCCATTGCTTCCGCAAGCCGCTTGGAGATGGCCAGACCAAGCCCGGTTCCCTCAAAGGACCGGTGCATGGTCGAGTCCGCCTGAGAAAATGGCTTGAACAGCCGGCCGATCGCATCGGCGGGAATTCCCGGCCCGGTGTCCTCAACCGAAAAATCCAGATACGACCGCGTATGGTCGCAGGCGGGTTCGGTGCGGAGGACGACGTGTCCGTGGGAGGTGAACTTTACGGCATTCCCAAGGAGGTTGATGAGGATCTGGCGGATCCTGCGGGCATCACCCTGGACCATTTCCACGGATCCCGGGGCCGCCTCGCCTCGAAGATCGAGTCCCTTGTCGGCGGCCGCCCGCCGACAGGCCCGGAGCGAGTCCTCAATGACCTCGGCCACCCGGATCGGAGCGGACTCGATCCTCATGCTCCCTTTCTCGACGCTCGAAAAATCCAGGATGTCATTCACGATCCCGAGCAGATGGTTCCCGCTGTTGGAGATGATCCGGGCAAACTCCACCTGCTCCGGGTCCAAAGGGGTGTCGGAAAGAAGCTCCGCAAACCCGAGGATCCCATTGAGCGGGGTGCGCAGCTCATGGCTCATCACCGCCAAAAATTCGCTCTTCGCGCGGTTGGCCGATTCCGCCCGGTCGAGGGTGTCGAGCAGATTGGCCTCAAGGGATTTTCGGTCGGTGATTTCCTCCTTGATCGCGATGTAGTGCACGACGTGCCCCCCGGGGTCGAGGACCGGCGAGATCGTGGCGGACTCCCAGTAGAGGGTGCCATTCTTACGGCGGTTGTGAAACTGCCCCCGCCAGGTCTGTCCGGCGGTGATCGTTGCCCAGAGGTGGCCATAAAACGAGGCGCTCTGCATTCCCGAATTGAGGATGCGCGGATTCTGGGCGATCGCCTCCTCCTTCGAGTAGCCGGTGGAGACCTCGAAGGCGGGGTTCACGTATTCGATCTTCCCCTTCGCGTCGGTGATGACGACCGTATTCTCGCTCTGCTCCACCGCGGTCCGAAGGTTTTGGAGCTCGTCCTCCGCCCGCTTGCGCTGGGAGATGTCATCCAGCACGCCGAGAAGGTGGTCCACGGTCCCGTCGGGCTTCCGGACACTGCCGACGGATAGCTCGGTCCAGATCGCCTCGCCGTCCTTGCGGAAAAACCGCTTTTCGATCTTGTAGTGGGAAATTTCTCCGGCCACGAGCCGGTCGAACTCAGCCATGTCTGCGGACAGATCGTCCGGGTGGGTCATCTCGGCCCAGGTCTTGCTCTGGATCTCCTCATGGGAATATCCCAGGATTTCGCAGAGCCGGTCATTTACGGCAACCCAACCCTTGTCCAGGGATGTGATAAATCGTCCGTGAAGGGGCAGCTCGAAGTAGCTCCGAAACCGGTTCTCGCTGGTCCGGAGCGCTTCCTCCGTCGCCTTGAGCCCGGTGATGTCGGCTCCGCTGCAGCGGACCCCGAGCGAGCTTCCCAACTGGTCGTAAACCGGCTGCCAGGAAACGCTCAGCCAGAACTTCCTGCCGTTTCGGTGAAGGCACCGGATCTGGAGGTTCTCTCCGCAGCTGCCTCGCAGGGCAGACTCCAATGTCGAGCCCGCCAGCTCGCGATCCTCCGCGGCGACGACCGTCGAAATAAAGTCCGGCATCGCAAGGATCTCGGCCGGGGAATACCCGGTGAACCGCTCGACGGCTGGATTAACCCAGACAAGCTTTCCATCCGGGCCGAACCAACATTCCCAGTTGGTGGTCGAATCTGCGATGATACGGAACTTTTCTTCACTCTCGGCAAGCAGCCGACGGGACTCCTCGCACTCCGCCAAGGACAAGGGCTTCTCTCCACTTGTGAGTTTTTCCTGCACAGCCACAGCATCCTAGGAGACCGCGCCGGGGATGACAATTCGTATATTTTGCCTGCCGCAGGCGGCCACAGGCACACGAGCCCGCGATAGCACAGATTATTTGTGCGGCCGCACAAATAATCTGAAATGCGCTTGCCCTGCTTTTTTGATACCCCGGTGTCATGTTGACTTGGGGCAACGCAGGCGGGATGCAGGTTTTTACTTCCAGGCCAGGATTCCCTTCGCCCAGGCCCAGACGAGGCCCTCGGCGAGAAGGAAAAGGAACACCATGAGGGACAGGAAAGCGGAGACAGGGAGGTCGAGGAAGGCGGCCGCAAACGGCAGCAGGAAAACAGTTTCGACGTCAAAGACCAGGAAGACGAGCGCGTAGAGGTAGTAGTGGGACTGGAATTGGACGCGGGCCGGGCCGGTGGATTCGATCCCGCACTCGTAGGCGCTCTGCTTGTCGTGCCCGGGCTTGGCCGGCGAGAACAGCCGGGCCCACGCCCAGGCCATCGCGAGCGGGATCAGGGGGAAAACCACCGCGACGGCAAGAAAGATCGTGAGGAGGAGGTAGTCGTTCGTCATGGCGTCTGTGCTGGCACGGCCGGAGGATGCGCGGCGCGCTCAAGCGGTGAGAGGAGGAGGTTCGGAAAGAAGCCGAGGACGAGCACGGCAAGAGCGAGGACCGCAACCACGGTGCGGGAGGCGGAGGAGCGGGTGGGCACACCGTCGGGACCCGGCACCACAAAGACATGCTTCAGGACGATCAGGTAGTAGTAAAGGGAGATCGCGTTTGCCGCGAGCGCAAGGACGACCAGCCAAAGTATGCCCGGGTTCCCGAGCGCCGATGAAAACAGGAAAAATTTCCCGATGAACCCGGCGAGCGGCGGGATCCCCGCGAGCGAGGCGAGGAAGACGAGCAGGCAGATGGCGAGGACAGGCGACGACCGGGCGAGGCCGTTGAAGTCATCGACCCGGGATCCCCCGTGCTCGCGCTCGACAACAATCACCACCCCGAATGCCCCGGCGGTGGTGGTGGCATAAACCACAACGTAAAAGAGCACGGCGACGAAGCTGGCTGGCTGGCCGGAGGCCAGGCCGAGGAGGAGGTAGCCGGCATGCGCGATGGCCGAGTAGGCGAGAAGCCGCTTCACGTTGGATTGCACGAGGGCCGCGATGTTGCCCAGGACGATGGAGGCCGCCGCGACCACGCCCAGGAGCAGGGACCAGCCGGGAAAAACCGGCGAGCCCGCCCACGGCGCGAGCCCGGTTGCTAGGAGCTTCGCCAGAAGAAAAATGCCGGCCACTTTCGAGCCTGAGGCGATCAGCGCGGCAGCTGCCGTGGGAGCTCCCTCATAGACATCCGGCGCCCAGAGCTGGAACGGAACGGCGGCGACCTTGAACGCGAGCCCGCCCAAAGAGAGAGCGATCCCGGCCAAAAGCAGCGGGTCGGCCGGACCGGAAAACCGCGCGATCTCCGCAAGGTGGGTTGTCCCCGACACCCCGTAGATCAGGCTGAACCCGTAGAGCAGGAACGCGGCGGACACGCTCCCGATCAGGAAATATTTCAGGCCCGCCTCGGCGGAGGAACGCCCGGATTTTTGAAATGCCGCCAGCACGTAGAGCGGGATGCTGGTGAGCTCGAGCGCGAGAAAAATCATCAGCAGGTCGTCGGTCGCGCAGAGCAACATCATCCCGACCGCACCAAACAAAATCAGCGCCAGCGACTCCGCAAAATGCCTCTCAGGAAACGTGTCGCCCGCATAGACGACCGCCACGAGCGCGAGCGCGAGGATCACGAGCTGGAACATCCGGGAGAGCGGGTCGACGGCAACCATCCCGTGAAGGAACGAGCCGTTGAGCGGGAAAAGCAGGCCCGACCCCGCAGCCAGGAAGCCACCGAACAGCGTCGCCGCTGTGATCGGTTTGCGCGCCTTCGGCACGGAGACGCCGAGGCCGAGGACGACGAGTGCGGTCAAAACCAGGATCGCTTGCGGCACCAGAACTTGGACGACCTCGTTCATCATTTCATACCCTCCCGAAGAACGCTTTGCATCAGCGGGCTATCGAAGCTGCGAAGGATCGGGTCCAGGAGGACGGACGGGAAGACGCCGATGGCGAGCGTCACCGCCATGAGCAGCAGCGCCCCCAGCTTTTCCGGGAGCGTAATGGGATCGAGTGTGCTCTCGCCAGCTGCGGAGGGCTGGCCGTCAGGATGGGAGGGGAAGAACGTCTTCTGGAGAGCTCGCAGCGTGAATGCCACGGTGACCACGACCCCGAGGCCGGCGGGGATGAGAAACAGGGGGAAGGCCTGCCAGGCCCCTTTGAGGATCGTGAACTCGGCGATGAATCCGCTGAAACCCGGGAGGCCCATCGAGGCAACCGAGGCGACGGTGAAGGTGAGCGTCGCAAACGGGATCGCCTTCGAGAGGTTCATGCGCCCGAGCGCGGCCATATCGCGCGTGTGGGTCCGATCATAGATCATCCTTCCCACCACCGCGAAGAGCAGCCCGCCGATGATCCCATGCGAAAACATCTGGAGCACGGCGCCGCTCAGGCCGGCAAGGTTCAGCGTCATCAGGCCGAGCAGCACGAACCCCATGTGTGCAATGCTCGAGTAGCCGACGGTAAATTTCAGATCCCTCTGCGAGAGAGCCACCAGCGCGCCACCGACGATCCCGGCCGCCGCAAGCACAGCAAACGCCGTCCGCCACTGATCGAGGCCGTAAGGAAAAACCGTCATGGCGACGCGCAGGGCGGAGTACGAGCCGAGCTTCATGACCACGCCGGCGAGCAACATCGAGACGGCGGTGGGGGCCGCCACGTGCCCGGTCGGTGCCCAGGTGTGGAGCGGCCACAGGCCGGCCAGCACCGCGAACCCGGTGAAGAGGACCGGAAATGCCCACGTTTGAAAAGCCGGCGCAAAGACCGACCTCGCGGGATCCGCCAGGGCGAAAAGGTTGAACGTATGCGCACCGGAGGCGACCGGGATCGCGAGAAGCACGAGCAGCACCAGACCGCTTCCGGCAACCGAGTACATCGTCAGCTTCATCGCCCCGTACTCGCGGTTCGTCGACCCCCACGCCGCAATCAGGAAATATTTGGGCAGGATGACAATCTCGTAAAAGACGAACAGGAGGAAGAGGTCGAAGCTCTGGAACACGCCAAAAACCCCGCCGATGATGAGCAGGAAAAAGGCGAAGAACGCGCGCGGGCGGTGCGCGACATTCCACGAGAACAGGACGCCGGCAACCGCGATGATCCCGGTGAGGACGAGCATCGCAAGGCTGATCCCATCCGCCCCGGTAAGGAACGAGATCCCGAGCTGCGGGACCCACGGAAGGTCGGTGAGAAACTGGACCGCGGGCGCGGCGGGCGAGTTGTCGTACGCGGCGAGGGCGGCGGCTGCAAACCCGAGCCCGGCCAGCGCGGACGCCAGCGCGACCCATCGGGACAGCATGGCCAGGCGCACGGGCAGGAGGAGGATCAATCCAGCCCCGGCGAATGCGGAAAAAAATGTCGCGGTGAGGATCATGGTTTGTTGAAGAGGGCGATGAGGACCTGCGGCACGATCCCGAGGAGGAACATCAGCGCGACCGCAGGAGCAACGGTCGCGGCCTCCCGGTGCGTCAGGTCGGGGAACGGGCGATCCGGAAGCGGGCCGGTGAAGACGCGCTGGATCATGTTCAGAAGGAAGACGGCCGTCACGAAGAGCCCGATGGCCGCGACCGCAGCCGCCCACCAGACGAGTGAAAACGTCCCGCTGAAAATCAGGAACTCGCCGACGAACCCGTTCAGCCCGGGGAGCCCGAGCGAGGAGAAGATGGCGATCCCCATCAGGCCGGCCAGCTTCGGTGCGGCCGTTCGCAGGCCGCCGAAATCGCCAAGCCCGCGCAGCCCGCCGCTCCGGCGCTCGATGAAGCCGACGAAGCAAAACAGGGCCGCCGCCGTGACGCCGTGGTTGAAGATTTGCAGAAGGACGCCATTCGTTGCGGCAGCCCGCGCAGCGGGCGACCCAAGCGGCACCGCCGCCACCGCAAAAATCCCAAGCAGGCAGTACCCAAGGTGGTTGATCGAGGAATACGCCAGGATGCGCTTCAGATCCTTCTGGGCTAATGCCGCGAAGGCCGGGAAGAGAATCGTCGCCAACGCAAGCCAGAGCAGCGGGGTCGCCAGCTCCTGCATCCGCTGCGGGAACAGCGGGACGAGCAGCCGCAGGAACCCATAAACCCCCATCTTCGAAAGGAGCCCGGTGAGGAGCATCGAGACGGAGGACGGAGCCTCGGCGTACGCGTCGGGAAGCCACGAGTGAAACGGCACCACGGGGACCTTCACCGCGAGCCCGAGAAAGATGCAGCAAAAAACCAGGAGCCCGGCGGCCGGCCATCCGAGCCGCGCGGCGAGCATCGCATCGAGCGAGCCCGCCATCCCGGCCAGCCGGATCAGATCGAATGTTCCGGTCGAAAGCTGGAGGGCCAGGAACCCGACCAGCATCGCGAGCCCGCCGAGAAGCGTGAAGACAAAGAACTTCAGCGCGGCGGCGGTGGCAGCTGCTGACCCGGACGCGCGGATGAGCAGGAATGCCGGGACCAGGCTCAGCTCGTAGAAGAGGAACCAGTGGATAAAGTTGAGCGCGGTAAATGTGCCGATCAGCGTGGTTTCGAGCAGCAGGATCAGCGTGATCTGAAGCTTCGGAATGTCGCGCCCCGCCGCGAGGAAGGCGAAGGGGGTCAGGAACGTCGTCAGCACGAGAAGCATCAGGCTCAGCCCGTCGGCCCCGAGAAAATATTCCACCCCGAGCGACGGAATCCAGTCGGCACGCTCGATAAACTGGATGCCCCCAGCCGAGCGGTCGTACGCCAGAGCCAGGCCTGCCGCAAACCCGAGGGCGGCCAGCATGCACCCGAGGGCGGCCGCGCGCGCGGCCCGCTGCGAGGGCAGGATGGCCGTGACGAGCGCCCCAACAAACAGGATGAGCGTCAGGATGGTCATGTGAGCAGGATGATGAGAAGGAGCACAACGGTCCCGACGCTCAGGAATTTGAGGTAGCCCTGTACGCGTCCGTTCTGCCAGGAGGAGAGCAGGTCGCCTCCGTCGCGCAGGCCGCCGCACAGGCTGTCGAACGCCAGGTTGATGCCGTACCGGTCGAGCAGATCGCCGACGCCTGCGGTGAGCGACGTCGCGGCCGCAACCGCCGAGACGATCCCGGAGAACACCCAGCGTTCCAAGCAGGAGGCCAAAGCCCCCAGCCCGGCAAGACCCTTCACAAAAGTTGCCTGATAAACCTCATCGACGTAGAGCCGGTTGGCGAGGGCGCGGTACCCGCCGGCCCAGAGCCGCTGCAGCGGATCCGCGTCCCCCACCCTCCGATACAGGGCGTAGCCAAGGCCGATGCCGGCGGAGGCGAGCAGGATCGAAAGCCCGGCGATCGTCAGGAACCCGCGCTCGAACAGCCGGGAAATATCCCATTCCGCGAGGTGCCCGCTCAGGTGACCGTGCAGCCACGGCCACGCCGGGGTGACCGGGATCGACATCAGGATCGCGGCGACGGCGAGGATCACGAGGGGAACCGTCATCACCGCCGGGCTCTCGTGCGGATGCGCGCTCCCGCGGTACTTTCCGGCAAACACGTAACACATCTGGCGGGTCATATAGAATGCGGTGAGAAACGCGGCGGCGGCCGCAAAATAGAATGGTCCGTGCGAGACCGGCCACTGGTGCGCGACGTGCAGGATTTCGTCCTTGCTCCAGAATCCGGAAAAAAAGAACGGGACCCCGCAGAGCGCCATCATGCCGACCGCATACGTCGCAAACGTGACGGGCAGGAATTTTCTGAGCCCGCCCATCTTTCGGATATCCTGCTCGTCGTGGACGCCGTGGATGACCGAGCCCGCACCGAGGAAGAGGAGGGCCTTAAAGATCGCGTGGGCGATCAGGTGGACGATCGCGGCGGTCACGCTGCCGACCCCGAGCGCGAGCATCATGAACCCGAGCTGCGAGACGGTGGAATACGCGAGGATCCGCTTGATGTCGGTCTGCGCGACGGCGATCAGCGCGGCAAAAAGTGCGGTGATCGCCCCGACCCAGGCGACCGTGATGAGGGCGGCGGACACCTCGCCGGCGGCGGAGAAGATCGGGAATAGGCGCGCGACGAGAAAGACGCCGGCGGCGACCATGGTAGCGGCGTGGATGAGCGCGCTCACCGGAGTCGGACCCTCCATGGCATCGGGCAGCCACACATGCAGCGGGAACTGGCCGGACTTTCCAGCGGCTCCGCAGAAGATGAGGATCGCAATCACGTTCGAGACGGCGAGCCCGAAGCAGGCGGTCTTTGCCGCAAGCGATGTGAGGGCCGCCGCCTCCAGGCAGCCGTTCCCTCCATCATAAAAAAGAAGGGTTCCGGACGAGGAGTTCAGCCACAGCATCCCGAGCAGGAACCCCATGTCGCCGACGCGCGTGGTCAGGAACGCCTTCTTTGCGGCGGCCGCGGCCGCCGGCTTCTGAAACCAGAACCCGATGAGCAGGTACGAGGCGAGCCCGACCAGCTCCCAGCAGATAAAGGTCAGCAGCAGGCTGTTCGAAAAAACCACGCCGAGCATCGCGGCAGAAAACAGCGAGAGGAAGCAGAAGAACCGCGTGAAATTCGGATCCTCCTTCATGTAGCCGACGCTGTAGATGAAGATGAGGAGGGTGACGCTCGAGACCATCAGAGCCATGCCGGCGCTCAGGGGGTCGAGCAGGAGCCCGAGGCTCAGCGACCCGGTGCCGATGCTCAGCCAGGGAAAGTTCCACACCTCGCGAACGGCCGGGCCTTCGCCGAGCGTCCGCAAAAACGCGAGCAGGCAGAGCACAGTCGCAGCCGCCTGGGCGGCGATCACGAGACCCGCCGACGGACCGCGGCAGCCGCGCTTCATCAGCGCAGTCGCCCCGGCAGCCAGAAGAGGAAGGGTTGGGATCAGGGCGATCATGCGTTTATCATCCTTTGAGCTGGTCGGCGTCGTCGACCTCGACGCTGCGAAGGTTGCGGTACACAAGGATGATGATCGCGAGCCCGACCGCGGCTTCCGCAGCGGCGACGGCAATCGAAAAAATCGCGAAGAGGATGCCGGCCAGCGCGGCGGGATCCGGGGAAAACCTCCAGAACGCGAGGAAGTTGAGGTTCGCGGCGCCGAGCATGAGCTCGATTCCCATCAGGAGCATGATGGCGTGCGAGCGGGTGAGGACCGCCGCCAGGCCAAGGGAAAAGAGGATCGCGGAGATCCCGAGCACGATTTGTAATGTCATGGTTCATCCTCCATCGCCAGCACCGCCGCACCGACGAGGGCCGCTGTCAGCAGGACTCCGATCACGATCAGCGCAACCACGTAGTCACCCATCAGGGCCTTCCCCAGGTCGGCAACGGGCACCGCCACGGCCGGAGGCATCGGCCGGTCTCCCGTCGGGCTGGTGAAGATCGCGCCAAGCAGGACGGCGAGCGTCGCCAGTGCAGCAGCCGCGCCGCCCGCAGGACCGAATCCGGCGAAAAACGAGCGCGAGCGCTCGAGCTCGTCGGGCCGGGTGAGGAGGATCGCAAAAACAATCACCATCGCCACCGCGCCGACGTAGACCAGCAGCTGGACAAACCCGACAAACTCCGCCCCGAGCGCGAGGTACACAACCCCGAGCGCGATGAAGCTCAACGTCAGGCACAGAGCCGCATGGATCAGGTTCCGAAGGACGACAGAAGCGGCCGCGGCCAGCAGGAGGACGGCGGCCGGAAGCAGCACGAACCACCCGCCGATGGCGTTCACCGGATCCGCGCAGAGGGAATGAAAAAAATCACACATCATTCAGAAAATTGGTACGTCCGCTTCGAGACGGCGAAGCGGCGGGTAAACGAGGTCCCGAGGGCGAGGTACGGCACCGCGACGATGACGAGCGACATCCCCCAGCCGAGCGCCCCCCGGCCGGCATAGTGCCAGCAGGCGGCGGCGAGGAACGCGGCGAAGCTCATCGGAAGAAGGAACTTCCACGCAAACGCGAGCAGGTGGTCGATCCGGAGCCGCGGGAGCGTCGCCCGGACCCAGATCATCGTGAACGCGACAAAGCAGACCTTGCCGAAAAACCAGCACCAGGACGGAATGATCTCCAGGAACGGAAGCGGGGCCTGCCAGCCGCCGAGGAACAGGGTCACGAATAGCCCGCAGATCGCAAACATCCCGACATACTCGGCCATAAAAAACGTCGCGTACTTGAACCCAGAGTATTCGGTGAGGTGTCCGGCGACGAGCTCGGACTCACCCTCGGGAAGGTCAAACGGGCTGCGGTTCGATTCCGCCAGCGCCCCGATGTAGAAGATCAGGCCAGCTGTGAACCCCCACGGGGTGAAGACAAACCACTGCGGGACGAAGCCGAAAGCAAACCCGCCCTGCGCCGCCACGATCACGCTGGGCATCAGCGATCCGGCGATCATCGCCGCCACGATTGCAGAAAGCACGAGCGGGATCTCGTAGCTGATCATCTGCGCGATCGCACGCATCGCCCCGAGCACGGAATATTTGTTGTTGCTCCCCCACCCGGCCATGAAGACCGCCACTTCGGTCCCGGCACCGACCGCAAAAAAGTACAGGATCCCGGCCTCGAGCTCGACGGGCACCATGTCGCGGCCGTACGGCAGGATCGCCAGCACCAGCAGGGCGGGGACCATCATCACAACCGGGGCCAGAAAATGCACGATCGGATCGGCTCCGCGCGGCACCAGGTCCTCCTTCGTGATCATCTTGATGCCATCCGCCACGGGCTGGAACAGACCGAAGGGGCCGACCCGGTTCGGGCCGAGGCGGTTCTGCACGCGCGCCAGGATCTTGCGCTCCATCACCGAGGTCAGCGCAAACAACCCCAGAAAAACCGCGATCACCGTGCCGATGATGAGCAGCGCAGAAAGAATCGCGAGCGCCCAATCCGGCACGCCGAACACCCCGAGAAGGTTCAGCAGCCACGCCTTCAGCTCGATGGGTGCGCGCTCGAGGAGGTTCATCCTGCCGCGCCCTCCGCAGGTTTGGCTTTGGCCGCCTTCGCTGCCGCAGCGGCTTCCTTTTTCTTGCGGTCCGCCTCGAGCCGGGCATCGGTCTCGGCCGCCTCGGTCGGGTGGATGCTCTGGTAGTATTCGTTCGACTTGAGCAGCTTCGCCTTGTCGAGGACGAGCGGCGCGAACCGGTCGAACGAGCTCAGCTCGTAGTCCTGGTCCATGCGGATCGAATCAAACGGGCAGACTTCGACGCAGATCTGGCAGCTCATGCAGACGGCGATGTCGATCTCGAACACCTTCGGGCGCTTGAGCGCCTTGCCGGCCTCGTCGCGGTCCTGCACGATCAAGATGCATTGCGGCGGGCATTCCTTCTCGCAGATCTTGCACGCGACGCAGCGCATGCCGGCCTCGGCATCGTCCCCGTCAAACACCAAAAACGGGAAGCTGCGCGCGTTCTCGGGAAGCTTCGGCCGCTCCTCCGGGTACTGCTCGGTCGTCATCCGGGCCTTCTCGAAGTAGCTGCCCACAAAATTCCGCGCGGTGACCGCGAGCCCCTGGATGAGGCCGGCGCCGGGGAGGTTCATCGGTCGACCTCCCCGAGGACGATGTCGATCGATCCGAGAATGACCATCACGTCGGCAATTTTGGTGCCGAGGCAGAGCTCCTCGAGAAGCGTGAGGTTGATCAGGCTGGGCGGGCGGATCCGGAACCGGTACGGGCGGTCGCCGCCGGTGCTGATGAGATAAAATCCGAGCTCTCCCTTCGGGCCTTCGATGCGGCCGTAGGCTTCGCCGGCCGGCGGCCGCAGCCCGCGCTGCTTGGCTTTCGGGTTCACAACAGGGCCGTCGGGAATCGAGGCGATCGCCTGCTTGAGGATCGCGACCGACTCGCGGGCTTCCAGCACCCGGATCATGAAGCGGTCGTAACAATCCCCGACCGACCCGCGCGGGACGCGGAAAGCGAACCGGCTGTAGATCCCGTACGCGTCGGCCTTCCGGATGTCGTAATCGACCCCGGACGCCCGCAGCACAGGCCCGGACATGCCGCCGTTGATCGCGCGGTCGGCGGCGAGCGGGGCGACCCCCTGCAGCCGGGCAAGCAGGATCTCGTTGCCGGTGAGCAGCGCTTCCATCTCGTCGAGGAACGCCGGAAACCCGTCCGCGACCTGGCGCGCCGCCTCGAGCCAGCCGGCCGGAAGGTCGCACCGGCATCCGCCGAACCGCATGTAGTTGCACATCATGCGCGCCCCGGTGAGCGACTCAAAGAGGTCGAGGATCTTTTCGCGCTCGCGAAATGCGTACATGAGCGCGGTCCCCCAGGCGCCCATGTCCCCGAGGATGAAGCCGAGAAAGGCGATGTGGTTTTGAAGGCGCGTCAGCTCGGCGGTGATCACCCGGATGTACTCGGCGCGCTCGGCAACCTCGATCCCGGCAAGCTTTTCGACCGCCAGCGCATACGCCCAGTTGTTGGTCAGCGGGCAGATGTAGTCGAGCCGGTCGGTGTACGGCATCGCCGCCAGCCATGAGTTCGACTCCGCAATTTTTTCGTGGTTCCGGTGGAGGTACCCGAAGACCGGCTGAAGCCTGGTGACCGTCTCGCCGTCGAGCGTCACGTTCATGCGGAAGACCCCGTGGGTGGACGGATGCTGCGGTCCGAGCGAGATGTCGATCGTGCTGCTCATGCCTCCCCCCTCCGCGCGTTCACGCGCTCCAGGATCTCGTCGTGCGGGGTCGGTTCGTACTCGCAGTCGTCGGGCGCGACATAATCCTTGCGCATCGGAAAATCCTCAAACTCATCCCACATCAGGATCCTTCGCAGGTCGGGGTGGTCGGAAAATTGGATCCCAAAAAGATCAAAGGCCTCGCGCTCCTGGAACTCCGCGCTCTTCCACACGGACGTCAGCGAGGGCACGCTCACATCGTCGCCTCGGTTCCCCGTCCGCATCCGCACGACCAGCGGGCCCAGCTTATTTTTCAGCGAATAAAGATGGTAAACCACCTCCAGGCACCCGGGCACATCGAGCTCGGTTGACTCGGAGATTTCCTTGCCGTCCTGCATCGTCTTGCGAACTTCCCTCACCTTCCGCGCCGGCCAGTCGACGCCGGTCACATTGGAACAAAAATCCCACCCCTGGCTGTCGCGCAGGAATTCCGCCACGGCCACCGCAGTGCTACCCGCAAGCAGGAGCGCGTGCTGCGCGGATGGCCCCGGGTTTTCCACCACGTCCACCCCGGCCCCGGGGACCCCCGCGCGGATCGCCTCCACGAGATCGTTCATGCGTCCGGCCTCCTTGCGGGCGGCGGCTGGAAGACGCCGGAGTTCAGCGGCGGCTCCAGATCGTGCGCCCCATAGGCAGGCACCGGATAGTCCGCGGCATCGCCCGCATCCGCATGCCGGGCGCGGCCGGGCCCGAAGAGCCGCTGCGCCGCAATCTTTTCCTGGAGCTTGATCAGGCCCTCCAGAAGCGCCTCCGGCCGCGGCGGGCAGCCGGGGATCGCAACGTCCACGGGAATAAACCGGTCGATCCCCTTGAGCACGTTGTAGCCCTCCTTAAAGGGCCCGCCCGAAATCGCGCAGGCCCCCATCGCAATCACGTACTTCGGCTCGGGCATCTGGTTGTAAAGCCGCACGACCAGCGGGGCCATCTTCTTGGTCACCGTCCCCGCAATGATCATCAGATCCGCCTGCCGCGGCGAGGGCCGGAATACCTCGGCCCCAAACCGGGCCATGTCAAACCGCGCCGCCGCCGTCGCGATCATCTCGATCGCACAGCACGCCAGCCCGAACTGCAGCGGCCAAAGCGAGCTCTTCCGCCCCCAGTTGTACAGGTCCTCAAACGACGCGACAAAAATGCCGCGCTTTTGTAAATCTGACCTGAGGGCTTCGTCCAACATCGTTTTGAGAGGTATAAGTTTGTCTTATACAACAAGCCCCCTGCGATAAGAAAGCCTTGTTTTTGTGACATCCATCAAGGTCCCGCCACCCCGCGGGTCGCCGGACGCCATTTTTCGCTCCCTCGCTCATGCTCGTCTCGCCCCGGTTGGGTCTTGCTTCGCAAGATCTCCCGGGCCGCTCCCACGGCCACGCGGTCAGGCGGAGGACTTCGGGGTTTGGAGTTCCGCCTTCAGGCGGCTGGCGAGTGAGGCGGCCGCACACAAAGCACCGCCTAAAGGCGGAACTCCAAACAAGACTCCTGAAGGCGGAGCCCATTTTTGCAACGTTCGGGCGTGCTCCCCCCACAGGATCAGGGGAGCGGGGGACCCTCCCATTTTAAGAGGCGGCCGGTCAGTTGCCGGTGGTCGAATCCGTCGTCTCCGTGGTGGTGGCCGCAGTCGTCGTGGTGGAGTTTCCAGTCGTTGTGGAAGCGCTTGTCTCCTCCGCGTTGATCCCCTGGTTTTCGAGCAGGGTGGTGATCAATTGCTGGGCTCCTGCGGCGTCCAGGCGGCTTCCGTTGACATTGTTGGTGAGCCCGGATTGGAAGCTGGCGGTCATCGTGCTGGACCCGGCAAACCCGTAGGTGAACGTGACCTCCGACGTGTCGGCATCAACGGAGGCGGATTCGGCAGCGGACGCCAGGAGGTAGCCGCGAAGCTTTCTGGCGATGCTCAGGCCATTGCCCCCGCCGATACTGACTCTTCCGGACGTCCTTCCAAGGATCTGGAACGTGACGTTGTCCGCTCCCCCGCCGGTGCCGGATGACGAGGTGATGACGGCGAACTCCCTGCCGGACCCCTCCTCCTGCATTTCCATGTAGGTCCCTGCCAGCAGGCCGGTGGTGTAGTAGGGAAGCATCGTGGTCGGGTCGGTCAAGACCACGACGGATGTCACCGCGTTTGAGCCCTCATCGATGATGAGATAGCCGCTTTGCAAAAACGAGTAGTTGACCGAGGGTCCGATCGTGTTGAAGGAAAGGTCGTAAACCAGGATTTCCGCCCGGGCCGCAAGCGCTCCCAGGAGGGTGAGGGTGAGGGCGATCCATTTCATAACTGGACTTATATTAAACCACGGGGGCGCCGGTGTCCAAGAATGGTTTTTCCGCATCCGGCGGGACGAAGAGCTCGTCATCGCGATACGGGGTGCGCCGGGGTTGGCCGGCCAGGTAGCCCTGGATGTACTCAACCCCCATGCCGGCGAGCAGGTCGTACACGGTTGTTGTCTCGACATATTCAGCCACGACGGGAATCTGGAGCGCCGAGGCCAGCGCCTGAACCGCGCGCACCACCGCCTGGCTGAAGACATCCTCATCGAGGTTGCGCACGAACGATCCCTCGATTTTGACGATGTCGATCGGCAGGGACTTGAGGTAGTTGATCGACGAGGTGCCGGACCCGAAGTCGTCCAAGGCAAACCGGAACCCGCGCGCGCGCAGGCGGGACATCATGTCGTTGGCAGCGTGCATGTTCGAAATCACCTCGTTTTCGGTGAGCTCAAAAATGACCTGCCCGGGGCTGATGGAAAACCGGGCGAGCGAGGACTCGACAAATTCCTCAAAGCCCGCCGCGGCGAACGAGCTCCCGGTAATGTTGATCGAAAGGCATCCGGGGCCGTTCGAGGCGAGGGCCTCGAGGGCCTTCGAGATCACAAACCGGTCCAGGCGCGAGCCCATTCCGGAGCGCTGCACCGAGCTCATAAATGCCGCCGGATGCACGGGCGGGCTCTCCGCGCGGTCGCTCAGGCGCAGAAGCACCTCATGAAAAAAGAGCGTGCGGCTCCGCATCGAAACAACCGGCTGAAAATAGATTTCGAGCGAGCCCGCCTCCATGGCGGTCTTGATTCGTGCCGACCAGTTGCTGTCTGCAACCAGCGTGCCGAGCGCGCTCTCGCCCTCCCGGTGGATCTCGACGCGGTTCCTTCCGCCGGCCTTGGCCGCGTAGCAGGCCGCATCGGCGACGCTGATGACGTCGTGGGCCTCCTTGAGCCCGTCGATGGGGGCGATCCCGATCGAGGCCCCGATGCGGAACGAGCGCCCTCCCTCGGAGAAGACGAGATCGTCGATGCTGCCGCGCAGCTTTTCCGCGATCCGGATCGCATCCGACGGCTCGCAGTCGGGAAGGATGATGACAAACTCATCCCCGCCGAACCGGACGAGCACGTCGTTTTCGCGGACCGAGCGGCGAAGGATCTCTGCCACGGTCAGCAGCAGCCGGTCGCCGGCGTCGTGGCCGAGCGTGTCGTTCACCACCTTGAAGTTGTCGAGGTCGATGTAGAGGAGGGCGCCGGGGCTGCCCTCGCGGGCGGTGAGCACGGCCCCCCCCACGGCTGTCGGGAGGCGGCGGCGGTTGTACAGCCGGGTCAGCGGGTCGTGCTCGGCCAGGAATTCCAAATCATTTTCCAGGCGCCGCCTCTCCGCGATGTCCTTCACCGCCGCCTCGGCGACCGCGAGGCGCACATCGAGGAGGCCCGGATGGTACGGCTTCGCAATGTAGTCGTCCGCACCTGCCTCCAGGATCTCCTTGAGGTCCTCGGGCCGGTTGTTTCCGGTGCCCGCCAGGACGTAGTAAAACTTTCCGGTCGCCTGGCTCCGGAGGAGGCGGCTCAGCTCGAGGCCGCTGATCCCGGGGAGCTGGATGTCGAGCACGATCAGCGGGAAAAACGTGGCGGCCAGGTGGTCCTGCGCGCTCTCGGCGGAATCGCAGCCGACGACGTCGTGCCCGCGGGCGCGGATCATCCGCTCGAGCAGAAGCCGGGTCGGCCGGTCGTCCTCCACAATCAGGACCCGCAGCGGGCCCTCCGAATCCACGGGAAGGGCCAGGTTCAATATTTCCTGCGGAGCGCTCATCGGAGCCTGCGATCTTCGGCAAGCGGGCAAAAAATAGCAAGCCCGGCCTGCCGCGCCGCCAGCGCGGAGGTTTTCAAACCCCGGGCTCAAATCTTCTGCTTGAGCCGGACGGCGCGCTGATGTTGGATAGTCCCCACATGAAAAGGTTATTGCGCGATGTGCCCGGCGGGCCGAAGGCGATCGGGCCCTACTCGCTCGGCGTCGTGGCTGGCGGGGAGCTGGTCTTTGTCTCCGGCATGACACCGTTCAACCCGGCTTCCGGCCGGATCGAGCGGGGCTCGGTCACCGGGCAGACGACGCTTGTCCTGGAGAATATCAAGGCCGTCCTGGCGGCAGCGGGAGCCGGGCTTGCGGATGTCGTGAGCTGCCGGGTGTATCTCTCGAACCTCACTCCGGAATCCTTCGCTGAGATGAATGCCGTCTACTCGCAGTATTTTGGGGATTCGCTCCCCGCGCGCGCCACCATCGGCGCCCAGCTCCTCGGCTTCGATGTCGAGATCGAATGCGTCGCAGCCATCCCTTCTTAATTATGAAAATCGCACAGGAATTCCGGGAATTTATCGCGCGCGGAAATGTCATCGACCTCGCCGTCGGCGTGATCATCGGAGCCGCGTTCGGGAAGATCGTCACCAGCCTCGTCAACGACGTCATCATGCCGCCGATCGGCGCGCTGATGCGCGGGATCAACTTCAACGACCTCTTTATCTGCCTGAACGGGGATGTCTACCCGAGCCTCGCCCTGGCAAAGGAGGCCGGAGCCCCGGTGATCGGGTACGGGGCATTCCTCAACACAGCCATCGAATTCGTCATCGTCGCGGCGTGCGTTTTTGTGCTCGTGAAAGCCGTCAACAAGCTGAAGCGGACCGAAGCCGCCGCCCCGGCCGCGCCGCCGGAACCCTCGAAGTCGGAAGTCCTCCTCGAGGAGATCCGGGATCTGCTGAAAAAGTAGCGCCTCCGGGTTGTGAGGAGGGCGCCCCCCCAGGCCCGCGATCAGGCGCCAGCGCTTCCGAACCTCGGGTTCCCAAGGAACACGCGGCGAAAGACGGCATCGCGCAGGGAGTCCGGAACATGCCGCCCGAGAACCCTCATCATCCGCGCATTTTTTCCGACCAGCCGCCGCGCGGGAGGCTTCCGGGAGCTCAGGACCTTCAAAACCGCCCGGGCGACAACCTCCGGCGGACTTCCGGCGTTCTCGGAGGCAAGCGCCCGCTTCAAAAATGTTCTCACCATCCCCTCGTAGCGGCTCAGCGCGCCCGGAGGCAGCGAGGCGAGCATCTCCTCGCTCTCCACTTCCATTTTATCGCTGGCACCCGAGTTGATCGAAGCCGGCTGGATGCAGGTCACAAAAATCCCGGACGAATAGAGCTCCAGCCGGAGGGCATCGCTGATCGACTCGATGGCGTGCTTCGAGGCGCAAAGGGCGGACCCGAACGGCACCGTCACCAGGCCGCCGACCGATCCGATATTCACGATCCGCCCGCGATCCCTGCGCAGCAGCGGCAGAAACTCCCGCGTGACGGCGACGGTGCCGAAAACGTTGACCTCAAAGATGCGCCGGAAGTTGTCCGTGACCTCCAGAGGCGCGGCCTCCCCGATCCCCGCGTTGTTAACCAGAGCAAAGAGCCCCGCGCGTTCTCCGAGCTGGCGTTCGACCTCGCCCCTAGTGTAGTGTCTCACAAACGACTGGAGTTATTTTGGGCCGCTTTGAGCGCGGGGCGGTGCACCCCGGCTTGATTTGCTCCAAAGTCTGACGACATCCCTTGAGTTTCTCGACGATGGATTCCAC